>Ga0335078_10009806_pt1 | contig 14173 bp, 8 predicted proteins | sample Lox_Sample_32_FD_206711 | JGI IMG/M metagenome (GOLD analysis project Ga0335078, IMG submission 206711) | Soil microbial communities from Loxahatchee National Wildlife Refuge, Florida, United States - Lox_Sample_3.2 | ecosystem: Environmental > Terrestrial > Soil > Wetlands | place: USA: Florida...
ACGCTGGAAGGTGAATTGGCGGAATGAACGAAAGTTTAAAGCGCGGGTCGCGCGCGCGGAAATAGTGGGACGGGCTTCCAGCCCGTCAACGGGCGGGACGCCCGTTCCACGGCGCGTTTTGTTGTGCCAGCCACAGACGTTTATGAACGCGAGCGGCGAAGCGGTCAAAGCGGTGGTGAGTTTTTACCAGTTGCCGGTGAAACACGTGCTGGTGGCGGTGGACGATGCGGATTTGCCGTTGGGCGAGATCCGCCTCCGACCCGGTGGTCGGAGCGGCGGACATCACGGTTTGGAGTCTGTTGAGCAGCACCTGGGCACCCAGGCATTTGCCCGGTTGCGGCTCGGCATCGGCCGTAAAGGCGGCGCGCGGGAAATTACGGATTATGTGCTGGACCATTTTGCGAAAGCAGAAGCGGCGTTGATGGAAAAAGTTTTGGACCGGGCGGCCGACCAGGCGGAATGCTGGCTGGCCGACGGAATTGGAATGGCAATGAACCGGTTTAATGGAGTCGTGGACTCCGCAAACAAAGAGAAAAAACAGTGAAACGATACGAAGGTTTGTTCATCCTGAACACGGCAGGCCGGGAAGAAGGCGTCAAAGACGCCCTCGACAAGATTTCCGCGGACATCACGGCGGCGGGCGGCAAGGTCGAAACCGTGCAGAAAATGGACCGGAAGAATTTCATGCGCGTGGCGGACAAAAAACACAGCGCCGGTTTCTACGCGAACATCATTTTCACCGGCACGCCGTCCCTCGTCGCGCAACTGCGGACGAAATTCGCGCTGAACGAGGAGGTCTTTCGCGTCCTCTTTACGGCGGCGCCTGAGCCCAAACCCGCCAAATAAACCCTCAACCCTCAACCCTCAACTTGTTATGGCCAGCTTCAACAAAGTTATCCTTGCCGGTAATTTAACCCGTGATCCGGAACTGCGTTACACGCCCAAAGGCACGGCCGTGGCCCGCATTGGCGTCGCCTGCAACCGCAAATGGCGGAGCGAAACCGGCGAGATGAAGGAAGAAGTCACTTTTGTGGACGTGGACGCTTTTGGCAAAACGGCCGAGACCATCGGCCAGTATTTGAAGAAGGGCCGGCCCATCTTGATCGAAGGCCGCCTCCGCTACGACACGTGGGAAGACAAGCAGACCAAACAAAAGAAAAGCAAACTCGGCGTCGTGCTGGAAAATTTCCAATTCCTGGATTCCGGCGGCGGCCGCGGCGACAGTGGCGCCGCGGAAGGTCCGTCTTCGCGTCCGGCTGCCGCGCCGGTGGCACCCGAACCCGCCGACGCCGACGCGCCCCCACCCGAGAGCGACGACGTTCCATTTTAATTTTGCAGCCCGAATTGTCTCGTCACCTGTCACCCGTCACTTGTCACTTTTTTATGAAGACTGAAGTCATTCTCACCAACAACATCGTCGGTCTGGGCGCCGAATCCGACCAGGTCAAGGTCGCCGCCGGTTATGCGCGCAATTTTTTGTTCCCGCAGCGGCTGGCGATTCCGCTCACGCGGGCCAATAAACGCCAGCTCGAGGCGCTCAAGCAGCGCCGCGCCGAGCGCGAAGCGCACGAGTTCAACACCATGAGCGAGCTCGCCAAGGCCGTCTCGAAACTCATCTGCCTGGTCAAGGTCAAGGCGGGCGAGGACGGCAAGATGTTCGGTTCGGTGACCGCCGGGATGATAGCCGACGAATTGAAACACCAGTTCGACATTTCGCTCGACAAGCGGAAAATCCATCTCGAACACCCGATTCGCGCGCTGGGCGAACACGAAATCGAATTGCACCTGCACGCCGAGGTCAAAGGCACACTCAAAGTCCGCGTCGAAAGCCTTACGCCGGTGGCCGCGCCCGCGCCGGAAGCCGCCGCCCCCGCCGAGACGAAAACCGAGGAAGGCAGAAGGCTCCGGACTGAAAAGCGCGGTTACGCAAGGCGTGAAGCCAAAGGCGAAAAGGCCGAAAAAATCGAGAAACCTGCAAGCACTGAAAAGGTTGAAGCCGCCGGCGAAAAGAAACCTCGCGTGACCAAAGGTGAGAGGCCGGCAAAGGCCGCCAGAGCACCCAGGGCTGAAAAAGACGAGAAGGCGGAAAAACCGGCGAAGGGGGAGTAATCGAAATTTTATTGTCTCATGAAGCCGTGGAAATGCTCCACGGCTTTTTGGTTCGGAGACTTCTGAAACACGGGAGCGCGGACAGCTTTGTCCGCGAATTGATACGGCGCACGCGCTTGCGGACATGGCTGTCCGCGCTCCGGTTCAAAGGCTCAATGCGCGAAAAATTTCGGGGAAAACCACTTCTGAAGTTGGGACATTACCGGCTTTTTTCACCCGATAAAAACCTTTGACCTCGGCGCGCGGCTCTGTTTTGCTCCGGTAATATTAGGATGAATGCGTCTGCATCAGCCGGGTCCGTCCGCATCAAATATCCGCCGGGATTCCGTCCGCGGCGCGGTCTGAACTGGGTCATTCTCGGCCTGATGTATGCCGCCTATTACACGTGCCGCTACAATTTCCGCTGGGCGGCGCCGGGCATGGAAAAGGAGTTCGGCTTCAATGACACGCAAATCACCGGCATCTTGAGCGCGTGGTCCCTCGCCTACGGCACCGGCCAGCTCGTCAACGGCCTCTTCTGCGACCGCATCGGCGGGCGCGCCTCGATGCTCATCGGCGCCCTCGGCACGATCATCGTGAATCTGATTTTCGGGTTCGCGTCGTTCACCGGCACGTTCTCGACGTTCGCGCTCATCTGGCTGATGAACGGCTATCTTCAGTCATTCGGCGCACCGGGCATGGTGAAGATCAACGCCGCGTGGTTCAACCGCACCGAACGCGGGACGTTCGCCGGCATTTTCGGTTTTATGATTCAACTCGGCCAGGTCGTCATCAACAACCTTGCGCCCCTCATCCTCGCCGGGTTCACCGTCGGCGCGTGGGTCGTGGCCAAGGACGACTGGCGTTGGCTGTTCCGCCTGCCGCCGCTCATCACAGGCGTAGTGGCGTTGCTCGTCGCACTGGTCCCGAAGGAAACGCCGGAACAGGCGGGCTACCGTGGCTGCATCAAGGATGAAAGCGATGCCGGCGGCGAACATTCCGAGAATGTGCGCGTGAATTTGAAGGAGTGTTTCGTCACCATTTTCCGGCATCCGCTGGTGTGGTTTTACGCGCTGGCTTACGGCTGCACGGGCGCCGTGCGGAGCAGTTCCGACCAGCTTTCCGTCCTGTTTTTTGTGCAATACCTGCACCTCGACCTTGCCACCAAGCCCCAATCCGTCGCCTGGACGATGAACATTGTGCCGCTCATCGCCGTGCTCGGCTCGCTCATCTCCGGTGTGGTGTCGGACAAGCTGTTTCGTGGCCATCGCTCGCCCGTGGCGATGGGTCTTTACTTCATGCTGGCGGCACTCTGCGCGGTGGCGGCGGTGCTGATGTGGTCGGGCCTTTTCGCGCCGAGCGCGGCGGGGGTGTTCTTGAGCTGCATGTTCCTGATTCTGGTTTCCTTCAATGTCAACGCCACGCATTCGCTCGTGGGCGCCGCCGCGCCCATGGACATCGGCGGGCGCCGGATGGCGGGTTTTGCGTCGGGCGTGATTGACTCGTTCCAATATTACGGCGCGGCGATCGTGTTGCCGATCACCGGCTGGCTGATTGACCACTACGGCTGGGGGACGTGGTACCCGACGATGGTTTTATTCGGCATCATTGGCGGATGCGCGATGTGGCGGGTGATGCTGAAACAGCGGCGGCTGGCACGATGAAACCCTGAAAATTCCTGCAACGCCGGGCGCATTCCAACTTCTGGCAGGGGGATTTCTTTCTCTCATTAACACCCGGCTTCAGCCGGGTGCCCGATGGGCGGAAGGCACAAAACGGTATCAACCGTTTTCTCGCCCCGGCGTCGCGCCGCGCCCGGCCAAGCCGTTGAAACGGCTCCGGCCGGTTCTTCCGCTGCCACCGGGCTGAAGCCCGGTGTTAATGACAGGCTGCAAAAAACTGATATGCGTCCTACTACAGTGCGATCTCATGACCTCGTCGCGTCCGGCAAAGGTTTTCCAGGAGCGCGGACAGCCTTGTCCGCGAGCCGCCGGCATTGGGATAGAAACGTGCGGACAAAGCTGTCCGCGCTCCTTGGGTTGCGGCTTGGCCGCGCTGTGCTTTTGTCACAATAAATTCTTTGACCGGCGTGCGCAGGTCTGTTTTGCTTGTCGGACAATCGTGAATCCGAAAATCGCACCATCCTGAGTCTTTAGGAAGCCCTCATGTACCTCGGCACGGTAGTCTTTTTTCTGGCGGTGGTTGTTGTACTTTATTTTTACAACAATCCGATGGGCCACAACCGCTGGTTCATGCTACGCCGCTTCATCAACTGGTTTCCGCTGGGGATGACTTACGCCTTCCTGTGCATGGCGCGTTACAACATCATTGTCGCCAAAGGCGCCCTGGGAACGTTGATGTCCAACGAAGACCTCGGGATCATTTTCGGGCTGGGCACATGGGTCTATGCGCTGTCCTTCCTGATCAACGGCCCCCTGATTGACCAGAAGCTGGGCGGCAAACGCGGCATGATCATATCGGCCGTGGGCGCGTCCCTGGCCAACATCGCCCTCGGCGTCCTGACCTGGCTCATCGTCGCCAAAAATCTGAAGGTGAATCTCCTGGCCAGTTTCTCGGTGCTTTACGCGGTGAACATGTATTTCCAGAGTTTCGGTTCCATGTCCATCATCAAGGTCAAGGCCTATTGGTTCCACGTGCGCGAACGCGGCGTCTTCGGCGCGATTTTCGGGACGTTGATTTCGGTCGGCATCTATTTTGCCTTCGATTGGGGCGGTTCAATCATTGCGCTGACGAAGGCGAACGCCTCCGGTCTGCTGCGCAACATTTTTGCATCCGCCGGCCCGCCCCTGGACGCGACCTGGGCGGTGTTTTACATTCCGGCAATCATTCTGATCGTCTGGGCGTTGCTCGATATGAGGCTCATCAAGGACTCGCCGGAAGAAGCCGATCTCCCGCACTTTGACACTCATGACGCCTCGTCCGGCCAGATGCACGTTGAGTTCAGCACCCTCGATCTGCTGAAAAAAGTTTTCACCAGCCGGCTGATGTTGTTGGTGGCCTGCGTCGAGCTGACGGGCGGGGTTTTCCGTTACAGCATGACCCAGTGGTACCCCGTTTTCGCCAGTGAAGCAAAACCGGCGGGCGCGCAATTTTTCATGGACCACTGGGGCTGGCTGCTATGCATCTTCGGTATCATCGGCGGTTTTGTGGGCGGTTTGATTTCGGACAAACAATTTCAGTCGCGCCGCGGGCCACCCGCCGCGCTGCTATGCGGCCTGGTTCTGGTCATGACGGTCCTGATGTTCCTGTTCCTGTTTTCCTGGCCGGTCGTGGCCGGCTGGGCAGCGGTATTCACGGTCATGGCTTCCATTGGCATCACGTCGCTCATGTCCGGCACGGCGGCGACGGATTTTGGCGGGCGCAAGGCGACGGCCACGAGCATGGGCATTGTCAATGGTTTCGCTTACATCGGGAGCGGCATTCAATCGCTCAGCCTCGGTTTTTTATTGCCGCCCAGGGGGGAAAGCTGGCTGTGGCTGCCGGTTTTTGTAATGCCCTTCGCGGTGATGGGAACGTTCATTGCCATAAAAATCTGGCACGACCTGCCCGCTGCCACCCGCAAATACATTGCCGAGGTGGAGCAAAAAATGGCTTGAAATCAGCTAAAAACAAGGCTTGACCGCCGCCGGCCAGATGTTAGATTATTCGCGTAATGTTAAAGTACAGCGGACAAGCAGTTACTCTGGCGGTCGTCGTCGTTGTCGTCGGCGACGCCGTTGGCGCTTGTCGTTGTTAAGTTGAATTTCGACAAGAACCCACGGCTGGCAACGGTCGTGGGTTTTTTGTTTAATCCGCGAAGGCCGGCCACAACCAAAAGAACATATGAGCAAGACAATTGAAACCACTGGATCCGCGTCCGCCGCAAAAGCGGCTCCGGCGCGACAGGAAAAGAAGCCCACCTCCGCTTCGCGTGCCGAGGTTGGTCCGGCCATGGCCGGATGCGACATCCTCGTGCAGGCCCTCGAACGCGAAGGGGTCGAGGTCATTTTCGCGTATCCCGGCGGCGCGAGCATGGAAATCCACCAGTCGCTCACCAAATCCAAAATCCGCACCATCCTGCCGCGCCATGAACAGGGCGGCAGTTTCGCGGCGGAAGGTTACGGCCGCGCCACTGGCAAGGCCGGCGTGTGCATGAGCACCAGCGGCCCCGGCGCGACCAACCTCGTCACCGCCATCGCCGATGCCTATTTGGATTCCTGCCCGCTCGTCGCCATCACCGGCCAGGTCAACCAGACCATGATCGGCCGCGGCGCGTTCCAGGAAACCGACATCATCGGCGTGACGCTGCCCATCGTGAAGCATTCCTACCTCATCACGAGCGTCAACGACATTCCGCGCATCGTGAAGGAGGCGTTTTATCTTGCCCAGACCGGACGGCCCGGGCCGGTGGTCATTGACGTGCCCAAGAACGTACAGCAGGCCCGGACCCGGCCGGTGTGGCCGACCCTCGACGACATCAAGAAAGGCCTGCGCGGTTACAACCAGCCCGACCTCCGCGCCGACGAGGTGGCGTTAAACGAAATCATGGGGCTGATTGAAAAGGCCGAACGTCCGGTGATTTACTGCGGGGGCGGCATCATCAGCAGCGGCGCAGCGGCGGAACTCAAAAAATTCGCCGAGGCCGCGCAGATTCCCGTGGCGACGACGCTCATGGGCATCGGCGGTTTCCCGGAAACGCATCCGCTGTCGTTGCGCTGGCTGGGCATGCACGGCGCGGCGTACGCGAACTGGGCCGTCAACGGCGAATATGCGCACCGCAAGTCGTTCACCGACCCGATGGTGAAACTCAAGGACGGCGCGGATTTGTTGCTCGCCTTCGGCGTGCGATTCGACGACCGCGTGACCGGCAAGTTCGAGGAGTTTTGCAGGCACGGCACGATTGTGCATGTGGACGTGGACGCCTCCGAGTTGAACAAAAACCGGAAGGCGCATTTGCCCGTGGTGGGCGACATCAACGACGCGCTGACCCGGCTCAACGCGATGCTCGCCAAGCGCCCGCTTGACAAAAAGCACACCGCGTGGCTGGCGCAAATCGAGGAATGGAAAAAGAAGGCGCCGTTCGCCTACGCCATCACGCGCGAGATCGCCACCAGCGACCACATGAAAGACCATCTCAAAGGCAAGGAAGACCAGATTGTCCTGCAGCAGATGGTGGTCGAGGCGCTTTACGAATTGACCAAAGGCGACGCCATCATCACCACCGGCGTGGGCCAGCACCAGATGTGGGCGGGGCAATGGTACAAATACGAACGCCCGCGCCAGTTCATCACCAGCGGAGGCCTCGGCTCCATGGGCTTCGGGTATCCGGCGGCCCTCGGCATCAAGATCGCGCACCCGGACAAGGAAGTGATTGACATAGACGGCGACGGCTCGTTCCTGATGAACATCCAGGAATTGGCGACCGCGCACGTCGAAAAAATCGCCGCCAAGGCCATCATCCTGAACAATCAGCACCTCGGCATGGTGGTGCAATGGGAGGATAATTTCTATCATGGCAATCGCGGCCACACCTACCTCGGCAATCCCGACGAGCGGGCGCAGATTTATCCCGATTTCGTGCGCGTCTGCAATTCGTTCAACGTGAAATGTGAGCGTGTGATGTATAAAAAGGATTTGCGCGCCGCCATCCAGCGCATGCTCGACGCGAAGGAGCCGTACGTGCTCGACGTGATTGTGCCTTACAGCGAACACGTGCTGCCGTTCATTCCGGCGGGCCGCACCGTGGCCGACATGATCTGGAAGCCGTGACTACGTCCGGTTCTTACCGGCCGCCAGACGGGACACGAACCGGCGCTGCGGAGGAAACATTCAACCGGCCGGGTGAAAAATCTTCACCCGGCCTTTCTGGCTACAACCGTTGAAATTTCCCAGACGCCACCGAGCCGCTGAACCATCCGCGGGCGCTCAACCTGGATGATCCGGCGTGGAAACAGATGTGTTGACTTCAACGCGGGAGGTCGAGGATATAATCTCTTAAGCTGGCCATAGGTCTGTTGTCTTTGGCCCTTCCAAGGGACTTTCGGTTTTCTCACCAATTCAAAATCCTGTCAATTTACCGATTTTGGTCTTTGGCCGGCAAATAACCCGCCCGGCAAATACGCCGATGCCGCAGCGGGCAAAGCCGGGTTGCCTCCATCTGTGAGGATAAGACCGCATTCTTCGTTGTATATTTTTGGTCCATTATTTGCTGTCTCAAGCAGTGACTGACAAATTAAATAATGCCCCAACGATAAAGGAACATTATGAAAACAGAACCGCCTGTAATGCAGCGTCACACCGGTGCGTATGTGGATGTTGTGATTCAGGATTTACCTGAGTCCGAACCGGGCATTCTTGAGGGCGAGGCTGCCACGAACATAAAAGTTGATTGTCCGTGTGGCCAAGCCATTGAAGTAAATTCTGACGCCGGTGGCCAACGTTTTAATTGTCCTTCTTGTGGAAGAGAGTTGACCGTTCCACAAATAGAAATGCGAGCGCCAAACCAACAAAGCGAGGCCGAATCGCCGAAATTGTTTATTCGGTGCAGGAATTTCTGTGAGAGTTTAAAAAACGACTGGGAAATGACCATATGGTTAGTGGGCGTAACGGTGACCATTATCGGAGGAATTGTCCTCATCCTGTCGCTGACCAAATAAAATCAGTTGAACGCTCTCCCAATGGCGGATTAACGCTGATGCCGTCTCGGGCGGCGGAGGATGAACAATGCCGCCCCAGGCACCAACAAAATTGCCGATGATGGCTCCGGCGCTGCGGTAATTTCGATTTCGTTAAGTTCTGTAATGCCGTTGGCACTGATGGTACTACCGCTTCCAGCAGCTTGACGAGTATGGAAAGTTACCAAATCGCCAACACTGAAAGTGGATTCGCCAGACAAGGTGGGCGTCGAAGACCCGTTAAAGTAAACATCAACGCTAAATCTGTTGTCAGTTAACTGTCAACCAGGCTGATTGTCTTCAGTTGCCGCTTCACGTCCTCTTCCTCCAGCGAAGTCCGGTATTCCACCCGCCTGGTTTCGCCCGGCAGCAGGTCAAAATGGTTGTCGGAAAAAAAGCCCTCATCGTCACCGCAGGAAAGCATCACGCTCCGGGCCAGGGACCGGCAGGAAAGTTCAATCGAGTATCCGTCTTTTGACCGGGCGATTTTCGTCGCGATTTCCGGCAGCGACAGTTTCAAATCCTTCGGCAGATGAAAATATTTCAGGTCCTCGGCGATAATTCCCCTTTTGTCTTTCAACCGCGAAACGATCACCAGTTGCGCCTCGTCCTGGCCGCGCGCCAGTTGCTCCTTCGTCAACGTGAGGTGCAGCTCCGATGTGTTCGCCGCCACGGTGATGGGCTGCGAGTGCCGGCTGATTTCTTTTCCGTTGAAGTCGAGCACAACAATCTCCAGCGTTGCCGGGATTGGTTCCAGCCGGTCGGACACGATGTAAAACTGCGCTGCCTTTTCCTTCACCACGGCAGAGACGATGACCGGGGCAAAAATCCTCCGCGCGGTGTAATGCAACGCCTTCCATCGTCCAAAGTAATCAATGCTCGACCACGAAGCGACGGGCCAGCAATCGTTGATCTGCCAGTAGAGCGAGCCCATGCAATAAGGCATCGCCCGCCGGTGCGCTTCCATGGCGAGCCGCACACCGTCCGCCTGCATCACCTGGCTAATGTACAGGTACGATTCAAAATCCTTTGGCCGGCGATACCACTGGTCCAGGTAGGTTTGGATCAGGCGATTTCCATATTCCGTGTCCCGGCGTTCGTCGGCCATGCACCGCTGGTGGGAAAGCATGACGGCGGAATGCAACTCGCGATCTTTCGGCCCCGCGAATTTTTTCACCGTGGACAATTCCGGATACGACTGGAAGCCGTACTCGCTCACGAAGCGGGCGATGTTTTCGGGATACTTCTCGAACGGCTCCTTTCCATGCCAGACGCCCCAATAATGAATGTCGCCTTCTCCGTACGGGATGTGGTTGAACCCCGCATTCGGGCTGGTGGGATGGTGGTAGCGGGTCGGGTCTGTCTCGCGCACCGCCTGTCCGACGGTTTGGTAGTAGAGCATTCGGATGTCCTGTTCATGCTGTGCCTGAATTTCCGGCGAACACAACTTTTTCCACGCCAGATGCCAGCAAATTTCGTTCTCGTTGTTGCCGCAGTAGAGCGCAATCGAGGCGTGATTGCGCAGGCGGGTCACGTTTTCAATGATTTCCTGCCGCACATTTTGCCGGAACGGTTCATCGGCGGGATACGTCGCGCAGGCAAACTGCATATCATGCCAGATCAGGATGCCATACTGATCGCACAGATCGTAGAACGTGTCCTCCTCGTAAATCCCGCCGCCCCAGACCCGCAGCATGTTCATGTGCGCCCCGACGGCGGAACGGATGAGGTGTTCATAGCGTTCCCGCGTCACGCGGTTCTGAAAATTGTCCAGCGGGATGTAATTCGCGCCCTTCATGAAAACCGGCACGCCGTTGAGACGCACGTAGAGCGAAGTCCCGGACGCGTCTTGATCACGGACAATTTCCAGGGAGCGGACTCCGATTTTCGTCGAGTATTCGTCAGCCGCCTTCCCGCCCGCCGCCTCGACTTGCGCCCGGTAATGGTAGAGAGGCTGGCCGCCGAGTCCGTTGGTCCACCATAACGCGGGTTGGTCGAGGCGCCCTTTGACCGTGATTCGATTAAGCCCTTTCTGCAAGGGGTGTTCCTCCGAATTCAATGGAATTGAATCCATGATCACGGAAATCCGCGCCCGCTGCGGCGCGTCCGACAGCACTTCCAGCGCGGAAATGATGTCCGCCCCGGCGGCGGAGACATTCTGTTGCTGCACGAAGACGCTCTTGATCCGGAGGCCGCTCCAAGCTTCGATGAGCGCCGGACGCCAGAGGCCGCACGTGATGAGCCGCGGACCCCAATCCCAGCCGTAATGGAACTGCGCCTTTCGCGAATACATCGCGAGCTTGACGTCGGCCTGGTCATTCGTGCCGAACGCATGCAACCGGTACGGGGCGTTTTGGTATTTGGGCAGCGTCTCGGCGAACACGTTGCGGAATTGGACGACGAGCGCATTCGCTTTTTGCTTGAGCAGCGGTTTGCAGGGGATTCTCCACTCGCGGAACATGTTGTTCGCGGTCAGGAGGGGCGACCCGTTGAGGGTCATGGAGGCGTAGGTGTCCAGCCCTCGAAACACCAACTCCACGTTCGCCTGTTTCAGAAAGTCCGCCGGCAGATCAAAGATTGTTTGATAAATCCAGTCCTGCTCGCCAATCCACTGCAACGCCTGTTCGTTGATGCCGAAAAACGGATCGGGGATCAGCCCGTTCCTCATGAGATCCGTGTGGACGCATCCCGGTACGTGGGCGGGATGAAGTTCGTCTTTTGAAGCCTCGCGGAACAGCCAGTTGTTTGAAATCTCGTATCGCAGCACGCCGGTAGTTTCTACGGCACTTGCGTTTGAGGTCAACAGGAACACAACGACGACGGTTCCGACTCCAACAGGGGTGCTTGACTCCGATGGCAATCGCCATAACTTACACTTAATGACGTTCTTGGGGCCGCAAATTCGGGGCCGTGCCGGGGTTTTAATTCCGGGAATCTTCGCACTTATGGGTGTTGTTTCTCAAGCCGACGCCGCCCGGACGGAGTTGGATCTGGGCGGCACCTGGCAATATCAAAACGTCAGCCAGCTCAGTTACCCGCCCACTAACAACTGGCAAACCATCACCGTGCCCGGTTTTCTTTCCGGCTGGCAATACCAGCACGCGTGGTTTCGCACGACGTTTGTGCTGCCATCCGGCATGGCCGGCACGCAGCTTAAACTCAAATTCGGTGGCGTAAAATATAATGCCCAGGTCTGGCTCAACGGCACGTTCGTCGGCAGCTATCTCAACGGTTATGAACCGTTCGAGTTCGACGTCACCACCGCCGCGCGCGTCGGCCAGACGAATGAGTTGATTGTGGGCGTGACAGACTGGACGGCAACTTTTGCGCAACCGGTGAACTTTACCAACATGCCGGCCGGCGAGGATGCGCGCTACTTCGTCACCAACAACATCCTCGCCCCCATCGGCGGGCGCTACGAATTGTACGGCATCTGGCAACCGGTCGAAATTGTCAGCGTGCCGCTGGTGTCCATCGCCGACGTGTTTGTGATGCCGTCGGTGCGGTCCAACCAGCTCACGGTTCGCCTGACTTTGCGCAACGACAGCGCCTCGCAACAAGCCATCAACATCACGAATGTGGTTCTGGATGGCGCCGCCACCGCCTTGTCGTTGCCGTCGCAACAAATCACGATAGCGTCGGGCGCCAGCACGCAACTCGATCTGACCGCGCCCTGGAGCAACCCGCATTGCTGGACGCACCTGGATCCGTATTTGTATTACCTCGCCACGACCATTTCGAGCAGCGCCGGCCAGGACCAATTGCAGACGCGCTTTGGGTTCCGCGAACTCTGGACCCAAGGCGGGCATTTTTATCTCAACGGCACGCCCATCAATCTACTGGCCACCGCGACTTGGCCGCCTTCCGACCTGCAGGACACCAACCAGATTCGCCAGATCCTGCAAGAGGTCAAAGCCGGCAACAACGTCGCCATCCGGTTTCACACGCAACCGTGGGAAGAACCCTGGTACAATCTGGCCGATGAAGTCGGCCTGTTGGTGGTCGAGGAATGCGCGGTGTGGTGCGACCCGGCGGCTTACAAACTGAGCGATGCGACGTTCTGGACCAATTACGCGCAACACATCTCCGCCGCGGCAAAGCGCGACGACAATCATCCATCCATTGTGCTTTGGAGCCTGGAGAATGAAATTCTCAGTTGCGGCGGGCAAACGCTTTATTCCGGCACCGTATCGAATCTGGCCGCGTTGGGGCTTACCCTCAAAAGCCTCGACCCGACTCGTCTCATCACTTACGAGTCCGATCTCGATCCGGGCGGCGTCACGGACGTGCTCGGCCTGCATTATCCGCACGAATTTCCCGATTACCACGTCTGGCCCAACGAAGCTTATTGGATGAACCAGCCGTTGGCACGCGATTGGATGCCGGGCGGCCAATGGATTTGGGACCACTCCAAACCGCTTTACATCGGCGAATTTCTCTGGGTGCCGCTAACCTCCGCGGCGGCCTTCACAATTCCCTTTGGCGACGACGCGTATTTCAATCCGGCTTACTACCGCAATTTGTCCAAAGGCCTGACCTGGCAGATGCAAATTCAGGCGTATCGCGCGTACGGCGTCAACGGGATGGCTCCGTGGACGGAATTCGAGGATCCCGGTGTCGTGTGGGGCGTGTTCGATTTGAACCCGGGCTCAAATTATCTCTACCAGGTTCAAAAAGCCGCCTACGAACCCAATGCTGTGTTTGTGGACCAGTACAACACGCGTTTCTTCACAGGCGGAACGGCGCAACGCTCGGTGCACGCCTACAACGACACGATGGCGTCCAACAACTTTACGCTCCGCTGGAAGGCCGGTGCGGCGGCGTGGCAGACCGCGACTTTCGCTCTGCCGCCGGCGGGTCAGTGGCAAGGCAACATTTCTTTCCCGGCGCCGGCCAGCGGCGGGCCGTTCCCGTTGCAATTTGAATTGGATAACGCCACCAACGCGGTTTACACGAACACCGCTCTTTACTCGGCCATCCCGCCGACGACGCTCACCTTGCCGGCCGGCGTGAAATTGGGTTTGTATGACCCGCCCGGCGCCACCGCCGGTTTGCTGGGGCGCTTTGGCATTCCGTTCACCACTGTGACCAATCTGCACACCACGACGTATGACCAATTCAACCTGCTCATCATCGGCCAGAATGCCTTGACCGCTGTGTCCGTGCCCGAAGTGGGTTCCGACAGCGTTGCGGGCAAATGGCAGAACTTCACCGCACGCGGCGCCTGGGTGCTCGTGCTCGAGCAAACCAACTATCCGGCCTGGATGCCCGCCGGGCTACAAGTGCAAAATTACGACGCCAGCTTTGCTTTTCCCAATCCCGACCATCCGGTCACCGCCGACCTCACCGCCAATGACCTGCGCTGGTGGGCTGACGATAACCGCGTAGTTGTGAATGCTCTCAACGCACCC
>Ga0335078_10009809_pt1 | contig 14171 bp, 9 predicted proteins | sample Lox_Sample_32_FD_206711 | JGI IMG/M metagenome (GOLD analysis project Ga0335078, IMG submission 206711) | Soil microbial communities from Loxahatchee National Wildlife Refuge, Florida, United States - Lox_Sample_3.2 | ecosystem: Environmental > Terrestrial > Soil > Wetlands | place: USA: Florida...
CGACGACGTCCAGCGCCACGGCAAGGCGCGGCGAAATGTTTTGTACGAGGCGCTTGCCGGCGACAGAGAAGGTGGTGCGGAAAATTTCGTGCCGCTGCACGATTTCGTTGATGACGCGCTCCAGGATTGGCGCGTCGACCGGCGACGTTATGCGCAGCATGTAAACAATATTGAAGAACGGCAGATCCGGCAGCGCCCGCTGCAGCGTCCACAGCCGTTCCTGGGCGGACGAAGCCGGCGGCGGCGCTTGGCGTGACATGCTCGGAACGGCAGCAGACGGTTGTCGGGCCTGGCCGGCCTGGATCAACCGCTCGAGGTGCTCGGCCATTTCGGCGACGGTCGGCGCATCGAACAAGCCCGAAACCTCGACCTTGAGCTGCATCATCTCGTAAATGCGGGCCAGGACGTAAGCTGCGGAAAGCGAATCGCCGCCAAGCGCGAAGAAATCGTCGTAGATCCCGACCTGATCGCGCTGCAGAATATCGGCCCAGATTCCGGCGAGCACATTCTCCAGCGGCGTGCGCGGCGCGACGAATGCCTGCGCCGCAGGGGCATCGGCCAAGCCCAATTTTGCCGCCAATCCTATTCGATTGACTTTGCCGGTTGCGCCTTTCGGCAACTCCTTGAAGAAGAACACCTGGCGCGGGATTTTGAAGGTGGCGAGGCGCTCGCCGGCGAACTGGCGGATGTCCTTGGCCGTCGCCGCAGCCTCCGGCCGCAGCACGATCGCCGCCGCGACGTCTTCGCCCAATGTCGCATGCGGCATGGCGAAGGTGACCGCTTCGGCGACAGCCGGATGTTCGAGCAGTACTTCGTCGACCTCGCGCGGAGTGACTTTCTCGCCGCCGCGATTGATCATCTCCCGGCTGCGGCCGACCAAAAACAGGTAGCCGTCGTCGTCGAAGAAGCCGAGATCGCCGGTCTTGAACCAGCCGCCGGCGAAAGCGGCTCGCGTCGCCGCCGGATCGCCGTCGTAGCCCAGCGTGACGCTGGGGCCGCGGATGACGACTTGTCCGGTCGTGTTGAACGGCAGCATTTTGCCGCTGTCGTTCATGATCGCAACATCCAAGCCCACCGGGATACCGCAGGAGCCGGGCTTGCGCCGGCCCGGCGGCAACGGATTGCAGGCGATCGGCGAGCCCGCGGTCTCGGTCATGCCGTACAGCTCGATCACCATGGTCCCCAAGGTCCGCTCGAGCTCGGCGAATATGCTCGGCGGCAACGGCGCCGATGCGGAGCGGACCAGGCGCAGCTGACAGCCGTGCAGCTGCTCCGGGCTGTGGCGGGCTTGCGCCAGGATGGCCTGATGCATGGTCGGAACCGCCGAGTACCACTTCACGTAAAACTCGCGCAGCCAGCCGAAGAATTTGTCCACCTCGCAGCCCGGCGCACAGACGACGCCGGCGCCGGCGGCCAGCGCGCTCAACACCGTGGCAACCAGCCCATGGCAATGAAACAGCGGCAGCACGTTGAGGCAGCGGTCTTGATCGGTCAGCGCCACCGAGGCGACCGAGCAGTAGGCCGATGAGCAAATATTGGTGTGCGTCAGCGGCACGATCTTCGGCCGCGCGGTGGTGCCCGAGGTCAGCACGAACAGCGCGACGCTGCCGGGTCCGATCGGGTCGCGCGACGGCTCCGCGGCATTGGCTGCACTGAGCGCGAACAGACCGGCCGTTCCGGAGGCCGAAAGATCGATGATCGGAAGCCCTTGCGCCCGCGCGACGCGGCGCGCCGCCGAATCGATGCCTGCAGGTATGATCAGGGCGCGCAGCCGCAGCGCGGCGAAATACCGCTCGAGCTCATCGGCCGCGTAGGCCGGGTTGATGACGGCGCATCCCGCGTTCGACGCCACGCAAATAATCGCCGCCGCCATGTCCGGACCGTTCGGCAGCATCAGCGCCACCCGGTCGTCGCGGCCGATTCCCATGCTTCGCAGCGCGCGTCCGACATCGCCGATGTGACCGTACAGGCCACCGTAGCTCAATGGCGCGCGGCCCGGCGCAAGAATCGCCGCGGCATCCGGTCGACGCGCAGCGTGATGTTCGAACAGGTCGTTGAGGCGAACAAAAGGGACCGCGACTTTCGGCCTTACGCGCGGTTCATCCAGCACGGCACGTTCCCCAGCGTCTCAGAAAAATAATCCTATCAGCCTTCCGCCTGCTTGAGCCAGAAGGCCATATCCATGTCGCGATACATCGTTGCGGCCGTGGCGAGATTTTTGTGCGCCTCGGGCCTGCCGAGGCGGCGGTAGACCTGACCGAGACCCAAATGGCAATGGGCGATGAGCGGGCGCATGCCGTGCTTCTGCGCTACCGTCAGCGCCTCCCGATAGTGCGCCGTGCTGTTCTCCGCATCGAACCGGTCCGGCTGGGCTGCCAGATCGCCGAGAAGGTGCAGTGCATGGGCGGCGAAGCCCGGTTGGTGCTGCGACGTCCCCACTGCGCGCTCGGCAAGGTGCCGCGCTTTGTCGAGGCGGCCGAGCAGCAGACAGGCGCGGCCCACCGCATGGTAGGCCCAACCGCGATGCCCGACGATGCCGTTGGCGGCCTGGCGCTCCAGAAGCTCCTCGGCCTCCTCTACGCGTTCGAACGCCTGATCGGTGGCGCCGATCTGCGCCAGCGTCCAGGCCGAGGATGCGACCGCCCAAGGCAAGTGAATGGCGACATTGGCGCTGCGCAGCGTCGCGATCCAACGCTCGACCAGCGTCCGCGCTTGCGCCCAGTCGCCCTTGAGGAGATGCGGCATGCTGGCCGCCAAATGCGCCCAGCCGATACTGAACGCATAGTCCGCTGCTTCGGCGATCTGGATCGCCTCCGCCTCATACTTCGCCGCTTCGCTAAATCGGCCGAGCTCGGCGAGGCTCATGATGATCCACGCGCGATCGAAGATCGCGACCGGAACGGCCATGCCGAAATGTTCATTGACCCATTCGGGCGGCAACGACGCGAGATTGCCGCTGACGAGCTCGACGACGCGCTCATACTCGGCGCGATAGCAATAGACTTGCGCGAGATAGCTCTTGGCGACCAGACGAAGCTTGGCGTCCCCGAGACGCTCGGCAATCTCGAGCGCACGTGCGCCGGTGGCCGCCGCCTCGTCCAAGGCGTCAACACTGGAGTAAGCCGTCGTCATGAAGCCGCACACCAGACCGCGCCGCCGATCGTCCCGCAGCCGCATGGCGATGGCCTCGGCCTCGCGCAGATGGTCGAGCATCGGCCGGGCTTCGCCGAGCTGGCGCAGCACCGGGCGCAGCTCGAGCCGGATATCAAGGCCCTGCTCCAGCGAGCTTTGGCTCTCCGGCAGCGTCTTGAGAAGATCCAGTGCCTGCTCGAAGCAAGACCTTGCATCCGCGAGCGCGGAGCGGGCGGCAGCCTTTGCCCCGGATTGGCGCAGGTAATGCACCGCCTTGTCCTTGAGGTCGCCGCGCACCGCGTGATGGGCAAGCCGCTCGACCTGCTCGCCGAGGCGGCCGGCATAGAGCTTTTCTATGGCATCGACGATCCGCGCATGGATTTCGCGCCGCCGTTCAAGGAGCACGCCATTGTAGGTGACGTCGTGGGTGAGCGAGTGCGTGAAGGTGTATTGCAGGTCGGGAAAGAGCTGCGTGGCATAGAGAAATTCGGAAGCCTGTACGTCCTCGAGCAGCCCCTGCAAATCGTTCTCGGCCAGGCCGCTGATCGCATGCAGCAGTGCGAACAGCACGTCGTGGCCGATGACCGACGCCTCCTGCAGCAGGCGCTTCTCGGCCGCCGGCAGTGCATCGATGCGAGCCGCAAGCACCGCCTGCACCGTCGGCGGAATCTCGTGACTGACGAACGGCTTGGCCAGGCGATAGTTGCTGCGCGCGCCCTCGATCACGCCGTTCTCGGCCAGCGCGCGCACTATTTCCTCGACGAAGAACGGATTGCCGCTGGCGCGCTGCATCAGGAAGTTCTTGAGGATCTGCAGATTGGGATTGGAGCCGAGCAACGCCTGAAGCAGGGCCGCAAGGTTCTCGCTGGCCAGCGGATTGAGATGAAGCTGCCGGTAATTCGGCCGATGCTTCCAGTCGTCTTGAAATTCGGGGCGGTAGCTGACGACGAGCAGCAGGCGTGCGTCCTGCGCGCGAACCGCCAGTTCGTTCAACAGCCCGAGCGTCAGCGAGTCGTACCAGTGCAAGTCCTCGAACAAGGCGATGACCGGCTGCACGCGGTTCTCGCTCAATAACAGCCGGGTGATCGCCTGATAGGTGCTTTGTCGATGCTGTTCCGGATCGAGTGAGCGGAACGGATGATCGTCGTCCAGTGCGTTGAGAAGGTCCAGCACTGGAAGGACGGCATCCTGCAGCGATGGATTGAGAGTGAGAATTTTGCCGGACACCTTCTCACGGATCGATTGCGTGTCCTCTTGCGCGTCGACCTTGAAATAATCCCGCAGCAACTCGGTGATCGGCAGATAAGGCGTAGCGTGGTCGTAAGACGTGGTGTTGGATTCCAGCACCAGCCAGCCGGCGGTCTGATCGGAATGGATGAATTCATGCATCAGCCGCGATTTGCCGACGCCGGCTTGGCCGACAAGCGCAACGACCTGGCCCTGGCCCTGCCCGGCAAGCCGCTGCGCCCGCTGCAGCTGCTCAAGCTCCACCTCGCGGCCGACGAACCGCGTCAGGCCGCGGCCAGCGGCGGCTTGCAGGCGCGTGCGCGCCGGGCCGGCTCCGGTTACCTCGAAGATCGGCACCGGTTCGGCGAGCCCCTTTACCGGCACCGGACCGAGCGGCTTCATGGCGATGAAGCCTTCCGCCAAACGGCGGGTATGCGCAGTGGTAAGCACGCTTCCGGGCTTCGCCATCTGCTCCATGCGCGACGCCAGATGAACGGTCGGTCCGACGACCGTGTATTCCATATGCAGATCGTTGCCGATGGCCGAAACGACGATCTCGCCGGAGTTGACGCCGACCCGGGTCATGATCGGCACGCCTTGCGTGCGCTGCACCTCGTCGGAGTACCGCGCGATGCTCTCCTGCATTCGCAGCGCCGCATAACAGGCGCGCACCGCGTGATCCTCATGGGCAAGCGGCGCGCCGAACAACGCCATGATGCCGTCGCCCATGACGCTGTTGACGGTGCCTTCATAACGATGGACGGCCTCGATCATGCGTTCGAGCACGGCGTGGAGGAGCTTCTGCGCATCCTCGACATCGCGGTCGGTAATCACCTCCATCGAGCCCTTGATGTCGGCGAACAAGACGGTGATTTGCTTGCGCTCGCCTTCGAGCGCCGTCTTGGTGGTGAGAATTTTGTCGACGAGGTGCTGCGGCGTGTAGTCTCTGGGCGACGAATAGCGGTTGCTCTCGCCGATCGGGGTCAGGGCGTGGCCGCATTGCGCGCAGTATTTGGCGGTCGGCGAGGCCGGACTTTTGCAATTCGCGCACAGGCGCGCCAGCGGTGCGGCGCAGGCCTCGCAGAATTTCGCCTCCGCCGAATTCTCAAGCTGGCAATTCGGGCACTTCATTGCAGGTCCCCGGCCAACGTCCGAGCCGCGTTCATCGGGCGCTAATGGTTCGTCTCCTTCAGCGGTTTCGAGTTTAGCATCGGCCGTACAATGAGTCCCGGTACTGCCGGAACCGGCTTCATTTTTAATCAAAACCGATTCCGTCGGGCCGGCACTTGTCATGTGGGCGCGGGTTGAGCTTGCGGCTCGGCGGCGTCGCCGCCCAGACTCGCCGGCGGCGAGATGTGCGGCGTGCTTTCGCCGCGACGGTCGGGACGCCGGCGGATGTTCACCGGCAGGATTTCGCCGCCAAATCGCCGGCGAAACTTGTCGGCAATCTCCCAGCCCTCGAAGCACCAGCTCCAGTACTCTTGGCCGCCCAGGCGCTGACGCTGCCCTCGGCGTTGCCGGTACTTGCTGTAGCAATGCCATGCATTGATGGCGTCGAGCGTGGACCCGAAGCCGCCTTCAGGGACGACGATTTGCACGACGAAGGGAAACGCAGCTTCGTTGCTGCGGGCTTTCACTTTTTTCAGACGGAGTAAATTAGCCATGGCTGGGCCCGTTCCAAAGAGACAGACGGAAACTTCCGGTGAGCGCTGCGTTCAGAGGAACGGCTGCAGCGATACGACAATCTCACCGAAATTGGGAACGATGAGGTTGATCACGGCCGTAAGCAGCAGACCGAGTGCGCAGAAAATCGCGATCCCGATCAGCTCCGGACCTGTGATCGCCGCAACGAACCGGTCCGAACGGATTGCGTCCCGGTGCAGCCGAGCATCCGTGGGGTCGGAGAGAAACAGCCGTTCGCTTTGCAAAGATGTAGGGCTCATCGCAGCCTCCATTTCCATGCCGTCCGCCACGGGGCACACGGTCAGAAGTTGGCGGCCGGCGCTTGCTACGGTGCAAAATGTGCGCGTGTGGCGACGGAATGTCTGTGCCAGGGGTCACAGCGGAAACTGTAGTAAAGTCCGCGCTCTAGTGGTTCGATTCTAACCTTCGCACCCGGTTCGGGAGGCTGTCATGCGAATGTTGGAATCAATGGACCACTGGAAAACATGCCGTCGACGATGGCCGCTGCGGCTGCCCGGCCAGCGCCACGCGCTTTGCTCATTTACACTGCGACTGCCCGGCCAGCGCGATCAATCAGCGGCGGGTTACGCCGATTTCAGCAAGTCGCGCAGCGCGTCGGGCCGGAGGATGATGGTCCAGCGATCTTTCAATTCGAGAATGCCTTGGCGTTGCCAGTCGCGTAGGCAGCGATTGACCTTCTCTCTGGTTCCGCCGGCCATTTCCGCCAGTTCGCTTTGCGTGAGCGAAAGTCTGGTCGGGCCGCGACCTTGCGACGGATAGGACAACAGCGTCTTGGCGAGCCGGACCGGCAAATTGTAGAAAGCGATATCGGACATGCGCTCGTCGGACCGGCGGATTCGCGCGCACAAGATTTCCATCAACTTCATGCAGGCGGCGGGGTTGCGTTCGAGGAACGGCAACACGTCTCGACGCTCCAGCACCATGAGTTCGCATTTGGTAAGCGCCGTTGCATTAGCCGATCGCGGTTTGCCGTCGAGCAGCGCGATTTCGCCGAACATCTCGCCCGGCCGCAGATCGGCGAGAATGATTTCCTTGCCCTTGACGGTCGGAAGCGTGATCCGAACCGTACCGACGACGACCGCCATCATGCTGTCGCCGTGGTCGTCGAGCCGGCAGATCGATTCGCCCGCAGCAAAGCTGCGCAAATGCGCGGTCGCCGAGATTTCGCGGCGCGCCTGCTCGCTGAGCGAATTGAATAACGCGCAATTTTCCAGCAATTTGCGGCCGCGCTCATTCGCCGCGACATTCGCCATCGTGGTCACCCCATTGCGAGCCCCGGGACCGATGCGGTGTCGCCTGGCCGCCGCCGGGCTGCGCAATCCGATCTGGATTTTGGCCGGGACGTGACCGGACCGCAACGGTCCCGGAAGGGCCGGCTATGCCGGCCGCGGCGGCAACGCCGCGTTCCGCTGCAAAGACGACTTCAACTTCAGATTGATCTTGATGGGCTAAAGTTGCCGTCGAGCCGTTGCGGCGCAACTCAACGCATCGAGCGGACCGGCCGATCGACGCAGCAATTTGGCGGCACCATGTTGACGGAGGCCGTCGGAATTGTTCCGACGCCTGCAGCTGCGATTTCGATCGCCGCGTCATCGACGTCAAAGTTCAGAATCGCCGCCTCGGCTTGATCCTGATTCCCATTCCCTGGATCGTCTTTCATGGCATCGGCTCCTCGCTCGGGCCCATCGCAGCGGCCAGTGTAGCGTGCGGCCGGGCGAATTGCAGCAGTCGCCTGCGGGCCCAATGCATTCGGCATTGCCGGTTGTGTTCGATCGGCCGCAGGCGCATCCGGCAAATGGCGCCGCGCCGCCGCGAAGTGATTGGCCGCCCAAGGCGGCGCCCGGTTGTCTTTCGCTCGCAAACCGGTCCAGTCTAAAAAAAGCTGTAAAAAAACAGCCCCCAACCGGCAACGCCAGAGATTGGCGGCAGGCGGGAGCACATCGCAGTTGGATGTAGCTTGAAAACGGAATAACGAAGCGTCGGCTGTCCGACGCCTCGTTAGACCGTATTAGAAGCGATAGCGAGGGCTGACTTAAGCTGCCACGCCGGGGCAGGTGTCGAGACCCGAGCAGAAAGCGAGCGTGAAGGCCCCAGCCTTCTCTTTGACGGTGCCCGCCGCGGCTTCCAGCGCCTCGTCGGATACGTCGAAGGTGAGGATCTCTTCTTCCCTCTGAAGTTCGTTCATAGCCTTGTTCCTTTCGTTCGCCAGCGGCGCCGGCAATCACCAGGCAGGACGAGAAATTCGCTAAACCCCCCCGCCACGTTGCCCATTAAATCATCGGCTGCGGACACTGTAAAGTCTATCCGGCGAATGTGACAGGTGGCTGATTATGAAAGTAAATCACACAGATTTCCGCAGCCGTTTCGGGCGGCGAGATAGCTGCCTAAAGGCCACCCGTGTGCACTGCGGCATGACGGGTATCGGCCAAGCACGGCGACGCACGCACCCGGCAGGATATATAGACTGCCTGCAACGGCTACGGACTGGCGCAAATGAACGGAATGGCGGCGGAGGCGTTTTGCGAGCGAGTGCGGCTGCGCGCGGCAACGATCGACGAGCTTTTGTCGGCCGCCTTCGAGGCGTCGCCCAGAGCGCACGACGATGCCGATCTGGCTACGCGGCGTCTCGCCGCCTGGTGCCGGTCAAGCGCCGCCGGCGATGAATCCCTGTTCGCCCGCCGGCTCGACCGCGACGGCCTGAGCATTGCCCGCGCGCGCGAGCGGCTGGCGGCGGCTCGGCCGAGCGCCACCGTTGCGCGCCCCGCCTGGATCAAAGACGCCGCCTGGATCGAAGCGGCGCTGCAAAGTCCGTCTGAAAGCGCCAAGCCGTTTACGACGCCTGCCGGCGAAGCTTGTGCCTTTGAGGACCTGCTGCTGCCAATCGTCGTCCAAGCCGACATCCGGCTGTGGCAGGGCCTTGGCCCGGCGGCGGCCGGCAATCTCGACGAAACTGTACGCGCGAGCCTTTCGCTTGCCCTCCTCCGCCAATTATCCGCGCTGTCCGCCCCGGCGCTCTACGAGCGCTTCAGCAAGGCGCGCGGCGCAGGCACGCGCTATGATGAATTTGTCGCCGATATGAGAGAGGGCGGCTGCGGCGGGCTGTTCGAAGACAAGCCGGTACTGTTGCGCCTGCTAGCGACGCTGGTCCGGCAGTGGATCGACACGTCGATCGAATTGATCGGCCGCCTTGCCGCCGATCTGCCGGCGATCCGGCGTGACCTGCTTGAACCCGGCACGGGCGGCCGCGTTGCCGCGATCGAAGGCGATCTGTCCGACCCGCACAACAACGGCCGTTCGGTCCAGATCATCCGTTTCGAAGGCGGCGCGCGCGTCGTCTACAAGCCAAAGGATTTACAGCTCGACGTCGCCTGGCATGCCTTGATCGACCGGCTGAACCGCGCCGAGCCTCCCGTGGCGCTAAGAGCCGTTCGCACCGTTGCGCGCGACGGCTACGGCTGGACCGAATTCATCGATCACGGCGGCTGTGCCGACCGGCACGGCTGCGCGCGGTTTTTCCGCCGTGCCGGCGCCTGGCTGGCGCTGTTGCATGGTTTCGCCGCGACCGACATGCACCAGGAGAACATGATCGCTTGCGCCGAGCATCCGGTGCCGATCGATTTGGAGACCATCCTGCAGCCGTCCGCCGACGAGCATAAAATTCAGGAGCCGGAGGGCGAAGCGTTCAATGCCGCCATGGATATCATCGCCAACTCGGTGATGACGGTCGGGCTACTGCCCGCTTATGGACGGTCGGCCGACAACAGCGTCTTCGCCATGGGCGGATTGACCGCCGATTGGGGCGCCAGAACCGTCGTCAAATGGAACGACGTCAATTCCGACGCCATGCGGCCGGCACGCGTGCTGGAGCCCGGCACGACCAATACCAATCTGCCGCATGTCGGCGGAAGCTACGCCAAATTCGCCGACCATATCGACGACTTCATTGCCGGCTTTGCCGACTACGCCAGGTTTCTCCGGCGACAGACGCAAACTGACTCGGAATTTTTGTTTCGCGGCTTTGCCGCGGTGGCGGTGCGCAAGGTCGTACGGCCGACCCGCTTCTACTACATGCTGCTGCAGCGGCTGAAAGACCACCGCAGCATGGACGACGGTGCAATCTGGTCGGCGCAAGCGGACTTCGTGGCGCGGCTTGCCGAATGGGACAAGGAGTCCGATCCGCTGTGGCCGTTACACCGCGCCGAGCGCGCGGCGCTGCTGTCGTTGAATGTGCCCTACTTCGTGTTGGCCAGCGACGGCAACGAGATCACCGATGTGCACGGCGTGTCGGTGCGCACTTCGGCAACGCCGGGTCTGACGCGCGCCCGCGCGCGCGTGCAGGGCTTCGATGAACAGGAAATCGCCTGGCAGGTCGAGGTCATCCGGGAGAACACGGCTGCGGTGCTACCGGCGGCGCTGAAAACGCCGTCACCGATATCGCCGCTTGAAAACAGGCTCGCCGACGCCAAGGCGCCCGTACCGGCCGAACAGGCCTTCCTCGCGGAAGCCGACCGGATCGCGGCGGAGCTGTCGGATTACGCCATTCGCCGCGGTCCGGGCGCCGCCTGGATCGGCCTCGACTGGCTCGGCGATTCCGAGGTCTTTCAACTCGTCTGTTTGGGTCCCGATCTCTACAACGGCACGAGCGGCATCGCGCTGTTTCTCGCCGCACACGCGGCGGCAACCGGCCGCAAACCCTCCGGCGAGCTTGCGCTTGCGGCCGTGGCGCAGCTGCGCAAAAACCTTAAAGGCCGCAACGCGCCGCGGCTCGCGCGCACGCTCGGCATCGGCGCCGCGACCGGCTTGGGCTCGATCGTTTACGCGTTTGCGGTGATGGCGAAATGCCTGCGCGATGATGACCTTCTCGCCGACGCCGCGGCGGCGGCGCGACTATTCACCGACGAGCTCATCGCCGCCGACAAGCGGCTCGACGTCATGGGCGGCTGCGCCGGCGCCATCCTCGCCCTGCTCCGCCTGTATCGCGACAGCCCATCCGCCGACCTGCTCGCCCGCGCCATCAAATGCGGCGAGCATTTGTTGGCGCAACGCCGCCTCGGTGACTCCGGCCGTCGCATGTGGGTCGGACAAGGGCTTGGCGCGAACGCGCCTGCGCATGGATTGAACGGCATGTCGCATGGCGCTGCCGGTTTTGCCTATGCGCTGGCGAGTCTGGCTGCGGCGAGCGGCCGCGACGATTTCGCCGATGCCGCGGCGGAATGCATCGCCTTCGAAGATTCAAGCTATGACGCCGCGCGCCACAACTGGCCGGATTTGCGCGGCGCCGGCGCGCCGACCTGGCCCTGCCAGTGGTGTCATGGTGCTCCCGGCATCGGCTTGGCGCGGCTCGGCATGGCAAGATTTGGCGCGTCGAAGTGCGGCGGCCAAAATCGCGACGCAAGACAGCTTTGGGCGGACATCAGCAACGCCGCCGCGGGCGTCGAGCAGGCGTCACTCGGCGCGGTCGATACGCTTTGCTGCGGTGCGCTCGGCCGCATCGAGTTCATGTGCGAGGCGGCAAGCGCGCTCGAGCGCGGTGAGCTGCGCGAGTTTGCGGCGCGCCGGCTCCTCGCGGTGCTGCAGCAGGCGGCCGCGAGCGGAGATTACCGCTGGAACGCCGGCAAGCGGCGGTTCAATCTCGGCCTGTTTCGCGGCCTGTCCGGCGTCGGCTACACGCTGTTGCGGCAGGCTTGCCCGCTGCAGGGCAGCAAGACGCTCCCTAATGTGTTGATTTGGGAGTAGCCGCCCCGTTCGCAGGCTGGATACGTGGCGGACGCAGACAGTAGTGCGGCCTGTTGACGGCTGTTACTGCGCCTTGCCGCCGCTGCAGGATGCGACCAGCACGGCCTTGAACATGTCGAAGGATTGCACTTCCACCTGGCAATTTGTCGAGGAGTCCGGCGCCACGGTGACGGTCTGGCCGGCGCCGACCTGCTGCTCCTTGCCGTTGATGCTGAGCGTCACGCTTTCATTACCCGGCGCGCCGACCAACCCGACTGTCAAACGTCCGTTGCCGACGATGAGCGACTGATTGGGATTGATGTTGTAGGTGTCCGCCGAAGGCATGATCGCGTTCAGGCTCGCCTGCACCTGATCGAGCTTGACCTGCAACTGAGTGACTTGGAGGCTTTTTTCGTCGAGCTGCCGCTTCATCTTCTGATTTTCGGCGCTGAGCTGTCCAATCGCGTTATCGCGGCCGCCGAGATCGCGCCCCGACAAAAAGCGGCCGTAGAGATGGCCGCCGATCAGAATGCACAGGATGGAAATCACGCAAGCGGCGACGATGACAAAGATACTGTTACCGGCCAGCCGGCGCCGCCGAGGACCATTTGAGCCGGCCGCTTTCGTGCTGTCACTCACGTCGTCATCCTCATTTGGCAACCCTCATCGCCATTTCGCTCACGGCTTCGGCTTGGACGCGGTCTGGGGACCGGGAGCCGTTGCCGGCGGCACCAAGCCGCCCGAGATTCGCGACAGCAACGCCTGAACGTCGGATAATGCGAGCGGCGTTGGCGTCGCCTCCTGACCGTCGCTACTTGCAGACGCCGGCGGCGATGCAGCGCTCGCGCTTTGATTGGCTGCGGGCGGCGTCGCCTGACCCGAGACGCCGGGTGGCGGCTTGGTCGGCGTCACGCCCGGCGTTGCAGGCGTTGTAGAGGGTGCTGGCGCCGCCGGCGACGGCACGCCCGTGGCGCGACCCGCCGGCGGAGCGGCCGGCACGGCCGGCGCAGCGGTAGCGTCGCTGCCGAGAATGATCGGCAGGCCGTCCTTGCCCGAGCCGATGATCACGATCTTGGTATTTGGCGATTGGGCCAGCGCCAACGTAGCCTCGATGCCGCGCCAGCGCAGGTATGAATCGGAAATGCCCTGGCTTACGGTTTTCTGGAAAGCGGCGATGCCGTCGGCCTCGATCTGCTTGCGCTTGGACTCCTCGGCTTCGCGCTGCACCCGGAATTTATATTCATTGATCATGTAGTATTGCTCGGTCTGGCGATTGATCGCCGCGACGATTTCCGGCGGCAGCTCGATCGACAACACCAGCGTGTCGAGAATCTGTATCGCGGCCTGCAGGAAGTCGTTGTAGTGCTTCGGATCCGGCTGCTCCATGGCTTCCGGCTGCACCAGCTTGTTGAGATTGGCGGTAAGGCTCTTTTGTGAGGCGTCGCGGATCTGTTTTTGGATGGTCTCGCGCGAGGTGTAGACCTGCTCCGCGGTATACTGCGCAATGACCTGCCGCGCCTGACTGCCGATTTCCGGGGCAATGACCGAATTCAAATAATCGGGACCGATAAATTTATGCAGCACGGCGACGGAGTTGTGCAGCAGCTGATAGCGCACGCTGATTTCCGCGCCGACGCTGACGCCGTCCTTGGAAATGGCGTTATAGGTCTGGGTATTGGACTGCAGGCGCAGGTCGTAAAGGTACAGCTTGTCCCACGGCCAGATGATGTGCAGGCCCTCTTCGCGCAGCTCCCGCGGATCGAGCACCGTGCCGCGGCCGACCCAGCACCAGCAATAAAGATCGAGGCCGTTGAAGCGCTTCCACAGCACGCCCACTTTGCCGCTTGGCACGGTGATGACCACGTAGGGCCACAGCACGACGACGACAAGCAGCGACATCATGACCAGCACGGAGAAGCCCGGCAGATGGCGCGTCAGAATGCGCCACCAGCCCCGCTTGGGCCGCCGGGCCGGCAGGTCGTCGACGGACTCTGGATACCTAGCCATTCCGTTCTCTCCACCCGCCCCTATCATCAGCCCATTGTGTGTTCTTCGACAATACGGCCTTCGTCCATCCGAATCCGCCGCGCCGGCAAGTGCAATTCGTCGAGATAGCGGTCGTCATGCGTAATGACGATGCAGGTGGCGCCGGCCTGCATCATCTCCGGCAGCAGTTCGTCATAGAATTTACGGCGGAATTCGGGGTCCTGCTCGGCCGTCCACTCGTCGAGAATCATGATCGGACGCTTTTCCAGCATGCTGACGATCAGCGCCAGGCGCCGGCGCTGGCCGCCGGACAGATCGAGCGTACGGAACTCGCCGTTGATCAGCGCGGTCTTGTCGGTCAAGCGGAATTTCGCCAGCAGCCGGCCGATCTCGCCGGGCTCGGCATC
>Ga0335078_10009810_pt1 | contig 14171 bp, 6 predicted proteins | sample Lox_Sample_32_FD_206711 | JGI IMG/M metagenome (GOLD analysis project Ga0335078, IMG submission 206711) | Soil microbial communities from Loxahatchee National Wildlife Refuge, Florida, United States - Lox_Sample_3.2 | ecosystem: Environmental > Terrestrial > Soil > Wetlands | place: USA: Florida...
ATCGTGGACGAGTTCACCGGCCGCATCCTGCACGGCAGGCGCTACAACGAGGGCATGCACCAGGCCATCGAGGCCAAGGAAGGCGTGGCGATCAAGGACGAGAACCAGACCCTCGCCACGATCACCTTGCAGAACTACTTCCGGCTCTACGAGAAGCTGGCCGGCATGACCGGCACCGCGGTGACCGAGGCCAACGAGTTCCACCAGATCTACAAGCTCGGCGTGGTACCGATCCCGACCAACAAGCCGATGATCCGTGACGACCAGGCCGACGTCATCTACCAGACGGCGCAGGCCAAGTTCGAGGCGTGCGTCGAGGACATCGTTGAGCGGCACCAGGCCGGGCAGCCGGTCCTGGTCGGCACCACGAGCGTGGAGAAGTCCGAGATCCTGTCCAAGATGCTCAAGCGGCGCGGCGTCCCGCACGAGGTGCTGAACGCCAAGTACCACGAGCGTGAGGCGACGATCGTCGCCCAGGCCGGCCGGAGCGGCGCGGTTACCGTGGCCACCAACATGGCCGGCCGCGGCACCGACATCATGCTTGGCGGCAACCCCGAGTTCCTCGCCGACGTCGAATTGCACCAGCGCGGCCTGTCCCCGGTCGAGACGCCGGAAGACTACGAGATGGCCTGGCCGGAGGCGGTGACCAAGGCCAAGCGCGCGGTGGCCGAGGAGCACGAGGAGGTCGTCGAGGCAGGTGGCCTGTACGTGCTCGGCACCGAACGGCACGAGTCACGCCGCATCGACAACCAGCTACGCGGCCGGTCCGGGCGCCAGGGTGACCCGGGCGAGAGCCGTTTCTACCTGTCGCTCGAGGACGACCTGATGCGGATGTTCAACTCCGAGCGGGTCGGGGCGATCATGGAACGGCTGAGCATCCCGCCGGACGTCCCGGTCGAGTCCAAGGTCGTCACCCGCGCCATCAGGTCCGCCCAGACCCAGGTCGAGCAGCAGAACTTCGAGATCCGCAAGGACGTGCTCAAGTACGACGACGTGATGAACCGCCAGCGCCAGGTCATCTACGGCGAGCGGCGCAAGGTGCTCGAGGGCGCCGACCTGCACGAGCAGATCGGCGAGATGGTCGACGAGGTGGCCGCCGGATACGTCGTGGGCGAGACCGGCGAAGGTTATCCGGAGGAGTGGGACCTGGACAAGCTCTGGCGGGCCTTCCGGCAGCTGTACCCGGTCAGCGTCACGATCGACGACGTCATCGACGAGGCCGGCGGCGACCGGGCCGGGCTCACCAGCGAGTTCATCACCGAGGCGGTGATCGCCGACGCGCAGGCCGCGTACGAGCGGCGTGAGCAGGAGTTCGGTTCGGAAGTCATGCGCGAGGTCGAACGCCGGGTAGTGCTGTCCGTGCTCGACCGGAAGTGGCGCGAGCACCTGTACGAGATGGATTACCTGCGTGAGGGCATCGGCCTGCGCGGCTACGGCCAGCGCGACCCGCTGATCGAGTATCAGCGCGAGGGCTACGACATGTTCAGCGCCATGATGGACGGGATCAAGGAGGAGTCCGTCGGGCTCCTGTTCAACCTGGAAGTCCAGGTCCAGGAGAACCCGATCGTGGAGGAGACGCCTCCCCCCGGTGCTCCCGGTGCTCCAGGTGGCCCTGTTCCCGGTGGGCCTGCTCCCGGTGGCGCTGCTCCCGGTGGCGCTGCTCCCGGCGGGGCAGTTCCCGCGGGCGCTGGTGGCGGCGCCCATGCCCGCGGCGGCGCGCCGTCCAGGGGTGGTGACGCCCGGGCCGCTCAGGGCGGGACCGCGGCGCCCAAACGCGATGGCCGGGTCAGCGGGGCTCAGGGGCAAAAGCGGGACGGCCGGGCCGGCAGCGGCGCCCACGCCCGGCGGCCCGGAAACGCTCCCCGCGGCCAGGGCGCGTCGGCCGGCCAGGGTGGGGCGCCTGGTGTCCAGGACACCGCGCCGGGTACCCAGGGCGTGCCGATCCCGGCCGGGTTCGCCCCGCGCCGACCGCAGCGGCTGCAGTACCAGGCCCCGTCCGTGGACGGGGGAACGCACGTGGAGGTCAGCCAGGGCCCGGCCGTGAACGACCAGTACGCTCGCGTCGGGCGTAACGACCCCTGCCCCTGCGGTTCCGGCCGCAAGTACAAGCGCTGCCATGGCGACCCCCGGATGCGTGACGCCTAGGCGCGCTGCCCGCGGCGACTCCCGCCCGCGCAACGGTTCCGACGCAAGTCTCGGGGTTAGAGCGTCGGCCATCCGCTGCCAGTCGGCTCATACGTTTCACAGGTACCACCCGCTACTGTTCACGATGCCAGGAATGAGGTGCGTGGGACCCCGGCCCCGTCTTACGGGGCCTGTGTGCCCCTGGCCCCGTTACCCGGTCGGCGAACCCGTCGTGACCGTCACGAAATAGGGCTCTGGCTGGAGCTTGACGTGTGGATCGTCCTCACCTGTATCACCAGTAACGCGAATACGGGGATGAGTGGTCATCCCGCCTCGATCTCGGTGCAGAGCCAGCGGGCCGGGCGGGCTGGTCGCCCCGGCGCCGCCGGGCGCTCCGGCCGGTGCTCGAAGCGCAAGGCCAGGGCGCGCGATCGCGGCCCGAAGCCGACGACCATCGTCATCTCCACGACCGAGACCGCGGGCTGTGAGGTCATGACGCGCCGGAGCCTGGGTCGCTGATCCGAGGTGAGGAGCCGGGTGAGCCCATCGATCTGCGCCCGGACGCGGTCGGTCGTCCAGGGGATGATCTGCCGGGACGGGCGTGAGCCCGCCAGTATCTCCACGATCACCTGAGCGAACTGCCTGGGCCACGCGGCGCCCGGATCGGACGGTCCGGCGGGTTCGAGCGGTCCGGCGGGGACGGGCAGCCCGGCGGAGACGGGCAGCGGGACGGGTTCGGGCAGCCCTGCGGAGCCGGTCAGTCCGGCCGGTTCCGGAGTGTAGCTGCCGACGTGCGGATCCGTCACGGCCGCTCCGCGCGTCGCGGGGCACGCGGCGCCATGGGTCTCGCAGTCATAAGGCGGCCACCCGGCGGGGACCGTGATGAGCCGCAGCCCCGACCAGGCAGGCGGCTCATCCGGGATGTCCTGGTCCGCGGCGGGCGGGGTGTCCGGGCCGAGGGCGACGGAAGGGCCAGGCGGGGCCGCGGGCTGGCCCGGGCCAGCGGCCCGGCCGGGCGGGGCAGCGGCCCGGCCGGGCGGGGCAGCGGCCCGGCGGGGCGGGGCAGCGGCCCGGCCGGGGGCGGTGGAATGGTCAGGCGTGAGGGTCGGCGACGGCATGTTACGCCTTCCAGGTCCGGAGAATGCGAACGGCTGCGAATGCGCTCAGCGGCGCATCCGCGTCTGGCTCCGGCTGGACTCATTTGTACTGCAGGGCACCGACATTCCGGCGTCCTGCCTGGTCATTGACCCTTCACTGGTCAGACAGACGACGTTTCCCCATCGGCCGAATACGCGTCTAAAATTACTATTGTGATTAATGGCACGAAACTCCGGGGTGTCATCACGGACTGGGGCGGGGTGCTGACCACCCCGATCCTGACCACGGTCCAGGCCTGGATCGAGGCCGACGGCATCGACTGGAACAGCTACCGGACCGTGATGCGCGCGTGGGTCTCGGATGCGTACGGTCCGAACGGCAGCCGGAACCCGGTTCACGCGCTGGAGCGCGGCGAGTGCTCGGGCGCCGAGTTCGAGCAGATCCTCGCCGCCCAGTTGCTGCGAGTCGACGGCGAGGCCGTGGCCGCCGAGGGACTGCTGCAGCGCATGTTCGCGGCCAGCGCGCGGGTTCCCGCCATGTATAGCCTGGTCCGTGCGTTGCGCGGTGCCGGGCTGCGCACGGCGCTGCTGTCCAACTCCTGGGGGTGCGATGAGTACCCGCGCGCGGACTTCCCAGCCCTGTTCGACACCGTCGTGATTTCCGGTGAGTGCGGCATGCGCAAGCCGGAAGAAGGAATCTTCCTGCACACGACCGAGAGCCTGGGCCTGGAGCCGTACGAGTGCGTCTTCATCGACGACATCGAGGCGAACGTGGCCGCGGCGGTCGCGTGCGGCATGACCGGCCTGCACCACACCGAGGCGGCCAGCACGGCGGCCGCGCTGCAGAACCTGCTCGGCGTCCGGCTCGACGGGGCAGGCTCATAGGAACGCTCATAGGAACGCTCACCAGAGCGCTTACCGCAACGCTCATCAGAACCGGGCCCTGGCAATCATCAGAACCGGGCCCTGGCAACACGATGCGATAACCGCCCGGGCGCCTCGATGACGACCGGGCTAGCCTGAGGGACGTGGCGGACTATCCGCAGCCGTCCAGCGCGGGCCGGTCGGCGAACATGCGGGCCAACCGGCGGACAGACACCAAGCCCGAACTGGCGCTGCGGCATGCCCTGCACCGGCTCGGCTACCGCTACCGTAAGGACTACCGGCTCGACCTGGACAGCGGCCGGCGGGTCCGGCCGGACATCGCGTTCACCGCGCGGAAGGTGGCCGTCTTCGTGGACGGCTGCTTCTGGCACGCCTGCCCCGAGCACGGGTCCAAGCCGAGGGCGAACGATTGGTACTGGGGCCCGAAGCTGATCAGGAACGTCGAGCGCGACCGGGTGAACGACGCGGCCCTGATCCTGGCCGGCTGGACGGTGGTCCGGCTGTGGGAGCACGTGCCGCTCGATGAGGCCGTCACGACCGTGGTCGCCGCCCTCGCGGCGAGCGGCACACCCAAACCACCCGGCCCGGCCGCCGCACCCGGCCCGGCCGCCGCATCCGGCCCAGCCGCCGCACCGGACCCAGACGAGCAGCCGGGATCCGGTCAGCCGCACCGTCGGCCCGCCCCGCCGGACGATTCGCTTAGCTGACGTCCCGGTACCTGTGGCAGACTCTGGGGCACCATGCGCGTGTTCCTGCCTTCGACACTCCCGGCGCTGGCCGAGGCCCTGCGAACGGGCCAGGTCGGCCCGGGTCCCGGCCCGGTGCCCGGGTTCGCCGTCACGCCCTCGCTGCGCGAGGCCTACGCGAGCGGTGATGAGGAGGAACTGGAGTACGCCGCGCTGACCGAGGCGGCCCGGGCCTCGCTGCGGATTCTCGCCGAGGATCCGGCCGCGCCGCCCCGCCGGGTGGTGCTGGCCGCCGAGATCCCCGCCGACCAGGTGAAGCTGGACGCCAGCGATCACGAACCTGCCCGCGTGCTGATCGGCGCGGCCGTCCCGGTGGAACGCCTGGCCTCGGCGCACGTGGACGACGCGGAGGCCGCCGCCGACGTGCGCGCCGCGGCCGGCGCGCTGCCCGCCGCCGACGCGGGCGACGAGGACGCCAGGTTCACCGTGGACGGGGCCGAGGGCCACGAACTCGGCTGGTACGCCACCCAGGAACTGCCCGGCCTGGCCGAATGACCGGCGCCGCAGGACCGGGCTGAATGACCTGGCCGGCGGGTCGTGCGACGATACGGGTATCCACAACCTACGCAGCGAACGCCAGGAGCGATCGTATGGACGCCGTCTCCAGGACCCCTGCGCCGGTCAACGAGCCGGTCAGGCAGTACCAGCCGGGCAGCCACGAGCGGGCCGTGCTGGAGAGCAAGATCAAGGAACTCGCGGGCCAGCGGACCGAACTGACCATGACCATCGGCGGCACCCAGCAGATGGCCGCGGGCGAGATGGTCGACGTGGTCCAGCCGCACAACAAGGCACACGTGCTCGGCCAGCTGGGGCACGCGGCCGACGTGGACGTGGCCGCCGCGATTTACGCGGCCAAGCACGCGGCGCCGGGCTGGCGCGCGCTCCGTTTCGAGGACCGGGCCGCGATCTTCCTCAAGGCGGCGGAGCTGCTCGCCGGGCCGTGGCGGGCCACGCTGAACGCCGCCACCATCCTCGGGCAGTCCAAGTCGCCCTTCCAGGCGGAGATCGACGCGGCCTGCGAGCTGATCGACTTCTGGCGCTACAACGTGCACTACGCGCGCCGGCTCCTCTCCGAGCAGCCCGAATCGGCGCCGGGAACGTGGAACCGGATGGAGTACCGCCCGCTCGAGGGCTTCGTGCTGGCCATCACGCCGTTCAACTTCACCTCGATCGCGGGCAACCTGCCGACCGCGCCCGCGCTGCTCGGCAACGTGGTGGTGTGGAAGCCGTCGCCGACCCAGCAGCTCTCGGCGCACTACCTGATGCGCCTGCTCGAGGCGGCAGGCCTGCCGCCCGGGGTGATCAACCTGGTCACCGGGGACGGGCAGGCGGTGTCCCGGGTCGCGCTGCCCCACCCCGACCTGGCCGGCATCCACTTCACCGGCTCCACCGCGACCTTCCAGCACCTGTGGCGGACCGTCGGCGAGAACGTCGCGCGGTACCGGAACTACCCGCGGGTGGTGGGCGAGACGGGCGGCAAGGACTTCGTGATCGTGCACCCGAGCGCCGACCCGGCCAGCCTCTGCGCCACGCTGATCCGCGGCGCCTTCGAATACCAGGGGCAGAAGTGCTCCGCGGCTTCCCGCGCCTACCTGCCCGAATCGCTGTGGAACCGGACCCGCGACGACTTCATCGACCAGGTCCAGGCACTGACCATGGGTGACGTGGCCTCCGACCTGTCGCTGTTCATGGGCGCGGTCATCGACGGCCGCGCGTTCGCCAAGCACGCCGCCGCGCTGGACCGGGCCAGGAACACGCCGTCCATCGAGATCCTGGCGGGCGGCACGGCCGACGACACCGAGGGGTACTTCGTCAAGCCCACGGTGCTCGCGGGCTCCGACCCGGCCGACGAGATCTTCACCACCGAGTACTTCGGCCCGATCCTGGCCGTGCACGTCTACCCGGACGACGCCTACGCCGGGACGCTGGCCCAGGCCGCGGACGTCGCGCCGTACGCGCTGACCGGCGCGATCCTGGCCACGGACCGGACCGCGATCGCCCAGGCCACCGAAGCGCTCAGGTACTCCGCGGGCAACTTCTACATCAACGACAAGCCCACCGGCGCGGTGGTCGGCCAGCAGCCGTTCGGCGGCGCCCGCGGGAGCGGTACCGACGACAAGGCCGGCTCGATCTTCAACCTGATCCGGTGGGTTTCCGCGCGCGCGATCAAGGAACTTTTCGTGCCCCCGTCCGACTACCGCTACCCTCACATGGGTTGACGCTGTGTCCTGGTTAAAAAGTTCGCGTCATGCAAGAACCCGCTCAGGTTGCTGCCCGTGCGACCTGCACCGGCCGCTCGCGCAGGCCCAGAAGGCCTGCACTCGCAGCCGGTCTTGCATAACGCTCACTGTGTCTTATCCAAGAAAGTCGCTGCGGAGGACGTCATTCACCGGCTGGTTCTGTGGAATATCGACCTGACCCTGGTCGATGTCGCCCGGGTGACGAGGGCGGCGTACGCCGAGGCGTTCCCCGCGGTGACCGGGCGGCCGCTCATCAAGCTGCCGCAGATGGCGGGTCGTTCGGAGTCCGAGATCTTCTTCGACGCGCTCGCGCTGAACGCCGCCGACGTGAACGCCGGCGGCGAGGCCGAGCGCCTGCTCGAGCCGTTCAGCGCCGAACTGGCCGCCGCCCTGGCGGCCCGCGGTGACGACCTGGTCCGCCAGGGGCGGATGCTGCCTGGCGCGGCCGAGGCGGTCGCGGCCGTGGCCAAGCTCGACGGGGTGGTGCAGGCCGTCCTGACCGGCAGCAGCAAGCCGAACGCCGTGCTGAAACTGCGTGCGTTCGGCCTGGACGGCTTCGTCGACTTCGACATCGGCGGCTACGGCTCCGAGGCTTACCCGAAGGGCACCCTCATCCGGGTGGCCAGGGAACGGGCGTCGGACAAGCACGGGGTGCCCTTCGGGGAGGAGGTCACCGTGTACGTGGCGGATTCGCCTCGTGACGTGGACGCGGCCAGGATCGGCGGCGCGCGGTCGCTCGCGGTGGCCAGCGGCCGGGCCAGCGCGGCCGAGCTGCGCGACGCGGGGGCCGACGCGGTGCTGCCCGACCTCACCGGCACGGCCGGGCTGACAGCCCTGATCGAGCGCCTCACCGAGCCGTCGGCCTGGTAAGACCGTTACCTGTAGGCCAGCCGCGCCTCCCAAGTCACGACTTATCATGATCTGCACCACAACAGGACACACCGGGGCGTTGCCAGGCGCGCCGGGATGGCACGATGCTGAAAGCATGGAAGCGAGCGCCAGCGAGTTTGGAGTAGAGCAGGGTGATCTGCTGAGCCGCGGCTACGGCGCGGTGCTCTGGGAGCCGGATGGCAGGACGGTCCGCGATGCCCGGGTGACCCGCTTCATGAGCTGGCTGGAAGCCCGCGACAAGCGGCACTTCGGCGGCTACCAGGAGCTGTGGCAGTGGTCGGTGACCCGCCCCGCGGAGTTCTGGGCCGCGGTCTGGGACTACTTCGAGGTGCTCGGCGACCGGGGCACCGGGCCGGCGCTGGCCGGCCAGACGATGCCCGACGTACGGTGGTTCGACGGCGCCACGCTGAACTACGCCCGTAACGCGCTGAGGACCGCGTGGACCGATCCCGGCCGTACGGCCATAATCTTTGATTCCGAACGAGGCAGGGCCGGGAGCCTCAGCTACGCTCAACTGGCCGCCGAGGTGGCGCGGGTGGCCCGTGGCCTGCGCTCGCTGGGCGTGCGGCGCGGTGACCGGGTGGCGGCGCTGCTGCCCAACGTGCCGGAGGCGGTCGTGGGCCTGCTCGCCGCCGCGAGCCTGGGCGCGATCTGGTCGTCGTGCTCGCCGGATTTCGGCGCCCGCAGCGTGATCGACAGGTTCGCGCAGATCGAGCCGAAGGTGCTCATCGCCTGCGACGGCTACGGGTACGGGGGCAAGGAGTTCTCCCGCGCCGAGATGCTCGACGAAGTGATGACGGCCCTGCCCGGCCTGCCCAAGGTGGTGATGGTGGACCTGCTCGGCGGGGCCGGGTCGTCCCTCGGCGTGCGGAGGTGGGAGGACCTGGGGGCTGAAGGCGGCCAGCACGAGCCGGAGTTCGAGGAGGTGCCGTTCGCGCACCCGCTCTGGGTGGTCTACTCATCGGGCACCACCGGGCTGCCGAAGCCGATCATGCACGGGCACGGCGGCATCGTCCTGGAGCACCTCAAGGCGCTCTCGTTCCACCAGGACCTGCGGCCGGGCGACGTCTTCACCTGGTACACCACGACCGGCTGGATGATGTGGAACTACCTGGCCGGAGGGCTGCTGGCCGGCCTGGCGATCGTGCTGTACGACGGCAGCGCCACCTACCCGGGGACGGACCGGCTGTGGCGGCTGGCCGCCGAGCACGGCGTCAACTACCTCGGCGTCGGCGCGCCCTACCTGGTCGCCTGCATGAAGGCCGGGCTGCGCCCGGGCGCCGACGCCGACCTGTCGGCGCTGCGCGCCATCGGCTCGACCGGCTCGCCGCTGCCGCCGGAGGCCTTCGCCTGGGTGTACGAGCGGGTCAAGAAGGACCTGCTGCTCGGCTCGTTCTCGGGCGGCACCGACCTGTGCACCGGCTTCGTGGGACCGTGCCCGCTGCTGCCGGTCCGGGCCGGGATCATCTCCGGGCGCTGCCTGGGGGCCGCGGTGGAAGCCTACGACGAGGAAGGCAAGCCGCTCGTCGGCCAGGTCGGCGAGCTGGTGCTCACCCAGCCGATGCCGTCGATGCCGGCCGGCTTCTGGGACGACCCCGACGGCGTCCGTTACCGGGAAAGCTATTTCGACATATATCCTGGGATCTGGCGGCACGGCGACTGGATCGAGATCCTGCCCGACGGCGGCTGCATCATTTACGGCCGCTCCGACGCCACGCTCAACCGCGGCGGCGTCCGGATGGGCACCAGCGAGTTCTACCGGGCGGTCGAGGCCTTCCCCGAGATCGCCGACAGCCTGGTCGTGGATACCGGCAGGCTCGGCGCGGAGGGCCGGCTGATCCTGTACGTGGTGCCCGCCGCGGGAGCGGAGCTCGATGACGACCTGAAGAACCGGATCCGCGCGGCGCTCCGCGCGCAGCTGTCACCCCGGCACGTGCCCGACGAGATCCACCAGGTACCGGGCATCCCGCGGACCCTGTCCGGTAAGAAGCTGGAGGTTCCGGTGCGTAAGATCCTGCACGGCACGGATCCGGAGCGGGCCGCCGACCCGAACGCGCTGGCCGATCCGGACGTGCTCAGGTACTTCAGCAGGTTTCAAGGTCGCGGGGAGGGTGCCGATTCGTCCCGGTTACATAAAGTAACAACCTTGTCACAATGGGGTGGCGGGGTTGTCCGGCCGGGACGAGGCACGACAGCGGATCAGGTCAGTGGACACGAAGGAGTGGACGCGATGCCGGACGGTTACGCGGATGAGGTCAGGGACGCCCTGCTGGCCAAGGCGCGCGAGGCGTGGCGGGACGATCCCGCCCTGGACGCGCAGGCGCTCGGCCCCCCGGAGCGGGGCGACGGGAGCGGCGGCGACAGCGTTTCGTGCTACCTGCGCGCTTACTACCAGCGCGTGGCCACCGAGGACCTGGCCCCGCCGTCGCGGCTGGCCATGGTCGCGGAGGCGCACGCCCGGCTCGGCCTGCGCCGGCCGCAGGGCCGGGCGCTGGTCCAGGTGCGCGAGCCGGGAGAGGCTCACCTCAGCGCGGTCACCCGGTCCGGCCTGGTCGTGGACATCGTCACCGACGACATGGCCTACCTGGTCGACTCCGTCACCACCGAACTGAACCGGCATGAAGCCGAGATCCAGCTGCTCGTGCACCCGCTGCTGCGGGTGCACCGGGACGTGACCGGCGCGCTGCGCGGCATCCTCGGCGTCTGCGGCGACGCGGCGGCCCAGGACGTCTACGACGACGAGGCGTTCGCGGCCGGCGAGCTGACCGAATCCTGGATCCACGTGGAGCTCGGCCCGCCTCGGGACAAGGTGACTGCCGATCAGCTCGCCGCCGACCTGCGCCACGTCCTTGACGACGTGCGGGTGGCCGTCGAGGACGAGCCGCGGATGGCGGCGGCGGCCCGCGCGCTGGCCGACCAGCTCGGCGGCGCGCCGGGCAGCGACGAGGCCGAGTTCGGCGAACTGCTGCGCTGGCTGGCGGACGGCAACTTCACCTTCCTCGGTTACCGCGAATACGACTTCGTGCCCACTGAGGAGGGCACCGGCCTGCGCGCCGTGCCAGGCACCGGGCTGGGCATCCTCCGGCACGCCCGGCAGGGCCGGGAGGCCGTGCGCAAGATGTCGACCCAGGTCCTGCGCCGGGCCCAGGATCCGGACGAGCGGCTGGTGCTGGCCAAGGCGAACTCCAGGTCGACCGTCTACCGGGCCAACTACCTGGACTACGTCTCGGTCAAGAAGCTCGGCCCGGCCGGCGTGGTCACCGGCGAGTTCCGGTTCCTCGGCCTGTACACCCACGCGGCGCATATCGCGCCCATCAGCGGCATTCCCGTGCTCCGGCGCAAACTGGCCCAGGTCCTGGCGATAGCCGGGCTGCCGGCCGACAGCCACGACGGCAAGGACCTGATCGAGATACTCGAGGACTACCCGCGCGAGGAGCTCTTCGAGATCACCGCCGAGGAGCTCACCCCGATCGCGCTCGGCGTGCTGCGGCTGAGCGAGCGCAAGCAGACCCGGCTGTTCATGCGCCGGGACCGGTACGGGCGGTACATGGCCTGCCTGGTGTACCTGCCCAGGGACCGGTACACCACCCGGGTCAGGCTGCGCGCGCAGGGCATCTTGCGCGAGGCGCTGCACGGGGCCTCGGTGGACTACAGCGCCACCGTCGGCGACTCGGCCCTGGCCCGCCTGTACGTGGTGGTCCGGGCCGAGCGGGGCCAGTCCGTGCCGCGGGTGGACGCGGTCGCCCTGGAGCGCAAGCTGGCGGCGGCGGTCCGGTCGTGGGAGGAGGATCTGGCCGTCGAGGCGATCCGGGTGCTCGGCGAGGAGCGGGCCAGCACGCTGGCCGCCCGGCTGGGCGCGAGCATCCCCGAGACCTACAAGGCGGACGTAACCGCCGCGGACGCCGTCAACGACCTGCTCACGATGCTCGAGCTGCGCGAGTCGGCGAAGGAGTTCGCGGTCCGGCTGGTGGAGCACCCGGGGCGGTGGACGCTGGTGGTGTACCGGTCGGGCACCCCGATCACGCTGTCCGACGTGCTGCCCCAGCTGCAGCACATGGGGCTCGAGGTGGTCGACGAGCATCCGTACCAGTTCCGCGGGAACTCCAGCGTCGGCTCGTTCTGGATCTACGAGTTCGGCCTGCGGCCGCCGGCCGCCGCCGCCTCCGGCAGCCTGCGGGAGCTCTTCGAGGACGCGCTGACCGCGCTGTGGCTCGGCCGGACCGAGGACGACGGGTTCAACGCGCTGGTCCTGACGGCGGGGCTGGCCTGGCGCGAGGTGACCCTGCTGCGCGCCTACGCCAAGTACCTGCGCCAGGGCGGGATGCGGTTCAGCGAGGACTACGTGCAGCGGGTGCTGCGGTCCAACGGGCCGATCACCCGGCTGCTGATCCGGCTGTTCGAGTCCCGGTTCGACCCGGAACGGCAAAACGGCGTCAGCGAGCGCTGCGAGGCCATCACCGAGGAGATCCGCGGCCAGCTCGACGAGGTGACCAGCCTGGATGCCGACCGGATCCTGCGGTCCTACCTGGCGCTGATCGACGCGACCCTGCGGACCAACTACTACCGCGAGGAGAGCCCCGGGCGCCCGGACGGGCCGCCGTGCCTGGTGCTCAAGCTCGACCCGGGCAACGTGCCCGGGCTCATGCTGCCGCGCCCCAAGTTCGAGATCTTCGTCTACTCGCCCCGGCTGGAGGCGGTGCACCTGCGCTTCGGCCGGGTGGCGCGCGGCGGGCTGCGCTGGTCGGACCGGCTCGAGGACTTCCGCACCGAGGTGCTCGGCCTGGTCAAGGCGCAGGAGGTCAAGAACGCGGTCATCGTCCCGTCCGGGGCCAAGGGCGGCTTCGTGTGCAAGCGGCTGCCCGACCCGGCCGACCGCGAGGCCTACCAGGCCGAGGTGCTGGCCTGCTACAAGACGTTCATCGCCTCGATGCTCGACGTGACCGACAACATCGAGGGCGACACGGTGGTGCCGCCGGTCGGCGTGGTCCGGCGGGACGGCGACGACCCGTACCTGGTGGTGGCGGCGGACAAGGGCACCGCGACGTTCTCCGACACGGCCAACGAGGTCGCGGCCACCTACGGTTACTGGCTCGGCGACGCGTTCGCCTCCGGCGGGTCCGAGGGCTACGACCACAAGAAGATGGGCATCACCGCGCGCGGCGCCTGGGAGTCGGTGAAGTGGCACTTCGCGGCGCTGGGGCTCAACCCGGACACCGACGACTTCACCGTGGTCGGCGTCGGCGACATGTCCGGCGACGTGTTCGGCAACGGGATGCTGCTGTCGGAGCACATCAGGCTGATCGCGGCCTTCGACCACCGGCACGTGTTCGTCGACCCGTCGCCAGAACCGGCGGCCAGCTTCGCCGAGCGCACCCGGCTGTTCGAGCTGCCCAGGTCCTCGTGGGAGGACTACGACCCGGCGCTGATCTCAGCGGGCGGCGGGGTCTGGCCGCGCAGCCTCAAGTCGGTGCCGGTGTCGGCGCAGGCGCGCACCGCCCTGGGCATCGACTCCACCGTCACCGCGCTGTCCCCGGACGAGCTGATCTCCGCCATCCTGGCCGCCCCGGTCGACCTGCTCTGGAACGGCGGGATCGGCACCTACGTGAAGGCCAGCTCCGAGTCGAACGCCGACGTGGGCGACCGGTCCAACGACGCGCTCCGGATCGACGCCACCCGGCTGCGCGCCCGGACCGTCGGCGAGGGCGGCAATCTCGGCCTGACCCAGGCGGCCAGGATCGAGTACTCGCTCGGCGGCGGGCTGATGAACACCGACTTCATCGACAACTCGGCCGGGGTGGACACCTCCGACCACGAGGTCAACATCAAGATCCTGCTGGCCGACGCCATCCGGGACGGGGACCTCGCGGCGTCGGGCCGGCACCAGCTGCTCGAGGACATGACCGACGAGGTGGCCGCGCTGGTGCTCCGGCACAACTACCGGCAGAACATGGCGCTGGCCGTGGCCCGGGCCCAGGCCCCGTCCCTGCTGCACGTGCACGCGCGGTACCTGCGCAAGCTGATCAGGGACAAGCGGCTGGACCCGGAACAGGACGTGCTGCCGGGCGAGCGGGAGATCGCCGAGCGCCGGTCCTCGGGCCGCGGCCTGACCAACCCCGAGTTCGCCCTGCTGCTGGCGCACACCAAGATCTCGGCGGGGGAGGACGTGCTCGTCTCCAGCCTGCCCGACG
>Ga0335078_10009811_pt1 | contig 14171 bp, 19 predicted proteins | sample Lox_Sample_32_FD_206711 | JGI IMG/M metagenome (GOLD analysis project Ga0335078, IMG submission 206711) | Soil microbial communities from Loxahatchee National Wildlife Refuge, Florida, United States - Lox_Sample_3.2 | ecosystem: Environmental > Terrestrial > Soil > Wetlands | place: USA...
GGCACCTGACCCAGCCCCAGCCCGGCACCTTCACCTGGACCGCCCCCCACGGCCGCACCTACCACACCAACCCCGGCCAATACCCCGCCTGACAAGCACACCCAGGAGACGCCCCGACGAGCGCACCCGGGGGGCGCCGGAGACGGCTGAGCCGACTGGCCCGGTGCCATGATGGGCTGATGCGAGACGGGGAGCGAACCGCCCGGCAGTACGACGCGATGGGCGCCGCGTACGGCGCCGGCAATGCGGAGGGTTCGTTCAACGCCTACTACGAACGGCCGGCCACGATCGCCCTGCTCGGCGACGTGCGGGGGCTGCGGGTGCTTGAAGCTGGCTGCGGCCCGGGAGCCCTCACCGGCTGGCTGGTCGACAACGGTGCCGCTGTCACCGCGATGGACGTCAGCCCGGAGATGGTCCGCCTGGCCAGGGACCGGGTTGGCGAGCGGGCGCGGATCGTGGTGGGAGACCTCTGTGAGCCGCTGACGTTCGCCGCCGATGCCAGTGCCGACCTGGTGGTGGCGTCCCTGGTACTGCACTACCTGGCCGACTGGGCCGGGCCGCTCGCCGAGTTTCACCGGGTCCTGGCGGCCCGGGGCGCCGTGGTGTTCTCGACCCACCATCCGGCGATGGACTGGCAGCTGTACAGCCCGGCGGATTACTTTGCGGTCAAGCAGGTCACCGAGCCCTGGACCAGGGACGGAAAGTCGTTTGACGTCACGTTCTGGCGCAGGCCGCTCACGGCGATGACGGCGGCCATCAGTGCGGCTGGCTTTGTCATCGATCAACTGGTGGAGCCGGCCCCGGCGGACGGGCTCCGGCAGCGCGACCCGAAGAGCTACGACAAGCTCCGGATGGGCCCGCGCTTCTTGTTCTTCCGCCTGGTCAAGCGCGGTTTCAGCGGACCGGTTCGAGGATGACGACCGGGATCTGCCTGGTCGTCTTGGTCTCGTAGTCGGCGAATCCCGGCATGGCGATCTTCTGCCTGGCCCAGATCCGGTCCCGCTCCTGGCCCTGCGCCACCCGGGCGCGAACCGGCACGGTCTCGGTGCCGATCTCGGCTTCCACCTGCGGGTGGGCCAGCAGGTTGTGATACCAGTCCGGGTTGGTCGGGGCGCCCGCCTTCGACGCGAACACCGCGTACCCGCCCTCCACCGGCAGGTATGCCACCGGGTTGACCCGCGACTGCCCGGTCCTGGCGCCCACGGTGTGCAACAGCAGCAGCGTGGCGCCCTCGAACGGGCCGCCTACCTTGCCTCCGTTCGCACGGAACTCCTCGATGATCTTGCTGTTCCAGTCGGGCATGTCAGCCGTTTCCTCCGTCGCTAGTGCCGGTGATCTCAACCCCCGCGTCCCGCATCTGGTCCACCGCCTCCCGGGTGGTGACCGGATCCACTCCGGCGGTCAGGTCCAGCAGCACCCGGGTGGCGAAGCCCTCCCTGGTGGCGTCCAGCGCGGTCGCCCGCACGCAGTAGTCGGTGGCGATGCCTGCTACGTCGATGGCGTCCACGCCGCGCTCGCGCAGCCAGGCAGCGAGCGGCGTGCCATGGTCATCGGCGCCCTCGAAACCGCTGTACGCAGCGGCGTGCGCGCCCTTGCTGAACACCGTCTCCACCCGGCTGGTGTCCAGGTCCTGGTGGAACTCGGCGCCGGGGGTGCCAGCCACGCAGTGCGGTGGCCAGGAACCGGCGAAGTCCGGGTGGTCGGAGAAGTGGCCGCCGGGGTCGATGTGGTAGTCACGGGAGGCGACCACGTGGGCGTAGCCGCTTCCCCCGGCGGCCAGGTAGGCGCTGATCGCCCCGGCGACCGCCGACCCGCCGGCCACCGCGAGCGACCCGCCCTCACAGAAGTCGTTCTGCACATCCACCACGATCAGTGCGCGCACAGCGCCGAGCCTAATGGCCCGGGTGCTACGCGGGATCGGCGCCCACGGTGGCGGGGGTGCCGCCGGTGATCCGGACCAGTTCGCCGAACGAGGTCGGGAACACCGTGTGCACATGACCGCCTGCCGCCCAGACCACGTCGTAGCCGGACAGCTGCTCGTCCACCAGGGTGCGCAGCGGTGCCGGGTGGCCGACGGGGGCGACCCCGCCGATGGCCTGGCCGGTGGACTGCCGCACGAACTCGGGGTCGGCCCGCTTGACCTTGGCCACGCCGATCAGGGCGGCCACCCGGGCGGTGTCCACCCGGTGCGCGCCGCTGGTGAGCACCAGCAGCGGCGCACCGTCCGCGCTGAACACCAGGCTGTTGGCGATCGCCCCGACGTCGCAGCCGAGCTGGGCGGCTGCGGTCGCGGCCGTGGGGGCCGGCTCGGGCAGCTCGCGGACCTCACCGGCCACGCCGAGCTCGCGGAGCGCACCGGCAACCTTCATCGCGCTGGGATGCATGGGTCCACGCTAGTAGCTGGGCGCTGGTAGCTGGGCGCTGGTAGCTGGGCGCTGGTAGCTGGGCGCTGGTAGCTGGGCGCTGGTAGCTGGGCGCTGGTAGCTGGGCGCTGGTAGCTGGCGACCGCTATCGATGCGGGCGCGCACCGCTGGCCCGGCGCCGGGCCGGTGGCTCCCGCCACAGCGCCACCGGGCTGCGCCACAGGAAGTCGGCGTAATTGTCCGGCGCGCAGTCCCCGTCGACGGCCCGCAGGTCGGGGAACAGGCGCAGTTCGAACATGCGGCGGCTCGCGTAGTTGCACTCGCCGACCACGGCCGCCACGGTGCGTGCGGCGTGCCGTGCCGCCGCCCAGATCCCCCCAGTCGTCGTCTGGCCGTTGTCACTCATGACACCACCATGCCCGGCCCCGGGCCCGGCCGGAAGTGGCAGTAATGCCATACAGAGATGACATCCTGCCAGTGACGCGGCATGATGGTCACATGCTGCGCAATGTCGCGTTCGTCGTGCTCGACCGGTTCCCGTCGTGCGAGTTCGGGGTGGTCTGCGAGGTGTTCGGGATCGACCGCACCGACGACGGGCTGCCCGGCTACGACTTCGCCATCGTGGCCGGCCAGGACGGGCCGCTGCGTTCCGAGCACGGGCTCGTGCTGGCCGGAGCGTATGGCCTGGACCGGCTGGCCGGCGCGGACCTGGTGATCGTGTCCGCGATCGACGAGCAGCTGCGCGCCGGCCTGCCCGGGGAGTTCCCCGCGCCGCTGCTGGACGGGCTGCGGGCGGCGGTGGCGCGCGGCAGCCGGGTGCTCAGCGTGTGCACCGGTGCGTTCGTCCTCGCGGCGGCCGGCCTGCTGGACGGGCGGCGCTGCACCACGCACTGGATGCACGCCGCCGGGCTGGCCCGCTACTGTCCCGCGGCCACCGTGGACCCGGACGTGCTCTACGTGGACAGCGGCCCGGTCGTCACCAGCGCGGGCAGCGCCGCGGGCATCGACGCCTGCCTCTACCTCGTGCGCGAGGCACAGGGCGCCAAGGTGGCCAACCAGATCGCCCGCCGGATGGTCGTGGCGCCGCACCGCGACGGCGGCCAGGCGCAGTTCGTGGACCGGCCGCTGCCGGCCGGCCAGGCCGGCACCCTGGCCGAGGTGACCGGCTGGCTCGAGCGGCACCTTGACCAGCAGGTCACCGTGGCCGAGCTGGCGTCGCTGGCGCACATGTCGCCGCGGACGTTCGCCCGCCGTTTCGTTGCCGAGACCGGCACCACCCCACTGCGCTGGCTCACCGGGCAGCGGATCCTGCTCGCCCGGCGGCTGCTGGAGGACACCGGTGCGGGCGTGGACCAGGTGGCCGCGCGATCCGGGTTCGGCAACGCCGTGGCGCTGCGCCATCACTTCCGTGCCTGGCTGGGCACCACCCCGGCGGCCTACCGCAGCACCTTCCGCGCCGGGACGGGGCGGGCGGGCTAGCTGCCGTCCGGCTCGAACAGCGTGGGGATCGCCGGGTAGCCGCGGGAGAGCCGCAGCGCGTGCGCCGGCAGCTCGGCCAGCGCGCGCTGGTGGCGTTCCCTGGCCCGGCCGAGCGGCTCCGCGCCGACGATCTCGCCCTTGCGCACCAGCGGGATCAGCAGCGGGCGGTCCGCCGGGGACGCGTCGGGCGGGGCCAGGCTGATCATCTCGGTCTCGGCCGTGCCCGTGGCGTCGAGGCGCCGGACCGCCCACTTGCGGCCGCCGCGGCTCGGCTTGCCCACCGAGCGCTTGGCGACCGGGATCAGCTCGCCGCCGGTGTCGGTGGCCCGCGCCACCAGCTTGTAGACCAGCGCCGCGGTCGGCGCTCCGGAGCCGGTGACCAGGGCGGTGCCGACGCCGTACCCATCGACCGGGCAGGCGGCCAGCGCGGCGATCGAGTGCTCGTCCAGGTCGCCGGTGAGAACGATCCTGGTGCGGCGCGCCCCCAGCTCGTCCAGCAGCGCCCGGACCTGCCGTGCCACCACGGGCAGGTCGCCGCTGTCGACCCGCACCGCGCCGAGGTCCGGCCCGGCGATCTCGACCGCCTCGCGCACCGCGCGGTCCACGTCGTAGGTGTCCACCAGCAGGGTCGTGCCCGCGCCCTGGGTGGCGAGCTGCGTCTCGAACGCGTGCCGCTCGCTGTCGTGCACCAGGGTGAACGCGTGCGCGCTGGTCCCGCGGGTGGGTACGCCGTACTCCCGGCCCGCCTCCAGGTTCGAGGTGGTGGCGAAGCCCGCCAGGTAGGCGGCCCGGGCGCTGGCCACGGCGGCGCGCTCGTGGGTGCGCCGGGAGCCCATCTCGATCAGCGGGCGGCCGTCCGCCGCGGTCACCATCCGCGAGGCGGCCGAGGCGATGGCGCAGTCGTGGTTGAGGATCGACAGGGCCAGGGTCTCCAGCACCACCGCCTCCGCGAACGGCGCCTCCACCACCAGGATCGGCGAGCCGGGGAAGTAGCAGTCGCCCTCGGCGTAGCCCCAGATGTCGCCACGGAACTCATACGACTCCAGGAAGGCCAGGGTGGCGTCGTCGGTCACCCCGGTGCGGTGCAGGAACTCCAGCTCGGCCGGCCCGAACCGGAACCGCCGCAGTGCCTCGAGCAAACGCCCGGTCCCCGCGACCACGCCGTAGCGCCGGCCGTAGGGCAGGTACCGGGCGAACACCTCGAACACCGACCGCCGCTGCGCCGCGCCGCTGCGCAGCGCCCCGGCCAGCATGGTCAGCTCGTAGTGGTCGGTGAGCAGCGCCGTGCTGCCGCCCGCCCGGCCCCCGGCCGCGGTGGCGGGCCCGGGCGCGGTGGCGGGCCCGGGCGCGGCCGGCTGGCGCGGTGCGCGCGGTTCGGTCACGAATGGAAGACTAGCGAGCCCGGACTTCGCTGCGTTACGGCCGCCGGTGCCGGCCACGTGCCGCACCGCCGCTGGCCGCCGGGGCTGAAGCCGCCACGGCGGTATGCGCGGCGACAGCGCGGCGGGCGGTGGGGCACACTGGAGGGGGAGGCGGTGAGGTGACTAAGCAGTGAGCGTGGCGCCCGCAGAGGTGGAACGGCCGGAGGCCGGCGAGGACGTGGTGCCCGACACGCCCTGGGTGACGATCGTCTGGAACGATCCGGTCAACCTCATGTCGTACGTGACCTACGTGTTCCAGAAGGTGTTCGGCTACGCCAAGCCGAGGGCCGAGAAGCTCATGCTCGACGTGCACCACAAGGGCCGGGCGGTGGTCTCGTCGGGAACGCGCGAGACCATGGAGCGGGACGCGGAGATCCTCCACGGCTACGGCCTGTGGGCCACGGTGAGCCACGACCGGTGAGCGGCCCGGGCTCCCACGAAGAAGCCCCGGAGATCGCGGAGGAAATCATGGCGGGCTTCCGGCGGACGCTGCGGGGGGTGTCCGCCCGGTTCACCCCGGCCCAGGCCGGGATCGTCCGGAATCTGGTCGGCCAGGTCGCCGAGCTAGTCGGCGGCCCCGGCTCGGCGTCGGCGGACGGCCCGGACGGGCCAGGCGGGCCAGGCGGGCCGGACGGCCCGGGCGGGCCGGGGGAGGCCGGGGACGGGCCGCTGCCCGCCGACCTCGCCTCGATCCTCGCCCTGGACGGCCCGGCCGAGCCCCCCGAGGACCCGGTGCTGGCCCGGCTGCTGCCCGACGCCTACGGCGATGACCCGGAGGCGGCGGGGGAGTTCCGCCGGTACACCGAGCACGGCCTGCGCTCGGGCAAGGTGGCCGCCGCCCGCACTGTGCTGGAGACGCTGCCGGCCACGGGCGGCCGGGTGCGGCTGTCACCGGGGGACGCGGAGGCCTGGCTGCGGTCGCTCAACGACGTCCGTCTCGCCCTGGGCGTGCTGCTCGGCATCACCGAGGACTACGACCGCGAGCTGGCGGACGTGGCCCCGGGCGACTCGCGCACGGCCTACCTGCAGGTCTATGACTGGCTGACCTACCTCCAGGAGACCCTGGTCCGTGCGCTGCGCTGACCAGCGGCGGATACGCTCGCACCCATGCTGACGATCAGTTCCGCGCTGCGGGCGAAGATCGTGGCCCATGCCCGCGCCGACCACCCGGACGAGGCGTGCGGGGTCATCGCCGGCCCCGCGGGCAGCGACCGCCCGGAGCGGTTCATCCCGATGCTGAACGCCGAGCGCTCGCCGACCTTCTACCGGTTCGACTCGCTGGAGCAGTTGCGGGTGTGGCGGGAGATGGACGAGCGGGACGAGGAGCCGGTCGTCATCTACCACTCGCACACCGCGACCCAGGCCTACCCCTCGCGCACCGACATCTCCTACGCCAGCGAGCCGGAAGCGCACTACGTGCTGGTCTCCACCCGGGAGCCGGACCAGGCCGAGTTCCGGTCGTTCCGTATCGTGGACGGGCAGGTGGCCGAGGAGGAGGTGCGGGTCGCCGGGGCGGAATGATCCCGCTGGAGCGCCGGTTGAAGCCTGCGACAACCGTAACCACCGCCACACCCTGGAGCACCGTCCATGGCCATCGAGGTCCGCATCCCGACCATCCTCCGTACCTACACCGGCGGCGCGAAGTCGGTCGAGGGCAAGGGCGAGACGCTGGGTGAGCTGTTCGACGACCTGGACTCCCGGCACCAGGGCCTGCGGGAGCGGCTCGTCGGCGACGCCGGGCTGCGGCGCTTCGTCAACGTGTACCTCAACGACGAGGACGTGCGGTTCCTCGGCGGCCTGCAGACCCCGGTCGCCGACGGCGACACCGTGACCGTCCTGCCCGCGGTGGCCGGCGGGGGCCGCTGACCCGCCCGGGGACCCGCAGGAGCCCGATGCGATACGACTCGCTGCTCGACTCGCTGGGCGGTACGCCGCTGGTGGGGCTGCCCCGGCTGTCCCCCGCCCCGGACGTGCGGCTGTGGGCCAAGCTGGAGGACCGGAACCCGACCGGGTCGGTCAAGGACCGCGCGGCGTTCTTCATGGTCGAGCAGGCGGAGAAGGACGGGGTGCTGTCCCGCGGCGCCACGATCCTGGAGCCGACCTCGGGGAACACCGGCATCTCCCTGGCCATGATCGCGCACCTGCGCGGCTACCGGATGATCTGCGTCATGCCCGAGAACACCTCCACCGAGCGCCGCCAGATCCTGCAGATGTACGGGGCGCAGATCATCTCCTCGCCCGCCGCCGGCGGGTCCAACGAGGCGGTCCGGGTGGCCCGCCGGCTGGCCGCCGAGCACCCCGACTGGGTGATGCTCTACCAGTACGGGAACGAGGCGAACGCCCGGGCGCACTACGCGACGACGGGCCCGGAGTTGCTGGCCGACCTTCCCGGCATTACGCATTTCGTGGCCGGCCTGGGCACCACCGGAACCCTGATGGGGGTGGGCCGCTACCTGCGCGAGCAGGTGCCCGGGGTGGCCATCGTCGCGGCCGAGCCGCGCTACGGGGAACTGGTCTACGGGCTCCGCAACGTGGACGAGGGGTTCGTGCCGGAGCTCTACGACGCCGCGGTGCTGACCACCCGGTTCTCGGTGTCGGCCAGCGACGCGCTGCGCCGCACCAGGGAGCTGCTCGACGCCGAGGGCATCTTCGCCGGGATCTCCACCGGCTGCGCGCTGCACGCGGCCCTGGCCATGGCGGCGAAGGCGCGGAAGGCCGGCCAGCGGGCCGACATTGCCTTCATCGTCGCGGACGCCGGCTGGAAGTACCTGTCCACCGGGGCGTACTCGGGCACCCTGGAGGAAGCCGAGGAGCGCCTGGAGGGACAGCTGTGGGCATGACCGCGTTCGACGAGGCGACCGCGGTCACCCCGGAGGGCGGCGGCTGGTACTGCGCCCGGCCGGACGAGCGGTTCGCCATCGTGTCGGGCGACGGGTCGGTCGGCGCGGTCAACGGCGGCGTGCTGCTGGCCACCGTGCTGCGCGCCGTGCTGGACACCTCGCCGCACCCCGACCCGGTCGCGACCAGCGCGCACTTCCTGCGGGTGCCCCGCCCCGAGCGCGCCCGGATCGGCGTCACCTGGCTCAAGGAGGGGAAGACCGCCGCCACCGCCCGGGCGTCGCTGCTGCAGGACGGCGACTGCGTCCTGGAGACCATCGTCACCACCGGGGCGCTCGGCGATCCCGGCGACGGCGGCCTGTCGTGGACCGGCGAGCCGCCCGCGCTGCCGCCGATCGAGGAGTGCACCGGGTTCGGTGACTTCGCCGGGCCGACCCGGCGCACCGGCTACGCGGGCCAGATCGACCTGCGCCTGGACCCGGCGACCGCGGGCTGGCTGCGCGGCGAGCCGCACGGGGTGCCGGAGATGCGCGGGTACTTCCAGCTGCGCGAGCAGCGCCGCCCGGACGCCTACCTGCTCGCGCTGGCGGTGGACGCGCTGCCCCCGGTGATCTTCGGCATCGCCCGGGCGGGCTGGTCACCCACCGTGGAGCTCACCTGGCACATGCGCGGCGTGCCCGCGCCCGGGGTGCTCCGGGTGGCGGCCCGGTCCCGGCACGTCAGCGGCGGCTGGTTCGACGAGGAGTCGGAGGTCTGGGACTCGGCCGGGCGCCTGGTCGCGCAGAGCCGCCAGATCGCCCGGGTGGGCCGCGGCCGGGGCGGCCCGGCCGCGTAGCGGCGCCGGGTGTAGCGGCCGCCGGGCATGCCCTACCCTGGTCGCCGTGCACATCACCGTGATCGGGTGCTCGGGCTCGTTTCCCGGGCCGGACAGCCCTGCATCCTGCTACCTGGTCGAGGCAGAGGGCTTCCGGATGCTTCTCGACCTCGGCAACGGCTCGGTCGGTGCGCTGCAGCGTCACGCCCCGCTCGACCGCATCGACGCGGTCTGCCTGAGCCACCACCACGCCGATCACTGCCTCGACCTGTGCCCGTTCTGGGTGGCCCGCACGTTCGGCCCGGACGGGCGGCCGCCGCGGATCCCGGTCTACGGCCCCGCGGGCACCGCGCGCCGGATGGCCCAGGCGTACGGGCTGGAGGAGCACCCGGGCATGGCGGAGGCCTTCGACTTCGTGACGCTCGAGCCGGGCAGCGCGCAGATCGGGCCGTTCCGGCTCACCCTCGCGCACATGAACCACCCGGTGGAGACGTTCGGGTTCCGGGTCGAGCATGCCGGGCGGAGCATCGCCTACTCCGCGGACACCGGCCAGTGCCCGGCGCTGGTCGACCTGGCCGCCGGGGCGGACGTGCTGCTGTGCGAGGCCTCCTACCTGGCCGGGACCGCCGGGCCGGACATGCACCTGACCGCCGGGCAGGCGGCCGAGCACGCCGCCCGGGCGGGCGCCGGCCGCCTCGTGCTCACCCACCTGGTGCCGTGGAACGAGGCCCGGCGGAGCCTGGAGGAGGCGTCCGCGGGCTCGTTCGGCGGCCCGATCACGCTTGCCTTCTCCGGCCTCGGGATCGATTTGGGCTGAGGCCAGCCAACGGCATATCGTAATGAGTCAATAACAAGGGGTTACTACCTGCCCTGCCCGGCGTCCGGCTTAGGATCACCAGCTATGCGTGTACTTGTGACCGGCGGTGCCGGGTTCATCGGCTCACATGTCACCGACGCCCTGCTGGCCCGGGGGGACGACGTGCTGGTGCTCGATGACCTGTCCGCCGGCCGGCCGGCCAGGCTCGATCCCCAGGTGGCGATGCACAAGCTCAGCATCACCGACGCCGGGGCGCTGGGCGCCGCGGTGACCGCGTTCGGCCCGGAACTGATCTGCCACCTGGCGGCGCAGATCGACGTGCGCGCCTCGGTGGACGCGCCGGCGGCGGATGCCGGCGTCAACGTCCTGGGCACGGTCAACCTCCTGGAGGCGGCCCGGGAGGCCGGCGCGCGGGTGCTGTTCGCCTCCTCGGGCGGCGCGCTGTACGGGCAGAACGCCCCGATCCCCTCCCTGGAGGAGGTGCTGCCGCTGCCGGAGTCGCCCTACGGGATGGGCAAGTACTGCGCCGAGTGTTACCTCGGCCTGTACAACCGGCTGCACGGGACGCGCCATTCGGTGCTGCGGCTGGCCAACGTGTACGGGCCGCGGCAGGACCCCGGCGGCGAGGCCGGGGTCGTCACGATCTTCTGCGCCAGCGCGCTGGCCGGCCGGCCGCCGACCATCTACGGCGACGGCACCCAGACCAGGGACTACGTGTACGTGGGCGACGTCGTCCGGGCGTTCCTCGCGGCCGGCGACAGCGGCCGCCCGGGTACCTGGAACATCGGCGCCGGGGTCGAGGTGAGCGTGCTCGACCTGCTGGCCATCATCGGCATGGCGGCCGGCCGCACGGTCCGCCCCGTCTTCGCGCCGCCGCGCCCGGGAGAGCTGCAGCGCAGCGCCGTCGACCCCGGCCGCGCCGCGAGCGAACTGGGCTGGCACGCGGACGTGCCGCTGTCGGCGGGGGTGCGCGCGGTGTACCGGTGGATCGAGGCCGGCGCGCCGGACCGGGCCGCCTGCATGCCATAGGCTGTCGGCCATGTCGCGACCCGATGGGCGCAGCGCCGGCCAGCTGCGCGAGATCAAGATCACCCGGGGCTGGCTGGAGCACGCCGAGGGCTCAGTGCTCATCGAGTTCGGCTCCACCAGGGTGCTGTGCGCCGCCAGCGCCACCGAGGACGTGCCCAGGTGGCGGCGCGGCAGCGGGCTGGGCTGGGTGACCGCGGAGTACGCGATGCTGCCCCGGGCCACGAACACCCGTGGCGACCGGGAGTCGATCAAGGGCCGTCCCGGCGGCCGCACCCAGGAGATCTCCCGCCTGGTCGGCAGGTCGCTGCGCGCCTGCGTGGACTACAAGGCGCTCGGCGAGAACACGGTCATCATCGACTGCGACGTGCTGCAGGCCGATGGCGGCACGCGCACCGCGGCGATCACCGGCGGTTACATCGCGCTGGCCGACGCCGTCGGCTGGCTACAGGGCCGCCGCCGGTGCCGGGGGAACCCGCTGGTCGCCTCGGTGGCGGCGGTCAGCGTGGGCATCGTCGACGGTGAGCCCCGGCTCGACCTGTGCTACGAGGAGGACGTCGCGGCCGAGACCGACATGAACGTGGTGTGCACCGGGGACGGCCGTTTCGTGGAGATCCAGGGCACCGCCGAGCGCGAGCCGTTCAGCCGGGACCTGCTCGACCAGCTGCTGGCCCTCGGCGTCGCAGGCTGCGCCGAGCTGACCGGGCTGCAGCGCGGCGCGCTGGGCTCATGACAGGCGCTGACCTGATCCTCGCCACGCGCAACCCCGGCAAGCTGGCCGAACTGCGGCGGATCCTGGCGGCCAGCGCCGTGGACGTCAGCGTCGCCGACCTCGACGACTACCCGGACATGCCCGAGGTGGCCGAGACCGGCGCCACGTTCACCGAGAACGCGCTGCTGAAGGCCCGCGCGGTGGCCGCGCACACGGGCAGGCCGGCCGTCGCCGACGACTCGGGCCTGTGCGTGGACGCGCTCAACGGGATGCCCGGGGTGCTGTCCGCCCGCTGGGCGGGCCGGCACGGGGACGACGAGGCGAACCTGCGGCTGCTGCTCGCCCAGCTCGCCGACGTGCCCGCGGGCCGCCGGGCGGCGCACTTCGCCTGCGCGGCGGCGCTGGTGCTGCCGTCCGGGGCGGAGCACGTCACCGAGGGGACGGTCAGCGGCTGGCTCACCGATGCCCCGCGCGGGACGAACGGGTTCGGCTACGACCCGGTCTTCGTGCCCGCCCGCTCCGAGCTGACCACGGCGCAGCTGAGCCCCGAGGACAAGGACGCGATCAGCCACCGGGGCCGGGCCCTGCGTGCCCTGGCGCCGGTGATCGCCGCGCTGCTGGGCGGCTAGCGCCGGTACCGTGGTCCCAGCGCATGCACCGGAGGGAGCGGCCGTGACCAAGCTGGAGCCGGGCGACGAGGCACCGGATTTCACCCTGACCGACGCCGACGGCGGGCAGGTGACGCTGTCGTCGCTGCGCGGCCGGCAGGTGATCGTCTACTTCTACCCGGCGGCGATGACGCCCGGCTGCACCAAGGAGGCGTGCGACTTCCGCGACAGCATCCAGTCGCTCGCCGCGGCCGGGGTGACCGTGCTCGGCATCTCCCCGGACGCGCCCGCCAAGCTCGCGAAGTTCCGCGACCGGGACGGGCTGAACTTCCCGCTGCTGTCGGATCCGGAGCACAAGGTGCACGACGCCTACGGTGCCTACGGCGAGAAGAAGCTATACGGAAAGACCGTGGTCGGCGTGATCCGTTCCACATTCGTCGTCGGGGCGGACGGAAAGATCGAGCGGGCCTACTACAACGTCAAGGCCACCGGCCACGTGGCGCGGCTGCGCCAGGACCTCGGCCGGTAGTGTCCCGGAGGGGCCGTAGTCCAATGTGGCAGAGGCACAGGGTTTAGGTCCCTGACAGTGTGGGTTCGAGTCCCACCGGCCCCACGATGTGATGTCGCAGGACATCGGAATGACCCCGAATCCAGAATTGGGTCCGGGGTCGCGGTTATTCGGGGTGCGCTGGCGGGGCCAGTTCGATGCGGGCCGCGTGCAGGGCGAGCCCGGTCAGGTGCTTGCGGGAGGTGTCCCGCATCTGCTGCAGGCGCTGCAGCGCAAGGCCGTCGAGCAGGGCGATGAACCGCCTGGTGAAGCCGGCGGCCGGGGGAGCGAAGGCCCCTTCGGCGACGCCGCGGGCGACGAGCGCGGCGAGGTCATCGGCCCACGGGTTCAGCAGCGCCTCAAGGAACCGGCTCACCTGGCTGTTGTGCGGCGCGCGGGCCCAGGCCTCCAGCCACAGGATCCAGCTCGGATCCGGGTGGGCGCCGGGCAGGTAGAGCTCGACGAACCGCTCGAGCTGGCGCCAGGCGCCGGTCACCCTGGCCATCGCGGCGGCGCGGCGCAGGCTGTCCTGGTGCTCCTGCCAGGCCAGGGTCTCCAGCAGGATGTGCTCCTTGGAGGTGAAGTAGTACATCACCTGGCCGGTGCTCATGCCGGCCCGCCGGGCTATCTCGGCGAGCCGCACCCGATCGATGCCCACCTCGATGATCAGGCCGAGGGCCGCGTCGAGAACGCGGTCGCGGCTGCGCCGGCCGTCCTCGGTGCTGGCCGGCCCGCGGCGCCGTCGCGCGGGCGCGGTGACGCGTGCTGCCGGGTCATTCGCGGGCATGGGCAGGGCCGCTCCGTGATCTTGTGATGGCGCGCCGGCCAGCGGGCCGAACGTCAGTCTAGAGTATTGCTCTAGAAAATGCTTTACTCTTGCTTTGCACTTCGGTAGTCTGTCGTTTACTCCGGGGGGAAGTGCCCGGCGCAGCGTGCGCCGTCGCCTGGGTGTGAGAACTATGAGCACACTGATCCGTACCGACCACGTGTCCGCCGCCGACCGGGTCGCCTTCCTCCGGCAGATGATGGCCGTGACGTGGGTGCCGATGGAATGCCGCGCCATCACCGCCAGCCCCGACTACGCCGGGGAGTTCCGCGCCAGCGGCCTCGGCGCGATGCAGGTGGTCGTGATGGATGTCACGCCCCTCAGCGTGCGCCGCACCCCCGAGCTGATCTCGCAGGCCGACCCGGACCTGCTCAAGCTGGTGCTGGTGCGCGGCGGCAACTCGTGCGTGGTCGCGCAGGACGGCCGGCAGGCCCCGCTGTCCGCGGGCGAGTTCGCCATCTACGACACCCAGCGCCCCTACGAGGTGGTGTGCGGGGCGGGCGGCGACTGGCCCACGCAGATGATGACCTTCATGTTCCCGCCGTCCCTGCTGCCGCTGTCCCGGAACCGGCTCCGGCGGCTGGCCGCCGTGCGGTTCCGGGCCGGCGCCGGCCTGGGCGACCTGACCTCGCACTTCCTCCTCCAGCTGGCGCGCAACATCGATCACTACAGCCCGGCCGAGGCGGCGCGGCTGTCGGCCGCCGCGGTCGAGGTGCTGGC
>Ga0335078_10009813_pt1 | contig 14169 bp, 12 predicted proteins | sample Lox_Sample_32_FD_206711 | JGI IMG/M metagenome (GOLD analysis project Ga0335078, IMG submission 206711) | Soil microbial communities from Loxahatchee National Wildlife Refuge, Florida, United States - Lox_Sample_3.2 | ecosystem: Environmental > Terrestrial > Soil > Wetlands | place: USA...
CACGTCGACCCGCTTCGCGGCCGGCTCGCCCATCAAGCTATCGTCGCCGATGTACCTCGGCGACATGTCCTTCGGCGCCCTCTCGGGGGTGCCCAACGCGGCCATCGCAAAAGCCGCCGACATCACCGGGATAATGGCGGGGACGGGCGAGGGCGGCCTCCTCAAGGAGGTCGCAGAGTGCAGCAGGATCACAGTCCAGTGGGCCTCGGCTAGGTTCGGGGTCGACATCAACAGCCTCTCCAAGGGCCAGGGCGTGGTCATCAAGATCGGGCAGGGCGCCAAGCCCGGCATCGGCGGGCACCTCCCCGGGGTGAAGGTCACCACCCCGATCTCGGAGACCAGGCGCATCCCTGTTGGGACCGACGCGATCTCGCCGGCGCCCCACCACGACATCTACTCGATAGAGGACCTCGGCCAGAGAATCCTGGGCCTCAAGGAGGCCACCAGGAAGCCTGTCTTCGTAAAGGTCGGCGCAACCAACTACATCCCGTACATCGCCTCGGGCGTGGCGAGGATGGGGGCTGCGGGGATAATCATCGACGGCCAGGGCGCCGGGACGGGCGCCGCCCCATCGGTCGTCAAGAACAACGTGGGCGTCCCGATAGAGCTCGCTGTGGCCTCCGTCGACTCCATCCTGAGGAAGGAGGGGCTCAGGGAAGACTTCACCGTCATCGCGGCGGGGCGCGTCAGCTGCCCCGAGGACTCGCTCAAGCTGATCGCCCTGGGCGCCGACATCACGAGCGTGGGCACGGGCGCCCTCCTCGCGATAGGCTGCCTGATGGTCCACAAGTGCCACCTGGGCTTCTGCCCCGCGATACTCACCAACAAGATATCCGAGACGCCCGTGCGCGTGCTGTCGTTCGACCAGTCGGTGACCTGGCTCGCCAACATGGTCAGGGGCTGGACGGACGAGATGCGCCAGATCATGGAGCTGATGGGGATAGAGAACCTCGAGGAGCTGAGGTCGAGGCGGGACCTGCTCATGCACAACGGCTCGCTGAACCACGAGACCCTCAAGATAATCGGGCTCGACGCGGAGCAGCGCACCGGCGGCTCTCAGGCGCCAGCCGCCCCTCCTCCCACGGCGCCGCCCCGCGGCCTGAACCTCTGGGACCCCGCCAGGTCGACCGCGCTATGGGAGCTCGCCGGGACCACCGGCAAGTCGCCTGGCGAGGCGCAGATATCGAGCATGGGCTCCATCGGCCCGCCCTTCGTCGAGACCCCCTCCAGGCTCTCCGACTGGGTGGTCACCGACGGCGCCCAGGTCACCCGCCCCAGCATCGACCCCTACCGAGAGGAGATCGAGATCGTCACCTACCTCGCCCAGGGGAGGGTGAGGCTCGCCGCGCCCTTCTTCTTCACCCACCTCCCTGAGAACGTCCCAGACAGCGTCCGGGCCGCCTTCGCGAGGACCGCCTCCTCGATGGGCCTGCTCTACGACGACCCCTCGGGCCGCCTGAGAGGGGGCAAGCACCCGGAGCGCGTGATAAGCTCCGGGCCGATCGGCCCCGGCTCTGCCGTGGTCTCGGTCGACGTAAAGTCCTTCGAGTCCGGCTCCCCCGCGGTGGCCGGCGACCAGAGGCACGGGGCGACCTACCTCAGGATACCCTCGTCGACTGCGGCCCTCGACTGGGTCCGCCGGAACATAAAGGGCCTCGAGGCCTTCCACGGGTTCATAGTGGACGAGGACGACGAGGAGAGCGACCTCCAGCTCGAGCTCTCGGTCTCCGAGCTCGACCACCAGCTGATAGAGAAGGACGTCAGGTGGAGGTTCGACATCCTCGCGGAGGGGAACATGGTGAGGGGCTCGGAGGACGTCGTCAAGCTCGTCGCGATGGGCGCCGACTGCGTGGGTTTCGGCAAGGCCGCCCTCGTCGCCGTCGGGTTCGAGGACGACTCGGAGGTCGTGCTGGAGATCGGCAAGCTCACCGAGCACCTCGAGAACCTGGTCGTCGCATTCGAGAAGGACATCAAGCTCCTCGCCGGCGCAGCCGGGATGAGCAGCGTCGCCTCCTCGCTTGTGGGCAACAGGGAGATCCTCAGGACCGTGGCGCTCGACCCCGAGATACGCAGGCAGCTGGGCATCAAGCCCGCGGGAGCGGCGTGAGCACGATGGGCGACTACCCCACGTACGACACGACCTACGGCCAGCCCGTCTACAAGGACGGCTGCGGGATATTCGGAGTCATCAGGAAGGACAGCGCTCCGAAGATTTCCAACCTCACCCCGCTCGCCGGGATACAGTGCATAAAGTACAGGGGGAGCGACCTGGGCGCCGGGTTCGCGCTGTTCGACCCCTCGCTGAGCAACGGCGACCACTCCCACAAGGTCAAGGCCTTCGTGAGGAACAAGGGCGTCGCCGACTCCCTCTCGGACCACCTCTCAGACTCGTTCAGCTCACCCAAGGACGTCCAGCTGATGATGCCCGCACCCGCCGGAGGCAGGGAGAGGTTCGGCATCTGGGAGGGGACGGTGAGCACCCCCGACAACCGCGCCCTCGAGAGGACTGTGGACGTGATCAACTCCGAGCTCCTCGGCGACGGGAAGATCGACGGCCGGGTCTTCTCGTACGGCAGATACCTCGACGTCTTCAAGGAGGTGGGCTACCCCCTCGAGGTCGCGAAGGAGTATCACCTCGACGCCGACACCAAGAAGGCCGACGCCTGGATAGCGCACACTAGGCAGCCCACAAACTCCCCCGGCCGCTACCCGATATGGTCGCACCCCTTCGCCTCGATGGACTGCGCCATCGCCCACAACGGCGACATTAGCTCCTACGGAGCGAACCTCGAGCAGCTCAACTCCTGGGGCCTGAGGAGCCACGTGGGGACCGACAGCGAGGTTATCGCCCGCCTCCTCGACCACCTGGTCAGGGTGGAGGGCATATCCCTATTCGAGGCGGCCACCCTCCTCACCAACCCGTTCGAGAGGCAGTTCTCGCCCGAGGTAAGGAAGCTCCTCATCCGCTACAGGGGCGCGCGCCTCGACGGCCCGTTCGCCGTCGTCGCAGGCTACTCCGACGGGAAGGACACCTACCTGCTCGCGCTCACAGACAGGTCCAAGTTCCGGCCTCTCCTCGTCGCCGAGGACGCCAACAGGTTCTACGTGGCGAGCGAAGAGGTCCAGATACGCAACCTCTCCAAGGACGCGGTGGTCTGGGCGCCCGAGCCCGGCTCGTTCTTCCTCGCATCCGTCAAGAAGGGCATCCTCGAGCACGGCACGAGGAGGAAGATCTACTCCTACCAAAAGGGAGGGAACGGCGGCACCGCCGGGCCCGCCCAGGCGGCGGTCCCCTCGTCGACCTCGGCGTCCGTCCACAGGCTCGACTCGACGGGCGTCGGCTTCGGCGACATCAACGAGTTCCTGAGGAAGGCCTACAGGTCGGGGAGCGAGGTCGCCAGGATAGAGAACGTCAGCGGCCAGAGGTACATCGGGATGGGCTTCTCGACGAAGCAGGAGGACGGCACGAGGAAGAAGTTCAAGGTCGAGCTCCACGGCTACCCGGGCAACTGCCTCGCCAACCTCAACGACGGCGTGTCCTACGAGGTCTTCGGGAACGTCTCCGACGACCTCGCCGACACTATGCACGCGGGATCGGTCGTCGTCCACGGGAGCGCAAGGGACGTCGCCGGGCAGACCCTGCAGGGCGGTTACATCTTCGTCAGGGGCTCGGTGGGCAACAGGGCCGCGATCCAGATGCGCGAGTACAAGCAGGCGAGGCCATTCTTCATCATAGGCGAGACGGCCGACGACTACCTGGGCGAGTACATGGCTGGGGGGATACTCGCCGTCCTCAACCTCTCGAACTCGGACAGGCCAGTGGGCAAGTTCGCCGCGACCGGCCTGGTCGGCGGGACTCTCTACATCAGGGGAGAGGTCGACCCGACCCAGCTCGGCCTCCCGCCGAGCGCCGAGGACATTCTCGCCTACCTGAAGACCGCCGCTTCAGACGGGCAACTCCCCAAGGAGGCCTTGGACGCGGTCTCGAGGCTCCGCTACCCGAGCGAGCAGGAGCTGGCCGCGATCATCCCCGCCCCTCTCTTGGCCAGGGTCAAGTTCCTCTTCTTCACGAGCAAGTACACGAAGCCGCTCGTCAAGGAGTACAGGCACCTCAACACCTCTGACGTCGACGTTCTCAAGGGCGAGCTCGAAAGGTTCTTCCTGGCCTTCTCTCTCCCGCGCTCCCTCCTCGACACAGTCCTCTCTTCCAAGTTCACCATTCTCAGGGCAGGCGACCAGAAGGTGGCCACGCCGATACCGCCCCAGGAAATCCCCGTCGAAGAGTAGCCGCCGCTAGATTGGAGGGATCTGCACGCCGAGCAAGACCGAAGACCTCTGGTGGCTGTTCACCAGGCAGACCATCAAGGTCACCCCGCGCCAGAGCGTCCTCTCCGCGTCCCTGATAATGCAGAGGAGGAACTTCCGCCACCTCCCCGTCGTCGACGAGAAGGGCAGGATCATGGGGATGATCTCCGCCCAGGACATCATCGACTCGCTCAACTTCGCCTTCTCCAGGCCGGACGTCAGGACCGACGACGTCCTCGAGTCCCTCGAGATACCGGTCGAGAGGATCATGGTCTACAACAGCGTCTGCGTCGAGCCAGGCGACGGCCTCGCCGAGATAACCAAGAAGATGACGTTCCACAACCTCGGCGGGATGCCCGTCGTCGACGAGCAGGGGGTCGTCAACGGCATAGTCACCCTCCGCGACCTCGTCTCGCTGATGGGGACGAGCTCCGACGAGGTCGGGGTCGCCGTCTCCGAGGTGATGAACACCAACGTCGTCACCATCGGCCAGGGCGCCTACCTCTCGACCGCCGTGAGGCTGATGTCCGAGCACAGGGTGAGGCGCCTGCCTGTCGTCCCCGCCTTCCACGAGGGCGGGAAGGACATCAAGGGGATACTCTCCAACAAGGACGCCCTCGGCCACGTCGCGAAGTTCGCCAACAGGGGCGGCCCAGGCCAGAGCGGCGACGCGCCGTGGAGCGTCCCGACGAGGTTCGACGTCCCCATCTCCGAGTTCATGACGAGGGAGGTCATCACGGTCAGCAAGGACGACGACATCAGGGACGCTGCGTCCAAGATGATGATCTTCGGGATAGGCGGGCTCGTCGTCGAGGACGCCCCCACCGGGCGCCTCGCGCTCGTCACCGAGAGAGACCTGGTCAGGACCCTCTCCCGGAAGAAGGGGACTGGAGTGCTCATGGAGGCCCTCCAGTACGAGCTCGAGGTCGAGAAGGCGAAGTCCCGCTCCGCCGGCCACCGCTCCTAGCGAGCATAACTTTATAGACGGAAAAAAATCCGGGTAATCTTCCAAAGTGAACTAGGGATGGGCCATAGAAAGCACTCTGCACCTCGTAGGGGCAGCCTCGCCTACATCCCCAGGGGCAGGGTCGGGGACTTCTTCCCGACCGTGCACAACTGGCCCAAGGTCAAGGGCGGGGCACCCAACCTCCTCGGGTTCCCAGCCGTCAAGGTGAGCACGATTCACACGATCACCGTCGACGACAGGGAGAAGACCCCCAACTTCGGCAAGCCCAGGTTCAACCCGACGAGCGTCCTGGCCGTCCCCGATGCCGCGGTCGTCGGCGTCAGGCTCTACGTCAGGGAGAACGGGGCGGAGAAGGCGGTCGGAGAGACCTACGCCAAGTCCCTCCCCAAGCGCGTCGAGAAGAAGTCCGGCCTCGAGCCCGACAAGTTCGCAGAAGCCTGGAAGCCCAAGCTCGCCGGGGTCACGAGGGTGGCGGCCATCGTCTCGATGACTCCGAGGGACGCCGGCCTCTCGCAGAAGGAGCCGATCATCTTCGAGGTCGGGGTGGGAGGGGGCGACACAGCGGCCCAGCTCGACTACGCGGTCAAGGCAATGGGCAAGCCCGTCAAGTTCTCAGAGGTCTTCAAGGCCGGGGGCTACGTCGACGTCATCGGCGTGACGAAAGGCCACGGCTACGAGGGACCGGTCACCAGGATGGGGATAAAGAGGAAGCAGCACAAGTCCAGGAAGAGCGTCAGGGCGGTCGGAGTCATCGGACCTTGGCACCCCGCGGCCGTCATGTACACCGTCGCCAGGGCCGGACAGCATGGCTTCCACCAGAGGACAGAGAGTGGCAAGAGGATTCTCACGATATCGAACTCCAAGGACGGCCCCATCACCCCGAAGGGGGGCTTCGAGCACTTTGGAGACCTGACCACCGACTACGCCCTCGTCAGGGGGAGCGTGCCCGGCTCGAACAGGAGGGTGGTCGTGGTGAGGCAGCCCATGCGCCCCCACCCCAAGGCCAAGACGGCGCCCGTCCAGGTGTTAGAGGTCAGCACGAGGACAGCGAGGTAGGAGCGGATGCCAGACGCCAAGGTAATCGACATCAGCGGCAAGCCCGGGGCCTCCGTCGACTTGCCCGCGGTGTTCTCGACGCCTCTCCGCCCCGACCTCGTCTCGAGGGCTTGGTGGATACTCAACTCGCACAGCCTTCAGCCGTACGGGCGCGACCCGATGGCGGGCGAGAGGACAAGCGCGGAGACGAGCAACCCTCCGACCGGCAGGGGCATCTCGAGGATCCCCAGGGTCAAGGGCGCCGGCTCCAACAGGTCCGGGCAAGCTGGAGGGGTGGCAAGCACCGTCAAGGGGCGCCTGCCCCATCCCCCGAGGTCGGAGAAGGTCATCTACCGCAAGATCAACGTGAAGGAGAGGAAGCTAGCCCTGGACACGGCGATCGCCTTCACCGGTGACGCCAACGCCGTAGCCTGGCGCGGCCACAAGACCGGGAAGCTAAAGTTCCCCTTGGTGGTCTCCGACGACGTCGAGGCGATCGAGAAGACGGCCGCCCTCGAGTCCTTCCTCCAGTCACTCGGTCTCTCCGACGAGCTCAAGCGGATCTACGGCGGCGTCAAGCGGCGCTCCGGCAAGGCGAGGATGCGCGGGAGGACGACCAAAAAGAAGGTCGGGCCTCTGATAGTGATAACGAACGACAGGGGCGTTGGCAAGGCCGCCGCGTCCATACCGGGGTTGGAGGTCGCCAGGGTCGACAGCCTGAGCGTCCTCCCCCTAGCTCCGGGCGGGGTGGCGGGCAGGCTCACCCTCTGGACGGCCTCCTCCGTGGATGCCTTGGGGAAGAACAACGAGGGGATCAAGGTTGAGGCTTGAGGACGCGCAGAAGCTCATCCTGAGGCCATACGTCACCGAGAGGACGTTCGACCAGATCGCCCGCGAGAACAAGCTCTGCTTCATGGTCGACGACAAGGCTACCAAGAAGCAGGTCGCCGCGGCGGTCGAAGCGCTCTACGAGGTCAAGGTCAGGGACGTCAACACGATGAGGTCGCTGGGCGGGAAGAAAGCGTTCGTCAGGCTCACCCCCGAGGAGTCGGCCACAGACCTCGCCACGAAGCTGGGGCTGGTGTAAAAGATGGGCAAGAGAATCCTACAGAGAAGGCGCGGCAAGGGCGGCATCCAGTTCAGGGTCTCGCCGAGGGGCAAGGTCGCCCCCGTCAGGTACCCGCTCATCGCCCCCGAAGCCGCCGACCACCAGGGCAAGCTCACGGTCAAGGCCCTCCTCGACGAAAAGGGAAGGACCGCCCCGCTGGCGCAGATACAGTACGGCGACCATGGCGCCATCTCGTACGTCCCCGCCGTCAACGGCCTCGCGGTCGGGAACGAGGTCCAGGTCGGCCCCGACGCCTCGGTCGCCAACGGCAACGTCCTGACGCTCAAGAGGATACCGGAGGGCACGAGGATCTCCAACATCGAGCTGCGCGCGGGCGACGGCGGGAAGCTCGTGAGGGCTGCTGGAGGCTCTGCCATCCTCTTCTCCAAGGGCGACGGCAAGGCCATAGTCAGGCTCCCGAGCGGTAAGAGCATGCTGATTCGCGACGACTGCAGGGCGACGATAGGAGAGGTCGCCGGGGGAGGGAGACTCGAGAAGCCCTTCCTCAGGGCAGGCCCGAGGCACCACGCCATGCGCGCCGCGGGCAGGCCTTACCCCAGGATGAGGGGCATCGCAATGGCCGTCGTCTACCACCCGTTCGGAGGCGGGAGGCACCAGCATCCTGGCAAGTCGACCAGCACCTCGAGGAACGCTCCTCCAGGCAGGAAGGTCGGGCTGATCGCCCCGCGCAAGACGGGGAGGAAGAGGCTCGCTAGGACCTCCGTCGAGGTTAAGGAGAGGTAGGGAGGGGCCGGAGCCGTGCCGAAGGAGTTCCGCTACAGGGGTTTCACCGTCGAACAGCTCAACACGATGAGCACAGAGGCCATCCTCGAGCTCCTGCCTTCGAGGGCGAGGCGCTCCCTCAACAGGGGCATCTCCGACGACAAGAGGAAGCTCCTCGAGGACGTCCGGTCCCAGAAAGACGGCAAGCTCGAGGGCCAGATCAAGACCCACGCGAGGGACATGGTGATCCTCCCGGTGATGGTCGGCGCAACCGTGAGCGTCTATACGGGCAAGGAGTTCGTCATGGTCGTGATAAAGCCAGAGATGATAGGCCACTACCTGGGAGAGTACGCGATCACCAACAAGAAGGTCGTCCACGGGACCCCGGGCATCGGCGCGAGCCGCTCGAGCCTCTACGTCCCCCTGAAGTAGGCAGAGTTAGCAAGGGACGACTGGATAGCCAAAAATTGTCCCTATCGAAAGGCGACCGCACCCTCCAGGAGGAGCTCGACTGGGCCCTCGACCGGATGAACAAGGCAGGGTACCGCGTCCGCTCCAAGGTAAGGCTCCTCGTCGACCCCAACCTCGAGATAATGGGGTACGCCAACGAGGAGGGCGGGATTCAGCACATCGTAGTCGCCGAGTGGGCGCTCCACTCCGAGATGCTCGGAGGGCTCCTCTTCCACGAGCTCGCCCACATCTACCACACAGAGAGGCGCTCCCCGTCCCACAGGTACAAGGTGACCAACGCGGTAATCACCGAGGTCAGCAAGCGCGAGGGCCTGAACGAGAGGGAGACCGGCTACCTCGTCGAGGGGTTCACGCACCTTCAGAACGTCATCGTCGACGACGTCGTCTTCGCCGTCATGCTCGAGTCAGAGAGGAGGCAGGCGCTCCGGTTCTTCAGCGGCTGGGTCACCGAGGCGCCCTCGGGCTACCCCTTGGCGGACTCCTCAGCTCTGTCGCGGAACGCCTTCGCGCTTGCCTCCGTGAGGAGGCACGACCTAGCCCTCCCCGAAGACCCCGACGCCAAGGAGATGGCCGCGAGGAGCCAGATGCTCGCCGACAGGCTCGGAGCCGCGGCCCGCGCCAAGTACGACTCGATAGAGGAGTTCCTTACCACGGCCTCGGCGAGCTGGGACGAGGAGACCTTCGGCTCCAAGCTCGCACAGTACCTCGACATGCTCGTCGCCCTCCTCAGGGAGAAGGACGAGATGAAGGACATGCGGTAGGGGATTCAACCGATTTATTGGGGGAGGTGAACCCCCGCGAGGATGCCCCGGCACGGAAGGCTAAAGAGGATCTTCGAGAACGCCCAGGCAGGCCTCGACGCGGTCGCGATATTCAACGGAGACCGGCCCGACCCCAACTTCTTCTACGTCTCGGGGTACACGAGCGGCCTCTTCGAGAACAACGCCCTCTTCCTCTTCCCCGACGGGCGCGTGGAGGTGCTCACCAACCCGCTGGAGGAGCAGGCCGCCAGGCAGAAGGAAGGCTACGATGTCCACGTGGACTCCACGCCCGGCCTTTCCGAGCGGAGGCGCCTCGTCTCCTCCATCCTCAGGGGATGCAGGAGGGTCGGCCTCAACTTCGCTGGAGTCTCGCACAGGGACTTCCTGAGCATCGGGAGCACCCTGGGCTCCAAGGGGCTCGCGGACGTCTCCGGGGCCCTCGAGGAGACGAGGCTCGTCAAGGACCCCGACGAGGTGGCCGCGATCTCCAGGGCCGCCCGATTGATCTCGGGGGTCGTGGACGAGGTACCCGGCCTCCTCCGCGGTGGGATGACGGAGAGGGATCTCAAGGCGAAGATAGACTACCTCATCGTCGAGCACGGCGCGGACTCCCCTTCGTTCGACAGCATCGTGGCGTTCGGCGAGCACTCCGCCCTCCCCCACTATTCGTCAGGGGAGACGCGCCTCAGGAGAGGAGACAACGTCCTCGTCGACATAGGAGCGAGGTACCGCCTCTACTGCTCGGACATCACGAGGACGTTCTTCTTCGGGCGGCCGGCGACGAGCCAGAGGGAGGCCTACGCCAAGGTCCTCGAAGCGCAGGCAAAGGCGACCGCCGCGATCCGAGAGGGCGCGAAGGGAGACGACGTCCACGGAGTCGCCGCAAAGACCATCGACCGGAGCCGGTTCAAGGGTCGGTTCATCCATGGGCTCGGCCACTCTATCGGGGTCGAGGTCCACGACGGCCCAGGCCTTTCGCCGAGGAGCATGCTCACGCTGAAGAGGGACATGGTCATGACCGTCGAGCCGGGGATATACCTTCCTGGCGAGGGCGGGGTGAGGATCGAGGACGACGTCGTCGTCACGAAGGACTCTTGCGCCATCCTAACCACGAGCCCGAGGGAGCTCACCGAGGTCTGAGATGAAGTGCCTGCTCTGCTCGAGGGGCTGCGCCCCCTCGTCAGACCTCTGCAGGTACCACGCCGCAGCCAGGAAGAACGTAGAATCTGGCTACTCCATCTGGAAGGAGGCCTACGGAGAAATCACCTGGAAGGAGTACCTCAGGAAGGTCCGCGCCAACCGGGAGACGGGTGTCTGGGCCAAGGAAGTCGCCGCCCTCCTGGCCAGACAGGCCCAAGGGTAGCCTCCCTCATTCTCACTTTTGGCAATCATGTCCAAGCCTTATTAGCGAATCTCTTCAAGCGGGGGTTTATGCGAAAAACGACGAATCCGCGCCGAGGCCTACGGCTATTCCTAGGCTCTATCCTGATCTTCGTGATGTCAGCGATGGCATGGAGCACCCCTGCCTTCGCCCAGACGCAGTACATCTCCGTCACCCAGGGGACGGTCAACCTCGGGATGACCAGCACAATCATAGTGACGGCGCCTGGCGCTGGATCGTACAACGCGGTGGTCGTGACGCCTAGCGGCACCCAGGTCCCCCTCACGTTCACTTTCACGGCGGCCGGCCAGACCCAGAACGCCACCTTCGGCAACACCGCCCTGGGCTTCAAGTCCGCCTTCAACCAGGTCGGGACGTACAACATCTTCTTGGAGCAGGGCTCGACCGTCATGAGCAGCGCCTCGATCTACGCGACCAACAAGCTCCTCGTGAGCATGGACATGGTCACGGGCGGTACATGCGTGGAGATATCGGGCGACCCGAGAGGTGCGAAACTCTTCCCTAGGTTCTACGTGGTCTACGCCTCCAACGAGGTGCCCCTGACCAACGCCTCGAAGGGCGCCTACGTCACCTACAACTACCCCGACGGGACCAAGCTGAACGCGTCGTGGCACGCTCCGACGGCCGAGGCGGGCAACTACGCCGGATCTGGAGGCAACACCGGATTCTTCATAGGCAAGTTCCAGCCTTCGTGGAACTACACTGCGGTCGGCCCCTGGGTGGTGAGCGCCACAGCGGGTGACGCCTACGGCAACACCGCCACCTTCAAGTGGAGCGGCCCTGCGTACGTGCTCTCGCCGGCCACCCTGGTGACCAACGTCCAGCTCCTCGACGCCAAGTCTGGGTCCTCGGTCACGGGCTTCTACAACGGCCAGAACGTCATCGTAAAGGCCACGATCACCTACCCGGTCTACGCGGAGACGGCCCCTGGGTTCGCGGGCGTCCTTGACAACGTCACGAGGGGAGGCGTGGTCACCGCGACAGTAGGGTGGGGCTTCTTCAACTCGACCACCAACAGCTTCGGCAGCGCCAAGAACCCAGGCGGCACCATCGCCCAGGTCACGATGAAGTACACGGGCGTCAACGGGACGTGGATGGGGACATTCAGCGCGTCGTCCCTCCCGGCACTCCAGACCGGCACGAACTTCGCGCTCGCTCTTAACGCAGCGGACAAGGCCCAGCCGCCCAACACCGGCTTCGCCCTGCTGACGCTCCCGCCCGCCACAGTCCAGAACGTCACGACGACGGCCGTCAGCACCACGGTCTCGACCGTGCTCTCGACCACCACCGCGACTAGCACTGCGACAAGCACGGCCACCTCCAGCAGCACGACGACCGCCCTCAGCATCCCGACCGACATCTACGCCGGGATGGCTATCCTCCTGATAGTGGGGCTGATCATAGGCTATATCATGAGGGTCCCGCGCAAGTAGATTCGAGGGACTGGCGCCCATGGCATCCAAGGACGACTCCCAGAGTTCGGACAAGGAACGCGGTGCCGAGGGCTCACCTTCCCCTCAGAACCCACGGCGCCACTTCCTCAGGGTGGCGATGACCTTCGGAGTGGTGTTCCTCGCTGCGGGAATCGCCTCGGTCGCCCAGACGCTGATCAAGCCGTCAGCCCCTCCCCCCGCCCCGCCGCCTGCGTCGACGGCGACCAAGACGGTCACAAAGACCGTGGTCTCCACGACGACCGTGGGGTCCTCCACGAGCGGCGCCAGCTCGTCTTCTTCATCGTCATCTTCGACGACCTCCGCATCCTCGACCACGTCCGCCACCTCCTCGACCGCGACGACCTCCTCGCCTTTTCCGGTGGTCGTCGTGGCCAACATCAGCGACCTCGCCGGTGGGAAGCCGATCTCGTTCAACTATCCCCTAGAAGATACGCCCAACCTGCTTGTCAAGCTCGGGGTCAAGGCGCAGGGCGGCGTGGGCCCCGACGGAGACATCGTCGCCTTCAGCCAGTTCTGTCAGCACCTCGGCTGCGTCTGGGGACTTGTCCCGGCAGGGACATCTCCCGCCTGCGACAACACCTTCAAGCCGACCGTCCCTCAGGGGTACTGCTGCTGCCATGGCAGCGTCTTCGACATTGAGAACGGGGGCGTGGTCACCGACGGCCCGTCGCCCCGCCCGATCCCCCAGGTCCTCCTGTCGTTCGACTCGTCCAGCGGAGACATTTCCGCGATAGGGATGGGCCCGCCCACCATCTTCGGGCACAACACCGGCAGCAACAACGTCCTCGACGACCTCCAGGGAGGAACACCGGTGAGCAGCGCATGACCGGCCAGGAAAGCTCCAAAGGGAAGACCGGAGGGATTGCCGAGAGGCTGGTCGGGTTCTTCGACGACAGGCTCGGCCTCAACTACGAGATGCTGAGGCCCGCGCCACAGTACTCGATCAACCCGTTCTACTGGCTCGGGGCCCTCGCGGTGGTGGCCTTCATCATCCAGGGCGTCACCGGCGTGATGATGATGCTCTACTACACCCCGACTCCCACGCAGGCGTACGCCTCCACCCAGTACATCTTCCAGAACGTGAGCTACGGGACGTTCCTTGAGACCGTCCACCTCTACACGGCCTACGCGATGATAATGCTCGCCTTCCTCCACATGATGAGGGGGTACTTCGTCTCCGTCCACAAGAGGCCCAGGGAGATAATGTGGATAGTCGGGATGATGATGGGATTCATCACCCTCGGCTTCGGGTTCACGGGCTACCTCCTTCCCTGGACAGTGGTCTCCAAGTCCGCCACCGACGTGGGCATCGGGATGATGAGCGCCCTCCCTCCGCCGATCGCCAATTTCCTGAACTTCTTGGTCACCGGGAGTGGGGCTGACTCGGCGGTCATCCTGAGGTTCTACGACCTCCACGTGGTCGTCCTCCCCGCCGCGCTCCTCCTGCTCCTGGCCCTCAAGATGTACATACTCGAGACCCACGGGGTCGCCGACCCGGCGAGGGGCGTGGAGTCTTTGACCGAGAAGAAGAAAGGCCTCGTCCCGATATTCCCTGACGTCACCTTCTACCTGTTGGAGCTCGCCGCCCTCTTCGGCTCTGCTATGATGCTCATCTCTATCGCCTTCCCGATCAACCTCCCGCCGGAGTACTCCCCGCTCGTCGCCTCCCAGTACGTCTCGCAGCCCGACTGGTACTTCCTGTGGATCTACCAGGTGCTGAAGATCCACATATTCGAGGGGCCAGGCCTCAACATCGCGCTGGGACTGGTCTCTGTGGTCTTCGTCGCCCTCACTGTCCTCCCGTTCATCGACAGGGGCAAGTCGAGGAGCTTCCTCGTGAGGAAATGGTTCGTGACCTTGGGCGCCATCTTCGTGGCAGAGGTCCTCGTCCTGACCGTCTGGGGCCTCGAGACACCGGGGAAGATCATACCCAACGAGCAGGC
>Ga0335078_10009815_pt1 | contig 14166 bp, 29 predicted proteins | sample Lox_Sample_32_FD_206711 | JGI IMG/M metagenome (GOLD analysis project Ga0335078, IMG submission 206711) | Soil microbial communities from Loxahatchee National Wildlife Refuge, Florida, United States - Lox_Sample_3.2 | ecosystem: Environmental > Terrestrial > Soil > Wetlands | place: USA...
ACCTCTCCCAAATTTTCACACTCACAGGAGAGTTACTATGGAAGCTTCACAGCAGCAGACGCAAGAGCCTCGTGAACCTAGTCAGGGTGAGGCAGTACAGGTAGGCACAGCAGGAGCACAGGCAATCAATCCTGAAACTCAGACACCTGAGCAGGCTAGGCAGGCTAGTCAGGATGCAATGCAGAGTAAGGCTCGTGAATTGAATATCAAGCTTGCTCCCGATGCGCTCAAGGAAATGTCTAACGCTTTCATTACTGCGCTAGAGGAGAGAGGTGCTTTTCGTCAGTCTGAAAGTGCGTCATCCCAACAGACACAAACGCCAGCAGCTACAACCAATGTCGAAGAATCGGCACCTCCGCAGAATAAGAGTTGGGCAGCAAAGTTTCTCGGACAGTAACTTATGGATAAATCCAAAATAGGAGTGCCATCACGGGTTATCATTACCCCTGGTGATATGAGCACAGAAGCTATATTGCAAAGTAATAATAACCCTGGTAAATCATGGACACTAATACTTGGACAGACAAGCTGTAGCGTAAGTTTGTCTACTCTCAAGGCTTTGTATCAAGCTATTGGTTTAGTTCTTTGGGATGATGAATAATGCCATATCTAAACGTCTATTACGCTCCTGAGGCTTTCGGACTGACAGCCTAACATGGAAGCTTCAACAATCCCCAACCTGACAGAGGACCCTCTAGAAAGTGACCCTAGGCTAAAGGCACTTCTAGGGACTCCTGCTAGTAAGTCACGTAGAAAGACAGGAACGTCAAGTGATACCAAGCGACAGGAAAAACCTAACCCCGTTGCAGCTAAGAAGATCCCAACAGATGCCGACATTGCAAAATGTGTCACTGAGATTCTATCTGTCACGGCTGTCATTCATGCCTTACCGCAACTACCAAGTCTCGAGTGTGAATTCTGCAAGAAACACATTCTCGACCAAGCACCCAATACTGCTAAAGACTTGGTGGCTCTCAGTAAGGACTATCCATTCTTACGGTCAGCTTTAGTAGGTATAACCCGATTCTTTGGTGGCTTGTCCACACTGTCAACTTTGACTGAGCTATATGACGCTAGTGTCATGCATCATGCTCCGCTACCTAAGGGAGTAGAGCCAGTGGTTGACGCAGTAGGACATATCAAATATCCAACTATGCCACCGCGTAATGACGACACTATAGTTCATTTGAAACTAGTAAAGCCACACCTACCTAAGCGTCACACTCACGCACACTCTGAAGCAAGTGAAGGAACCATTGCCTCAGCCACAACATTTGAGTCTTCACCCAATTAGACCTGAGGGTTCTGTTGAATTAGATAGCCTGGTAGTAAAGCCGCGTGGTCACGAACCTGTGGCTTTACCTCCTTATATTGACTGGCCTAGTTTTCACCGTTGGTTTGCCGAACATTGGAATAGTGATCTTGATTATGGAGCAGAACACGTTGTCATTGTCGGACAGGCAGGTAGTGGAAAGACTACACTTGCTGTTAGAGGATTGCTCCCATTGCGTCCATACGTTGTTGTTTTTGGAACGAAAACAAGAGACTCCTCGCTCTACGATCCTCTTATTGCTCAAGGTTTTATCAAGACAGATACGTTTGACGCAGGGAACACTAAACAGCCTAAAGTCATATTTGTCCCTAAACTAGCTGAACCTAGTAAGGAGGCACTTGCAGCGCAGCGAGAGAAATTCAGAAAAGCATTAGTTGGTATTTTCCAAACTGGCGGTTGGTGTGTCTATCTGGATGAGGTACGTTACTTGAGTGAAACACTCAAGTTAGAGAATGAACTAAATACACTATGGCTACAGGGAAGGTCCCTTTATGTCACTATGGTGGCAAGTACGCAGCGACCCGTATCTATACCTCTCAATGCGTTTGAGCAAGCGACGCATAGCTTTCTTTTTAGGATTAGTGGACACGACGATAGAAAGCGAGCCAGTGAATTTCAGGGAATGCATAGTCCTGTGGTCTTTGAAACTGTCGGCAGATTACCACCTCACGAGTTGCTTTATATTGACTCAGTAGAGGACGTATTAGCGCGAACCAAAGTAGAGAGGTGAGAAATGCAGTGGCGTGGCAGTTGACAGAAAGGAAAGTAAATGTCTTGGCGTGGTAGCTGACATAGCAAAGACTGACCGAAAGTCCAAGAGGCACCCAAATCGGGTGCCTCTTTGCTAGGGTGAAGGTATGTCCCTTGCTAGTGATCTAGAACAACTCGGAGCTAACCTCCCTGATAACCAGCTTCCTTCAGTTGCTGCGGTTAGGCCAGTGCTAGGTGCATTGGTATTGGCGATTGAACATGGTCAAGAATTTGTAAGTAAATTCAAGGATGATCCTGAGGGTTTACTCTCTGCAATTGCGGAACACAATAAGGAAGAAGCAGAGAGCAAAGAAGTGTCAAGCCCTCCCGATGAGTCATCTCCTACTAGTTCCTCTCCCGCTAGTGGTACGGGAGGGTTTGATACTCCTACTTCTCCTGCTGCTGCTGAGTTAGAAGCGCAAAAGGAAAGTGATCCCACTCTTGCACTTAGAGCAGAGAATGAGAATCTGCGTCAGCAGGTTCAAAATCTTATTGCTCAGTTTCAACGTACACAAGTCGGCGAATCAACTCCCGCTGAAGGTAGTCAATAATGGCGACTGTCAGTGGATTTCACATTCTGTTTTGGATGCTACTTTGGGGTGCATTGTTGCGCACCTTTGAAATCAAATTCCATGACAGTAGCAATGCACTTGGTTCGGCGGCACGAGCACTAACGGTGATCTACTAATGCCTTCCGCTGGTACTGTTACCACTCCTCCACAGCAAGGGACTAGTCAGCCTACACAGCAGGCTCCGCAGGTCCCGTTTGCTCAAGCTTCTCATCATGGCTGTGAGCAAGCCGCAGTATTTACCGCTGTCCAGCCTGGTGCCGCACAGCAGACACTAGGACCCACTCCTCTCCCTGCTACCGGATATCTCCGCAGGGTTTGTATTGAAGTGTCTAATAACACTGCTGGTGTAGGCGACACTTTCAACGGTGATGGACCTTTCAATCTATTTGCTCTGATTAGGCTTACTGATACCAACGGTGCACCTATCTTTGAGCTTAGTGGTTACAACACTTGTCTTGCTGACACTTACGGTGGGTTTGCAGGAGCGTCCGATCCTAGGGTGCTTCCTGACTACTCAATGGGAGGTGGCAATACTGCTACCTTCAATATCTACGTTCCACTTGAGCTAGATCCTACTGGCATGGGTTCACCTGCCAACCTGTCAGCTTCCAGTGCTTATCGTTTGACTCTGATTGTTGACACTACTGCAAATATCTATCAGGTCACTGGTACTGCTCAGAAGTTCAATATCACTATCTGGAATGAATATTGGACTCTTCCTAACCAGACTGATGGGCAGGGTAGGCAGCAGGCTATCGCACCTCCCTACGCAGGTACGATTCAGCTTTGGAGTCAGCAGCCTAATGTGAGTGTTGCCGCTGGTACACAGCGTACACCTCTAAACCGTATGGGTAACCTCCTTAGATCAGTCCTTGGTGTCTATCGCTCTAGTTCACTTGTTAGATCTGACGGAGTTGTAGGTGATCCGCTTACTCTCCGTTGGGATGATATCAACTTGGACGTGGCTAGCCGTCAGCTTATTCGCACTAGGATGCGTGAATATGTCAATGATCTTACTTCTCGTGATGTTGGCGTATATATGTTTGGTCTTTACAACTACGGTCTTGGGCGTTTGGTTGGTGACCGTAGCGTGGTTAGCTGGCTACCTACTGTGTCTGCAACACGATATGAAGTCAATAACTCTGCTGGTGCTGGTGGCACTATGGACTGGATTATCAATGATGTATCAGTTGCTGCCACTGCTCCGCAGTCCCGCGCTGTCGCTGGTGGCGCTGGTGTCCAATTCCATCCGCCAGTGGCTCCGGTTGTGCCTGGTGCGGTATAAGAGGTAAATGACAATGAAATCACTTGCCCTTGATCTGAGTCTCTTTAGGCGCGCAGGTGCCAAAAGAGTTAGACGAGCAGAAGATCTAATCGGAGATATCGATAGTAACCTCTCACTCTTTGCGCAACTTGCTAAGAGTGGTAAGTTGCCTCCCATTGGAGGAGGATCACAGGAATACTGGCAAGGCATTGCTAGCACTACTGCTTTTGCTGCTACTCCTGGTACTGTCCTTGCACCTGCTCTAATTCCTTCAGGTGAGGAACCGCTAACCCTATCCCTGTCTTATATATTCCCGGTTCTGTGGACCGCTGCGGCCAACGCAGTAACCAATGCATATAACGCAGCTGCCGTTATTGCTCCTGGTTCTGCTGCCACTGGCTCTACTGTCTATCCAACTCAGGCAACCTACCCCACTACTACAGCGGTACAGAGTGGAGTATGTATGTGCAATGCCGTTCCGATTGCAGCACTGGGTATTAGCAACTACATTGTTGGTATTGGCGGCGCTGCCGCTGTTGCTAATAATCAGTGTTTCTTTGCCCTTATTGGAGTTGCATAAGGAGAGTAGTTATGCCTCGCGCTTCTAGCTTCCTTGACATTCTAATGGGACTGGTATTTATTGGATTAGTGACTACTCTAGTCATTCATCCGAATACCTCTACCGACATTACCGCCAGTGGTAATGCCTTTAGCAAGGGACTTGACACAGCTATCAAGGGGTAATAGTGGGACCTGATAACTCTTGGAATTGGCCATTTTTCCAAGAGTCACATTTAGTCAGTGGAGTCTTACCCAGTATCAACACAGCAGGAGCTAATCCTCCTCAGTCCCTAGATCAAACTGGTATTACAGGAGTTAGTAATTCAATGAGTCCAGACAGTACAAACGCAGCAGGAACTAGTGAGAATGTTGCAATGCATGTTGCTGTCATTGTTGCACTAGCTCTTATCGGCGTTTTCGTTTTGCGTCAATCAGGCTTTAGGTTTGTTGTTGGCGCAGGAGCAGGTGTAGGCTAAATGAAAATTGACGGTATTACAGTGAGTATTCTTGGCATCGTTATTGGCGCAGTCCTAGCTTGGTTCTTTCTCAAATGAGTCTACTAGTCTCAGTTGCTATCGGATTCGGACTCGTCTGGCTATTCAAGAAATATAAGTAAGGTTACCTACGGTGGGCGAAATTTATCACGCCCCTAAGCTACCGATATGGCTAACCTTCCACTTACTTTCTTTGAATTTCTTGCAGGTGGCGTTCTAGTTACTGCTGGTGTCACTGGTGCTTCTCTTGGAGATACTATCCAAGGAAAGATCAGTGGCATCAAGCCGTTGGTGGGTGCTCCCTCTCAAAGTCAATTCTCCTCTACTAGTGGCTCTGTTACTGGTGCTAGCGGTACTGCTACTGGCAATGCCGCTACAGCACTTACAGCAGCGGAAGCAGTAAGCGCGCTAAACCTGCCTTACTCCACTAGCGTTCAAACGTCAGGACCGCTTGCAGGATTTAGACAAGACTGCTCAGGGTTTGTTGACTACTTGCTAGAAAAGATGGGAGTAGAAGTAAATGGTGCAACTACTGTTGACTTACCTCAGTATCTACAGAGTGGACAAGGACAACAAGTAACAGTGTGGAATCTCCCTAACCCTGGACAGTTAGGTCATGTAATTATCTCTATTGCTGGACAATGGTTTGAGTCAGGTGGAATGTCAGGGGGAGGGCCGCACCAGATGACACCTGCTCAAGCCGCAGCAGAGCTAGGGGTATCTAGTGTAAGTGATCTAACTAATGCAACTACTCCTAGGGGATTTGAACCACTTCACCCAGCAGGTGACTAATGATTGATTTAGACCAACTAACATATCTTGAGCTATTGGAACTATATAAGGCTGTAGCTCTCAAATTGTATGCTCGCGCTAAAGTAGCATGGGAAGAACGAAACCATGACCGAGGGTAAAGCACAAACAGTAGTAGTTGTCAGTGCGTTGGTAGTATTTGGTGTTTACTTTTATCGTCATCTCACCGAGGGCACAGGTCAGCCTACCGTAAGCGGTACTGATACTTGTCCCTTGAGTGGAGTACTACCTAAAGGGAGTCCTGCTACTGACGCCGCACAACAACTATTAGGATTCGGCACTCCTGCCCAAGTTGGTAAGTTTATTACTGCGTGGGGATTTACCTTTTTTGTCATTGCCATAATTGCAACGGCATCGCCCGGATTGGGAGCTTCAATTGCTATGCTTATTGCAGTAAGTGACTTCCTAGCGAATAGCTGTCAGGTAGCGCATGACGTAGAAACAAAGATAGGCACTACCTCTACTACAACTACAGGTCTAAAGGTTGGCGAGACTCCTCCTGCTAACCTAAATCCGTTTACCAATGACATACTGACTGCCACTCCTCCTGCTAGTAGTGGTATTAGCACTAGTCCTATAAATCTAGGTGGCTAACAATGGCTAAAAGAAACGCTTCAGCTAGACCAAGATCAAGAAATTATAGTAAGACTGATACTGGTCCCATGCGGGAGCAGACAGCACTAAATCCTTATTATGATATTCCTGTGCCATATGGTCAATCACTAGTTCCTGATGCCCATCCTTATGTGGACTTTCCACCATCAGGAGCTAGGGATTATGACATTACTGTCAGTCCACATATGGCAGCCGATCCTTATACTGCAATCTTTGGTCAGGTTGATCCTAATGCGCCAGACACTGGACCTGCTGTCGTAGTCAATCCTCGAGAGTTTGGGGTTACAGGTTGGGGTGATAATAATAGTCAGCAGTTTCAGAGTGGACCAACTAACAATGTCATTCTAAATAAGTCACTTGAGCAGGGTATGGGAGTAGGACCGGAACGTAGATGGATGCACTATCCATCACCCGACAATCCCAACCCTTATCGCAGAATGAATGCCTTCCTGCGTGATGGTATGGATGCTTACTCTGCTGATGTTTACCGTCCTGAGCAAGTTGCTTACTGGTGGCAAGCACTACTCAATGAAGATTACGTTGCTACCAGTAAGGCAACCTCACCTGTAAATCCGGTAGCTACTCAGCCACCATCGGTTCCGTTTACTGCAATTGTGCCGGACCAAGGCACGGGTACTAACCCTTACTATGGCTAGGCCACCTTGGGAATCTAGCAGGAAATCCCATAAATCCCCGGAAGTGAGTATGGATAAAAAACTTGGACCATTGGAGCGAAAGCAATGGTTATTTATTGCAGGTGGAATTATTCTAGCTTACCTAGCCTACCGTTGGTATGCTAATTATTCTGCTAATGCTGCTGCTAATGAAGCTGCTGCATTGGAAACTCCGTCAGCTACTACTGGTAGCACTAGTGCCGATGGCGGTAGCGACACTGGTACTGACACTACTAGTGATAATGGCCTTGGACCAATTGACCCTACCACTAATATTCCTTATGCACTTGAGGGTCTAGAGGAATCACAGGGAGCTATTACACCTCAGCAACTAGCAGGACTAGGGCTTACCATTGCGCCCTCAGATTGGGAGGAGGAACTACAGAGTTGGGAAACATTGGCTACTAGTGGAGGTTCCGGTTCTCCTGCTCCTCCGGGTAGTAGTGGCTCAGCTACAGTAACTAACAATACTCCTGCTCCTCCTGCTCCTGTCGTTGCTCCTGCTCCTGCTCCCGTTATCAACTGGGCAGCTATCAACGCACCCTTCCTTGCTCCTGGTGCCGTAGCACCTTCCTACCTATTGGTGCCACCTAAGAATGCTCCTCCTAGTGCTAGGTGGAGCGGTCCTACTTCACCAGGGAAGGCATGGAATGGTATTGGTGGCGGGTGGTGGGTACCTAAAGTATAAGGAGAATCCACTATGGCAATGCTTCATGTAAGACACTCAGCAGGTAACAGTAATCCAGGCCATGTTCTAAAAGAAACAATTCAACCTGGACTTTTCCCTACTGCTGAATCTATCTCTCATCCTTTTGGCCACTCCTCACCTATGGGTAAAAGAGTGGCACAGCCTAATCATCAGGCTCCCCTCTCTCAGCATCCTAGTACACCTCAGGTTGCACCTTGGGAGATTGCGGAGCAAGCTGGTACTGCTTTGGAGTCTAAAGTGGCACCAGGGGTTATAGCAGTGCCTACTTCATTTCCAGCAGCAGCAGCTACTAATCCCTTTATTGCAGCACTGGCGGAATAATATGCCTTACGCAATTATCAAGAAAGGTAATGGTCGTTATGCGCTCGTCAACAAAAACACAGGAAAACCCATCAAAGGCACGAGCACAACACGTAGCAAGGCAGAATCTCGTAGGCGTGCAATTGCAGCCTCCGAGGTACATACCAAAACTAGGAGATAAATTAGGTCGATACACCTGGGTTAGAGCCTGTCTCCACTACAGTCAACCTCATTGGTGTATGAATCCTGAGGGGCACAGTGCCAAATTCTAAAGAAAGACTGTTTACAGAACATCAAGAATTAGATAGTGGACTATCTAAACTTAGTGACTTTCTTTCTGATAGCTCTAACTTAGAAATTGTTGGTCCTTTACAGTGGGGATTACTCTATGCTCAGCATAGTGCCATGATTCTTTATCGTGACATTTTAGCTCATAGACTTGGAGAATGGGACAGTGACTAATGATCCCCAAAATTACAGGTACTCCAAGTTGGTACTGTCAGTTACAACTCAAAGGTCTTGGTAAGTGTGATTACCAATGTCAACCTTGCTTTCTTAGGCCAGTGAATGAAACAAAAGAAAAACAAACCTAAAGAACTTGAGCAATGATTTTCTGCGTTGATCGTAACTATGGACTACTCGGTGGCTATCTTGCTTACCAACTTACCGAGACTATGCCTGGTTACTGGGAAATGCTAGGAAAGGCACAATGGCGGGCGGCGATGAACTACTAGGTATAGGAGGTAGCGTCAGTGATGTTAGACGTGCGGTATACGCAGGTCTACTAATTGGCGCTGGTACTAATGTCTATGATGCTTTCTCTGCTGTAATGTCGTCACCTTGGTCAACTGAGAAATTCACCAATGATCCCCAAGAAGAAGCTATGGCTAGGGAATACGTTATGCATGCAATGTGCATTTCATGGTTCTACGCTCTAGCTGGTGCTTGGATTGCTCACTCTATCTGGCCGATTGCTGGCGCTGCTGTTGCAACTGCTTATATGTACTGGCTCTACAACCGAGCATTGGATAGGAGTCAGTCCGAGGGTAGTATGTGCGCAGACGTTCCACAATCACAGTCGCCAACTACGACAGACAGCGGAGCGTACTAGGATGCCTGGTGCTCCTGGAAGCGTAGTAAAAGCATCTTCAGGTGCTCAGCAGTACAACATAGGTCAACTAGAACAGCTATGGATAACGGCTGCACAAGATCTTGGGGATAGTAACGCTGTTCAATGGGCGCCTACTGCCGCTGCTATCGCTTATGCAGAATCAAGAGGTGATCCTCTTGCTAAGAATCCCTCAGGTGCAACCGGACTTTGGCAAATTCTAGGTAACCCTAGTGGTTTCAATGGTAACCTTGACACCCCCTCTGATAACGCTACAGCAGCAGTTCTAAAGTGGGAGCAAGCTGGTAATAGCTTTACTCCTTGGACTACCTTTACCAGTGGAGCTTACAAGTCTTATTTATCTGAAGCACAGCAAGTACAACAGCAGCAGGTAGCACAAAACAATCCACTTACTGGCGTCCCTGGTGCTTCTACCGTGGAAGGTGCCGTCAATGCCGTAGGAGATACAGCAGGAGCTATCAAGGATGTAGGACAAGGTATAGTTGATTTTGTCCAGGCGATCACCAACCTAGAAAACTGGCTCAGACTTGGTGAAGTTCTAGTTGGCATCTGGCTTATTTTTATTGGGATCAAGGCCCTTACTGGCGGACAAATAGATCCCGCTGGCACTATCGGTAGAGCAGCTAAATCAGGAGTAGGAGCAGCGGCGGCATTATGAATTTTATGCATAAGATAGAAGAAGCAATGACTCTCCTTAGAGAAATACGTGACTTACTAAAGGACATTAGGGATCATGGCAGAGCAAAGGTCTAGAGTTGCATCACTCATCAATCGCAGGGACGTAACACAGGAGAGACAGCAACGTCAGTATGCCCCTCAGGGTCCTAGTGATAATAACCCCGAGTTAGTTACCCGTCACCTTAGAAACTCAGCTGATAGGCTCAAGCATATTGCTGAACAGTTGGACAACAATATCTTCGAGTTATGTCTAACTGACGCTATCTCTGAGGCTGGTACAGGTTGGCTAAAAGACTTTCCTGCTCCTGGTATCACTAGGAGAATCCTGCAAAGGACAGGACTAGGATGGAATAATCTTTCTGTACCCACTACGGGCATTCAACTATTAGTTGCTAATGATTCTCGCGTGGGATGCACGGTGATAAACAGTGGAACAAATGCAATTATTCTCTACCTCTCTGATCAGCAGCGGCCAGGAATACCTACCGTCTGGCTTGCCGCTAGCGGTGGTGCTTGGGATGGTAGATTCGCTAATAACGCTTGGTGCGGTAATGTATTTGCTGTCGCCCAAACTGGAGCTAGTTCCGTCTGCGGCGGAGAGTTGTAGTGACCGTAATCAACTCTACTACTCTGAATGCCACTAACTTACTGGCAGTCTTGGCTTCACTATCAGGAGCACAGGTTACAGCAGCACAACTAGATCTAAAAGCAGCCGCGATAGTTGCTAAAACCCCAGCAACGGGATTTGCGCTTACGGCCGGTACTCCTACTATTTTCACTTATACAACTCCTAATGATGGTAACGAACATGCTTACATATTATTCAATACTGTTGTTGGAACCGGTACTCTAAGTACAGGACAATCACAGTTACAGTGGACATCAGGAGGGCAAACAAATACACTCATCATTTCTAATGCTTCAAATGGTGATGGCACTTTCAATAACACGTATGCTTTTGCGGCCGACCCTAATACTGCGATCAACTATACGCAAAACGTAGCATTATCAGGAGGCGGTTCAATGATAGAATACGCCTCCTTATTAGGTGCATAATAAATGAGTCCAGGTGACATTGTAAGAGCAGGTAAGCGTCACTTCTTAGAAGAGGAACATATTGCCTACTCTTGCGTTCTAGTTATCGTAGTCATAGCAGCTACCATATACGCAATCGACACTAAAGACCACTCAGCTAATGTGTGGGCAGTGTACGTTGGAACCGTTACAGGTATTTTTGGATTACTTACAGGTAGGAGAGGTGCACGTAGAGAGGATCGCAATGGATAACAAACCTAGTCAGGCTAATATGATTGCAGACTTGCAAGAGCAGGTAAGTAGACATGAGCAGGTACTATCACTTATCCTGCTTAGCATTCTATGTCTCGTCCTTGAGACTTCAATTCTATATTGGTTGGTAGCCAGAAAATGACTCTCCCTCTTGCTGACCCTATGCACCCTGCTCACCCACTGCAAGTAAAAGCTCGTCAAGTAATGGCAGAGCAGATGCGGCAAGGTGGAATCCCTGTAAACCTGAAAAACAGTTACCCTGATGACCTACTCATCACTAACTTGGTTGCGCATGGACAGCCACTGTGGTCAGCAAACACAGTAAGACATAATCCACAGACTAGATTCTATGCGCTGGCTTTCTACCTTGACTGTGAGGATGCGGACAAGGGTGATAAAGCAGCAAGAGAGAGGGTCGATTACTGTGTCTCCCAATGGCAAGCCATGAGAAAGGAGGAATTACTATCAGACGATCCCGACCGTATGTATACTGATTTAGTAAATCCAGCAGAACTAATCTAAGTGGAGAGAAATGAATTACTATCTAGTAGCATCAGGTTACCAGACTACTCATCAGGAGACAGTACCAGAAATGGGAGTTGGTGGCGTTGGCTATAAGCAAATAACAGTAACTGATGGTTTTATCTGGGAGATTGCAGGAGTATTTGCAGCTAACAGTGCTGAATCAGCTTGTAAAAAAGCAGCCCAAAAAACGGGACGCATGGGTAACTTTTTTGCAGTAGAGGGATTCCCGTGGGGAGTTGAAATGCTTGACGTAGAGGATGCTGTAGAATTTGGGGGAGTTGATAGTATGAGTAAAATTCAAAAGCTCGAAAATCGAAGTAGAGAATTGGAAGCGGAAGTTGGCATTGACTAATGTTTGGATACCCTCTCAGCATAAAGGAGCATGTTGTGCATCCTGTCCCGGAATGCGAACACAAAAAGAAAAGGAATGGATGATGGGAAACACTCCCTCCCTAAAGGTGACCGTTCCATTCATTCTAGGGCTCATTGCTACTGTGGTATTGGCTATAAGTCAACAGTGGAACGGAAAGCTTACTCTTGCTATTGCGGTCGCTACAGTGATACAGGCAGTGACCGGGTATCTCGTCCCGCACATCCCAGTAACAGCACTGAGTTTCTTGCCTGGCTCAAAGACAGAGGGACCTAACAATGGCGCTAGCTAATCCCATTACAGTTCAGGTTCCATTTGGAGGTAACCCCAACTGCCCACTAACAATAAAGAGTATTATTGAGACACCTTATCTAGTAATACAAGATACTAATGGCGCTCCAATTCTATCTCTAGCAGTCAATCCATCGGGGTACGTAGTACATAGAGCTATCGGAGTCAACGACGGACCAAATCTGGAGAAAAACAGTCAATGGCCTTAGTTAGAAAGTCACCTAATTCTAACGCTGAGATTTCAGTAGGTCCCAAAGGTAATTGGAGTATCAATCATACCCCTGGTACTCTAGTTGTCCCTAAATTCGAGAAATGGGCATCCAAGGTAACTATCAACGATCACGGAGAATGGACAGTCTCTTCATTGCCCTTGGAATTCTCTACCGAATTCGTCCATATGTACGATGCTACCTCGTCCAAGAATCTCACTAGGTTTGCATCAGATAACTGGAATATTCTTGTTGCATACGATGATGGGCTATTCAATGACGTAGCAGCAGTCAAGAAAGAATTTCCAGGTCACCTAGTTACAACTGTAGCTGTACACCTAGGAGATAGAGCAGATTGGATCGACTGCGAGGCAGGTAACGCCACTCAAGCTGAAGCTATCGCAGCCTGGCAAGAAGAACTAGTCAAAGGTATTTATGCAGATAAATCAGACTGGGATCTGATGCTTGGTGAAGTGCAAGCTAGAGAAAAAACACTCAAGCGTAAGTGTCTCAAATGGATAGCTGATCCTAACCCTAATAACGTACCTCATATTCCAAGCTGGGCAGACGCTTGTCAGTATGGATTTGACAGTATCTATGATGTCTCGCTTATTCGCACTAGCATCTTGAGAGAGCTTTGAAGTAGTGAGGGAGAGACTTGCTATTCGATGTAATAGCGTTTGATCGATGGATGGCACTTACTGGTACTAGCAATCAATCAGCAGCTAGTCAACTCGGAGTACCTAGGGTCGCTCTTTTACCCATTGTCGAAGCTTTTGTACGTGAACGCAATGAGGAAATACTGTCTGCTATTTCTATCGAAGTAGTACATAGGAACGTAAAGGTTCATTACTAATGCCTGGTAGCTACTGGATAAATAATGTCACTGCTCCTGACAATAGCCCAACCCTAGCCAGTACGCTGGACGGTTTACCAGTACTGGACCATATAGTTTTCAACGTAGCCAACGCTGCTATTTATTGGAGTATCAAACTAGCTGATGACAAGCTAGGTCACGATAAGTTTGGAGTATGGCAACCTTACCTATTTGCACTCCCTCAGAGCTTTACTCTTTATAGAACGGGAGTTGTGGGAGTTAGATTTTATGCCGCTATACCCGTAGCCAGCCTTCCCTCAGGAGCTAGTCAAGCACAGGTAACAGTAGAAGCTATTGTGCCATGAACAGAACAGACCAAGTAGTAATTGGTTCACTTCAACAACAGATATCACAATTACAAGAACAAATATCACTACTCAATCAAGCAATAGGAACGGTCAAGCCCTCTGAATCTTCACAGCAAAATCTACTAAGTGTAACCCCTACTGGACAAGTTCAAGCTTCTTTTACAGGACTAGTAAACGCACTAGGACTGATACTTCCAGCGGGAGGAGTTGGCACTATTGGTCCCGCTAATGAGATCATATGGGAGAGGCAAACAGACGGAGCGGTCCTGGCTACACTGTCAGCTTACGATAATGGCTTCAGTGGCGCAGTCATGGAGTCAATCTCTACAGCCGTCACACCAGAAACTCTCTCGCAAAATATCTTCCGCGCAACTTCACCCAGTGGTCACGTAGCAGGCATAAATTTACAG
>Ga0335078_10009816_pt1 | contig 14165 bp, 10 predicted proteins | sample Lox_Sample_32_FD_206711 | JGI IMG/M metagenome (GOLD analysis project Ga0335078, IMG submission 206711) | Soil microbial communities from Loxahatchee National Wildlife Refuge, Florida, United States - Lox_Sample_3.2 | ecosystem: Environmental > Terrestrial > Soil > Wetlands | place: USA...
CTACGCTCTTCGGCCATCTCGTTACGGGAAGATCCGTCTGCCGCAATCCATAGCCGTGCCCGCCCTGAGCGTAGAGGTGCATCTCTGCCGGCACCTTGGCATTCTTCAACGCCAGAAAATATACCGTCGAATTCTCGACGTGCACCGGATCGTCCTCGGCCTGCACGAGGAACGACGGCGGCGTCTTATCCGTGACAGGAATGTCCGCATTGGGCGCGAAATTCTGTTCGGCAATCGCCAGATAGCCTGGATAGACGATCACCGCAAAATCGGGACGGCAGCTGAGTTGGTCTGCCGCATCGGTTGGATCGTAGAGGCGCTGCTCGAAGTGGGTGCTCAGCGCAGCGGCGAGATGCGCTCCCGCGGAAAACCCGAGCACGCCGACGCGTTGCGGATCGACATGCCACTCGGCGGCGTGCTGGCGCACCACGCCCATGGCGCGCTGCGCGTCCTGCAATGCCGCCGCCGACTTCGGATACGGCCCCGAATCTGGCACGCGATATTTCAGCAGGATGCAAGTTACTCCGATCGAGTTCAGCCACTCGCACACCTCGGTCCCTTCCAGATCGATGGCAAGAACCCGATAAGCGCCGCCCGGGAAAACCACCACTGCCGCGCCGCTGTTCTTTCCCGAACGTGCATACAGCGTGATCGTGGGATTCGAAACATTCGTCAGCCGGATCACCGGCTTTCCTGCAATCAGACGGTCGTTGGGCGTGGTCGCGTCGATCTCCACGGCTGCGCTCGGTTGAGTGCGGGGCCAGAGCGGTAGTGTGACGTGGCCGGGCGCCGGCTCCCACGCCGGCTTTTGAGCGAACAGGCCAGTGGACAACGCTGCAAGAACGAAAATCAGCGCTCTAAGATTGCGCATCAAACCTCCCTCCACGCACTCTAGGGTAAAGAAGCGAATCGGCGGTCACTTTCCCTGCTGTAAGTTATCAAATGCGTTACGCAGGATCGAGCCGCCATAGGCTCCAGCAAGTCCGGGAAGGAAAGCCAGAAAGGAGCCGTAGATCTGCGCCCGCGTCGGTTTCACCGTGAGAATCACGTACGCCGCCAGTTCTGTCAGCGGAACAAAGACGCCGACCGTGACGACCCAGCGCCATGGCCAACGCGGCCGCAGTATGCCGAGCAGGATGCAAGCCGATAAGACGAGAAGCGCGGTGATCAGCAGATCGTCCACAACGACGTCGGCTATTCCCGTGCCGACGCCGCAGAGGGCTGCGAGCACGTAGAACCGGCTGTCGTCCGCGCCTTGCGATGCCTGCTTGGAAGCGCTCATCGAACGCTCATTGAACACTCACCGAACCACTCCTCGAAGCACTCACCGAAACAAGAGAACCGACCATCGAAGACGTCAATATTTGTAGAATCCTCTGCCGCTTTTGCGGCCCAGCCAGCCCGCGTCGACCATCTTGATGAGCAGCGGACACGGCCGGTACTTGGGATCTCCCAGCCCGTTTTGTAGAACGCGCATGATGTCGAGGCAGACATCGAGGCCGATGAAGTCGGCCAGCGTCAGCGGGCCCATGGGATGCGCCATCCCCAGCTTGAAAACTTCGTCGACGGCCTCGGCAGTGGCGACGCCCTCCATTACCGTGTACATGGCCTCATTCAGCAGGGGCATCAGCACGCGGTTCGAAACGAATCCCGGCGCGTCGTTGACTTCCACAGGCGTCTTGTCCAGTTTCACTGACAAATCACGCACCGTTGTGAATGTGTCCTGCGCTGTGGCCAGCCCGCGAATCACCTCGACCAGCTTCATCACCGGCACGGGATTGAAGAAGTGCATCCCGATCACTTTCTCAGGGCGCCTGGTTTGCGCCGCCAGCCTGGTGATGGAGATGGAAGAGGTATTCGATGCCAGAATGATTTCGGGGCGAGTGAGGCGGTCGAGGTCGCGGAAAATTTCCGTCTTGATTTCGAATTTCTCGGTGGCGGCCTCGATCACGAAATCGCAGCCGGCGAGCTGGCTGCGGTCGGTGACCGGCTGAACGCGCTTCAGGGCAGCAGCCTTTTCGTCGGCGGTGATTTTGCCCTTCGCGAGTTCGCGCTCCAGATTTTTGGAGATCGTGCTGACCGCGCGCTCCACAAACCGTTGCTCCACGTCGCACAGGACGACGCTGAATCCTCCGCGCGCGAAGACGTGGGCGATGCCGTTGCCCATTGTGCCCGCGCCGACCACACCTACTCGTTGCATGTCCATAACGCTCGCCTCATCTCCCGGCTGGGAAAACGTTCGAGTCTATCACCGCGGGGCGAACCGCTGCGCTCGCGCTTGTTGATGGTGGATCATCGTTTCGCCGGGGGCCCCGGGGAGACTATTGTGGTCGATCCAACTGTGATTGGTCAGACCCCGATCTTTTCTTGAGGTGCAAGCTAAGATGTTGGTTTCATTGGCGTTAGTTCAAGACGGAGATTGGTTTTCATCCACAGGGGCTGATCCCACGCGCGCACTGATCCCAAGAAGGTAGGACGAAGGCGTTATTTTGTAGGCGCCAGGGCGGCCTGCACGGTCGTGACAGGCAACTCGTCGCCGCGGAAAAAGCGGTCTTTTTGTTTTGCGTTGGCTTCCTTCATTTCAGGCATGGCGATGAAGGGCTTGGAGTAGTCGTTGGCGGCGTTCCAGAACAAGAATCCGATGCCACCCTTGGTGCGGGCGGTCTCGACCTGGACCTTGATGTATTCGGGCGAGTACGTCTTGGTGCGCCAGTGGAAGGCTTGCAGCCAGGGGCGAATGACGACGCCGGAGCCTTTGGTGATGAGTTCGAAGCGATCCATGGATTCGCCGATGAAGTGGGCGGGTTCGTCTCCGGGGTGCGGGATATTGTCCATGCCGAAGAAGTGCGAGGGATAGATCATCGGCGAAAGCACGTCGCAGTAATGCGCCATACCAACGATATCCTGCCCGGTGTGGGAAAGGTCGACCTGGCGTTGCCAGGCCATCACGCCAAAGACGTCGAGCGAGAGCAGCACGCCGGTGGGATGGAGCTCGGCGTAGGCCTTCTTCAGGAAGGCGGTGATGACGTCAGTACGCTGTGGGCCGCGGGCAACCACAGGTTTCACGGTACACGGCTTTTGAGAGTCGGCGCCGCTGGTGCCGTCCCTACGGGACTCGGTCGCGTTGTTCGTGAGTCCCCTGGACTTCCGTGCCGGGCTATCGCATCCCGTTCCTTGGGGACTGGAGCTGGAGGATTGCTCGGTTGCTGGCCCGGAAGGCTGGCTTCCGGATTCTGGCTGTCCGTTCTGGAAGGCGAAGGCGGCATCTTTTTGGTCGCCTTCGGCAGGGAAGCGGACGTAGTCGAACTGAATCTCGTCGACGCCAAGCTGAGCGACGTGCTTGGCAAGGGCGATGTCGTAGTCCTGAACTTTGGGGTTCGAAGGATCGGTCCACACCAGCTTGCCGTTCTCGCGCCAGGCGGTGTGATTCTTGCGCGACTGGACGGCGAGTTCAGGATGATTCACGACCAGGTGCTCGTCGCGGAAGATGGCAATCCGGGCGATGGCGTGCATGTTCTGCTCGTGCAGGAAGTGGACGAACTTGGGCACGTCGTGGATATAAACTTTGTGCTCGCCAAGCAGCGGATGCTCGAAAGGAATGTTGACGCTGCCGTCGGAGTCCTTGATATCGAAGACGACGGCGTTGCCGCCGACTTCCCGCCAGTGGCGGATGATGCGGAGCCCGTGATCGCTGGCGGCCATCACGCCGGTCAGATACACGGCGCGGACTTCGAAGTCCTTAGGAACTGTGATGGTCTTTTCGGTGACCGGAGCGGGCAGGATTCCGGGGATGGTGATCTGCTGACTGGCTTTGAGGATATTGGTGGCGTCCGGGATGTGGTTCGCGTTGCGGATGGCGTCAGCGAGCTCAGAAGAAGTCAGATAAGATGTCTTGCCCAAATAATGGTGGGCGATCGTTGGGATGGCTTCTCCACGCTTGGCGGTATAGAGTTCGGTCCCGGGAGCAGGAAGTGTTGGTGCGGGGATGGACGGCGTCGGAATGGTCGCACTGGCCGGCTGCAACTGTGCCGGTGACTGCGAGGAGGCGACGGCTGGCTTGGCCGTCTGCGCTTGTGCGGCGAAATCGCTGGCGGAGTGCGGACCGAGGCGCCAGGCAGCGGCGCCGAAGAAGAGACAGGAAACTCCCGTGATGATGCGTACCGACGAAAGGCGCAAGCGATCCTCCGCAAACCTACCCGATTCCGATACTAGCCGCGGGTGTTGAGGGCCGCTAGTTACGTGCGGACTAATACGGTTGACTGAATCAGTACCCGGTGCCGCGCAGCGAGCACCAGACGCTGCTGGAGCTTTTTTTCCAGTTAGATGCGCGGCGTTGGTCGAGCGGGTGCGTAAGCGGTTCCTCGGGGCTGATGGCGTTTTCGCAAGACGGATGATAGACGGGGCGCCTCCATCGGTTTTCGGCTAGGTTTTCTGACTCGGCTTTTCGCTGTTCGGGACCCGGTACTCCGTGCTTGTGACTGCGCCGGTGCACGTTCCTTCCCCGATGGTGCAAAGTATTTCTCTTATTCTGAGGAGGGCATGCGGTGAAGGGTCGAGGATTGGGGGCGGGTTAACGCTAAACCTCGATGGATGCAGGGGTTCGTGGCCAAGTCGAAAGGTCGCATCCGGTGGCCAAACATTTGCTCATTCTCATTCGACCGGAAGCGCTGGCGAGTGGGGAGCAAGGGCTGGCGAGATTGACAGATTTTGGCGCTTCCAGAGGATAGGCCGGAAACAGGGTAAGGGGCCTACAAAGTTCGGGGAATGGCAGAGAAGAGCCGTAGAAAACGGCCAGACGAAAGGAAAGATGTCCGGAACGCAGGACAGTGACCTTATGAGAACGAACCTCGCTACAGTGCTCGATCCGAACCGCCGCAGCAACGATGCGGGAGAGTTTGAAGCCGCCCTGCGCCGCCGCATAGTTGGGCAGGACCAGGCGGTGGAGAAGGTCGTCGAGATCTACCAGATGTTTCTGGCTGGGCTGAACGCGCCGGGACGTCCGGTAGGGAACCTGCTGTTCCTGGGGCCGACCGGGTCCGGCAAGACGCGGGTCGTCGAGGCCATGGCCGAAGCGCTGTTTGGAGATGCGCGGGCCTGCATCAAGATTGATTGTGCCGAGTTCCAGCACTCCCACGAGATTGCCAAGCTGATCGGTTCGCCTCCGGGATATTTGGGACACCGCGAGACGCATCCGCTGCTGACGCAAGAGGCGCTGAACCAGTGGTTCACGGAAAAGCTGAAGCTTTCGATCCTGCTGTTTGACGAGATCGAAAAGGCGAGCGATTCGCTGTGGCAGTTGCTGCTGGGAATTCTGGACAAAGCGACGCTGACCCTTGGTGACAACCGGCGCGTCGATCTTTCGCAGTGCATCATCATCATGACCTCGAATTTGGGCGCGGGCGAGATGATGAATCTTGTGGATGGCGGTTTCGGTTTTGCGCCGAAAGTGGTCGAAGTCGACGAATCGTTTGACGACAAGATCCAGAGGACAGCCGTGGAAGCGGCGCGGCGCAAGTTTACGCCGGAGTTCATGAACCGCATCGACAAGACCGTGGTGTTCAAGACGCTGCGCGATGAGCACCTATCGCAGATTCTGGATATCGAACTTGGCATGGTGCAACAGCGCGTGCTGATGGCGGCGGGCACGAATCAGTTCGTGTTCAACTGCACGGCGGCGGTGAAGGAATATCTGTTGAAAGAAGGAACAGACCCGCGGTATGGAGCGCGGCACCTGAAGCGGGCGATCGAACGGAACCTGGTCTTCCCGCTGGCGAATCTGGTCGCGACCGGGCAGGTGAAGCTGGGAGATTTTGTGCGCGTCGACATGGCTTCGGAAAACAAGATGATTTTCGTGAAAGAAGCCGAAAATACCATGGCGCCGGTGCTGCTGGAACGGTACGGAGCGGCAGTGGCGAATCAGCCGACCGCACGCGCGGCACGGACTGCCGTAAACAATCGCCGCGACTTTGGTGCTCCTTCGCCAGGAGTGGCGGAGAGCAAGTAGCGGTATTCCGCTTCTCGCGCAGAAAGCGCGCGAAAGGCACCCGACTCTTGTTGCAAGTTTATCCTTCTCGCTAGACCGCATCTCGCGAGTCGTATCTCATAGGCGCCGGCAACCCTTCCGGCGCCTTTTTTTTCTGCTGGGAGCGTTTCGCGAGGGGGCCAGGAACTATCGTCTGCGACGCTGCTTGCGGGCGCGGGTCTTGGCGTTGGTCTTCCGTCGGGGCGCGGAGCGAGAGATCTGCTTTTGGCTGGCGGTTGGCTGCTTCGGGCTGACCACTTCTTTCAGCGATGCCATCTCCACGGCCGCGAGCGCCGCTTCGAATCCCTTGTTCCCCATCTTCAGTCCGGCTCGGTCGATCGCCTGCTCCAGCGTGTCGCAGGTCAGAACGCCGAAAGCATGAGGTACGCCTGTCTCCTGCGCTGATTGTCCGATCCCTCGCGTAACTTCATTGACGATGACGTCGTAATGCGCCGTGTCTCCGCGAAGAAGACATCCGATGCAAATGATGGCGGCGTATTTTCTCGTTTCGGCGAGACTGCGCGCCGCGGAGGGAATTTCAAAGGCGCCGGGCACGCGAACGACGGCGATGTCGTTCTTTGCCGCTCCCGTGCGCAGCAGTCCGTCGCAGGCGCTCAGCAGGAGTCGCTCGGTGATGAAAGCGTTGAAGCGCGACACCACAATCGCAAAGCGCTTTCCGGAAGCATTGAGCTTTCCTTCCAACTTTGGAAGCGCCGGCTCCGGCACGGGCTCAATCTTCAGTTTGATGTCTTTCTCCGTGATCTTTTCCCCGTGACTCCGTGGTACAGATCTTTCTTGGCCCGCAAATACCCGCGTGATCCGTGGCGATGGATTCCTCACTCCGCTCGGGATGACGGCGCGCTACTCAGACGCCTCGCACACGCCGTCACTTTCCTTTGAACTGCGCTGCGCGCTTCTCCAGAAACGCTGTCGTTCCTTCCTTCTTATCTTCTGTCGCGCACGACACCGCAAACAGTACCGCTTCCAGATACAACCCTTCGGCCAGCGTCATTTCCATGCCCTTGTTGACCGCTTCCATCGCGTACTGCACGGCCAGCGGAGCGTTCGCAATAATCTTCGCCGCAATCGCCTCGGCCCGCGGAATCAACTCGGCGGCAATCGTAACTTCATTCACCAGCCCAATCCGATGCGCCTCCTGCGCCGTAATCATCTCTCCTGTGAGGATGTGTTGCATCGCCAGCCCTTTGCCCACCAGCCGTGGCAGCCGCTGCGAACCGCCGTAGCCCGGGATAATCCCCAGCTTCACCTCCGGCTGCCCCAGCTTCGCGTTCTCGCTCGCCAGCCGCATCGTGCAAGCCATCGCGATCTCGCATCCGCCGCCGAGCGCGAATCCGTTGATGCACGCGATCACCGGCTTGCCCAGATTCTCGATCAGGTTGAGCACGTTCTGCCCGCGATGCGTGTACTCTTTGCCGGTCACCGCATCCTGCTTCGCGAGTTCTCCGATATCGGCCCCGGCAATAAATGCTTTCTCACCGGCGCCGGTAAAGATGACAACCCGGATCGCCGCATCGTTCTTGATGTCGTGAAACGCCGCCCGTAGCTCCTCCATGGTCGCCATGTTGAGCGCATTGAGCACCTTCGGCCGGTTGACGGTGACGTAAGCAATCGCGTTTTTCTTTTCCAGAAGTATGTTTTCGAAGTTCATAAGATATTTTCACCACGCAGGCACAGAGCCATGGAGAAAACCCATTGAAATTGTTTCTCCGTGCCTCTGTGTCTCCGTGGTGGATTCGCCTTTCAATCCGCGTGAATCCGTGGCCAAGAAGTTTCTCGCCGAAGTTACAGTTTCTGGGCTCGCGGTTTCTCCGGGTCCTCGTAATCATAAAACCCCTTGCCCGACTTCCGCCCGTACCACCCCGCCATCACCAGCCGCTTCAGCAGCGGAGGTGACGCGAACCGCCGCTCCTTGAACTCGTCATACATCACTTGCGTAATGTAGTAAGTGGTATCCAGCCCCACAAAATCGAGCAGCGTGAACGGCCCCATCGGATACCCGCACCCCAGCTTCATCGCGTTGTCGATATCCTCAATCGAGCCCACGCCCTCTTCATACGCCCGGATGGCATCGAGCAAATACGGCACCAGCAGGCGGTTTACGATGAATCCCGTCTTGTCCGACGTGCGTACCGGAACCTTGCCCAGCTTTTTCCCGAACTCGTAAGCCGTCTGGTAGACGTCATCAGCCGTGGCAATCGTGCGTACCACTTCGACCAGCTTCATCAGGGGCACGGGATTAAAAAAGTGCAGCCCAATAAACCGCTCCGGACGTTTTACGGAAGTCAATAATTCGGTCACCGAAATCGACGAAGTATTCGAAGCGAAGATCGCGTCCTTCTTCACGATCCGATCGATCGACGCGTACATCTTTTTCTTCTCGTCCACGTTCTCGATGATGGCCTCAATGACAATGTCGCAATCGGCGAGATCGCCTTTGTTCGTTGTCCCGCGAAGGCGCGCCCGAATCGCATCCTTCTGTTCGGCGGTGATGCCGCCCTTCTCGACCGGCCGCTCGGCGAATTTCGCCAGCGACTTTTCAATCCCGGCAAATCCCTTGTCGAGAAATCTCTGCTCGACTTCGAGCACGGTGACGTCGAATCCAGCCATCGCGCAAACCTGCGCAATGCCGGAACCCATCAGCCCACAACCGAGAACGCCAACTTTCTTGATTTCCATGATTGCTTTCCTCTAAATCTACGTTGTGGTGCGATAAATCTCATCTTGTCATCCAGGGAAGTGGATGCTGTGCGATGGCGAAGTATCCACGAAGTCGAAGGATACCTCTCATCTCAATCGACCGACGGCCTCGCAGGGATTTCTCTCCTCAACCACTTCCAGCACCTGTATGCAAAGAACAATACGGCCAGTCCCCCAGCAACCCAAACGTCCCCATCCACGAGCGGGCCTGCGCGGCCACGCCTAACATTCATCCACCAATACGCGGTGATTCTTCCGACCGCAATACAGGCCAGCATCCACGGGAGAAGCGACCCCCACTCATGTCGGTGAAATGCAAAGTAGACCATCCCTAGCACAATCGGAAGTAGCGGAATAAAGACCGGGTGCTGAATCTCTGCTAATGCGGGAAAGAAAGCATAAAAAAGAGCACACGCAATAAGCAGCACACTTTTCATACTCCCGCTCCTAACTCATGCTTTCCACCACCATGGCAATCCCCTGCCCGCCGCCGATACACGCCGTAGCCAGCCCATATTTTTTCTTCCGCCGACGCAGCTCGTACAGGAGCGTGATCACCAGCCGCGTCCCGGTTGCGCCCAGCGGATGGCCGAGCGCAATCGCTCCGCCATTCACGTTGACTTTCTCGCGATCCAGCCCCAACTCCTTCTCCACCGCCAGATACTGCGCGGCAAAAGCCTCGTTCACTTCGATCAGGTCGATGTAATCCAGCGAGAGTCCCGCCTTCTGCAGCGCAATCTTCGTTGCCGGCACAGGCCCGCGACCCATCAACTTAGGATCGACTCCCGCGACGCCCCAACTCACAATGCGCCCCAGCGGCTCCATATTGCGCTTGCGGACTTCGTCGAGCGACATGACGACAACGGCGGCCGCGCCGTCGACAATGCCGCTTGCGTTGCCGGCAGTGACGGTTCCGTTCTTGCCGAAGGCAGGCTTGAGTTTGGCGAGGCCCTCCATCGTCGTCTGCGGGCGCCGGTGGTCGTCCTCAGTCAGCGACTCGCCGGTCGGTTCACCTCTATGATTGCGCAGCGGGACGGCAACGAGTTCTTCCTGAAGACGTCCGGCCTTGTATGCCTCTTCCGCGCACTTCTGCGAGCGCAGCGCAAACTCGTCCTGCGCCTGTCGCGTGATGCCCTGCTGCTCACCGTAAAGCTCGGCCGTGTTTGCCATGTAGGAGCCGCAATAGGAATCGAGCAGCGCCACCATCAGGGAATCTTCCAGTTTTCCCCCCGGAGCGAGAGTGAATCCATCGCGCCCGCGAATCACAAACGGAGCCTGCGACATCGCCTCCATTCCGCCGGCGAGGACAATCTTCGCCTCGTCGGTCTGGATCATCTGCGCCGCGCTCACGATCGACTGCATGCCCGACCCGCAGAGCCGGTTCACGGTCAGCGCCGGAGTCTCAACCGGAATGCCCGCCCGCAAGCCCACGTGCCGCGCGCCATACAGGGCGTCGCCGGAAGTCTGCTGCGCGTTTCCGAAGACCACGTGATCGAATTCCCTGGGCTCAATTCCCGAGCGCTCGATGGCGCCTCTGCCCGCAATCGCGCCCAATTCCTGCGCGGTAAAGTCTTTCAATTTTCCGCAATATCGCACAAAAGGCGTGCGTGCGCCGCTGACAATTGCGATGTCTCCCGGCTTCAGCATGATTTTCTCGCAGAACTCCACCCAGAATCGGCCAGAGTCGATTCGCCAAACTTGTCAGTTTAGCAGCGCGGGAAGAGATTTGACCACCGGTGGAGTGACAGCCTCAACCACAAAGAACACGAAATCACACCAAGGGAAACGGGGTCCTTCCTGATTCCTCGTGCTCTTCCTGGGTGGATCATTTCAGGTTTGGCCGTTCAGAGGGCCGCCATGTGGGGGCAAATCGATCTTTATGCCACCGCGCCTGTGGCCAGCGCCGGACCAAGGGCCACAACTTTTCCGGGTCCCTGCGACATAGCCTGACCGAGCGCGTGCTCTGCGCGGTTGATCACTTCCGTGACCACGTCTACGGGATCGTATTCCGTACGGATGACAGCCTCTGCCAGCCCGGCGGAAAACAAGGCCGGGGGGCCCTGGGGCGTGGAATCCTTTGCGGGAAACCGCACCTCGGCGATGATCTTGCGCAATTTCTCGACCGCCAGCATGGCTTCTTTCTCCGCGGTTTCGCCGAGCAGGATGGCAATGGTAGTGGTGTCGTAGCGAAAGGCGAGATCGTTGGAGCGAATGTTGGCGGCGAAGAGCTGCCCGACGCGCTCCATTACAGACTGCACTTCGGTCTCGCCGTATTCCTTGATCATGGCCGCGCTGCGGCCGAACTGCATGAGAAGCACCGACAGGGCCGAAGCATTCTGCACGGCCCGCTTGCTTTCCGCGAGCAAGAGATCAATGTAGGAGGCGCGCTTGAGCAGACCGGATTTTTCGTCCGTCACCGAGAGATTCTTGACCAAGCGCCGCAAGCCGGCGTTGTTCAGCGCAATCACCATCTGATCCGACAGGGTCTTTAGGACGACCATATCGGACGACTGCCAGGTTCGAGGGCGGTTGTGCACGAGGACCAGGATGCCAACTTTTTCTTCGCCGTCGCTGAGTGGGACAGCGAGCACGGTCGCGGCTCCGAGTTCGGCGACTGCCTTCCGCGCCGACTGTAACGCTGCGGCTCTTGGCGCGTCGTCAATGACGACCGGATCGTGGCCGTCGACCGCATTCTGCAGACAGGCCACCAACTCGGCGATGGCTGCTGAACTCGCTTTCTTTGTTCCCTCGGCAGAAAACTCGTTGACGGCAGTCGGAGACTGTCCTGGCTTTCCCATCGCCGCGATACAGCGGGTCGCTTCCCAGTGCGCTCCAATCTCTTTCACCGCGGTACTGAGCACCGCGGGAGCCGTGCCCTGGTGATAGAGCTTGCGGGTAATCTCGGCGACGCGGGTGAAGCTGCGCACGTCACTGGCCGGATCGCTGGCGGGAGCGACTGGTGTCGCTGCCGGTGAGGTCGCAGTCGCAGCCGGAGGCAATGGCGCCGATCCTACATAGCGCGGCGTAACTCCGGCTGCCAGATACAAACGCTGCAAATCTTCGTTGCGCTCTTCCTCGCGCGGGAACAGTTCCTGAATGCGCTGCAGGCGTTCGACCGCCTTGTTTCGCATGCCGTACTGCACCAGGATTTCGGCCTGCAGCATGAGATCCTGAAGCGTCGAAGCGCCGAGGGTTGGACCTTCGGCTTGTGCGGGTTCCTGTGAGGTTTTGCTGACCGGAGTGAAGCGCGAAGAAATTACCTTGAAGCGCGCGTCGTCGACTTTGCCCTTGAGCATGTCGAGGCGCTTCAGATGTCCGGCTTCATAGGGGTCGACTTCTGCGGCGCGGTCGAGGCACTCGGCCGCTTTATCAAACTCGCTGGTGCTGCAGTACAAATCGAAAAGTTTCAGCAGAGTCTGGCAATAGTCATTCTCGCGATTGGAGGCGTTATAAAGCTCGCTGAGGAACTCCAGCATCTGCGACGAAGCGCGCCGCGTGCCGGTAATGTCTTCCATGATCGCGATAAACTGGCGGCGCTCGCCGCGCCGACGCTGGAATTGCTCAAGCTTGCGCGCGAGAGCGACCGCGGCGTCGTCTTGCTCGGCGTCGATGAGATTGCCGATCAGACCGATGACTTGCTGCACCCGCGCCGGATTTTGCTCGAACAGCGACCATACCAGCGGCTCCGCCTCGGCAAAGCGGCCGGCCGCCACCAGCGCATCCGCATAGGTCTCGCGTAGTGCCGGCGTGATCTTTTCAGAATTGAGTTGTGGCTCAAGAATGAAGATGGCAGCGCCTACTTGTCCCTGGGCCAGAAGACTTTTTCCGTAAGCGAGGGCGATGTCGGGGTCCGAGGCATCCTCCTGATAGGCTCGCTCGTACCACTGGGCCGTGTCGCCGCCCTCGGCCGCGGCCTGCTGCGCGACTCGCTGGAAGGCCGAGGCAGCGACCTTGTGATTGCCGAGTTCCGACGCCAGTTCGGCAACTCGGAGCAAATTGGCCTGAGTGGGCTCGATCGCTACGATGCGATCCAATATCTCAGCCGATTCCTGCTTCTTGCCCAGTTTGACGAGGTCGGCGAGCGCCGCTTCATAGGTGCCGACGGCCAGCTTCTTGTTCGAACCCTCCAGGAGTTGTCCAAAGCGGAATTTCTGCAGCCATGTCGGATTTCCATGGCGAGCCAGCTTCTTATAGGTGAGACTGGCGCGGGTCGCGTCGCCGGTGCCGACCTGACGCTCAAATAACTCGCCGAGCAGGCGGACCGCGTCGGCGTTGCGGCTTAGCGAGAGACACAGATCGGCGGCCAATTGCCGGACTACATCATTTTCCGCATCATCGCGCAGGACAAGGAGATATTCGTCGAGGGCTTCGGCGGTCTTGCCCTTTTGCAGGAGCTTCTCCGCGCGCTCGATGCGCTTTGCCAGCTCGGCTCGATCCAGTCGTTTTATGATCTCAGGCATGCGGAGTTTGAGCGGACTAAACCCTGCTCCGATTCTAGGAGTGACCTCCGGCACCGGCAATGCGCCAGGGTTCACCCCCGATTACGAAGGTCACCGATGCTCAGGGCGGGGAGCGTGAGTGTGAGGCGCCGTGACCGTCAACAAAGCGTGACCCTCAACAAAAGATTGCCTGAAGCAGGAAACTCGTGCTGAAATTGCGCCGAGTGGAGCGAAGCGTCGGGCGTGCCTCAAGGCGCAACGGTTTCAGAGCGCGTCCATTTACCCTGTCTGAACGCACCGGGAACGGATCGAGCGCCCAATCAAGCTTGCGGCGAAGCCATCTTGGTCGATGCCACGGTCTCTGATATGGTGCTGCATGCCTTCGGAGCCCGCTTCGTCAGCCGTCCACGAAGAAGGCCTGCGGCACCAGCTCTCTGCCGGACAAATGGCGATGGTTGCCGTCGGTGGGTCGATCGGGACCGGCCTGTTGCTCGGCTCCGGCGCGGCGATGGAGATCGCCGGACCTGCCGCGATCCTCAGCTTTGTTGCCGCCGCTTTCATTAACTGGACCGTCGCGATGGCGCTGGGTGAACTGGCCTGCGCTCATCCCGCTGCCGGTTCATTCGGAGTCTACGGCGACCTCTACCTCAACGACTTCGCTGGATTCGTGGCGCGCGCGGGATACTGGGTCGGACTCGCGCTTGCGATCGGCGCAGAAATGATCGCCGCCGCTACTTACATGTCTTCGTGGTTTCCCGGAGTTCGCGCCTCTGTTTGGATCATCGTTTTCGGAGCGGTCCTGCTCGCGATCAATCTCCGCAGCGTAGGTTCTTATGGGCGCGTCGAATTCTGGCTCTCAATGATCAAACTCGCCACTATCGTTGCCTTCATCGTGATTGGAGCGGCGCTATTGCTTGGCGGGCGGGTCGCGCCGCAATACAGGGCGCATGGTGGATTTTTCCCCATGGGGCCGTGGTCACCGCTCA
>Ga0335078_10009819_pt1 | contig 14163 bp, 14 predicted proteins | sample Lox_Sample_32_FD_206711 | JGI IMG/M metagenome (GOLD analysis project Ga0335078, IMG submission 206711) | Soil microbial communities from Loxahatchee National Wildlife Refuge, Florida, United States - Lox_Sample_3.2 | ecosystem: Environmental > Terrestrial > Soil > Wetlands | place: USA...
CGGTTGCCGAGAATCTGGCGCAGCTTGCCGAAAAAGTCGGAGCGATAGGCGGACAGTTCCTGAACGTCCTTGGCCAGCGCCAAATTGAGTTTCTGGCCGAGATCGGAAATGCGCTGTTGCGATTCCTGATCCTTCTTTTCGGAAATGTCGAGCGCGCTGTTGAGCGCCGCAAGCTGCTGGCGCAAGGCCGCGATCTGCTGATTGAGGGTGTCGACCTGAGCCAGCGCCTTCGCCGAAATATCCTTTTCGCCGGCGAGTTGGCCGGTCAGCGCGCCGACCTTGCCTTGCGCCGCCGTGACGCCGGCGGCCGCGCCTTCGTAGAGTCCCTTGTATTTGTCGCGATCGGCCTGCGCCGCAGCGGCGCCGGCGGCCGCGCCTTCGTAAAGTCCCTTGTATTTGTCGCGATCGCTCTGCGTCGCAGCGAGCGCGGCCTGCGCCGTGTCGAGATTGGACTGCGTCGCGGCGAGAGTGGCCTGCGTGGTGTCGAGATTGGACTGCGTCGCGGCGAGAGTGGCCTGCAACCCGGCGAGTTGCTTCTCCAGGCCGGCATTGTCCGCCTTCTCCATCGACAACAGATCGGACAGCTGGCCGACCTGCGCGTTCAGCTTCTTAAGGGCGGAGTCCTGTCCCTGCACTTCCTGCTGCAGATAGAACTGCACCACGACGAACACGCTGAGCAGAAAAATGATGCTCAGAATGAGCGTCGACAGGGCATCGACGAAGCCCGGCCAGTAGTTCATGCCGCTTTCGCCGCGGCGCATCCGTGCGATCGCCATGCGACTCTACTCCGGAGCTTCCTCGCCTTCGCGGCGCTGGAGAGCGGCGCTCATGATCTGGCGTCTTCGCGCGCGATGATTTCCAAAAGCCGTCTGATCTCGCCCTGCTGTTCCGATTGGCTGTCGACCCATTCGCGGATCGTCTCCTGCTCGACGCGCATGTGCGCCACCAGGCTTTGGATCGCCTCGGCGAGATTGGCCAGGGCGGTGGAGGCGGCCTTGCTGCCGCCGGCTTCGCTGACGGCGGTGCGCAGCCGTTCGATGGCGTTGCGCATTTCACCGGCGTCGCCGCCCGCCGCCGCCGGCTCGGCCGCGTAATCGTAGACCGTGGTCGAGAGCCAGTCCTCGAGCTCGGTATAGAAGCGGTTCTGCGCCTGGCTCGATTGCAGATCGAGGAAGCCGAGCACCAGCGAGCCGGCCAGACCGAACAGCGAGGAGGAGAACGAAATGCCCATGCCGCTCAGGGGCGCGGCCAGGCCCTGGCGCAGCGCGTCGAACATCGAGGCGGCATCGCCGGTCGCTTTGAGCCCCTGGATCACCCCGCCGACCGAGCCCACCGTCTGGATGAGGCCCCAGAACGTGCCGAGCAGGCCGAGGAAGACGAGCAGACCGGTCATGTAGCGCGAAATATCGCGCGCTTCATCGAGCCGCATGGCAATCGAATCGAGGATGCCGCGCATCATCTGGGCCGAGATCGCCATGCGGCCCATGCGGCTGCGCAGGATCGCGGCCATCGGCGCCAGCAGCACCGGCGTGCGTTCGGCATGGCGCGGGTCGTTGAGCCGGAAGCCGTTGACCCAGGCGATCTCCGGATAGAGCCGCACCACCTGGCGGAGCGCCAGCACGACGCCGACCGCGAGCACCAGAATGATCAGCGCGTTGAGCGCCGGATTGGCCATGAACGCGATGCGGATCTGATGCTGCAGCACGAACACGATGACGCCGAACAGCACGATGAATACCAGCATCCGGAACAGGAAGACGTGCGGCGAGGACAGTTTGAGCGGGTCGACTTCTCTGGCCATCGGCTCAATATCGCGCGGCGATCGTAGCTGCCATCATGGGCATCCGCCGCACTATGACACAGACCCATGACAAAGAAAAAGCGCACACGGTGCCACAGCAACCGGCAAATGGGCCTTTGTTGTGTTCGGCGCCGGCGACGGCAGCCGCCGTCCGCTTCACAGCGACAAATAGGGATCGTTGAGCCGCTTGTCGCTGCGCCGCCGCTGTTTGATGATCTCGCCGGTCGTCCAATAGTCGCTGTTCGCCGCGCGCTCGGCTTCCACCTTGAACTCGTCCGGCCACTGGCCCAGCGAATAGCCGAACCACGGCGCTTGCGGCTTGAGCGGCGGCAGGCCGAGCTCCTGCCAGATCGCTTTGGCGCCTTCCATGAATTCGCGCGCCGGCAGCGAGATCGGCGGATAGGGCCGCTTGAGCATGGCGTTGATCAGCATCGCCGAATCGGTCGCCTCGTAATGGGTATCGTCGGCGCCGGCGCGCGGCCCGTGCCCCATGTCCTTGTGGTCGAGCACCCGCATGTCCTGATGCGGCCGCATGCGGTAGGCCAGCGCCCACATCACCATGTCGAGATTTTCCGGATCGATGTCCTCGTTGACGGCGATGGTCATCTTGCCGACCGACGACGAATAGGACGACGCGCCATAGAGCGCGCGCCAGATTTCCGCGTCCAGCGTGTCGGCCTTCATCTGAATGACGATCAGCTTGCGCAAGTTGGTCAGCGGCTCGTGCATGAACACCCGCGTCACGCCGCTGATGTTGAGATGATGGCGCAGGTGATGCAGGAACGCCGGCTCATAGGCGACGCGCTTGATCAGGCTCGATTCCGACGGCGTCACCTGGCTGATGATCGAGACCAGCACCGCGTTTCTGCGCCGGGTGATGGCGGTGACGTCGAAGAAGGCGTTGTATTCCTTCAGGTTCATATAGCCGTGGGATTCGCCGAAGCTGCCTTCGGGCTCCAGCCACTCGGTGTCGAGATAGCCTTCGACCACGATCTCGGCTTCGGCCGGCACGATCAGGTCCACCGTCTTGGCCTGGCAGACGCGGATCGGCGCGCCGACCAGGCCGCCGGCCACCGCCAGCTCGTCGAGATGTTTCGGCAGCTTGTGCACCGACGTGAAGGTGATGGCCGGCGGGGCACCAAGCATCAGCGCCACCGGCATTTTCTCGCCGCGCGCTTTGTATTTGAGGAAGTGCTCGTGGATGCCCTGGTTGAGCTCGATCTCCGGGTTCATCCCCATCCGCGTCGGGCTTTTGACCATGGCGCGGTAATTGCCGATGTTCTGCAGCCCGGTGTCGGGATCCTTGGTGATGAACATCGAGCATGACGCATAGGGGGCGTTGTCGAAGCCGGGCGTCGAGATCGGGATCGGCAGCGCGTCGACGCCCTGGCCCGCGGTCAATTCCTCGCCTTGCACCACGATCTCCTGGCACGGCGGATTGTCGACCAGGACCGGCGCGATGTGATGCTGCTCGGCACGGTCCCACTGCTGCTTGATGTTTTTGACGTCGCAGCCGATGCCGACCGAATAAATTTGCCTGTTGGAAGCGAGAATGCCGACGGCGACCGGGATGTCGTATTTGCGGCCCTTGCTGTCGACGACGTTCTCGAACAAGAACGCCTTGCGTTCGTCTTCCGGAATGCCGCCGCGAAACTGCCAGCGCACCAAGGGATGCATCTCGGTGTCCTTGTTGATCGGCCGCGTCACGCGGATCAGCAGGCCCTGCCGCTCCAGTTCGGCGATATGCGCGTGCAGGTCCGGATAGCCGGCATTGTCCATTTTCATTCTCCAGTTGCCCGAAGCATGATCCGGAAAAGGGGAAGCCGGTTTTCCGAAACGATCATGCTTCACCGAAAATCTTGGAGCGCCAATCGATTCGCTTTGAAGCGATTGCGCTTTAAGCGTGCTCGCTGTCCATATGCGCCATCACCGCCGGCATATAGCGGGTGCCGGCGACGGCCTCGGCCGGGGCCGCCTGCTCGATGCGGGCAAGATCGTCCGCCGATAACCTTAAGTCCGCGGCGCGCAGCGCCTCGGCGAGCTGGTCGCGGCGCCGCGCCCCGATCAGCGGCATGACGTCGTCGCCGCGCGATTTCACCCAGGCAAAGGCGAGCGCCTGCGTCGACACGCCTTTGTCGCGGGCGATCTGGCGCAAAGCCTCGACCAGCGCGAAGTTCTTGGCGAAATTCTCGGCAAAGAACCGCGGCCGCCGCGTGCGCAATTCGCTCGGCGCCGTCCTTGCCGCCTCGGCGCGATCGCTGATCAGGCCGCTGGAGAGCACGCCATAGGCGACCAGCGCGATGCCGAGCTCGCGCAAGGTCGGCAATATCTCGCGCTCGATGCCGCGCGTGAACAGCGAGTATTCGATCTGCAGTGCGGCGATCGGATGCACCGCGGCCGCCCGCCGGATCGTCTTCGCCGAGGCTTCCGACACGCCGATATGGCGCACATAGCCGGCCTTCACCATGTCGGCGATGGCGCCGACCGTCTCTTCGATCGGCACGTGCGGGTCGACCCGCGACGGCTGATAGAGGTCGATATAATCCGTGCCAAGCCTTCGCAGCGAATAGCTGAGAAAATTCTTGATCGCATTGGGCCGCGCGTCGTCGCCGACGATCTTGCCGTCGGGACTGCGCATCGAGCCGCATTTGACCATGATGAAGACGCGCTCGCGCTTGCCGCCTTTGAGCGCCTCGCGGATCAGCATCTCGTTGTGGCCCATGCCGTAGAAATCGCCGGTGTCGATCGCCGTGATGCCGGCTTCGAGCGCGGCATGGATGGTGGCGATGGATTCGGCGTCGTCCGCCGGGCCGTAGATGCCCGACATGCCCATGCAGCCGAGCCCGAAGGCGGAGACGAGTGGCCCGTTGCGGCCGAGATGGAGGGTTTGCATCGGATGCGGGTCCGTGAATTCAGGGAAAAGCTTTGGCGGGTGTCTCAGTTATCAGGCGACGAGGTCGTGCCGGTAATACCAGACTTGTCGGGCTGAAGGGCTTGCTGGCTTGAAAAAGCATCGCGACGGCCTATTATCGGACCGGACTGACCGGTCAGGAGACGCTATGCGCAAGTGGCAGATGCAGGAGGCGAAGGCGAAATTTGCGGAGCTGGTGAAGCGGGCGGCATCCGAAGGCCCGCAGATCGTGACGCATCGCGGGGCAGATACGGCGGTCGTACTCTCGGTCGAGGAGTATCGACACCTCAATGCGGCGCGCCCCAGCCTCGTCGAATTCCTGCTCAGCGGCCCCAAATGGGACGACGAAACGATCGCTGTGATCAATGACCGCTCCAAGGATACCGGGCGGGACATCGATCTGTGACTTTCCTGCTTGATACCAACGTGGTTTCCGAGGTGCGCCGTAAGCGGGCCGACGCGCGGGTATTGTCGTGGATCGGGCGCGCCGATCCGGCGGCACTCTGGATCAGTGTTTTGACTCTCGGCGAAATTGCCAAAGGCGCCGCGCAATGCGCCGCGCGCGATCGCGCCCAGGCAGCGATCTATTACCAGTGGCTTGATCAGCTACGATTACACTACGCGGACAGGATGATCGCCGTCGATGCCGATATTGCCGTGGCATGGGGGCATCTCGCCGCAAAGCGCGTGCTTCCAATCGTCGATGGCCTGCTCGCGGCAACGGCGTTGGCGCGCGGCATGACATTGGTGACGCGCAACGAGCGCGACGTCGCCGATCTTGGCGTACGCCTCTTGAATCCCTGGACTTCGTAAGTCGTCGCTACTCCGCCGCCAGCCGCACTTCCGGCGCGGCGGCGCGGACTTCGGCGTCCACCGTGTTCTCGTATTTGGTGAAGTTCTTCTGGAACATGCCGACGAGCTTGCGCGCGGTCTCGTCGAACGCCTTTTTGTCCTGCCAGGTCTTCACCGGATAGAGAATGTGCGGCTCGATGCCCGGCACCGAGGTCGGCACCGCAAAGCCGAAATAGGGATCGGTGCGATAGCTCGCGTTCTTCAGCGAGCCGTCGAGCGCGCCGGTGACCAGCGCGCGGGTGACCTTGATCGGCATGCGCCGGCCGACGCCGTAGATGCCGCCGGTCCAGCCGGAATTGACCAGCCAGCAGTCGACATTGTGCCTGGCGATGTACTCGCGCAGCAGCCGGCCGTATTCCGCCGGCGGCCGCGGCAAGAACGGCGCGCCGAAGCAGGTGGAGAATTCCGGCTCGACGCCGACCAGGCCCTTCTCGGTGCCGGCGACTTTCGCGGTGTAGCCGGACAGGAAGTGATACATCGCCTGCGCCGGATTGAGCTTGGCGATCGGCGGCATCACGCCGAAGGCGTCGGCGGTGAGGAAGACGATGTTCTTCGGATGGCCCGCCATGCCGGTGCGCGAGGCGCTCGGAATGAAATCGAGCGGATAGGCCGAGCGGGTGTTTTCGGTTTTCTTGTCGCTGTCGTAATCCGGAATGCGCGTCGTCGGATCGACCACGACGTTTTCCAGCACCGCGCCGAAGCGGTTGGTGGCGTCCCAGATCTGCGGCTCGGCCTCGGCCGAAAGCTTGATGCATTTGGCGTAGCAGCCGCCCTCGAAATTGAAGATGCCGTCGGGCGACCAGCCGGTCTCGTCGTCGCCGATCAGGATGCGGTTCGGGTCGGCGGACAGCGTGGTCTTGCCGGTGCCGGAGAGGCCGAAGAATAAAGCGCTGTCGCCGCCTTTGCCGACATTGGCCGAGCAATGCATCGGCATCACGCCCTGCGCCGGCAGATAGAAGTTCAGCGTCGTGAACACCGACTTCTTCATCTCGCCGGCATAAGAAGACCCGCAGATCAGCACGATCTTGCGGGTAAAATCGATCGCCACCATCGTATCGGAGCCGTCGCGGCCGCCATGGCGTTTGGCGTCCGGTTTGAACGACGGCAAGTCGACGATCGTCATATCCGGAACGTAATCTTCCAGCTCGACGTCGTTGGGCCGGATCAGAAGCTGGCGGATGAACAGCGAGTGCCAGGCATATTCAGTGAACACGCGCGCCTTGATCCGGTATTTCGGGTCGGCGCCGCCGTAGAGGTCTTGGGCGAACAGCGTCTTGCCCTTGGCGTGAGCGATGAAATCGGCGAGCAGATTGTCGAAATGCTCCTTGCTCTGCTTGCGATTGCCGTCCCACCACACGGTGGTCTCGGTCAGCGCATCGACGACGGTGTGCTTGTCCTTCGGCGAGCGGCCGGTGTGATGGCCGGTCTCGGCGCACAGCGCGCCGCCGGCGACGAGGGTCGCCTCGCCGTTCTTGATGGCATGCTCGTAGAGCGGGGCCTCGGTCAGATTCCAGTGGACGCCGGCGAGATCTTTGAAGCCGAATTTATCGGCGCCATGGGCGCCGTTCCTCACACCCGTCTCCTGCACGTCATGCCTCCGCTTGTGACCCGCCGGCCGCATCGGGCTCCATAGCCGTCCCCGTGATGTGCGCGGTCGATCTCGTTCCCGGTGAGCTTGCGACCCTATAACGAGCCTCCCGGCGTCTGCCAAGACCGCAGCAGGACCCCGGCGCCGCGGCGGTGTCCTCAAGCCTAACCGGAAGATACCGGCGCCGTTCCGGCGCTGCAGTGCAGCGAAAAAAACCGGAAAAAAACAGGCGGTCGGCGCGCTCGATCGAAAAATTTCGATCGGCGCGGACAGCGTGTCAGCCGGCCTTTGCTCTTGCCGCCAGATCGACCAGCACCATGCGCAATTCTTGAGCGGTCACGACGCGCTGCGGAAAGTTGAGCCGCGCCGTGACGTCGCCGCAGGCAAGGTCGAGGCCGTCCGGGTCGAGCCCGGTGAGCCGCCATGGTCCGTCGCCGGCACCAAGGAGCCTGGTGGCGTAGAGCCGTAGCGCCTCGGCATGATCGGCATTCATATGCGCCACGGCGGACGCCTCGGCTTCGATCAGGTCGTCGGCGCCCGCGATATCGGTCAGGACATCGCCGGCTTCGAGGTCCGCGGCGCGGGCGAAGCCGCCATTGAGATGGCCGGAGACCACGTCGAGCCGCCAGAAGGAAAAATCGCCGAAGCCGGCGTAAAGCTCCGACTTCGGATGCCGGGCGAGGAAGCGGCGGCGCAGCCGCGGCTCGCCGGCATCTTCCCGCGGCACCCGGGCGAAGCGGCCGAGAAGCGTCAGCCGCGGATAAGCCAGCGGGTCGCCCTTGCCGCTCGCTGCGAGCAGCACCGACGCGCGGGGGTCCGCTTCCAAGTTGGCGGTGTGGGTGGAAAGCCGCGAGACCAGGATGATGGGCGCGCCATCGCTGTCGGTGGCGACATTAACCAGCGAGGCGAAGGGATGACCGGTATTGCGGTCGATGGTCGCCAGCGCACCCGCCCGGATGGTGCGCAACAGCTCCTTGGCGAGCCGTTTCGGGTCGAAATCCGGCGCCGGAGCGGTCTCCGGCAGCCGGTCCGGCATGGCGCCCGGCAGCGGCCGTTCCGCGCGTTCCGAGGGGGCTTGTTCGGTTTCGGCCATGATGGGTCCCCCCTCCGGTTCCGCCTGTTGTCGCCCCTTTAGGGGCCGCGCGGCGGGGTCCGGCCCTTGGAGCCCCGCTTGAGACCCTTTGAGCCCCCTTGCGCCCCCTTGCGGTCCCTTGCGCCCAAGCCCCGGCAATTGCCCCGATTCTGCCTTGTCTCGTCACACTTCCGCCCCCACATGGGGTTTCAAAGGCTTATGGGGCCGGGGCTAGTGAAGCTTGCGGCCGACTCATGTAAAGAAGGCCGCTATGCCGACAATCGCTCTCGTCGACGACGACCGCAATATCCTCACTTCGGTGTCGATCGCACTGGAGGCCGAAGGATATCGCATCAACACCTATACCGATGGTGCGTCGGCGCTCGACGGCTTCAAGACGGCGCCGCCCGATCTCGCCATTCTCGATATCAAAATGCCGCGTATGGACGGCATGGAGACGTTGCGGCGGCTGCGCCAGAAATCCGACGTCCCGGTGATCTTCCTCACCTCGAAGGATGAGGAGATCGACGAACTGTTCGGCCTGAAAATGGGCGCCGACGATTTCATCCGCAAACCGTTCTCGCAGCGGCTGCTGGTCGAGCGCGTCAAAGCGGTGCTGCGCCGCGGCCAGCCGAAGGACGGCACCGCGCCGAAGGAAGCCGACAGCAAGGTGCTGGAGCGCGGACTGCTGCGCATGGATCCGGAGCGCCACACCTGCACCTGGAAGAACGAGCCGGTCACGCTGACCGTCACCGAATTTCTCATCCTGCAGGCGCTGGCCAGCCGGCCCGGCGTGGTGAAAAGCCGCAACGCCTTGATGGACGCGGCTTATGACGACCAGGTCTATGTCGACGACCGCACCATCGACAGCCACATCAAGCGGCTGCGCAAGAAATTCAAGGCGAGCGACAACGACTTCGACATGATCGAAACCTTGTACGGTGTCGGTTACCGTTTCAAGGAATAACCGGCGCGCTGAACAGCCCGCTGACGGGGCGGCTGGCGTGCGGTAGTAATGGCGTCCATGCCCGTAAGCTTTCGGAGCATGAGCGAAACCCCGGCAGACGACGTGCTCGATCGAATCGCAGAACGTGCACGGTCCGAGGCCCCCGCCTCGCTTGAGGCCGGTCCTCGCATCGACAATCGGATCGAGAGCCAGGCCGACAGCGCCGATCTCGACGAGGAAGGCTTGCGTCCGCAGCCGCACCGGGTCGTCGCCCGGTTCCGCCACTGGCTTCAGCAAGCCGCGCAGTTCTGCGCCGCCCAGAGCTCTTCGAGCCTGACGCGGCGCATCGTCGTGCTCAACGTCACCGGGCTGGTGGTGCTCTCCATAGGCATCATCTTTCTTTCGCAGTTCCGCAACGGCCTGATCGACGCGCGAATCCAGAGCCTGCTGGTGCAGGGTGAGATCATCGCCGGCGCCATTGCGTCCTCGGCGACGGTCGAAAGCGATTCTTCGATCACGCTCGATCCCGACAAGCTGCAAAACCTGCAGCCCGGACAAAGCTACGGCCCGAACGAGGATGCGCTCTACGGCATCGATTTCCCGATCAATCCGGAGCGGGTGGCGCCGATCTTGCGGCGGCTGGTGTCGCCGACCAAGACGCGGGCGCGCATCTACGACCGCGACGGCGTGCTCCTGGTCGACAGCCGCAACCTGTTCGGCCGCGGCGACGTGCTGCGCTTCGATCTGCCGTCGCCGACCGCGGAAAAGCCCGGCCTGTTCGAGCGCGCCTTCATCGCCATACGGATGTGGCTCGGCCGCGGCGATCTGCCGGTCTATCGCGAGCTCGGTCCCGACGACGGCAAGGGTTATGCCGAGGTGGCGCAGGCCTTGAACGGCCGCAACGCCAGCATGGTGCGGATCAACGAGCGCGGCGACGTCATCGTTTCGGTCGCCGTGCCGGTGCAGCGCTTCCGCGCCGTGCGCGGCGCGCTGATGCTGTCGACGCAAGGAGCCGACATCGACAATATGGTCGAAGCGGAGCGGCTCGGCATCTTGAAGGTGTTTTTGATCGCCGCCGGGGTGATGATCGTGCTGTCGATCCTGCTCGCCGGCACGATTGCCGAGCCGGTGCGGCGGCTGGCCGGCGCCGCCGAGAGCGTGCGCCGGCGGATCCGCTCGCGCGTCGAGATTCCCGATTTCACCAGGCGCCGCGACGAAATCGGCCACCTGTCCGGCACGCTGCGCGACATGACCAACGCGCTTTATTCGCGCATCGAAGCGATCGAGAGCTTCGCCGCCGACGTCGCCCACGAACTGAAAAACCCGCTCACCTCGCTGCGCTCGGCGGTGGAAACGCTGCCGGTCGCCAAGACCGACGAAAGCCGCGGCCGCCTTCTCAACATCATTCAGCACGACGTGCGCCGGCTCGACCGGCTCATTTCGGATATTTCCGACGCCAGTCGGCTGGACGCCGAATTGCAGCGCCAGGAATCGGCGCCGGTCGACCTCGCCAAGCTTCTCAACACGCTGGTCGGCGTGGCCAACGAGGTCAAGCGCGACGACGGCGTCAAGGTCACGCTGAAATTCGAAGGCGGCGGCCCGCGCAGCTTCCAGGTCCCGGGGCACGATTCGCGGCTCGGCCAGGTCGTCGACAATCTGATCGAGAACGCGCGCTCGTTTTCGCCCGCAGGCGGCACGGTCCGCGTCACCTGCCGCCGCTTGCGCAATCAGATCGAGATTTTTGTCGACGACGACGGTCCGGGCGTGCGCGAGGACGTGCGCGAGAAGGTGTTCGAACGGTTCTATACCGATCGCCCGCACCAGGGCTTCGGCCAGAATTCCGGCCTCGGCCTGTCGATCTCCAAGCAGATCGTCGATGCGCATGGCGGCGCGATCTGGGTGGAGAACCGCACCGGCGCGGCCGCCGCCGACGGCGTGCCGCAAGTGCTCGGCGCGCGCTTCATCGTCCGCCTGCCGGCGCTGTGATGCGGTTGTTCCGTCAGCCCGAGGGGCGAGCGCAGCGAGCCTCGAAGGGCGACGGCCAAGGCATGCGAGCAGCATCCTTCGAGGGCCGCTTCGCGGCCACCTCAGGATGACGGACCAAAAGACCATTCATGCCTCGGCGGTGCTGGTCGGCGCGCGCGCGGTGTTGATCCGCGGGCCGTCCGGCGCCGGCAAATCGCGGCTGGCGCTGGCGCTGATCGACGCCGCGCGCAGCGGCCGGCTGCGCTTCGCGCGATTGGTCGGCGACGACCGCGTTCACGTGAAAAGCGCCGGCGGGCGGCTTTTAGTCCGGCCGGCGCCGACGCTTGCCGGGCTCATCGAAGTGCGCGGCGCGGGCATTCTGCGGCTCGACTACGAGGCGAGCGCCGTGGTCGGCCTGGTCGTCGACCTTGCCGCCGCGGATGCCGAGCGCCTGCCGCAGGAGCGCACGACCGCCGTCGAGGGAATCGAAATCGCACGCTTCGCGGCGCCGGCAGGTCCGGACGCCTTGCCGGCCGTGCTGGCGCTGGCCGATTGGCCGGCCGGCCACGGCTTCCTATGTGATAAGGCCGCGCCGCGATGAATTGGCGATTGGTTAACCATAATGATCCAAGACTGTGGTCCGATTTGGCGGATGCCCCGGCTGGAGAGCTGCCGCAGCTTGAATGATGCGCTCTACCGCAATGCAGCAAGCCTCAGAAATTGCTCAAAATGCCTCTTGCGCCGTGGCTTCGGATCGTCATGATGTGCAGCCTTTCGTGCGGTGCACCCGGGACGCGCCCGCGGGGAGTTCCATGATTGGTCTTGTGCTTGTCACCCACGGCCGGCTGGCTCTTGAGTTTCGTGCCGCCCTCGAACACGTGGTTGGTCCGCAAGCGCAGATCGAAGCGGTCACCATCGGTCCGGACGACGATGTCGAGGAGCGCCGCAAGGACATCATCGAAGCGGTGCGCCGGGTCGACAGCGGCGACGGCGTCGCCATTCTGACCGATATGTTCGGCGGCACGCCGTCCAATCTCGCCATCTCGGTGATGAGCCGGCCCAAGGTCGAAGTGCTGGCCGGCATCAATCTGCCGATGCTGGTGAAGCTCGCGAAGGTCCGCGACGAATGTCCGCTTGCCGAAGCCGTCGCCGCGGCCCAGGAGGCCGGCCGCAAATACGTGACCATCGCCAGTCGTGTGCTCACCGGCAAATGAACGAGCCGGCCCACAGCGCCGGGAGGCCCGACGCCGGTCCGTCCGGCGATAGCGCGGTCAGCCGCGTCTTCGTCATCTGCAACAAAAAAGGCCTTCATGCCCGCGCCTCCGCCAAGTTCGTGCAAACGGTCGAGAAATTCGATGCCGAGGTTCGCGTGCGGCGCAACGGCGACATCGTCGGCGGCACCTCGATCATGGGTCTGATGATGCTGGCGGCGGCGCCCGGAACGTCGATCACCGTCGAGGCCACCGGCCGGGAGGCGGCCGCGGTCGTGGAAGCGCTGGCGGCGCTGATCGGTTCGCGCTTCGGCGAAGCGGATTGATCCAGGCGGCGAATTAAGATCGACTGATGAAACGGAGCGCCAAGCGTGACAAGGCACCGCCCCGCAAAAGCTCGGCCAGAAAATCGCGTCCGAAGGAGATCAAGCAGATGAGCCCCGAACCGATCACGAAAGGCAGTGCCGCGAAACCGGCCGCCGCGCCTGCGGCGGCGCCGGCCGGCGAAACTCCCCGCCAGCCGGCCGCCATCCGCTATGTCGACCGCGCCGACATGGTCGAGACGTTTGCCGATTCGGTCACCGGCCTGATGTTCGACGGTCAGACGCTGCGCATCGAATTCGGCGTGACCCGCTTCGACGACGTCAAGGCCAATGCGCCAATCACCGGCCGGCGCTATCCGGCCTGCCGGCTGGTGCTGCCGCCGGCTGCCGCCGTCGATCTCATCAATCGCATGCAACAGATCGCGGCGGCGTTGACCCAGGCCGGCGTCGTCAAGCAGGCGCAGCGGCCGGTGGGTGCCGAGGCGCCGAAGGCGGGGTGAGCTCGCGTTTCCCGGACGCGGTGCAGCGCGCCAGCGGTGCACCGCTGATCCGGGATCGTCCCGATCTCTGAGCTTGCGAAGGTCCCGGTTCTGCAGCGCATCACTTCGTGCTGCGCTGCGCCCGGGACTCGCCCGCCGCCTTCACCGCCGCTTTCAGATCGGCGACGAATTCCGCATACGCCGCGCGTTTGTCGGCCTCGTCCTCGATGCGCAGCAGCGCCGACGGATGCACGGTGACGATCAGCGTCGTGCCGTCGGCCATCTGCATCGGGACTTTGCGTATTTTCGCGATCGTCACCGTCTTGCCGGTCAGGCTGCGCGCCGCGGTGACGCCGAGCGCGATCACGATTTGCGGCTTGACCAGATCGCGCTCGCGATCGAGCCAGATCTTGCAGCGCTCGATCTCATAATTGTCGGGGCGCTTGTGCAGCCGGCGCTTGCCGCGCATTTCGTGCTTGAAGTGTTTGACCGCGTTGGTGACGAAAGTTTCCGCGCGGTCGATGCCGGCGGCCTTCAGCGCTGCGTCGAGCACGCGGCCGGCCGGGCCGACAAACGGCTTGCCGGCGATGTCCTCCTTGTCGCCCGGCTGTTCGCCGACCAGCATGACGCGGGCGTGGCGCGGGCCTTCGCCCGGCACGGCCTGGGTGGCGTTGCGATAGAGCGGGCAGCGCCGGCATTCGCCTTCGGCTTTGGCGAGCGCGGCGAAGGATTTGATCGGCTCATCCACGACCTGACCCAGGGTGTCGGAATGTCGATCGGGCCCAACAGGTTCGGGCGCGGGCGGAATTCCTGGACATAAAGAAATCCTTATGTGTTTATTGCCGCCCCGCCGCGGCCCTGCTATGAGCACCGCCGAACCAACCCCAGCAAAGCTTATCTCCCCCAGGACCGCAAAGGGACCGCTATGAGCACGTCGACCCAGCCGAAACACGCCGCCGCCGGCGACTATGTCGTCAAGGATATCGGGCTGGCCGAATGGGGCCGCAAGGAAATC
>Ga0335078_10009820_pt1 | contig 14162 bp, 12 predicted proteins | sample Lox_Sample_32_FD_206711 | JGI IMG/M metagenome (GOLD analysis project Ga0335078, IMG submission 206711) | Soil microbial communities from Loxahatchee National Wildlife Refuge, Florida, United States - Lox_Sample_3.2 | ecosystem: Environmental > Terrestrial > Soil > Wetlands | place: USA...
CAGCGGCGCATCCAGCGTCACCACGGTAACCATCAACCCGCCGCCGCCAACATTGACGTCGATGACCCCGTCCGCGTTTGTGCAGGGAAGTTCGCTGTCCGTGACGCTCACCGGAACGAACTTCGTGCCGGGCGCCACTGCGGTGTCCACCAGCAATAGCGGAGTCGCGGCGAGCGTGACGGCATCGACTTCCACCAGCATGACCGCTACATTCACCATCGGCGGCAGCGCGCCGGCCGGACCCGCCACGGTCTGGGTGACCACTGCCGGCGGCACGAGCGGTACGCAGACCTTCACGGTCTATGCGCCGGTGACGACCACGATCTCGACATTTCCGGTGGGACTCAGCATCAGCGTGGATGGAGCGACGGCCACCCCGTGCAATCCGTACTGTACCTACAACTGGGTGCCGGGGTCGGGCCACACGATTGCGGCGTCCACGCAGCCGGGGACTACCGGAACGCAATGGGTGTGGTCCAGTTGGTCGGACGGCGGCGCGGCGTCGCACGGCATCACGGCGAGCACGTCGGGCGTGAGCTACACGGCGAATTTCAATCCGCAGTACTATTTCACAGCTACGGCGAGCCCCGCGGGGGCGGGGACAATCTCGCCTGCAAGCGGCTGGTACAACGCTGGATCGTCGTTCTGGGTGACGGCAAACCCGAATGCGGGATATCAGCTCTCCAGCTTCAGCCCGGGCGGCGCTCTCTCGTCCTACGGCGTGGTTATGAACGGCCCCATCACGCTCACTGCAAACTTCATCCCCTTCACTGGACAGGCCATCACCAGCAATCCGCCGGGAGCGGCGCTCACGGTGGACGGAGCCGCCTGCACCGCCCCGTGCATGTTCAATTGGACGGCCGGGTCGCAGCACACCATCGGCACGGCTCCCTCGCAGACTCCGTCCGCCGGCACGCAACTGACCTTCTCCGGATGGTCGGACACCGGAGCGATGTCCCATACGATCACGGCAGCGGCGGGCGCGACCTTTACCGCCAGTTTCAATGCGCAGTACTACCTGACCACGGCGGCTCTGCCGGCCAACAGCGGCAGTGTCAGCCCGCCGAGCGGTTGGTACAATAGCGGCCAGATCGTGCAAGTGACTGCCACAGGCTCATCGTTCGCGGGTTTCAGTGGGGGACTAAGCGGCACCAACAATCCCCAAAGCATCACCATGAATGGCCCCGTGATGGTAACGGCTGCGTTCGCGAGCAACGTGATCACGGTTACGCCCGCGTTCCACGCTGTCGTGCCGGTCGGCGGGTCGAGCACCGTGATGTACACGTATTCGATCCCAAGCAGCGGTCAATCGTCAGGCGGAGGGCACGCGGTCGTCAAGCCGAGAATCAAGCATCGCGGGGACCCGAGAGATGACGGTTTCAGCTTTTCCGACGCGTTGTTGAACGGCTCCTGTTACAGTAACGGCAATTCTGGTATGAGCATGGCGATCACGCAAGCCGTTAGTTCCGCGTCGTCTCAGTTCAACGGACTCTTCTACGAGGGAGCATTCTGGGCCACTTTCTCGGCCGAGAGCAATGCCCCCGTGCCTGGTCCTTTCGAATTTACATGCAATTGCGAGAACTACGGCTGCACGTTGGGACTTGAGCCGATCGATACGGCGCCCGCCGGTGGCTATTCGCCGGAGATCAGCGGAGTGTCCCCCTCGACGTGGGAGGCCGGCACAACCATTGGAAATCTCCAGGTTTTTGGCAGCGGTTTTGAGGGCGGCGTGACGGTGTACATCACGTGGGAAGGGGAATACGGAAACTACGACTCGTACCAGTGCATCGGCATCGACGACACGAGTTGTTATGTCGCCGGCGTAACGGTTCCCCCTGACGCGGCTGGGATTGCTGCGGTGAGCGTCGCCTCCAGCATCGACGCACAGTCAGTCCTGGACGGGGCACTTGGCGGCGAGGTGGGCAGTAACGAGGTGGACGTCGAGGTGGACGCGCCGACCTGCGCCGTGCCGACTAACTTCCAACAACCGGATGTCGGGACCCCGAATGGTATTGAGTTGGAGTTCGTCTACACGTGGGGCTCCAGCACCGGAAATTTGGGCGACCTGAATGCGTGCACAGTGGGGGAGTACGTCACATTCGCCGGTTTGGGGACTGGACTCGCCCTGCCCAGCCCCCCGTTTCCCTCCCAGACCTTGGTGCAAGGGAACCCCTGGATTGTGGATCTTGCCGCGAATACCGGCTTGTTTGGGGACACGAACGGCTTCCAAGCCGCTGCGGGGGATTTTGCCAAACCGCTCCAGTATAGGTCCGTCCAAGCGGTGCAGACGTTCAGGTACAAATGCCCCTGCGCAAACGGCGGCAAGTACGTGAACATCGCCAGTCCGGGCAACCCAAGCGTAGTTATGAGCGTTGTACAGCAGAACGGCACTTGGGTGTACACCAACATCAAGGGAAACCTGCCTCCAGCGAAGCAGCAGGCTGCGACAGCATCCGCAACGTTGCAGTTGTGGAATCAGTGAAGGAGCCGGTTCTATGCGCAATATTGCCAACTTCCGAGGTACGGCGGCCGTGGCGGTTTTATGCGCTGCGTCGATGGCGTCGGGCGCCGACAGCGTGCATTTATCCTATTCGTTTGTAGAGCCCTCTGCAACCGTGAATGAACCAGTTTACCTACGGGTAATTTTGGAGAACGGTCTAGACGACGACGTCACCGTCGACCTTGGTATCGATTTTCACAGCCGCTTTCACGCAACGTTGAGTCGGCCCGACGGGCGGACGGACACTGTACCTGAACGAAACCGCCCCGTACTTCTCGCGGGGGTTCCGGGCAGGATTCACCTGGAGGCCCACGGCCGAGCGGAACGGCGGCTGCTACTGAATCGATGGTTTTCCTTCGACGTGCCGGGGCGTTATTTCCTCGACCTCGAACTGACGGGCATCCCTAAAACCGGTTCTGGGATAGCCGCTCCCCTGGAATCAAGGGCCGACTTGGTTATGGATGTGTGTTCTAGAGATCCCGACCGCCTGTCCGCCAGCTGTGCGCGGATCGAGAGGCAGGCACTGTCAGCCTCGGACGTCGGTGTTGGTCTTGAGGCCGCCGACGCTCTCGGCTTCACAGCCGACCCGGTTGCCGTTCCCTATATCGATCGTCTCATGGGCGAGAAGCCAATCCTTGAGTCGCGGCTGATTAACGGCCTCCAGCGAATCGCTGATAGCACTGCCGTCGATGTGCTGATTTCGCGGCTCAATAGTCCTTCAGAAGACAGCCGGGATTTAGCTCGGTTCGCCCTCAACGTAATTCTAATCCAAACCCGTGACCCGCAACTCAGCAACAGGATCAAAGGTGCCCTCCAGTGAGTCGGGCGATGTGCCAACTACGTGGTCGTGCTTTGCCGTCGGCAAGCGCGTTTCGTATACGGCGGTGCCTTCGCGGAGGGTTCCTTCCCTGATTTTGGGATCACGTGAGCAACCGGCCCCCGCCCCCCTCCCCCTGCTACCATAAGATCCGGAGGCTCCCCCTAGTGGCCACGTTGACCGCTCCCGTTTCCATCTCGCACGAGAACGAAAAGAATCCCTGGCTCGCCGCCGCCGCCCGTTTCGATGAGGCCGCAATGCGCCTGAAGCTGGACGACGGCATGTGCAAAGTGCTCCGCACCCCCACCAAGGAGATCACCGTCAACATTCCCATTCAGCTCGACGACGGCCGCCTGGAAGTCTTCACCGGCTATCGCGTGCAGCATTCGCTCGCCCGCGGTCCGGCGAAAGGCGGCATCCGCTTCGCTCCCGATGTCACCCTCGACGAGGTCCGCGCCCTGGCGTCGTGGATGACGTGGAAGTGCGCGGTGGTCAACATCCCGTTCGGCGGCGGAAAAGGCGGCGTCATCTGCGATCCCAATCTGCTCTCCGATCTCGAGCTGGAAAAGCTGACCCGCCGCTACACCTCCGAAATCATGGACTTCATCGGGCCGGAGCGCGACGTCAACACCAACGAAAGGGTCATGGCCTGGATCATGGATACCTACTCCATGCATCAGCGCCACACCGCGACCGGCGTGGTAACCGGCAAGCCGATGCCGCTCGGCGGGCCGCGCGGCCGTCCGGAAGCTACGGCCGCGGCTGCATGATGGTGACGCTGAAGGCGCTGAAGCAACTCGGCATCCCCTACGGGCAGGCGCGCGTGGTGATTCAGGGCTTCGGCAACGTCGGCGGCATGGCGGCGAAGCTCATGAAGGCCGCGGGATTCAAGATCGTCTGCATCGTGGAATACGACTTGGAGTGGAGCGGGGCGACCAGGTGGAATTGCAGCGCGATCCGCTGGTGCTGAAGGCGCTGGAGATTTTGGGGGCGTCGGCATCGGGACAGCGCTGCCCGAAACGGTCATAGTGCCTCCCACTCTTTCCGATCGATACCACCCTGGCGAAGGATGCGCGACAGCAGTCCACGGCTGATATCCTCCATATGAGGATTCGGGATCCGCAGCTTCCGGCCTCGTCCTCGCATGTACTGGTGATCGCCTCCCGAAACCGGAGCCTCGAAGCCCAGATCGCGCCGGTACGCGATCAACTCTCTCCGCTTGATCGGGCCGACCGCCGGCATTCAAGCGACTTCCCGAATTTCGATGCGATTCCCTTCAATTTCCGGAATCGGTGAGTGATCGGCGACACTGAGAAGCAGCCATCCTTCCAGTACGCTCTCCAATTCTTCGCGACAATCTTCAAGCGTCTTGGCATTGGCCCAGACACCGGGAATGGCCGGGATTTCACCATAGAAAGTGCCGTCATCCTCGACGATTTCGTATCGCGCCTGGTGCATGGCGGCCCGAATATACGACGTCAGCATACTGTCGATTATCTCATTCCAGCCGCCTGGGAAGGCTGCGCTCAGTGGCAACTTGGCCGTAGGCCCCCGCCTCTTGCCACGTGTTGCCGGCACGATTGGGGCTGAGGGGGTGATCTTAAGCTCTACCTGTGCGGATAGGTAATCCACCCGCTGAGGACGTAGCGAAGTGGCGCATCGCCGATTATTACCTGAGATTGGGTGCCGCAGCGCGCGCAGTGCTGAACGCGGCCAATCTTCTGGGACTAAAAAGATCCGCGATATGTGTTCAGCCTGAGCTAGAGATATTACTCATTCTCTGCTTTTTTCTCTTGACGCATCCCGGGGGGGAGTAAGATCACCTTGAAGGCCACATACCAGGCATCGCGCAGGACCGACAATCTAAGTCGGCGGTAGGCCTCGGCTGCGGGGCTAACCTGGCCATCATCTGAATTAGAGCAAACTGAAATCGAGGAACTCACTGTGCAGTGATCCTCGTCCAGTCAGGACAGGTGGCGTCTTGACATCGAGTTAGACGCCTGACGCAGTCTCCGAAAGGCCCCCCCGCGACCGGGAAAAGGAGAGCGGGTACGTTGAGAGAGGAAGCTGAATTATGCGAGTACGCGCAGCGATCTTTGCGTCATTCTTCCGGGCGGTGATTAAGGCGGCAGCGCTTGCTCCAGGCTTGGTCGTGGTCTTAGTGACCTCGTCGCGTCCTGCTGTGGGCCAGTCGTCATGGCCAAGTTACCCAAATAATAACGCGATTACCGTCACGAGCGGCGGCAACGTCGGGATAGGCACTACGAACCCAAATACATTTAGCCACAGATGGACACAGATAAACACAGATGAAAACAACATCCTGAAAAACCCTGTGTTTTGGTGTTATCCGTGTTCATCTGTGTTTATCTGTGGCCATATTCTTCCCCCGCCCTTGGCAACGTCGGGATAGGGCTGACGAACCCGATGAACGCAGATAAACGCAGATGAAAACCTTTCTGCTACGTTTCGGCCCGCGCCGCGAGCCCGTTTTGGCTGATCGATGAACGCTGAGCGCTGAAAGCTATCTCCCCTTGCGGTCGCGGCTTCGGTACCTGCCCGGTACCGTACCTGAACCGTACCATACTGTCGCCGGGCGGCGATTCGCAGGACAATGGCCTCGTGCTGCAACTTGTCCATACCAGCCCGGTCCCGGCGCCGCCCGTGAAATCCGTACACGAGCTTCCGCCTCTCATTCTCCACCCAATCTCCCAGTCCCCCGACGCTTATGCGCCGCGCTCCGCGGATGACGGCGAAAATGCGCGCGACGCGGCGCGCCGCCTGGAACTGAGGATGCTCTGCTGCCTGGGCAAGGACCTCACGCGCTGGCTGGAGCAGTGCCTGGAGGTCGCCGCCGCCGATCCCGAACTCGCCGCGCTTTCCGCCGGCCAATTCCTGGACCTGCTGGTGGACAACCCTCCGGAAAATATCACCCGCAAGATGCAAGCCTGGGGCGTGCCCGAGTTCCGCAGCATATTTGCCCGCGCGCTGGGGCTCGCCACCGTGTTTCCCCATCCTCCCGCGGCCGACCAGGTCAGCGATATCTTCGTCCGCGACTTTTCCCGCTACGCCACGGTGCTCTACCGCGCCCGCCGCGCGGCCCTGCCTGCCTCTCCGGCCGGGTCTCCGGCGCTGCGGTTCGAAGTCTATGCGTCGGGCGAGTACGCGCAGTTGCTGGAACAGTCCTGGGGCCTATAGAGTCCCGGGGCTGGTAGCTTACTCCTTCCGCTGACGTTCATCCAGCGCCAGGCGGATGCGCCCGGCACAGCCGGCGGAGAAATTCAACCATTGTTTGTACAGAGCGAATACCTGGTCTTGACCCCAGGCCGCTTTCATCACGCCATCGGGAGTGTGCCCGGCGCCAAGCAGCAGATGGCCCAGTTCGTGCGCCATTACCGATCCCAATAAAACACCGGTATCGCCGTTCACCAGTTGCGCCGTGGCCCGGACCGCCGGAAAGTAGGCGTCCGCGATGGTGCCGCCGCGATCCTCCACGAACGCTCGACCCATGGCATCCAGTGAAGCGGGTCCAACGGTGCGGGGCGGCTTGTCGTTCCTGAGGCGGATGACGAACCAGGGAACGGTCTCTTGCGATGCCGGAGAGGGAAACGTGTCACAGACATGCCAAACGAGTTGGACGCCTGCGGAGCGATATATCCCGGTGGTTTCGGACTTCGCCCGGGACACGACGGATTCGCTGACGTCTCCCAGGTTACAAACCACCACATTCATCTCCCGGCCGGCGGCCGGTAAGTTCAGGGAGCATGCCACGACCAGCAGCATCGCCCTCATTTCGGCCTCCCGACGGAGCCCGAATCCCCTCGCGGCGTCCGTTGTGGCCATTATAAGAGCGGCGCTTTTTCGCGGACATGCGATTTAGTCCGCGGCGAGGCCGGCGGCGCGTTGCGCGGTGATCTCCAGCACCTATTGGAACGCGGCGGTCCGGCCCTTCGCCCAGTGCTATAGTCGAAGATCCATGACGCGCCGGTACTCGTTTCGGCTTTTAGCCGCTCTCGCCGCGCTGCCCCTCGGTCTGCTGGGACAGCCCGCGCCGCAGCGCCCTTACGTCGTGCTCGTGTCCATCGATGGCTTCCGCTATGACTACGCGGTGAGATACCACGCCGGGCACCTTCTCGAAATCGGCAAAGCCGGCGCGGCGGCGGAAGCCATGATCCCGTCGTTCCCCACCATCACGTTTCCCAACCACGTCAGTATCGTCACCGGCCAATACCCCGGCCACCACGGGCTCGTCAGCAACTCGTTCTACGACCCGCTCCTGAAGAAGCTGTACGACATGAAAGACGCGGCCAACGAGGGCGAGTTTTATCACTATCGGCCGCTCTGGGTGGTGGCGGAGCGGCAGCACGTGAAGGCGGCGGCGATGTTCTGGCCGACCTCCGACGCCGAAATCGAGGGCGTGCGGCCCTCGTATTGGAAGAAATACGACGGCGCCTTCCCCAACCAGAAGCGCGTGGAGCAGGTGCTCGACTGGCTGAAACTCCCGGAAGCCGAGAGACCGCACTTCATCACGCTCTACTTTTCCGACGTCGATTCCGCCGGCCACCACTTCGGTCCGGACGCCGTGGAAACAGAGCAAGCCGTGGGGCGCGTGGATAAGTTGCTGGGCGATTTGTGGGCCGGCATCCGGCAGACCAACCTGCCCGTCAACCTGATCGTGGTGTCGGACCATGGCATGCAGAACGTCGGCGGCGCGGTGAATCTGAGCGACTACGCCGACCTGAGAAAAGTGCGGGTGGTCGCGGAGGGGCCCATGCTTCTGCTGTACTCGCCCAATGCCGAAACCACCGGCAAGATCTACCAGAAGCTCAGCGGCCACAGCCCGAAATTCGACGTCTATCGCCGCGAGCAGACTCCCGAGCGCTGGCACTATCGCGACAGCGACCGTGTGGGCGACCTGGTGGTGTTTGTCCACGGCCCGGACGTCGCCGTCACCGGCATTCAGAATCGCGTTTCACGCGGCGCGCACGGTTTCGACGAGCAGGAATTCAAGACCATGGACGCGATCTTCTACGCGGCGGGCCCGAACATCACGCCAGGCGTGATATTGAAGCCGTTCGAGAACGTCAATGTATTCCCGTTCATCACGAAAATACTGGGGCTCGAAAATCCTCCGGACATCGACGGGAAAGAAGCGGTCCTGGACGTGGCGTACCGGAAGTGAGCGTCCAAGATCTACTCCTCGCGCCGGCGCCAGGCAGGCCGTCAAAGCAACAGCCGATAAGACAGCGGCCACAACTGTGAAAGTCACGCCATCGCGCGGCTGCACTTCGAACCACAGGCTGGCCAAAACCCGGTTCAGCGCGTAGCCGCACACCAGGCCGATTCCGATGCCTCCGAGCGCCACCACCATTCCGCGGCCGGCGGTCCAACGGAGCACGCCCGATGGCTGCGCTCGCAGGGCGATGCGCAGTCCGATCGCGCGCGTGCGCCGGCTGAAATCAGCAGCGCGACGCCCGCGAAAACGCCCAGCATTTCCGCGCGACGGCGCGGCTCATGACAATCACGCCGGTGGCGTTCGGGCCATCCTGTTCGCGTACCAGGAAAGCGCCGTTTGACCCGTGCCGTTTAGTATTATGTAGGCCTGTGATCCGAAATATCTGTATCCTTGTGGCAGCCGCCGGCCTGCCCGGCTGGTGCCAACCCGCTATTACCGCCGCCGATTATGCCCGCGCGGAAAAGTTCCTGGGGGGCAACCTCAACGGCCTCATCGTCCGCTCCGCGGTGCAGCCCAACTGGCTGCCCGATGGCCGCATGTGGTATCGCGTCACCACCGCCGAAGGCAGCGAGTTCATCCTGGTGGACCCCGCGCGCGGCACGCGCGAGCCGGCTTTCGATCACGCCAAGCTTGCCGCCGCGCTGTCCAAAGTCGCGGGCTCGACCTATGATGGCCCGCACCTGCCGTTCCAATCGATCGCCATCACGGCGGACTCGTCTATCGCTTTCAGCGTGGGATCGAATCACTGGAAGTGCGACGGCCAGGGCAACGCTTGTGCCGAGGATGCCAACCCTCCCGCCGAACCAGCTGCCGCAGGCGGACGCGGGCGCGGCGGGCGCGGCGGAGGACGCGGAGGACGCGGGGGCGGAGCGCAATCGCCCGATGGCAAATTGACGGCGTTTATCCGCGAGGAGAATCTCTGGGTCCGCGATTCCGCCGGCAAGGAAACGCAGCTCACTACCGACGGCGTCAAGGATTTCGGCTACGCCACTGACAACGCCGGGTGGACGTCGAGCGACCGGCCCATCGTCGTCTGGTCGCCCGATTCCAGAAAAATCGCCACGTACCAGCAGGATCAGCGCGGAGTGGGCGAAATGTACCTGGTGAACACCACGGTCGGGCATCCGACCCTGCGCGCGTGGAAATATCCGCTCCCCGGAGATGCCGTCGTTACCACCATCCAGCGCGTCGTCATCGACGTGCCCAGCGGCAAGGTGATCCGCCTGCAAATGCCGCCCGATCAGCACCGTTCCACCCTCTGCGACGACATCGCCTGCAACGGGGTGCCCGATATCCAGTGGAATGCCGACGGCACGCAGTTGGCCTTCGTCTCGACCTCGCGCGACCACAAGGAGGAAACGCTGCGCATAGCCGATGCCGCCACCGGCGCCGTGCATGACGTGCTGCGCGAAAAAGTGGCGACGTTTTTCGAATCGGGCAATGGCCGCATCGACTGGCAATATCTTCCGGCGAGCCACGAAGCGATCTGGTTTTCCGAACGCGATAACTGGGGCCAGCTCTACCTGTACGACCTCAACGGCATGAACCAGTTGAAGAATCAGATCACTTCCGGCGAGGGTAACGTCACGCAGATTGTCAAGGTGGACGAACCGGCGCGCGTCATTTATTTCCTCGGCGTGGGCAAGGAAAAAGGCCGCGATCCGTACTTTGCGCATTTCTACCGCGTCGATTTCGACGGCCAGAACCAGAAGCTGCTCACGCCCGGCGATGGCAACCATTCGGTAGCGCTTTCACCATCGGGGAAATATTTCGTGGACACCTATTCCAGGCCCGATGTCCCGCCTGTCATGGAGCTCCGCGATGTGGATGGCAAGCTGATTACACCGCTCGAAAAGGCCGATATCTCGAAGTTGCTGGCCGCGGGCTGGAAGCCGCCCGAGCCCATCGCCGTCAAATGCCGCGACGGCGTCACCGATTGCTACGGCCTGATGTTCCAGCCAGCGCATCTCGACACCACGAAGAAATATCCCATCATCAACCACATCTATCCCGGGCCGCAGACGGGCAGCGTGGGCGGCCGTAATTTCAGCGCCGCCCGCGGCGACGCGCAGGCGCTGGCGGAACTCGGATTCGTGGTGGTGGAGATCGACGGCATGGGGACGCCGTGGCGCTCGAAGAAATTTCACGAGGCATATTTCGGCGACATGGGCGACAACACGCTGCCCGACCAGGTTGCCGGCATGAAGGAGCTGGCGAAGCGGTATCCATGGATCGATATCGATCGCGCCGGAATCTATGGCCACTCCGGCGGCGGCTATGCCGCGGCGGGCGCCATGTTCCACTATCCCGATTTCTTCAAGGTGGGAATTTCGGAATCGGGAAATCACGACAATCGCGAGTACGAAGACGATTGGGCTGAAAAGTGGCAGGGATTGCTGGAAAAATTGCCCGACGGAAAATCCAATTACGACAGCCAGGCGAATGAGAATTTCGCCAGGAATCTGAAAGGCCATCTGCTGCTGGCGCACGGCACCATGGATAACAATGTGCCGCCGTACAATACGCTGCTGGTGGTGGCGGAACTCATCAAGGCGAACAAGGATTTCGACCTGGTGCTGTTCCCCAATCGCCCGCACGGTTATGGGCCCGATTCCAATTACATGATGCGCAAACGGTGGGATTATTTCGTCCGCTGGCTGCTCCATACCGAGCCGCCGAAAGAGTTCGAATTTCACGCGCCGGTGCCGGCCGGTCCGGCGACGGGGGCGCAGAACTGAGCGATCAGGCGCTGGTCGCGGCGCGACAGGCATGATCGATGTCGCCTGCGCAGGGACTGGCTGGGATTCGCTGGCATCCAGCGCTCGAGGCAGCAGTTCGCCGAAAAACTCCACGCCTACACGCGCGGGTGGCGGATGCGGAACGCCGCGCACGGCGACCGTTCGGGTGTTATCGGCGGACAGGAAGTTTACGCGATGTGCGCGCCCTTCGTGCCCACGTATAGCGAGTAAATCGATTGGCTCGCCGCCATCAGCAAACGATTCCGCTTGGCTCCGCCGAAGCAGAGGTTGGCGCAAATCTCGGGCAGGCGGATCTGCCCGATGCGCTCGCCCGCGGGGGTGAAGATGTGCACGCCGTCGTAGCCGCCGCCGACCCATCCCATGCCGGCCCAGATATTGCCGTCGATATCGGCGCGGATGCCGTCGGCGAGCCCTGATTTGCCATCCAGCTCGGTGCCGGTGAAGCGGCGCTTATGGCGCGCCTTACCGTCGGCGAGGTCGAATACCTGGATGTCCTTGGGGTCGCCGGTGTCGCAGATGTAGACCTTCTTGTAATCCGGTGAGAAGCAGATGCCGTTGGGCTGGTCGAGTTCGTCGGTGACGATATCCATCTTCGCGGTTTTCGGGTCCACGCGATAGGCCGCCTTGCGGTTTTCCGGGGCCGCCTGGAAGCCTTCGTAATTCCCCTGAATGCCGTAAGTGGGGTCGGTGAACCAGATGGAGCCGTCGGGATGCACCACGATATCGTTCGGCGAATTCAGCGGCTTGCCCTGCCACGTGCCGGCGATCACGGTGGTGGTGCCGTCCGGTTCGAAGCGCGCCACGCGGCGCAGCGCGTGCTGGCAGGAGAGTTGGCGCCCTTCGAAATCGAACGTGTTGCCATTGCTGTACTCCGAAGGCGAGCGGAATGCGCTCACGTGCCCGTCTTCTTCGAGCCAGCGCATCTGGCGATTGTTGGGGATGTCGCTGAAGACAAGGTACCGCCCGGTGCCGCTCCAAGCCGGACCTTCCGCCCATCGCGCCCCGGTCCACAGACGCTCGATGGCGGCGTTTCCGATCGCGTATTTGGAGAATCGCTTGTCGAGTACGACGACATCGGGGTCGGTATAGCGAACGGGCTGGCGCCCGCTCCAATCGCGCTGCTGGGGCTGGGCGAACGCGGCCGGGACGGCCGCGACGGCCGTCAGAAAAGATCGCCGGGGGATTGTCACGGCGCTATTCTATACCAAACGGTTCGAATCCGCCGATGTCGACCAAGTGCGCGATCGCGGCCACGCTTCTGGCAAGCGTAATGACCGCCCCGGCCGCTGCCCGGGACGATGCAAACTGGAACAGTCTGAAAACGCTGAAGCCGGGGCAAGAAATCCGGGTCGTTCAAGCCGACGGGAAGCGGACGGAGGGCACCTTCGCCGGCTTCTCCGATGCCGCCCTTTCTGTCCGTACCGATCGGATAGTTGCGGTGGCGAAAGATTCGGTTGTCCGCGTGTACCGAAAGCCGCGGCTCAGTCGCAGCGTCCGCACGGTTCTCGGGGCAGGCATCGGGGTGGCATTCGGTGCGGTGCTGAACGCCACCATCGGGCAGTACCTGCGAAATGAGGCCCACGACACTTCCGCGGCGGTCTGGATCGGCGCCGGCGCCGCCGCCGGTGCGGGAATCGGGGCCGCCAGCGGAGGCAGCGAACGAATCGTGTACCGGCGGCGGTAGTCAGGCTGCCCGAAAGTGGGCGTGAATCGATTCGACAGCAGGCCGCAGAATCGTGGCGCGGTCCACTCCGGCGCGAGCCCGCGACGTCCCGCTGGCATTGATGAAGGTCACATCCGTCACGCCCAGGAATCCGAATACCGACCGCAGGTACGGTTCGATGTGATTGAACGCCGCCATCGGCGTGCCGTGCTCGTACACTCCGCCGGTTGCTACCAGGAACGTGGCCTTCTTGCCGCGCAGCAGACCCTTCGGTGCGCCACCCTCATAGCTGAACGTTTTTCCGACGCGGGCTACCTGGTCGATCCACAGCTTCAGGCTGGAAGGAATCGAGAAATTGTGCATCGAGACTCCGAAGACGTACTCGTCGGCGGCCTGCAATTCGGCAATCAGTTCATCGGAGGTGGCGAGCCACGCACTTTGTTCCGGTGTGCGGCTGATTTCGGGGGTGTAGGCTGCCGCGACCCATGCGGCGTCCAGCGGTTGGAGAATCGTTTTCGCAAGGTCGCGCTCGATTATGCGACCATCGGGCTGAGCTTTGCTCCACTCCGTCGCGAACTCCGCGGTCAGTTGCCGGCTGAACGATGCCTCGCCCGGAAACGGGCTGGAATCCACTCTGAGAAGCGTGTTCATGTTCTATCTCCTTTATGCGACATATGATGCTTAGACGACATATGTCGATTCAAAGAAAGACAACGACTGTCGGTTAGGCAACGTCTGCCCTGTGCTGGTAATCTTAAGAAAAGGAAGCCGATGGCGACTGTCTGCGAGACTCTCGACCCGCGTATCCGGCGCACCCGCGACCTGCTCCAGCAGGCCCTGGACAAGCTGTTGGAAATCAAGGAGTTCGAGAAAATCTCCGTGCACGACATCACGGAGCTCGCCACCGTCAACCGCGCCACCTTTTACGACCACTACACGGACAAGTACGCCCTGCTCGAAGCCATGGTCGGTTGCCGGTTCCACCAACTGCTGGCGCGGCGGGAGGTGCAGTTCGACGGGACCTGCGCGTCGGCGCTGCGGAACCTGGTGATCGCTGTCGGCGAGTACCTGACGCACCTGCAAGGTCCGGACGGCCGCCGGCAGATCGAGCCGCACATGGAATCGGCCATCATCGCGGTGGTGCGCCGCATCTTAATGGAAGGGCTGGTGAAACATCCGCCGCAAAA
>Ga0335078_10009821_pt1 | contig 14162 bp, 15 predicted proteins | sample Lox_Sample_32_FD_206711 | JGI IMG/M metagenome (GOLD analysis project Ga0335078, IMG submission 206711) | Soil microbial communities from Loxahatchee National Wildlife Refuge, Florida, United States - Lox_Sample_3.2 | ecosystem: Environmental > Terrestrial > Soil > Wetlands | place: USA...
AGCTTTCTCAACGTTCGCGTTGTAAGCCACATTCTCGCCGACGCGATCGAGCCGCAAACCGGTTTCAAGTAATCTCGGCATCAAGCCCGCCTCGCCGTCAAACTGGTGAGAGAGTTGTTGGCGTTCCACCATCAGCCGGGCATGCGCCCGGGCGGCGTTGCGCAGGGATTCATCCAGGCGCAGGAGCGGCGCCCCGGCGTCGCGGCGGCTCTGATTCGCAAGATCCAGCAACTCCAGCTCCGCCTCGGAATCCTCGAGTGAAGTGGGGGAGGAAACCGTTTTAGGCGCGGGCTCGGGGCGTTGGTTCGCCGAGGCATGCTGCGCGAGGCACAAACTTGTGTTCAACGCCAGCATCACAAGGGTCGCACACAAGGCTCTGGGCATAGAGTTTGAGATGGATTGGAGAACCGGGGAAAGTTCCGCTTTCCATCTCTGACGCTAGCCTCTAGAATTCAGCTAAACCACTTACCATGGAGACCATTCTGCTGGTTACCGTTCTCGCTGGAACCCTTGCCCTGCTTGGGGTTTCGGTCGCATTGCTGCGGCGTGTTTCGGCGTCGGCGCAAGTGGATGTAAAAGCGGAGGTTGCGGGCGCGCTCGAAAGGCTCGATGCGACCCTTGGCCAGAAGATCAGTGTCAGCACTGCCGACATGGCCAGCCGGCTGGAGCAGACTAAAGGGGACCTGCGCCAGCAGGTGACAGACCGCATCCAGCAAGGCTTTTCGGAGATTCGCGGAGCAGTCGAGCAGCAACTTGCCTCAGGCCGGGAAGAGCAGAATCGTAGTCTGGCGGACGGACGCAGTGAGTTGACGCAGTCTTTATTGCTTACCACCCAGCAGCTGAAAGTGGAATTCCAGGGGTTGAACCAGCAGACCGCGCAGAGCCTGGAGGGAATTCGCGATCGGGTAGACGCCAAACTGGCCGCGATTACCGAGCAGGTGCAGGTCAAGCTCGATCAGAACATCAAGGAAGGATTCGCGCAGTTTGAAAAAGTGCAGCAGCACCTTCGAGCCGCCGAAGAGCAACTGAAGGAAGTCAGCACTCTGGGGCATTCGATCAACGATTTGAACAATCTGCTGAAGCTGCCGCACTTGCGCGGGCAATTTGGCGAGGCCAGCCTGGAGCGGTTGCTGTCGGATTTTCTGCCGTCACACATGTTCGCGCTGCAGGCGTCCCCCGGCGAAGGCGGGGGGCGGGTGGACGCGGTGATTTATTTTCCCGACCGTAAGCTGCCAATCGATGCCAAGTTTCCGCGCGAGCAGGTGATCGCCCTTTTTGAGGGCGAGGACGCAGCCGAGATCGAAGCGGCACGCGTCTCGCTGGTGCGCGTGATGAAGGCGGAAGGGAAGCGGATACAGCAGTACATTCAGCCGGAAAACGGGACGACTGACATCGCGCTGATGTACCTGCCGAGCGAAACGCTGTATATGGAGGTCATCCGCAATCGCGAGATTGGCGACGCACTGAACACGCTGCGGGTGTTTCCAGTTTCGCCCAACACGCTCATGATGACGCTGCAGACGATTGCCCTGGTGCACAAGTGGTATGAAGTCGCCAGCCGATTCGAGAAGAGCCGCGCCGAACTCGCGAAGGCGCAGAAGTCGTTTGACTTTTTCCAGAATCAGTTCGAGAACGTCGGCAAAAATCTGAACAAGGCGCAGGAGGCCTTCGAGACCGCGCAGCGCCACTTGAAGACCTATCGCGGCAAAGTGACAGCGCTGAGCGGACAGGAGCAGTTGGAACTGGACGCGGCAGCGGAAGCGGCCGCTCCGGATGCAGCGACGAGGCAGTTGCCGCTGATCGACAAAGCCAGCGCGTAGTAAAGCGGGGCTCACCTGCGGTAGAGATGGTTGAAAAATGTCTCTCGAAGGCAAGTTTCGCGGCTTATCGAAACATGCGCAGGTCGAATTCAAAGGCCTTTGGCTTTGTCATCCGCAGGCGGTGAAAATCGCGGTGCTCGGGATTCAGCAAGACGTTCCATTCCCCGTGAATCGCTGCGGACGGCACGTGCAACGCGACCGTGCTTCCGCGTCGAATCCAACGATCGCCAACGGCCCTTAGTGAGTCGTCTCTCGACTCATACCATTTGCGGGGAAGAGCATGCAGATCGAGGCGCTCGGTGGCGAGGCTGTCGGGAATGTCCGCCTCGATTGAAACCAGATCGTCGGGGCGCAGGTTAGGTTCGAGGTGGACAAAGGTTTCGACAGCGGCGAGAGCAAGAGATGAGGAAGCGTAGACAACGTTAACGCCCTGGTTATTCCAGCGGCCTCCAAAAAGGCGGGCGCCATCGCCCGAAAAAGCGCCGGCTGCGTGGATTCTGCGGCAGATTCTCCAGAGCTTCATTCCTCAGTCTCATCCTTGAGTGTCATCGTCAAGAACGTCACGGACCAGTCGTTAGCTGTAGACGCCATAGGCGATGCGCCCCAGGATGTTTTCGACTTCTCTTGTGCCCAGGTCGGTATCGAGACAATCGATGGGGACGGCGCCGCCGAGCGCGCGATTCGGCGTGCGGAGCCAGTGCGCCGCCTTATCGGCGTTGCCAATCATCTCGACTGCGGTGGCGTAAACGCGCGCCAGACGCACGGTTCGATCAGACTCGGCGGCGGTGAGGCGGGAATGCCGGCTGAGGCGTCGAGTTAGAGTGCGCTGCGGAATGCCGAGCTTTTCCGAGAGAGCGGCGTTCTTGAGGTCGAGTTTTTCGCCGAGCACCAGGAGCGAGCCGGACGGTAATCCCTGCCGGATCAGTTCGGCAAGTTCGGCAAAGCTCTTGACGGAGCGTCCCAGAATCTTCTTGCCGCCAAGAACTTTGGCAATGAGCGAGGAAGTCATGATAGCCTATTGGCTATTTATGATACGCCAAATGGCTAGCGCCAAGCAATGAGCTGTCCTAGCCCTTTGCCGCTTTTATCTCCCAGACTCCGTCAAACTTCACAAAATACGGCTCGACGGAGACCCCGGGGAAGTTTGTCGTCACGAGATCAGCTGCACGGAGGAGTTCGCTACGGTGGTGGGCGGCTTCAGCATCGCGGTCTCCCTTGAAGTGCGCGAGCCCGCCATAGGTGGCGCAATCGGAGTGGCTCATGACAAAGACGCGTTTGGCTTTGTGCAGGCGGATCGACATGCGGACCTGTTCGAGGATGAAATCCTGCTCGAAGTCGTTACGAGGAGAAGCCAGCGTTTTTGCGCCTCCGGCGACGATAATCATGTCGGGGTTTTCAATGCCCTGTTTCTTCAGGAATTTGCGGACCGCCCGGTTGATGCGGTGGTCGAAGCAGCAGAGCACCGCGGCCTCGGCGATGTAGGGCGCGTCGGGGGAATCGAAATGGAAGATCTTGCGCATGGGCTCAACTCGATTGTAGACGGGGCCGGAGTTTCGCGGTCGATCTGCGGACGCTGGGTGATATAGACCAGTAGTATAGACGTAATATCTACCATTGGTATATACTTGCAAGAGGTCGAATATGGCCGCAATCGCGAAGCTATTTCGGAACGGGCGCAGCCAGGCGGTGAGGCTGCCACGCGAGTTTCGCTTTGAAGGCACCGAGGTCTCGGTACGCCGGGATCCGGAGACTGGCGATGTGATTCTTTCGCCGCGCCGAAAATCTATAAAAGACTTTTTTGAACTTCTCGATTCCCTAGGTCCGGTCGAAGAATTCATGAAAGACCGGCGCGACCCGCCTGAGCAGAAGCGGAAGAAGCTCTTCTGATGCCGCTGCGCTATCTGCTCGACACCAACATCGCAAGCTACATGATTCGTGGCGAGTTTCCCCGCGTGCGAGAACGCTCGCTGCGCGTGCCGGCGGGGGAGATTGGAATCTCTGTCGTAACCGAAGCGGAGCTCCGCTTCGGGGCAGCGCGCCTTTCCGAGGTCGCGCGAATTCGCGTTTTGGTTCGCGATTTTCTGGCAGCCGTCACCATTTTGCCTTGGACCTCGGAAGCAGCCATTCAGTATGCGCACTTGAGGCTGGCGGCGGAGCGCTCGGGTTCGCCGATGGGGACGCTTGATTTGATGATTGCATCCCATGCGCTTGCTGCCGGGGCCGTGCTCGTCACACACGACCGCGGGTTCAGACGCCTACCAGAACTCAGGGTCGAGGACTGGACGTAATCGCAATCACGTTGCCCAGCGGGCCGAGAGTAGATTTGAGCGTCTTCTGCCACGCGTCTTTGCTTAGCTCCGCAAACCAGGCGACGGGTGTAACACAGGACAAATCCTCTTGTTTGGTGCTAAGCCCCCCGCTTCGTTTTTAGGTCCATTAGCAACTGCTCGATGCGGTCTTCTTTTTCGAGCGCCGCGAGGCGGTCTTCCACGTCGTCGGCGAGCAGTTCGGCTTTTGCCTGGCCTACCGCTTCCTCGCGCGCCACTTTGCGCTTCATGCGATCGAATGTCGCGGAGCGCGAATTCGCATTCATGCCGGAATGCGCGTCACCGGCTTTGCTGGCCGCGCGGGCGCGGCGGTGCTGTGCGATCAGCAGGTCGGCTTTCGTGTTGGCCTCGGCCAGTTTCTGTTCGAGCTTGCGCAGGGCCGATTTCAGGTTTTCGACCTGAGCCTTCTGGTCTTCGACCTGCTGCGTGAAGCCGGCGCTCATCTCGCGATAGCTTTCCACGCGGAGCAGGGAAGCGCGGGCCAGGTCGTCCTGCTTTTTGTCGACCGAGAGCTCGGCCTTGCGCATCCATTCCTGCACCTTGTCGTCATTCTCCTGTTTCTTTTTTTCGAGCAGGTGCTGGTCGGCGATGGCGATCGCGACCTGCGTTTTGACCTGCAGAAGCTGGTTCTGCATGTCGAGGATGACCTGCTTGATCATCTTTTCCGGGTTTTCGGCCTGATCGATCAGGTCGTTCAGATTCGCTCGTACCAGGGTTGAAACGCGCTCCAGTAGTGCCATGACTTGACTCCTTCTGAGCCTTCAGACTTCAGCTCTCACACCGTTCGTTGTTGGTCCTTCGTCCTTCGCGAGGTTCCGCCGCTTCATGGGGAGGAATCCTCTTCAGTTCCGATTTGTCTTCCAAGCGCCGCCAGCGATAGTGATCGCGATGTAGATCGCGATGCCCGCCGCGACCCAGATACCCACATGTCCGGTGGCTGCGCCGATAGCGGCGCCCATCGCACCGCCGAGCGCTACGGAGAGCCCCAGCGATCTTGCGTGATGTAGTTCGTCCTGCACGGATGCCTCCTGAGATCTGTCTTCGGTGCTCTGTCGTCGGTCGCCGGCGAACGGCATGGCTCGCTGACGACCGACGACTGTCGACTAATGACCTTTTACTTCGCGCTGTTGCCTTCGGCCGGTTTGGGCGCCTTGTCGCCGATCTGGCGAACCTTGCCCAGCAGCTCGCCCAGCGGCATGCCGCTCAGCGTTTCGAACAGGGCGGGAACCTGCGCCGCCATTTTGGTGATGTCGCCGGTGATTTTGTTCATCCCGGAGGCATCGCCGTTGCCAGTGGATACGATCGTGATCTTGTCGACGTTCGCGAGCGGGCTGGCCAGCGCCTTCACGACGTCTGGCATGCTGGCAAACAGTCTGTCGATGACGGCCGCCTGGTTGTACTCCTGGAACGCTTCGGCTTTCACGTTCATGGCCTTCGCCTCGGCCTCGCCTTTTTTGAAAATGATCTCGGCTTCGGCCTCGCCTTGCTGCCGGATCGAGGCCGCGTGGCCTTCGGCCTCCGACATCAGTCGCTGCTTCTCGGCCATGGCGAGCGTCTCAATTCGCTGGCGCTCGATCTCGGCCTGCTTCAAGACGGTCGCGATCAGTTCTTTCTCGCGGCGATTGATCTCGGCGTCCTGCACCTTGACCTGGCCTTCTTTTTCCACTTGCTGTACCTTCACCTGCTCGGCGATGACCTGCTGCTGCATGATGTTGGTCTGGATGTCGTAGGCCTTGTCGGCTTGCGCCTGCTGGCGCTTGGTGACTTCGAGGTACTGCGCCTTCTTGATTTCGAGGTCGCGTTGCGACTCGGCTTGCTTGGCGAGCGAGAGTGTTTCAGCGAGCACGCGCTCCTGATCGGCTTGCGCTTTGGCGACGGCGGCCTCGCGCTGGGCGAGCGCACGTTTGATAGCCGTGTCGCGGTCGGCTTCGGCGGTGGCCACGTCGGCGTCGCGTTTGATGCGCGCGACGTCGGGTTTGCCCATGTTGGTGATGTATTCGTTCTTGTCACGGACCTCTTTAATGGTGAAGGAGATGACTTCGAGGCCCATCTTGTTCATGTCATCGGCGCAGGTGGCGCGCATGCGGTCGCCGACCATCTCGGGCTGTTTGACGATTTCTTCCACCGTCAACTGTCCGATGATGCCGCGCAAGTGGCCTTCCATCACCAGGCGGATCAGGCCTTCGCGCTCCTGATCGGTTTTGGTGAGGAACTGCTCGGCGGCCGTGAGGATCGACTCTTTGTCGGACTTCACCTTGATCTGCGCAACCGCTTCGACCGTGACCGCCACGCCCTGCTTGGTATAGAGATCCTGCTGTGGGGCGACGTCAAACGACATCAGTTCGAGCGAAAGATCGCGGCAGTTTTCGACCATCGGAAAGATGACCGTGCCGTGTCCCTGCACGACGCGGGTGCCGCGAAAGCCGTAGACGATCAGCGCCTCATGCGGACCCGCTTTACGATAGAGCCTGGCGAGCGAGCTGACCAAAAACAGGACCACTAGAACCGCCAGTCCCGCGAAGATCCAGATTTCCACTGCGATGCCTCCGAACGACATAACGCCTCCTCAGACAGCGTGTTTGCCTAGCTTCCAGCCCTTGACCAAAACGAAAAGCGAAACTCATCCCCTGGCTACTGCGGCCATCACCTGATCCAGATCGCGAACGATTCGGGCAGGATCGTTGTGGCCGAGATATACGTCGCCGTTGGACGTCTTGACGTGTACGACTTTGTTGCACCACACATAAGCGCGCGTGCTTCCCAGGCCGCGAATGCCGTATCCGCGGACGAAGGCCCAGGGCTCGATCGCGTAGCTCACAATGGCGGAGCGCGGGATCGAGCGCAGGCGGAAGCCGAGCATGCGGATCTCGACTCCGTGGCGCTGGAAGCGGTATTCAAATCCTCCCCACGCCATGGCGAAAGCGAAGATCCCAATCAGCGAGACCAGAAACAAGGGCACGCGCACCGCACCCGGAGCGAAAGCTATGGCAAGGATCGGGCCAAGCATGGCGACCAGAATCAGCGCGCTCCACTGGCGGCTGGCGTGCCTCTCAACGGCCAGTGTGTCTCCGCCGGGCAAGGGCGCATGACGATGCGAGAAGAGATAGGTGGCGATTAACGCGGCAACGGAAACCGCGAGCACGAACACCGCCCGCTCGGGATGAATCGGCGTGCCGTTCCTGTTGTACTCGATGACCGCCTGGTTGACGGAAAGCAGAAATCCAATGAACACGGCGAAGAAGCCGAACAACACCCAGCTGAATCCTTCCACGGAGCGCCAGCCGGCGATCGTTAGAACGACGGTGCTCACCAGCAGAGCGATGACTATCATCCACAGATTGAAGTCGAGGGCCTGTTGTCGCGTCATCCAGCCATTGGCCTGATTCGCGGCGCCGAAATGGACGGCCATTCGAGCCGGTAAGCGGTCCCACGCCTCGCGGTACTGGAGCGCCACGATGGGCAGCGCCAGCCAGAGCAATACCGTCGCAAAATGGAAGACTCTTCGATTCATAAATAGCTCGATCGAGCGGTGACCTAACCAAACAGAGCCCGCCAGCAAATCCGGCGGAAGGCAGTGGCGAGGCCGCTCATGACTCTCCGCTCATTTCTTCCCAACGCTGCACGAAGGCGATGCCTTTCTCGTAGCGCTTGACGACAACCTCCACGCCTTTCTCAATCGCGATTCCATTCTCGCTGCGGGCTCCGCAGGTGCGGCGGGTGCCGGCCTGCGAGTAAATGATCTCGCCGGTGCCGTTCTCGCGGATTGGCAGCGAGGTGCGGCCGAGGACGCCCACCATCTCGTAATCGGCAGAGTCCATGTTCTCGGTGGGCGAGACCAGCACCCGGCTCAAAAAGAGAAATACGATCCCTCCGCCGAACAGGCCAGCGCCAGTTGAAATCAGGAATCCGAGCGCGAACCATACATGGGCAAAGCGCGTGATCAGAAATCCCGTCCCACCAAACCAGGCAAGAAAAGCAGTCAGCGTAACGAAGTTGAAGGGAGAAACATGCGATCCGGTGGCTGCCTTCGGGCCGTGAGCTGGGGTGGGGCCGTGGGCTAGCGGGGTGTGCGCGCCGGCGTGCGGAAGGTGAGGCATATGCACATGAAAGCGCAGACCTCCCGCGACAAACGAGATTGCGCTCAACAGAAATCCAACGGCGAAACAGATCAGGTAAAAATCAGACCACGTCATTGGTTTCGCCTCCCTATGAGCTGCCGGCTACCAGCCACAAGCCTCGAATCAAGAATCCCGTACTGGGCGGAACGGCCCGCTGCCTGACTCGCTTCACGTGCGCTTTTGCTGCAGTGCGCCGCCGACCGGCCTTAGCGCCTCAAACAGGCGGTCGGCCAGACCCGGTGTATTCAATATCTCGCCGAGCAAGAGCAGGGCGCGGCGGGTATCCGTTTCCCGGGCCGCTTTGATCAGCGCCTCGCTCACAGGCGGGTCACTGGCAAAGCGTTCCGAACCCTGCAGCAGCCAAACATCAAGCTGTCCCTCGGTGGTGCGCAAATCGGAAGTCAGTTCGGCGTGATAGCCTTCCGGGTCATCCACCAGGAAGCCGGGATGCACTTTAAAGAAACGCGCCAACAGCGTGCGCGTTGATTGCGTCATATGCGGACGCCGCCCGCTCTCGATCTGCGACAAATAGGACTGACTGATGGCTTTTCCCGTTTCTTTCCGGATGGCCTTCATCAGCTCCTGCTGCGTCAGCGGCCGGCCAAGGCCGCGCAACGAGCCTTCTACCTCACGCAGATAACGGATTTTTTCGCCCAGGGTCATCGAAGAACGGTCCTGAGTGAGCGGCTTCGAGATTCACGAGCAGGCTGCCCTGCCGAACCGGCGAATTCGACCCTGCGCTCTATGTATTCCATATCGCGATAAATATATCGCAATTTGAAATATAGTCAAGCGCTGGATCAGGCGGTGTTTCATGGGTTTACGGCCCGTATTCGGAAATCGAGAAAAAATGGCTCTGCCAGGAAGGGGCAGCGGGCCGGACCCCGGGATGCAAGCCTGACGGAATAATCGAGTTTTTGCGCGGACCTCGGCGCCGGCGTCCACGGGCAAATCGAACATCAGCGCAAACTACCCCGGCGAGGGATCTGCATCACGGCCGTTCGGCGGCCGAAGCTCAGTTCACGGTCAACTGGACCAGCGCCTGGTGCGCGGCACCGTTGCCTGCCGATGCCGTGATGGTGATGAAGTACGTTCCCGCCTGGGTGCCTCCCCCGGATTGCGCGGCGCTGCTTCCGGAACTACAGGCCGGCTGCAAGAGAATCAGACCAGCCAGCAATCCGAGCAAGACTCCGATTACCCAGCGGCGCCGCTTGCAGCTTGCGCCAATGCCCAAGCCGACGAGGCTCAAGCCGCCGATGGGTAGCCACGCAGCATAGAACCCCCTGTGGCGGAAGAGGCTGCCGCTATTGACAGGACGAGGGACGGTTTGAATATTCAGCACCGTGCCCTGGGCGGAAGTTCCGGTGAGCACGACGGGATTAATCGTGAAAGTGGGGGAAGGATTGGTCACCATGGACGGCGTTGTGCTTTGCGTCAGGGTGAGGCTGGTGTTATAGCCGAGCGTTTGATCCGGCGTCAGGGTAACGTCGATCACCGCCAGGCTGCCGGCGATGACTTGCGCCCCCGGGTTCGTCACCACCGCGTCGATGGCAAAATCGGTGATGTTTACCGATTGGCTTAGCTTGTTGCTGGCCTGTCCTCCGTTTGCGAAAGCCTGGGCGCCCGTGACCGCGATCGATGATTGCACCTTCGGGATCGAAGGCGTGACAAATACCGCCACCTGTCCGGACGCCCCGACCGCCAATGTCCCAACCTGACAAGTGATGGTGCCGCTCAAACCGTTGGTGCAGCTTCCCGCGCCGCTGCTGACGACTTCGGCGGTGGGAACGCTTTGCACGCCCGACTGCGGTACGCCAACCTGGAACGTGACATTACTCGCCGGATCAGGTCCATTATTCGTGATGGTGAACGTGAACGTGCCTGGAGTTCCGGCGGGGAGTGGGTTGGGAGAAGGACTGCCGGCGGTGACCGATAGCGCAAGGGAACTGTTGCTCCCGAGTTCAGTCACGAAGGCGTCCTGGGTACCGAGCAATCCTCCCTGGTAAGGATTGGCGGTCGGGAAGTTGGACGACTTGGTCACGCCGGCGACGTAGGCTGTGCCGGTGGTATCGATGGCAATGCCGGTGGCCTCGTCGGGAGCGTTCCCACCAAGATAATTCAGGTAGTTACCGGTAGCGCCGGTGAACACAGTGGTCGAGACGAGGGCGACGAAAGCGTCGCCAGCGCCGCCGTATGTACCACCGTCGTAGGGAGGAGAGTGAAACGGATCAGCAACGGGAAGGTCGGTCGAGGAAGTTGAGCCGGCAAGATGAACGGACTGGACCGAGTCGACCGCGATGGCGTTGCCACTGTCGGACCCATTGCCCCCAATGTAGGCGAAGAAAATCAGGGGGAAGATGCCGCCCTGAAAATTGGCGACTTTGGCGACGAAGGCATCGGTGGGGGCGTTCGAATAGAGGCCTTCCTGTGTGCAGTTGTTGACCGCGGCGCAATCCCAGTCCCCCGATGCAGTCGAACCGGTGACATAACTGTTTCCGATGTTGTCGACGGCGACGGCGATGCCGTTATCATTACCCGCGCCGCCGAGATAGGTGGAGTACGAGGGAACGGCGCCGATCTGGTTCGGATTGAGCTTGACGACAAAGGCGTCGGTGTTACCGCCGGCCGCTCCGCAACCGGAGGCCTGAGTCTGACCGGATTGGTTCAGACAGCTTTGCCAGGCATTGATGAGCGGGAATGGCGCTTCCTGGTTTGGCCCCGGTACTCCCGGCATGTTTGTCGTGCCGGTGAAATACATATTGACGCTGCTGCGGGGGTTGTTGGAGGGGACATCGACGGCAACGCCGCCGCCGATTGCCGTGGCGCTTGAAGGATATCCCCCTCCGAAGTAGGTGGAGTAGAGCAAACTCGGCGTGCCGCTGCCCGCGGTATTGATCTCGCTGGCGAAAAACTGTGTTGGACCCGAGGCTACCGGGCACGGATTGCCTCCCGATTGAGCCGGTTGCCAGGGACAAATCTGATAAGCATTCGGGGTGGAGGGAAAGCCCGTGAGGACGTTCGATGAAGTAGTTGTGCCGGTGACATAGGCGTCGGAGAAGGAGTCAACGGCGAGGCCGGTGACGACGTCGGTTCCGTTGCCGGCGAGATAGGTCGAGTATTTGAGAGTGGCGGGGGTTGTGCCAGTGATGGTCGAGGTGTCAATCGCGCTGACGAAGCCGTGCGTTTGACCTGTGGTCCAGGTCACGGTGGATCCATCCTGGAAAGCGGTGGATGTCGTAGGAAAGTCCTGCGATGAGGTAGTACCGGCGACGTAAATGTTGATGCCCGGGAAGCTGGGATTAACAGGATCGACGGCCACTCCCCCGAGTTGATCGATCCCGGAGCCACCGAGGTAAGTGGCGAAGAGCAATTGGGCCGAACCGGTTCCCGACGAGGGGCTCAGCACGGCAACGAAAATATTTTGGGCGCCGTTGAGCGTTGTTTGAATGGCGGTGCCCGGCGTGTAAGGGAAGTTGGCCGAGGTTGTCGAGCCCGCGGCGTAGACATTGTCGGCCGAATCGACAGCCACACCGACCAGCGATTCGCCCCCCATGCCGAGGTAAGTGGAGTAGCTGAGCAGCGGGTCGATGACGAGCTCACGCGAATGATCGTAGGGGCCGACGGTAAATCCGATTGTGTTACCGGCGAGCAGGTGGAAGCCTCCAGCTACAGCGTCAGCGTCCTGCGTTAAATCGCGCGCTGCAACCCTTTGCGATGCGCTCCTCGGTTGATAAATGTGGGGGGCTTGAAAGCGAATGGCTCCGTCAGCGGTCGTTAGCACCAGGTCGCCGGAGTCGAGGTGCGCCGATGCCCCTTTGAAGCTGAGGGCGATCTGGCTGGGATCGGCTTCGGGTGCGATGCGGAAGTCATACTCCAGTTGACGCTGGTTGCCGTAATAAACGAGGTCGACGCCGGGGTAGACGCGCTGGTATTCGACTCGGGCAAACTGCGAAATGCCACGACGCCATTTCGATGGATCGTTTCCAATAAAGTAGTTGCTGGTTCCAGGAAGCAGTTCCCGGCCCTCGATGCGGGCGGTTGAACTTGCCCCTTCAAGGTGCATGCGGACAACGTTCGATTTCGCGGGCTGCCCCTTGGCGGCGCGGTGCTGGAGGGCGAGCACGGCTTCGTCGGCAGTGAGGAATAATCCGTAGCCGGATCCACGCGCGAGAAACTTTACGCGGCCATCGGTCTGGCCGACGTTGGGCTCGAAAAAGAGCGGGAAAGACAAAGAGACGGGGGAGACAGTACGCTTTGCCGAGTGGCCCGCTGCGGGCGACAGGTCAAATCCCGCGGGCGGCAGTGCAGACTGCAATTCGGACGAACTTGGGTTGCCCGATGGCGCGGGGAATCCCGATGAAGCGAAATGGAGCGCCGCGCCCGCTACAGCTAAGATGACTACGGCCAGAACCGCCGCTTTGGTTGCCCAAGAACCTGCCTGCATGCCTCGATACCCCGGCCTGGACTCTCCCACCGACCCTCCTACCAACGCATGGTAATTCCGATTCACCGAGCTCCTCCGATTTCCCAATCGCGGGTTGGAATAAGAAAGGCACACAACACCGCCATGGCTCGACGCCCCTGGGAAGCGGATGCGCACCCGTCACCAAAAACTGGGATTAAAGCAATTAAATACTTTTACATCCAAGAGATACGCTGTCAAGCGGACGGACAACACAGGATCGATTAAATGAGAAGCGCAGAAGGGGAAAAATGGTTGTAAAGAGACTTGCGGGTTCAGATTTCCGCAGCACTTTCCCTTCCGACGATGGCCTACTTCTTCAATTCATCCACTTCCCGCTTCAACCGCGAGTAGCGTCGCATGATCGTCGTCAAGTAGGCGATGTGGATGATCCAAGTGGCCGCATACGCCGCAAAGAGGTAGGGGTTGGAGGTCATCGGGTGCTCCTCGAGCCTGCGGGGTCGTCCATCAAGGATCGCATCGCATGGGCCTCGTCGACCTCGCGCTGCAGCTTTTCCAGCCGAAAGCGCGACCAGCAGACGAGGAATGCGAAACAGGAGAACGCCAGCCAGTTGATTAGCAGTACGTGCAACATGCGGGGATCGATTGAACCGCCGCCGCCCATGACCGGCTGCGGATGCTGCGTGCGGAAGAACCAGATCGAGAAATAAACGAACGGAACGCAGAGCGCTCCGAGAATCGCAAGAGCCGCCGCCAGCACCGGAGTCTGGCCGCTGGACGAAAACTTACGCAGAAAGAGATAGCTGACGTAAATGAGCCAGAGAACAAGCGTGGAGGTCAGGCGCATGTCCCAGGTCCACCAGATGCCCCAGACTGGCCGCGCCCAGATGGGTCCCGTGACGAGGACAACCGTACAAAAAACGACGCCCACTTCGGCGGTGACCAGGGCGAGGATATCGGCGGTGCTGCAGCGCTTGATCAGGTAGTAAACGGATGCGCCGAGGTTAATAAAGAAGAGCAGGAAGGCGGTCCAGGCGGAAGGCACGTGGTAATAGAAGATTCGCTGCACCATGCCCATGGTTTGCTCGGTCGGCGCACCGTTCGGGCTGAGCGCCATATACATGGCATAGCTGAGAAGAATTCCAGTAAGAATTACGAGGATGGGGAAGAGGTATTTCATGGTTGAGCCTCGAGTCTCGAGTCCGAGTTTTGAGCGTTACAAAATGCTCGCGGCTCGCTACCCGTGGCTCGCAACTCTATTCTGCATTTAACACAATCTCGAACAAGAGCAAGCATCCCGTAGTAAACACCAGATCGTAGGTTGCAAGCAACACAATCCAGAAGCGCGCGCTGTATTCGCCGGTGAGGATGGCTGTGGTTGCCTGCACCATGGCCAGGATGGCCGGGACCGACACCGGAAAGAGCAGGAGCGGCAGCATGATTTCGCGGCTGCGGGTACGGATTGACATGGCCG
>Ga0335078_10009822_pt1 | contig 14161 bp, 9 predicted proteins | sample Lox_Sample_32_FD_206711 | JGI IMG/M metagenome (GOLD analysis project Ga0335078, IMG submission 206711) | Soil microbial communities from Loxahatchee National Wildlife Refuge, Florida, United States - Lox_Sample_3.2 | ecosystem: Environmental > Terrestrial > Soil > Wetlands | place: USA: Florida...
CCGCGCGCCATTAACGGATGCGCGGCGGGAAGCTGGTCGAGGCAGCGCGCGAAAACGTAATAACGGCCGTGGGGCAGGTCGTACATGCGATACTCGCCCTTGTCGTTGGTTACCGTCCCTCCCGACACGCCCCGCAAGCTGGGCTTGCCCTGCTCATATCCCGGTTGGGCGGCCGTCACGGAACAGCCGCGCACGGGCACGCCCTGGTCGTCGACGACATGCCCGCTGATGGAGCCGGAGGGCACGAGCGGAATTGCGACATCCTTCTTCTCCTCGCCGTCCGCCAGCGGGATGACGCTGGCATCCATGCCAAATGTGCTCTGGGCCGCGTCGTAGCCGGACTTCGAGGCGCTCAGCCAGTAGCTGCCGGCGGGAAGCTGCCGGAAGACAAAACGGCCGCTCGCATCGGTCACGGCCGGCGGCGCGGATTGCGTGCCTCCGGCTAGAGTGACTTGGGCTTTCTTGAGCGGCTCATGCGTGTTGGCGTCGGATACAATCCCCTGGATCACGCCCGTGCCTGCGGCCGGCGCCTGCTGAGCCGGCTGCATCTGCGCCATCGCGGGAAGGGCAAACAGGAAGATAGAGATCCCGCGCATGGCTTGTCAGTTCTCCGGCACGCGCGGTGCGTCCGCCAGGATCAGCGGCGTTTGCCTCTTGATATGCGCGCCTTCGGCAACCGAAAAGGCTTCGCTGCGTTCTTCGAAGGCGCTCAAGAAACCGGGATCTTCATACGCGGACGGCTCCAACTCTTCGAACGCGTAAAGCTTGTAGCGGCCGGGCGTGACTCCCCGGAATGTGAAGTGTCCGCTCTCGTCGGCGGCCTCGACTGCGTAGAAACTCAGAACGTGTTCGTATTTGCCGGAGGGCGCGAGCAGGACCGAGGCGCGGGGGGATCTGGGCACATCGGACGGCGCCGCGACCGTGCCTTCGACGACGGCGCCGCGTGTGCCGATCATGATGCGCAGGGCCTCGCGCGTGTGCGGCGCAATCGTCATGTCTTCGGTGAGGACATCCCGGTCCCCTAGCAGCATGGCCTTGATGTAGCCGCCGCGCGGCGCCGGCTCGACGTTGATGTCCCAGATTCCCGGAAGCACGTTCTCCACGACGAAGGCGCCATCCGGCTGCACGTCGGCGGTCAATTGATTGTTCACCGGGGGAGAGTCGCCCGATGTCAGGATCACCCGGAAAGGACCGCTGGGCCGCTCTCCGCCGCCATCCAGATCCACGCGGCCTGCCAAATCTATGGCACGCTCCAGGTGCACGGTGAGGTCCAGGCCAGTGGGCGGCAGCTCGATGCGCTCCACCGCGCGATAATGGCGGCCTGTCCCGGCGAGCGTGGCCACGATCAGGTACGGCCCGGCGATCAGGTTGGAGATCTCGAATTCGAAATTCGGGGGAAAGGCGCCGGCGGCGGCGCGCTGGTCGCTGCTGTCCGGGACATCCTGTGGATAGATGGCGATCTGAACATTGGAGCCGGCGGGCACATCGTCGGGCAGCACGATGTGCCCGTGCAGAAGCGCCACCGCCGTCGCGGTCAAATGAAAGTCGATGCCGTCCAGGTCCTTGCCGGCGGCGAGTTGCGCCGGCACGGCCGCGGACAAGCGGCTGGCGTCGGGAAAGAACTGCGCGGCGTACATTTTCTGCGGAACGGTTTGGCCCAGGTACGCTTCGGGCTGGATCAGCGCGGCGGGCTGGTAGTGTTCGGCGGCCATGACGATGTAGGCGCCGGGGAGCACATCGGCGAGCCGGTACCGGCCGCGATCGTCGGAGCTTGCCCAGCCGGCGTCGACGTACTTCGGCTTGCGGCGCTCGTAGCCGGCCTTGAGCAGCCGGATCTGCGCGTTGGGCACCGGATCGCCGTCCGGATCGAGGACCACACCGGAAATCGATCCGTGCGGCCGCAGCCGGAAGGTGATTCCATAGCGGACATCGCCGGCGGCGAGCGACATGGTGCCGGGCGGGCGCCTCCAATTGCTGGCGCCGAACCAGGCCTGCTGGAAGCCCTCCATATCCACGTGCAGTTGATATTTGCCGGGCGGAATGGCCGTGAACGCGAAGGCGCCATTCGACTCGCTGAAAGTGACGGCGTCGAGCGGCGGCGTGTCCAGCGTGGAAAGCGTGACGACCGCGCGGCGTACGGGCGCGCCGGTCGCATCGTTCAATACGACGCCGCTAATCGCGGCATAAGGCGAGCGCGGCGTCTGGGCCGCCACACCCAGCGCGGCGAGCCCCGCGGCCGCCATCGAGAGCCGGCTGATGTGCATGTGAGCCTGATTGTATTGGACCGCCGCGGCGCGCTGCGGGTTCCGCAATTATTGGATTTGCAGTTCGCGCGGCTCGTACCGCAGCTCCCGGTCCAAAACCATTTCGAATGTCGTACCCTTGGCCAACACCACCTCGGGACCGCGCGAAAGCAGGACGCCCGCCAGCCCCGCCGCCGCTCCGCCAACCGCCCCGATCCCGGCTCCCATGGCGCCGTGGCCGGCGGCGCTTCCGGCAATCGCGCCGATGGATGCGCCGGCGCCAGCCGTGGTGGCCACCGTCCGGGCGTCGCCGGCCTTGTTTCCCTCGCCTTCGATCTTGCCTTCCTCGCGATCCACGTGGCCGGCATCGGCATTGTCCAGGCGCGAACGGAAATCGCGAGTCACTCCGTTGGGAAGGGTGAGCGAATCGAAGCGCAGGAACATTTCCGCCTTACCCTTCATGCGCCCGGCCCGTTTCACCTCGGTAACCGTGCCCGACACGTAGCTGCCTTTCGGAATCACGATGCGCCCGTTTTGTGTGATGGGGAAGACGGTTTCCAGATACACGCGATCCCCTTCGGCCGTGTACTTCGTGTTGAGGCTATTCACCAGCGCGAGTGGAATCTTGGTGCCGGCCTGGATGACGATCCTGGCGGGCGCGGAAGGCGCGGAGGAAGACGGCGGCGAATTGTCCGCGCGTAAGAGCGTGGGAGCGGCCGCCACCGGCGCAACGTCCGCGGCTGGGGAGGCCTTTCGTAGGGCGTCCAGACGCTCCTGGTTCCTGTAGACCAGCGTCGCCTCGGTCTCCGAGGCGCCCCGCCGGATCGTCCGCGCGATCGTCAAAACGGCGCGGTTCTTAGATAGCTCCCACCGGTCCTCGAGGACATAGTTCTGCGGCCCGCTTACCAGCGTATTAATAAGGAGCGCGCGCCCTTCCCATTTCGACTCGGTGTTCATGCCGGAGTCTTTAATGTGGTACTTACTCTCCGATCCATCCAGATAGAAGGACCAAGTGACTCCTGCTTCCGTGCAGGTTACCGTGGAGCCTTGCTCGCTGATACTCAGTTGGGCGGCGGGAGTTACGGGAAGGTTCCGCAAGTTACTCTGCTGCCGGTCCAAAGTCCAGTTCCCCGAGAAGTCGACGTCCGCGGCGAGCAGGCCGAGCGGGAGCAGAAATGCCAGAGCGGTGGACACTTTGGTGCGCATGATACTGTGGATCAATTATAGCGGGAATCGGCGGCAAACTGAAGGCCGCCGCGACGCTATTCGACACGCAAGGCTTCGACCGGTTCGATGGTGGTGGCGCGACGGGCGGGGACGTAACTGGCCAGCAGGGCGGCCGCGGCCAGGGCCACGGATACGGCGAGATACGTCAGCGGATCGAGCGGGCTCACCTCAAATAGCAAGGCCTTGATGAGGCGCGTCAGCACCGCGGCGGCGGCAATCCCGCATGCCACGCCAACGGCCGTCAACACGAGCCCCTGGCGCACGAATATTTGCCGCACGGCTTGGGGCGGCGCGCCCAGAGCGACGCGAATGCCGATCTCCCGCGTGCGCTGCGACACGGTGTAGGAGACGACTCCGTAGATGCCCACCAGGCCGAGCAGCAACGCCATGCCCGCCGCGATGCCCAGCATGACCAGGGTGAACGACGTGCGCGCCATCGATTTGCCGTAGACCTCTTCGACGGTCCGCACGTTGGCGAGGGGCAGGTCCGGATTCACGGACCACACCGCCTGCCGCACCTCGCTCAGGAAACCGGCGGACCCGGCGCGCGTGCTGCGAATGGCGAATATCTGGCCGCGCGGGGCCCGCAGGTCTTGGCCCCAAAAATTCTGGACCATCATGGGCCAATAGACCATGGTGGTGGCTTGCCGATTGACTCCATCGTCACGCTCATTCGCCGCCACGCCGATGACCTGGCGCCAGGGCGCTTTGGGATTCTCGCGCACCTGCTTGCCGAGGGCCGCGACCGGCGTCCGCCAGAGCTCGCGCGCCAGACTTTCGGAAACCAGCACGACGGGACGCTTTTCGTAGATATCCGTCCAGGTCAGGTCCCGGCCGGCCACCAGAGAATTCCCCATGGCCGCAAAATAGCCGGGCGAAATGAACTTGTAACGCCGCAGGGGAGGTATCTGCGACTCGGCGTAAAGCTTATCGGAGGCAAAGATCGGATCATTGTCGCTGTATCCATCCATGGTGATCGAATTGGTGAGTCCCACGCTGACAACGCCCGGAATCGCGGCGACTTTGTCGAGGATGTTGTTGTAAGTGCGGACTACCTGTACCGGCGCGGGCGCCTGCGCCTCGGGAATGGGGACGCTCAGCGTCAGAATCTGTTCGGGTTTCGTGAAGCCGGGCGGAACCTGCTTCAGGGCCCGCACGGTGCGGATCATGAGTCCCGAACCGATCAACAGGACCAGTGCCAGCGATACCTGCACGACCACGAGGACGCTGCGCGCCCGGTGACGTTCCCGGCCTTCGCTGGCGGTGCGTCCGCCCTGCCGCAGGACGGTGATCAGATGCGGGCCGGCATATTTGAAAACCGGGATCAAACCGAAAAGAACCCCGGCGATCAACGAGACCAACAACGTGAACAGCAGTACCGGCGGATCGATGGCGATCTCGTCGAGCCGCGGAAGCGCCGGGCCCAGGGAGACCAGGAACTTGAGGGCGGCGTAGGCCAGCGCCACGCCGAGGGCGCCCCCCGCCAACCCGAGCGCCACACTTTCGAGCAGAAGCTCGCGCGCGATGCGCGTCCAGCCCGCGCCGAGAGCGGCCCGGATCGCGAGCTCCTGCTGCCGCCCTTCCGCTCGCACCAGCATGAGGTTGGCGACGTTGGCGCAGGCGATGAACAACACGGCGCCGATGGTCCCCATCAACACCCACAACATTTTCCCGATATCGCCGGTCACGTCCGCGGCGAGCGGATGCAAACTCGGACCGAAGTGAGCTTCCATGACCATCTGCATACTGATGCCCTGAAACGGCGCAAACTTGCGGAGCATCAACGCGAGCATGCGCGCCTCGTCGGCACTGGCCTGCGCGAGGGTAATCCCGGGCTTCAGGCGCGCGATCCCCGTGTAGCTGAAGTTGCCGATAAACGTCTTGGCACGGTCGAGCTGCAGCGGCAGAAGCATCGCGAAGTTGCGGTTCATGAATCGGAAGTTCCGGGGCATGATGCCGATGATTTCGCGCTGCTCTCCGTCGATCATGATTCTCCGCCCGACGACGGAAGGATCGCCGCCGAATTTGCGCTGCCAATAGCCATAGGCCAACATCGCCGTTTCGGGACTTCCGGGAGAATCGTCTTTGCGCGTGAACCAGCGGCCGCGCACGGGCTGGACGCCGAGAATCGGGAAAAAGCCATCGGTCGTCTCCAGGCTTTCGACGCGTTCCGGTTCGCCGATGCCGGTCACCGCGACCGAATCGGAACGCCACAGCCCGGTGTCCTGAAAGGCGCGGCTCTCCTCGCGGAAAGTGAAATAGGTGGCGGGTGACGCGTTCAATTCCTTGAGGCCCGGAATACGGGACGTCTCCCACACGCCCACGAGTTGCTCGGGGTGGGGATAGGGGAGCGGCTTCAGCAGGACGCCGCTAACGACGCTGAAGATGGCGGTGTTCGCGCCGATGCCGATGGCTAGAGTGATCAAGGTCAAGACTGTGAACATCGGCGAACGCGCGAGTCTGCGGAAAACGGATTTCATGGGATCCTTCTAACAAATAATACGCTCGCGCGGCGTCAGAGTTCCGGCGTTTCTGTGCCCGGCTGGCGGCGTCGAGACGCGGCGGCTCCCCATGCAGGGGCCCGCGCCGCGGGGCGCCGCTCGTTGAACGATCAAACCCTAAGTTGCTGGATTTAAGAGTTTATTGAAAGGCGCGGGACCGCTTCCTGACGGCCGGCGCCGAATCGGAGCCTCGATCTCGCAACAACCTTGCAGAGCTGCGACCGGTACCCCGGACGTGCTTCTCCACAAGCTCCGAGTACCGCGGGCGGCTCTGCAACGGAGCCTCGGGGAATCCTCAGTGGGTCATGGCGTAGACCACGTAGTTCACGCCGATGCGAACCGCCAGGGCGGAGAATTTCTCGGGGTATTGCGGCTCGTCGGCCCACTCCCAGGCGTCTCCCAAATCGGAGTTATAGGAGATGGCGACCATGATCCTCCCCTGATCGTCGTAAATGCCGCGCCAGTGGGCGCCGATGCCGTTGTTCTTGTAGCCTGCTCGCAGATGCGCGGCGCCGGGCACCTGGTAACGCTCGTCTAGATCGTAGACCGTGTGAAAGATGGCATCGTTGCCGGAGATCTCGACGATGGGACGGTCCGGAAAGACGCGCTTGATGCGCTGCTCGAACATCTGCCACTCGAAGGTTCCATGGAAATCGTCGGCCATGAAGAAACCGCCGCGGAGCAGGTATTCGCGCAGTTCCTTGGCCTGGGTATCGGTCAAGCCCCATTCGCCGACCTGGACAGCGTACAGCCAGGGCCAGTCGTAGGCGTCGCCTTCGTCGAGATTGACGGGTTGCTCGACGGAGCGCGCGTGGATGCGCGTCAACCGCCGCAGGGCCTGGGCGAAGTGGCGGTCGGCGCGAGGATAATCCTGAGTCCAGAGCGACAGCCCTTCACGGAAGTCTCCATCGAAGCGGCCGGCGTAGCCATCGTTGGGGCCAGGCGGGAACATCAGCCTGGCGAAGACCCACTCGGTCCGCTCCTGCCAGTCGCGCGGCACCTCGAAGTTCTCGTATTCGACGCCGGGGAATTGCCGGAAGGGACGCTGGAAGGCATACAGCGCGCTAAGGAAGGCGGCCGCGAGTCCTGCCCGTTGCAACGCCTTCCGCATGCTATACGTACACCTTACTTCGAGGATACCGCAGGGCGGCGGGCGCCCGGATCGCGGGCAAGTGGCAGCCGCAGTCAGGAGCGAAATGCGTTAGTGGTGCGAGGCGGTCCCGCCGCCGCCACCGCTGGCGCCGTGCGAGATCGCGATGGGGGGAGTGGTGGAGCTGGCCGTCCCCGAGAAAGTGCCCCTGCTGGAAGAGACCGCTGACGGCGAACCGCCCGCGGGGACGTGCCCAAGGCCCGCCAGACCGCCCTTGCCGACTGCGCCGGGATACCGGCTGGGGCTAGGCACGCTATTGGTGAGAACCCCGTTGTAGACGTTGCCGTATACGGGCGTTCCGTAGCCCGAGGGCCAATAGTAATAACCGGGCATAAAGGCCATGTAGACGTCGAACGGGCTCCAAAAGCGGAATCCATAAGGGCTCATCCAGTCTCCGTCCAGGCCGGGGACAAACGTGAACATGCCGAAGAAGGGGTTCCAATACCAGCCGCTGTTCAACATGCCCCCGCCAAACATGGAGCTCCGCAGGGAGTTGGCGGCCGAGACGTTGGCCATGGAGACGTACTCGTCGCGGCGCTGGCTCCAACGGTTCAACGCATCGGTGGAATCCTTGTCGAACCTGGCGACCGCGAGGGTATCGAGGTCGATCGAATGGCCTTCCTTCACTTCGATGGTCTTGTCATTGGCGGCGACCTCCGCCACGCCGGCGAAAACGCGGAACGCGCCGGAAGTGGCGTCGAGGCGGTACAGGCCCTTCTTGAAAGGGTGAACAGTCGCGTCCTTATAGACCAGGGTAACGGAATTGTCCTTGTGGATGTCTTCGGCCTCGACGATCGCGGAGCCGTTCAGGACCTCCAGCCGCGTATCGATCAGGCGGTTGGTGATCATGCGGAAGGACGTGTTTTCCCCGAGGCGCAGGAAGACGCCCGGGGTCAACAGGACCTCGGCGCGCCCTTCTTCGGTGCGGAGCTGGCTGTTCTCCTTGACTTCGGGGAAATTGCCAAATTTGCTGTCCACCGGTTGACGGTCGAGGTAAACCTGCCCCTCGACATAGTGGATCAGGCCCGAGCGGGCTGAAATCACCGACTGGGCCAGGGCGGCAACACTACCAGCCGCGAGGGCCAAACCGCAGAGCGCGAGTCTCCCTGCCGGCAACATAGAGCACTCCTTAAACCAAGGATCTGCGCTTTTGGGACGCTTGTCAATCGGAAATCGTTACTACAAGCGCACAATGTGAGCTGAATTCACACCTTTCAGTGCATTTCGGGTGTCCACGACCAGCCGGGCGCGGGCGGCGATTTTGGGGTAGTCGAACGCCGAGTGATCGGTAATGATCACGACGCAATCCGCCTCGCCGGCCACGCTCTCCGGCTGCGAGTGCAGATCGATCCCTTCGAGTTGAAACTGCGGCACATGCGGATCGCTATAGGACAGGCTCGCACCGCGCCGCTTGAGAAGCAGCATGACATCCAAGGCCGGGGACTCCCGCAAGTCGGCGATATCCTTTTTATAGGCCACGCCCAGGATGTGAATGCGCGAGCCTTTCACGGGCTTGCCGGCGTCGTTGAGCGCGTTCTGGATCTTATCGACCACGAAATGCGGCATCTGGCCGTTGATATAGCCCGCCAACTCGATGAAGCGCGCCTCGATGCCGGCCTGTTTGGTTTTCCAGGAGAGATAGAACGGGTCGATGGGGATGCAGTGGCCGCCCAGTCCCGGGCCGGGATAAAACGGCATGAAGCCGAACGGTTTGGTAGCCGCGGCTTCGATCACCTCCCACACGTTGATGCCGATGCGGTCGCACATCATGGCGATCTCGTTGACCAGCCCGATGTTGATCATGCGGTAGGTATTTTCGAGCAGCTTCACCATTTCCGCCACCTGGGTCGAGCTTACGGGGACCACGGTGGCGAGCGCCTGCGCGTAGAACAGGCGGCCCATTTCCGTGCAGGCCGGGGTGGCGCCGCCGACGACCTTGGGAATATTGGCGGTCTGGTATTTTGGGTTGCCCGGATCGACGCGCTCCGGCGAGAAGCAGAGGAAGAAGTCCTCGCCCACGCGCAAGCCGGTTTTCGCGAACATCGGCAGCAGGACCTCATCGGTAGTGCCGGGATAAGTGGTCGATTCCAGGATGATGAGCATCCCGGGATGGAAATACCTGGCGATCTGCTGGCAGGACGACACGATGTAGCTCATGTCCGGGTCTTTGGTCTTGCGCAGGGGCGTGGGCACGCAGATATTGACGGTGTCGAGCTGGCTTACCGCCGCAAAATCGGTGGTGGCGTGCAGCCTGCCATCCCGTACGAGGCCGGCCAGCACGTCGCTTGAGACGTCGCCGACATAGGAATCGCCGGCATTGACCCGCTCGGCTTTCTCGGCGTTCACGTCGATGCCGGTTACGTGGAAACCGGCGCGAGCGAATTCAACGGCCAAGGGGAGGCCGACATAACCCATCCCCACGATCCCCACGCGCGCGGCGCGCGTTTGGATCTTCTCACCCAAAACCTCTGCCGTGGCAACAGCAACCATGCTCCTATCATACAGAGGAACGGGCCGGGGGAAGTTGGTCTGGCGCATCGGTGTGATATTAACGTTAGTACACGGTCGTGCTATGGGACGCCGGTTGGCCGGCGCGCTACTGGGACAGGCGGCAGTCGAGCGGCTCGTCGGACGGAAGTCCACTGTTGGGGCGGGACCTTAGCTCCGGCGGACGGCAAACGGAAGTTCGCTACGGCACGCTGAAGCTTGCGCCGCGGAGCCGTTGATCGGCGGCCGCGACGTGTCCAAGCTCCGGACGGCGAACGGAAGTTCGCTGCGGCACGCTGAAGCTTGCGCCGCGGAGCCGTTGATCGGCGGCCGCGAAACGTCCAAGCTCAGGACGGCGAACTGAAGTTCGCCGCAGCAAGCTGAAGCTCGCGTCACGGTGCGCTAGAAGGCGGCCGTCAAAACCCTCATGCTAGGATGAAATTTGGTCCAACCACTCGCCCGCCTGCGGAACGCCCTGGATTTTTTTCCGTCGCCGGCGCCCGACCGGCCCGGTCTGTTCGTTCGCGATCCGTATCGTTATTCCGACGCGATGCTGATTGTGCCGCCGCCGCTGGTGGAGTGCCTGCGGTGCTTCGACGGCCGGCAGACGGACCTGGACCTGCGCACCATGCTGGTGCGCATCACGGGCGAACTTCAAGTAAACGAGCTGGCGCAGCAGCTTGCCGGCGCGCTCAGCTCCGCGGGGTTTTTGGAAGACGACGCCTTCGCCGCGATGAAAGCGTCGCGCCAGCGGGAATTCGCGGATGCGGCGAAACGCGAGCCGGCGCACGCGGGGAGCGCGTATCCTCTGGAGATTGCGGCGCTGCGCCAGACGATGACGCGCTACATGGATGGAGCGGCGGCGCATCCGGCGCGCCATGGCGGGCTCTCCGGGATCGCCGCGCCGCATGTGAGTCCGGAGGGCGGCTGGCAATCCTATCGGGCTGCCTACCAGGCGCTGGGTCCGGAGTTGAAGGATCGCACGTTCGTGATCCTGGCGACTTCTCACTACGGCGAGCCCGAGCATTTCGGTCTCACGCGGAAACCTTTTGTGACGCCGCTCGGCGAGAGCGCCACCGACACGGCCCTGGTGGACTGGCTGGCCGCGCGCGGCGGCGACGCGGTGCAGATGGAAGACTACTGCCACTCGTTCGAGCACACCGTCGAGTTGCAGGTCGTCTTCCTGCAACATATTTACGGGCCGGACATACGCATTTTGCCGATCCTGTGCGGGCCGTTCGCCCACAGCCTGTACCGGGGGGGCGCGCCGGAGAAGAACGCCGGGGTGAAGCGCTTTCTGGAATCGCTGGGCGAGATGGCCGGGCGTGAAGGGGACCGTCTGTTTTGGATCCTGGGCATCGACATGGCGCACATGGGCGCGCGCTACCACGACTCGTTTCCCGCGCACGCGGACCAGGGCCGCATGATGGAAGTCGCCGAGCGCGACCAGAAGCGCATCGCGCGGGTGCTCGAATCGGACGGCGACGGCTTTTGGAGCCTGGTGCAGGAGAACCAGGACGATCTGAAATGGTGCGGATCTTCGCCGCTCTACACTTTCCTGAAGGCCCTGCGCGGAGCGCGGGGAAACCTGTTGCGCTACGAGCAGTGGAATATCGATCCGCAGAGCGTGGTCAGCTTCGCGGGCATCGCCTTTTCCAAACCGTGATACAACAATTTCCATGCACAGGCGCGCGTTTCTACAGGCAGCCTCGACGGCGGCGGTGGCAGCCATGAGCCCGGCCGCGGAACCGGTCCCGATCAAGCTGGGCTTCGATTCGTACTCCGTACGCGCGTTCCAATGGAAGGCGATCGAGCTGCTGGACTACGCGGCGGGTTTGAAGCTCGACACGATACAGCTTTCGAGCCTCGGGGATTTCGAGAGTTTGGACCCAGGCTATTTGCGAACGGTGAAGGATCACGCGGCGCGGGCGGGCGTCGCGATTGACGCGGGCATCGGCTGCATGTGCCCGTCTTCGACGGCTTACAACCGGAAGGAGGGCGAGCCGGCGGAATATGTCGCGCGGGGGTTGCGCACGGCCCACGCGGTGGGAGCTTCGGTGATGCGTTGTTACATGGGGACGCGGGCCGACCGGCACACCGCCTTGCCGATCGAAGGCCACATGGAGAACGCCATCCAGGTGCTGCGCGCGGTGCGTTCTCAGGCGCTCGATCTGGGCGTGCGCATCGCCGTGGAGAACCACGCCGGCGACATGCAGGCGCGCGAGGTGAAGACGATTATCGAGGAGGCGGGCAAGGATTTCGTGGGCTCCTGCCTGGACACCGGCAACCCGATGTGGGTGGTGGAAGATCCCCTGGTTACGCTGGAGACGCTGGGGCCGTACGTAGCGACGTCGCACGTGCGCGACAGCGCGGTGTTCGAGCATCCTCGCGGGGCCGCGGCGCAATGGGTGGCGCTCGGCGACGGTTCGGTGGATTTCGCGCAGTTCATGGAACGGTATCGCAAGCTGTGTCCGGCCGCATCGGTGCAGCTCGAGATCATCACGGGGCGGCCGCCGGAAGTGCTGCCGTACCTCGAGGCGGATTACTGGAAGGCTTTCCCCAAGACGCCCGCGTGGGAATTCGCGCGCTTTGTGGCGCTGGCCAAGAGCGGGCGGCCTTTCATGGGCGCGATGGTGATTGGAGAATGGTCCGGTAATTCGCCCGCGCTGGAGGCCGCGCTCAAAGAGCAGCAGCGCGCCGATCTGGAGCGCAGCCTGGAGTTCGCCAAGAAGAAGCTGGGCTTGGGGATTCGCTGGCGGGGGTGACGGGAATTGCGCCGCGGACCAGAAGAGCGGATCTGATTATACTGTAAGCAGTCATGATCCCATTTCAGATTGTAGTGTGCGCGGGCGTTGTCCCCGATCCGCTACAGACGCTGGAGCCCGTGAGCGGCGCGGGCGGTCCGGCTTTGAAGAACGAGAGCATGCTGCCCGCGATCCTGGATCCCTGGGCGGCGCACGCGCTGTACGAGGCGGCGCACCTAGCCTCGCAGGCGCCAGGCAGCAAGGTTTGGCTGGTCAGCCTGGGGCCGAAGGCGAAACTCCAACAGGTGATGATGACGGTGCCGCAGAAGGCCGCGTTCGAATTCGTGGCCATCGACGGCGCGGCCGGCGGATTCAGCGAAGCACACGACGTTGCGGAAGCGCTGGCCGAGGCGGTCCGAACTCTTCCCGGCTTGGACCTGGCGCGGCTGCTGCTGTTCGGCGGGTGGGAATCGGCATCGCGCGGCGCGGGAGCGACGATGCAGGTGCTCGGCGAACTACTCGGGATTGTGGACCAGTTTCAAGGCGTGGACGAGTTGCGCGCGCGCGCGGACGGCACGCTGGAAATCCTGGAGCGGGTGGAAGGCGGGCGGCACCAGGTTTCGGTATGTGCGGGTCCGCCCGCCGTATTGGGGTGGGCCACGGGGAATCTGCCGGAGCCGCGCAACAATCCGCAGACCGGCATGGCCAACCTGCGCGGCGTAATGCCGGCGCTGCAAAAGGCCAAGCCGGCCCGCTTCCCCGCGAGCGGCGTGCGTTTTCTAAGCGCGGCGGCGCCCCGGCAGCAACGCGAGACGCGCGTGGTGAAAGACCTGCCCCCCGCGGATATTGCACGGGAAATCGCCGCGTGGATTGCGCGAGGCTGACATGGAAAACATTCTGGTAATCGCGCACACGGAGCCGGACGGATCACTGGAAAAAGCTGCGCGGGAGGCGCTGGGAGCGGCGGTAAAGCTGCGGCGGGAGTTATCCGGCGCGAATTTAGCCGTCGGCCTGGTCACCGGCGGCGAGGCACAGAGCGCCGCCAATTCCATCGCGGGCTGCGGCGCGGCGCGGCTGCTGGCGGTATCGGGCGGGGATTTTGCAGTTTCGCGCTATGCCACAGACGCCGCGGCGGCGGAAGCCCTCGCGCGCGCGGCGGAAGCCACGCTGGTGCTGGCGCCGGGAACTTCACGGTGGGCGCGCTGCCTGGCGGGAGTCGCGCAACGGGTGCACGGGCGCGCCGATACGCACGTGACGGCGCTTGGAGTGGCGGATGGTTCGCCCACGGCGACGCGCTGGTATTACCGCCAGAGGATCGAAGGAATTTTGCAACGCACGGGGCGGCCCTGGTTTCTGCTGCTGGAACCGGGCTCCGGCGAGCCGTGGCAAGGAGCCGCAGGGCAAGCCGCGCTGGAAATTGTGCCGGCTGCCGTCGACGATCGCCTGCGCCGCACCGCGTTCGACGGATTTCGCGCACCGCGCACGGATCAACAGACCATTCGTCCGGAGGCCGATCTGCTGCTGGTGGCGGGCGGCGGTTGGACCAAGAAGCAGGCCGACGGCGAGACCCATGTGCCGGATGCGGAGCGGCTGATCCTGGGATTTTTGCAGCTTGCGCAAGCGTCGCTGGGCGGCAGCAAATCTCTGGTGGACCAGAGCGGCGAAGGCCAGGCGGTACTGCGGTTCATGACGCACCTGAACCAAGTGGGCCAGACGGGTTCGACGCCGCGGCATCCGAAGGGATTGGCCACCTGCTGCCACGGCGAGGAGCCGCACGTCGTCGGCTGGCGGTTCATCCACGAGCGGCGC
>Ga0335078_10009823_pt1 | contig 14161 bp, 9 predicted proteins | sample Lox_Sample_32_FD_206711 | JGI IMG/M metagenome (GOLD analysis project Ga0335078, IMG submission 206711) | Soil microbial communities from Loxahatchee National Wildlife Refuge, Florida, United States - Lox_Sample_3.2 | ecosystem: Environmental > Terrestrial > Soil > Wetlands | place: USA: Florida...
TGCCCAGTCCGGGCGCCTGGCCGGAGCGGTGGCCATGGGGCTACCGTTGGTGGGAGCAAGCGACAAAGCACCCGCGGGGGCCGACCGCAGGCTGAAGGTGATCGTGGCGGGCGGCCATCCTGACGATCCTGAGTCCGGCGCTGGCGGAACCATGGCGCGTTACGCTGACCTTGGACATGATGTGGTGGCTTTCTACCTGACGCGAGGGGAAGCGGGCATCGAGGGCAAATCGCACCAGGAAGCGGCGGCCATCCGCACGGCCGAGTGCCAAAAGGCGTGCGAGATCCTTAAGGCCCGACCGGTGTTTGCAGGGCAGGTCGACGGCAGCACGGAGGTCAACGCGGCGCGCTACGATGACTTCCGCAGGGTTATCCAGGCCGAGCAGCCTGACATTGTTTTCACGCACTGGCCGATTGATTCGCACCGCGACCACCGTGCAACCTCGCTGTTGGTCTACGACGCGTGGCTAAGCGGCGGCAGGAAGTTTTCACTCTACTATTTTGAGGTCATGACGGGCGAGCAGAGTCAAGGCTTCCTGCCTGGCCATTATGTCGACATCAGTGGGGCGGAGCCCCGCAAGCGCGCGGCTTGCTTCGCCCACGCGAGCCAGGATCCCGCGAGCTTTTATGCGGTTCATGACTTGATGAACCGGTTTCGGGGGATGGAAGGTGGCGTGAAATTCGCCGAGGCTTTCGTCTGCCACCCCCAGAGTCCGAACCAAGAGCTGCCTTAGTGAAGCGCCGGTGGGGGTTACGAAATACATGGCCGTACTTATGAACCTGAGGACTTAGGTTTAGCGGCCTGAAAAGCAAACAACCGACAGGAGTAGATGAAACAGCATGCAAGCGAGCACCGTTAATGACGCTAAAGCGCTCGCGGCCGACCTTCGCTCGAAGGTGCGCGGGGAAGTGCGTTTCGACGATGGCAGCCGCGCGCTCTATGCCACCGATAGCTCCAACTATCGGCAGGTGCCGATCGGCGTGGTGGTACCGAAGGACATCGAGGATGTTGTCGAGGCTGCCGCCGTGTGCCGCCGGCACGGCGCGCCGGTGCTCACGCGCGGCGGCGGTACCAGCCTGGCGGGGCAGTGCTGCAACGTTGCGGTGGTCGTGGACATGTCGAAGTCCCTGCGCGCGATCCTCGAGCTCGACCCGCTCCGGCGAATCGCCACAGTGGAACCCGGAGTGGTGCTCGACACTCTTCGCAACGCCGCCGAGAAATATCGCCTGACCTTCGCCCCTGATCCCTCGACGCACGCCCAGTGCACGCTGGGCGGCATGATCGGCAATAACTCCTGCGGCGTGCACTCGGTGATGGCGGGCAAAACCGTGGATAACGTGGAAAGCCTCGAGGTCCTCACCTACGACGGCGTGCGCATGCAGGTGGGGAAGACCGAGGAAGCGGAAATCGAGCGGATCATCCGTCACGGCGGCCGTCGCGGCCAGATCTACGAGGGGCTGAGATCGCTTCGCAATCGCTATGCTGACCTGATCCGCGCCCGTTACCCCGCGATTCCGCGCCGCGTCTCCGGCTATAACCTCGATCAGTTGCTGCCGGAGAATGACTTCAACGTCGCCCGCGCTCTGGTGGGCACGGAGGGCACGTGCGTCGCTGTGCTATCGGCTGAACTGCGGCTGGTGGATAGCCCTCCGGCGCGGTCGCTGCTGGTGTTGGGGTATGCGGACGTAGCGACAGCGGCGGACCATGTCCTGGAGGTCCTGGCTGCCAAGCCGATCGGCCTGGAGGGGATGGCCGGGAGCGTGGTCGAGAACATGATGCGCCGGCGCATGCGTTTGGAGGACATCGCATTGCTGCCGGCGGGCGGGGCGTGGCTCATGGTGGAGTTTGGCGCGCGGACCACCGAAGAGGCAGATGACCAGGCGCGCGCCCTGCTGGAAGAAGTGAAGAAACGCGACGATGCACCGGAGTCGCGCCTCTTCAGTGATCGGTGCTTGGCGAAGCGTGTGTGGGAGATGCGGGAGATCGCGCTCAGCGTCACCTCCGAAACTCCCAACGGCAATCGTGCCTGGGCGGGTTGGGAGGATGCTGCCGTCGCTCCCGCCGTGCTGGGCAATTACCTGCGCGACTTTGATCGGCTGCTGAACACCTATGGCTACCAGAGCGCCCTTTATGGCCACTTCGGAGACGGCTGCATTCACGCCCGCCTTGACTTCGACCTCGTATCAGCGCCCGGCATCGAGAAATTCCGCGCCTTCATGATCGACGCCGCGGATTTGGTGGTGCGCCACGGTGGATCACTTTCGGGCGAGCATGGCGACGGTCAGGCTCGCGGCGAACTTCTGCCGAGAATGTTCGGCGAAGAACTGGTGGCGGCGTTTCAGGAGTTTAAGGCCATCTGGGACCCCGAGGGCAAGATGAATCCGGGCAAGGTCGTCGACGCGCGCCACCTCAATCGCATGGATGAGAACTTGCGCCTGGGTGTTGGCTACAGTCCTCAGCGACCGGCGACACACTTCGAGTTTCCGGACGATCGCGGTAGTTTCGCCGATGCGGCCTTGCGCTGCGTGGGAGTGTCGAAGTGCCGCCGCGAGGCTGGTGGGACCATGTGCCCGAGCTACATGGTGACGCACGACGAGCAGCATTCGACGCGGGGTCGGGCTCGCCTGCTCTTCGAGATGCTGAACGGCGGAATGGTTGCCGGCGGGTGGCGGAATGAATCGGTGAGAGATGCGCTGGCTTTGTGCTTGGCCTGCAAGGGATGCAAGCAGGAGTGCCCGGCCGCCGTCGATATGGCCACCTACAAGGCCGAGTTCCTGTCGCACTACTACGAGGGCCGGTTCCGACCACCATCGGCCTACGCGGTGGGCTGGATCCACCGTTGGGCGCGAATCGGCGCCATGGCGCCGGCAGTCGCCAATTTCCTCACGCAAGCGCCCGTGCTCAGCAGCATCGCCAAATCGTTGGCGGGGATCGCGCCGGGGAGGCAAATCCCACGCTTGGCGCCGAAAACGTTCCGTCAGTTGTTTCGGCGGCGTTTCGGCAAAGCCGAACCAGGCGCGGCGGGCACCAGCCAAGGGCCGCGGGTGATCCTGTGGCCTGACACCTTCAATAACTACTTTCGCCCGGAGACCGCGATGGCCGCGGTGGAGGTGCTCGAGGCCGCAGGGTACAGTGTGGAGTTACCAGCCGAGACGATTTGCTGCGGACGCCCGCTTTACGATTACGGCATGTTGGATGAGGCGGCGCATCGGTTGCGCCGGGTCTTGCGCGTGCTCAGGTGGCGGCTTGCCGCCGGCGTGCCCATCGTCGTCCTGGAGCCGAGTTGCGCCGCGGTATTTCGCGACGAATTACTGAACCTCTTCCCTGGCGATGAAGATGCGGCGCGACTCAGCGCCCAGACGTTCCTGCTGAGCGAGTTTCTGACCAAGCACGCGCGCGGGTGGCAGCCTCCCCGGCTGGGCGACAAAGCGATTGTGCACCGGCACTGTCATCACCGGGCGGTGATGGGATTTGAAGACGAGCAACAGGTGCTGACGAAGCTCGGCCTGGATTTTAATCTGCTCGATTCTGGTTGCTGCGGCATGGCCGGAGGCTTCGGTTTCGAGAAGCAGCATTACGAGGTTTCTCTCCAAATCGGCGAGCGCGTGTTGCTGCCGGCGGTGCGGAATGCCGCGCCCGACACACTGATCGTGGCCGACGGCTTTAGCTGCCGCGAACAGATCTTGCAAGCGACGGGCCGGAGGGCGTTGCACTTGGCGGAGGTGTTGGAGAGTGCCCTTCGAAGACAGAAACCAGGGAGTAGGGATTAGGGACTAGCAGACGGAGACGATTCTGCTGGTCCCAGTCCCCAGTCCAGGTCTCACTCGCTGTTTACCCGTCATAATCCGAGATGTGGCAGATTTTCAAGTACCCGTTCAACCCGTTCTCGAAGGAGCGACACGTCCTGGCGACCGTCTTGCTGCCGCAGGAATGTTTGACGCGCTTGGGGCAGCGGTTGTCTTCCGGCGAGGGCGAGCCGGTGCAGTCAGGCGGGCCGGCGTGGGGGATCGGAGTGCAAGGTTCAACCGGTCCTTCAGGTTTTACAATTCATCAAGAGTCATCGGTACGCAATCACTTCCAGACCGAAGCACTCGGCCGGTTCATTTCTTCCCGGGAAGGGACTCGCATCGAACTTGAGTTCGGCTCACGCCGGGGCGCGCGGGTATTCGCCTTGGTGGCTCTGGCCTTCAGCGGGTTCATCTCGGTCGCTCTGGTGCTGCGCTGGAGGCGCGATCCGGTTTCGGAGTGGAACAGTTACTCCCTGCCCTTCGCAGTCCTTTTTCCACCCTTCATCTATGGCTACCTTGCCGCCAGTCGCTGGCTGACCCGAAATGACGGACCGCAGCTTCTGCGGTGGCTGCGGGATCTGCTGGAAGCGGGAGAACTGGAAGAGTGAACCGCGGCGAGGGGCCAGGACTCGCCGCGATTCGGGTTTGCTCGGGTTAGGGTGGGAGCCGACTTGCCCCGATTGCGATGATACGACCGGTGGCGCCGGCAGGTTAAGAAGCCTGGCCCGGTGGGATTTCTCGCGGTTGAAGCTTGCCCAGCCGTTTCCTCCTTGGTGATCGCCGTCACAGCCAGGGTTTGCCTGGCCGCGGGCGGAGGCGCTGTCAAAAAGAATGAACCTTGACCTTTCAGCAGTAACATTGAGCTCAGTCAGCATCGTATGGAGGTCAATGGCGTGTCTCTTCGCGGCGCTTTCGCCGAAACGTCTCCGTTGCGAAGGGGATTAACTCCGTGGCGCTTAAACGCCTTTTCCGAGCCCGGCCAGATCCTGACGATCACCCCCGACATCGTCCGTGGACCGATGAGCGCCAAGGTAACCTCCCTGACTTCCCACGCGGGTCTACAGTACCGTTATTGATTAGACCACAATATGATTTATATCACAAACAATTGTGACGCTCGTCACATCAAGGGCACAAGTGGCATGTTGTGATAGCAACGCTATGGGAAACCCCGCTTCCCTAACGACCAAACCGGACTTTGATGAAAGGCCCTTTATTGCCATCTGGGAGGTCACTCAGGCCTGTGACCTGGTGTGCGTCCATTGCCGGGCTTGCGCGCAGCCGGGCCGTTCGCGTTATGAGCTCACGACGACAGAAGCCGAGTGGCTGATCGACCAGATCGCGACCTTGCAGGTGCCGGTGTTCGTGATGACCGGCGGCGACCCGCTGAAGCGCCCTGATATCTACCACTTGGTTGAGTACGGCGCGAGTCGAGGCGTGCGCACCTCGATGACCCCCAGCGCCACGCCGCTCCTGACGCGCGAAGCAATCGCCGAGTTGCGGAGCCGGGGCCTTGCCCGCCTGGCGGTGAGCCTGGATGGGTCAACGTCGGAGATCCACGACGCCATCCGTGGCGTTCACGGTTCGTACCAGCGCACTCTCGACGCCATCCGGTGGGCGCGCGATCTAGGCCAGCCGGTGCAGGTGAACACCACCATCACGCCGCGCAACTTCAACGACTTCGATGCCATGGTTCGATTGCTGGAGACACTCGACATCGTCTTGTGGAGCGTCTTCTTTCTGGTGCCCACCGGTCGCGGCCAGATGGGTGACGTGGTTTCGGCGGGGGAGTTCGAAAAAGTCTTTGCCAAGCTGTATGAGATCGCGCCGCGCGTGCCGTTTGACATCAAGACCACGGAGGCGCAGCACTATCGCCGTTACATCCTGCAGCGACGCGCGGCGGAGCGTCGCTTGAATGGCGAAGCCGGGCCCGCCAGGATTCCGGCCGGGTCTGGACCTTCCGTGCCTCGCTTCGCGTCTGCGCTGGGCGGCGGGAACGGCGCCTCGACCCGCGATGGCATTGGGCGGGCGCCGCGCGGCCTCAATGACGCCAAGGGTTTTGTGTTCGTCTCTCACGTGGGCGAGGTCTATCCCAGCGGTTTCCTGCCGCTGGCGGCCGGCAACGTGCGGCGTCAGACCCTGGCCGACATCTATCAGAATTCTCCGCTTTTCGTCTCCCTGCGGGATCCATCGCGACTGAAGGGAAAGTGCGGAGTGTGCGAGTTTCGCGAAGTGTGCGGCGGCTCGCGCGCTCGGGCCTACGCCCTCACTGGGGATCCCTTCGCGGAAGAGCCCTACTGCATCTACCAGCCCAAGGCCGCATTAGCCGCATGTGCGGCTTCAGCATTCTAAGCGGGTCCGCCGCCCTGCGGCGCCGAAGGGTGCCTTTGCGGGCTAGCCGTCAGCTTTCCTCTCTCCGTTCTCAGCAAGACTGTCCGGTGGTCTTCGCCGAGAAGCTGATGGCTGATAGCGGGAAGCCTTAAGCGTGCATACCTTCCTCTCGGACAAGCATCAAATAGTCTATTTTTTCAATGAGCGCTGGGTGGCGACTTGAATTATGGCCGTCACGGCCGTGGCAAGCCGGCTGAGGCTATGACGATCGCGGAGAGAGATTCAGATTTCCCCCAGTTATACAGTGAGAAATTGTCGGAGTGAGTGGCGGTAACCGCCTTGCTTCCAGCTTCGTCTAGTAAAGGAGTCAGGGCCGGGAAGCGGTAAAGCGTGTTACTTTGCTTGAGTTTTGCGGATGCTGTTGAGACCATGGTAGCGCCGGGTCGGCATCCGAAAGATGGATGAGACGGAGGCCCTGGGAGCACGGGCTTCCCGCCCGCTCTTGAGGAGTTTCGAGTAGCAAATGACGAGTGGCGAGTGGCTGGACAAAGCGCCTTCTGGTCAGACGCCAGCCACTCCATTTCCTAAGAGCGGGCGGGACGCCCCCGCGCCCAGGCCTCATACCAAGGAGCAGGACCCCACTATGGAGAGACCCAGCACATTAGAGCAGCAGGAACTGCGAGTCCCGCCAGCGCCGCCCGACCAGCCTCCCAGCGCCGCGCCCAAGAGCCGGTGGTGGCTCTGGCTGTTGGTTGTGTTTCTTGTGGGCCTTGGCGTCTATTACTTCTACTTCCGCCCGAAGGGCGGCAGTTCGAAGGCCAGCGCCGCCACCTCGGGACCTGCCGGCGCGAGAACTCGGGGGCCCATGACGATACCGGTGGTTGCGACCAAAGCTCAGAAGGGGAGTATCGGTGTATACGTGAACGGTTTGGGCGCCGTAACGCCGATCTACACGGTCACGGTAACCAGCCGCGTCCAGGGCCAATTGATGAAAGTGGCTTATCAAGAGGGCCAGGATGTCAATCAGGGCGATACCTTGGTGGAGGTGGACCCTCGGCCTTACCAGGTGATGTTGGACTTGGCGCAAGCCCAATTGGCCAAGGACCAGGCAGCCCTCGACATCGCGCGCATCGATCTGAAACGGTACCAAGATCTGCTGAAGACCAACGCGGTCCCGGAACAGACGGTAGTCGACCAGCAGGGGACGGTGGATCAAGATGCTGCCGCCGTCAAGACAGATCAGGCGAACATAGACAACGCCAAGCTTAATCTGGCGTATTGTCACATCACGGCTCCCATCACCGGGCGCGTCGGCCTGCGATTGGTGGACCCGGGAAACATGGTTCAGGGGACCGGCACCAGCAATCTGGTGGTGATCACCCAAATCCAGCCTATCAGCGTTGTTTTCCCCATCTCAGCGGTTCAGCTTCCTCCTGTCGTCGCCAAGTTGCGAGCCGGCCAGCGCTTGACCGTAGAAGCCGACGACCCGAATGGGAAGAAGCTGAGCGAAGGTTACTTGGAGACCGTCGACAACCAGATCGATCCCAGCACCGACACGGTCAGGCTGAGGGCCATTTTCCCCAACACCGATAAGTCCCTCTTCCCCAATGAGTTCATCAACGCGAACTTACTGGTGGAGCAGAAGACGGGCATCACCCTGCTGCCCAACGCGGCGATTCAGCGGAACGCTCAAACAGCTTACGTCTGGTTGGTGAAGCCGGACTCCACCGTGATCGTGCGCCCCATCACCGTGGGCACCGTCGAAGGCGGCAATTCAGAAGTCACCTCCGGCCTTTCCCCGGGCGATACGGTGGTGATGACCGGTGTCGACAAGCTGCAGCAGGGTAGTAAAGTTATCCTCCACTTTGAGGGCGGCGGCGCCGGCGGGGCACAGGGCGGGACCAGCGCACAAGCTGGCGCGCAGACGATGGGTGGGGCGGCCGGGAGTACAACGAAATGAGCCCGTCGCGGACCTTTATTCTTCGGCCAGTGGCCACTTCTTTGTTGATGTCTGGAATCGTGCTTGCCGGGGCTGTCGGCTTTTTGGAACTGCCCGTTTCGGCGCTGCCAGAAGTTGACTACCCGACCATACAGATCATCACGTTCTACCCCGGAGCCAGCCCGGACGTGATGGCGACTTCGGTCACCTCTCCCCTTGAACGTCAGTTCGGCGAGGTGCCGGGTCTGCAGCAGATGACCTCCAGCAGTTCTACGGGATGCTCGGTCATCACCCTGCAGTTCTCGCTAAGCCTGAATATTGACGTCGCGGAGCAGGAAGTGCAACAGTCAATCAACGCGGCGGGAACCTACCTCCCGCCCGATCTTCCTACTCCGCCCATCTATAGCAAGAGCAACCCCGCTGACGCTCCCATTCTAACGTTGGCCTTGAGTTCGAACGAGCTTCCACTCTCCAAGGTCGAGGACTTGGCGGATACGCGGCTGGCGCCGAAAATCTCGCAGTTGCCCGGAGTCGGCCTGGTCAGCATCAGCGGCGGCCAGAAGCCGGCAGTCCGGATTCGGGCCAACCCCACGCAACTCGCGTCTTACGGCCTCAATCTGGAGGATCTTCGCAACGCGCTCGTCGCCGCCAACGTCGACCAGGCGAAGGGCAACTTCGACGGCGCGCACCAGTCGTACCAGATCGGCGCGAACGACCAGTTGCTCTCATCGGCGGACTATGCCCCGCTCATCATCGCCTACCGGAACGGCGCCCCCATCAGGCTGACTGACGTGGCCACCGTCACCGACGACGTCGAAAACGTCCAACAGGCGGCCTGGATGAACGATGAACCTGCCGTCATTGTCAACATCCAGCGGCAGCCGGGCGCGAACATCATCAGCGTTGTCGATCGCATCACCGCCCTGCTTCCCCAACTGACGACATCCATGCCGGCGTCGGTCGACGTCAAGATCCTCACCGACAGGACCACCACCATTCGAGCCTCAGTGCGCGACGTGGAGTTTACGTTGATGCTAACCGTGGCGCTGGTGGTGATGGTGATCTTCCTGTTTCTGCGCAATCTCTCGGCCACCGTTATTCCCAGCATTGCCGTGCCGCTTTCCCTCATTGGCACTTTCGGCGTCATGTACCTGCTCGGTTACAGCTTGAATAACCTCACCCTGATGGCGTTAACCATTTCCACCGGCTTTGTGGTGGACGACGCCATCGTGATGATTGAGAATATCACCCGATACATCGAAGAAGGCGAGCCCCCACTCCAGGCGGCGCTCAAGGGTTCGGCGCAGATCGGCTTCACCATTATTTCGCTCACCGTCTCCTTGATTGCGGTGCTCATTCCTCTGCTTTTCATGGGTGACATCGTGGGCCGGCTGTTCCGTGAATTCGCCGTCACCCTCGCCGTCACCATCCTGGTGTCCGCCGTGGTTTCGCTCACCCTGACGCCGATGATGTGCTCCAAGCTCCTGAAGCACCGTCGTGTCGAAGACGAGGGCCGGTTCTATCGGGCGACCGAACGCGGGTGGAACTCTATGTTGGGACTCTACGATAGGACTCTGCAGTTTGTCCTCCGCCATCAGGTAGAGACTCTGCTCGTCGCCGTTGCCACGTTGGTTGGGACGATTCTGCTCTACGTTTATGTTCCCAAAGGCTTTTTCCCCATTCAGGATACCGGGGTCATCCAAGGCGTTTCGGAGTCTGCCGAGAGCGTGTCTTTCCCGGAGATGGCCAAAGAGCAGCAAGCGCTCTCGAAGATCATCTTGCAGGATCCTGCCGTAGAGAGCCTCTCTTCCTTCATCGGCATCGATGGCACCAATACCACCCTCAACAGCGGGCGTATTCTCATCAACCTGAAGCCCTTGGACGACAGGAAGATCGACGCCAGCGACGTGATCCGCCGCTTGCAGCCGAAGCTGGAGCAAGTCGAGGGCATTACCCTATTCATGCAACCGGTGCAGGATATTACCATCGACGACCGGGTGAGCCGCACCCAATTTCAATATACCCTTGAAGATCCGAACGCCCCTGAGTTGAACGAATTGGCGCCCAAAGTTCTCGCCGAGTTGGAGAAGCAGCCTGAGTTGCGCGATGTGGCCAGCGATCAGCAGTTGGGGGGCCTTCAGGCCCGGCTGGTCTACGATCGCCAAACGGCCATGCGCCTCGGCATCACCGCCGCGACTATTGATCAAACCCTCTACGACGCCTATGGTCAGCGGGAAGTGTCGACCATTTTCACGCAATTGAATCAGTATCACGTTGTACTTGAAGTTGGTTCCAACTATCAGAGGAATCCATTAGACTTGCGGAATCTCTTCATCCGGACTGGTACCGGTGGTTCCACCGGTTCCGCCGGCCTGGTATCCGGCGGGACGTCCGCCACCCAGTTGTTCGGCCCGACCAGTTCACTCACGGCGGCCACCACCAGCCTCTCCTCCACCACCGCATCCTCGGGCAATTCTACGTCCACACCTTCGGATAACGCCTTCGGTAGCAGTTCCATTGCTTCCTCCTCGGCGTTTGCCAACGGCGGCCAGGTTCCGCTTTCGGCCTTCACCCACGTGGAGGAACTGAGCGCGCCCATCACTGTCAATCACCAAGGCCAATTCCCGGTGGTGACGTTCTCTTTCAACCTGGCTCCCAACGCCTCTCTTGGCGAGGCCATCCAAGCGGTGAACCGCGTAAAAGACCAGATCGGTCTGCCGCCCAGCGTTCAGGCCGCGTTTCAAGGTACGGCAGCGTCCTTTCAGGCCTCGTTGTCCACCGAGCCGCTGCTGATTCTGGCGGCGATCATTACCGTGTACATTGTGTTGGGCGTCTTGTACGAAAGCTACGTTCATCCCATCACCATCATTTCCACCCTGCCTTCGGCGGGGGTCGGCGCCTTGCTCGCTCTCATCATTTGCCGCAACGATTTCAGCGTTATTGCTTTGATCGGGATTGTGCTGCTCATCGGCATCGTCAAGAAAAACGCCATCATGATGATCGACTTTGCTCTGGAGGCGGAGCGCAAGGAAGGCATGACGTCGGTGAATGCCATCTATCAGGCCTGCCTGCTGCGCTTCCGCCCGATCATGATGACCACCATGGCCGCGCTGCTGGGCGGCATCCCGCTGGCGTTGGGCACGGGAACGGGCTCGGAACTGCGCCGTCCGCTGGGCATCACCATTGTCGGCGGCCTGCTCCTGAGCCAGTTGCTTACGCTTTACACCACGCCGGTGATCTATATTTGGTTCGATCGCCTGGCCGAGCGATTTTCACGGGCGCGCGAGGGAAGTCGAGGCCGCGGTACGCAATTGGCGCCGGCAGAGTAATGCTGCTAGCCCGTCCGAGAAAGACATTTCAAATGGCAAATGGCAAAAGGCAAATGGCAAATGGGGCAAGACTCGAACGCGAGGTGAGGGGCGGATGGATGCTCGTAAAATGGGCGAGCGGTTTAGCGCCTATCGAGTGAATAGCAAAAGGCAACATCGCAAATGGGAAGACTTGAACGGCAAGGGTGGTCGCCAGGTGCGAGGTAAAAAGTGGATGCGCGTGAGGTGAGCGACCGGTTGCTCGAATATGGAGTGCGGGTAATAAAGGTGGTCGAGTCGCTTCCTCCAACTCTGGTTGGCCGGCGAATCGCGGATCAACTGCTTCGGTCAAGTATGTCAATTGGGGCTAACTACGAAGAGGCGCAGGGTGCAGAGTCACGAGAAGATTTCGTCCACAAGCTTCAGGTCGCTCTCAAAGAGATCAGGGAGTCCAACTATTGGCTGCGACTATTGTCCAAGGCCGGGATCGTTCCGAGTAACCGGCTATCGGCAATCCTGGATGAATCAAACCAGTTGCGCGCCATGCTCTCGCAGGCGGTCGCGACGACCAAGGTAAAGGCCAAGAGACTTTGAAAGCGCCCGTGTTTTGTACACGAGGGAGAAAGCGATGAACCAAATCGAGGAACGGGCGCTTGCCCGAGCGGGAAGTCTGGAGGTCGGCAAGGAACTCGAGAGACTGCGCAAGCGACGAGACACTGCGCAGCTCGAACTTTACAAACCCCATAAGGGAGTGCGACGGGCAGGATGCGCCCTTGGCAAGGTAGACCAACGGCTGTTTTCCTTTTCTATTTGCCATTTGACTTTTGCCATTTGCCATTTGAAATCGTCTTAGGGAGCTGCTGCCCCACTCGCTGGGGAAAGTGACCAATGAACTTCTCAGAGCCATTCATCAAACGCCCTATCGCGACGACGCTCATCATGACCGCCATCGCGCTGGCCGGGATCGTGGCGTTTCGACTGCTCCCCGTCTCGCCCCTGCCGCAAGTCGATTTCCCAACCATTTCCGTGGGGGCGGGTCTGCCGGGGGCCAGTCCTGAGACCATGGCCTCGGCGGTTGCGACCCCGCTGGAACGACAATTCAGCCGCATTGCCTCGGTGACCGAGATGACCTCGTCCAGCAGTCTCGGCTCCACCAATATCACCCTGCAATTCGACCTCAACCGCGACATCAACGCCGCTGCCCGCGACGTGGAGGCGGCCATCAACGCGGCGCGCGGCTATCTCCCTACCAATCTCCCCAGCAATCCGGGCTATCGGAAAGTGAATCCCGCCGATTCACCCATTTTCCTCCTGGCGCTCACTTCCGACGTGCTCTCCAAAAGCCAGATCTACGATGCCGCCTCCTCGATCATGGCGCAGAAATTGTCGCAGGTGAACGGCGTAGGCCAGGTGATCGTGGGTGGCGGCGCATTGCCCGGGGTCCGGGTCGAGCTGAATCCGACCGCCCTCAATAAGTATGGCATCGGCCTGGAGCAGGTTCGGGGAGTGCTAAGCGCTGCCAATGCCAACACTCCTAAAGGGTACTTCTCCGATGGCCATCGCACCTGGAACGTGGGCGCCAACGACCAGTTGCTGCACGCCGTGGACTACCAACCTCTGATCGTCGCCTACCGCAATGGCTCGGCGGTGCGGATCTCTGATATCGGCTTGGCACGAGACGGCCCGGAAGATATCCGCAACGCGGGCTACGCGAACGGTAAGCCCTCGGTCCTGGTGATTATTTTCCGCCAGCCTGGGGCGAACATCATCGACACCGTGGACGGCATTCGCGCCGACCTCCCGCAGCTCAAGGCGGCTATGCCCCAGACCATCGACATGCAGGTGGCGATGGATCAGACCCTGACCATCCGCGCTTCCGTCAAAAACGTGGAACAGACGTTGCTCATCTCGGTGGTTCTGGTGATCCTGGTGGTCTTTTTTTTCCTCCGCAGCCCTCGCACCACGCTCATTCCCAGCGTTGCCGTCCCCGTGTCCCTCATCGGGACCTTCGGCGTGATGTATCTGCTGGGCTATAGCCTGGACAATCTGTCGTTGATGGCGCTGACCATCTCCACCGGCTTTGTGGTGGACGACGCCATCGTGGTGATCGAGAATATCTCCCGTTACCTGGAACAGGGTATGCGACCGTTTCAGGCGGCGATGAAGGGGGCCCAGGAAATCGGTTCCACCGTCCTCACTATCAGCATTTCGCTGGTTGCGGTATTCATCCCGCTTTTGCTGATGGGGGGAATCGTGGGGCGCCTGTTCCGCGAGTTCGCCGTGACCCTTTCGGTAGCTATCCTGGTCTCGATGGGCGTTTCGCTCAGTGCGACTCCCTGTATGTGCGCGCACCTGCTGAAGCATCAACAATCGCACGGCCGGATCTACCGCCTCAGCGAGCGTGGTTTCAACGCGGTGGTGAGGGGTTATGGGCGGACGCTGGCCGTCGCGCTCCGCTACCCGTTTTTCACCCTGCTCCTGTTAATGGGGGCGGTAGTATTGAATGTTTATCTTTATATTATAGTCCCTAAAGGCTTCTTTCCACAGCAGGATAATGGAAGGATCATGGGAGCGATCCAGGCCGATCAGGACACTTCGTTTCAGGCCATGAATACGATTTTGCAGCAAATGGTGGCGATCGTCCACCAAGATCCGGCGGTGGACGTGGTGAACGGCTTCACCGGGGGCGGGCAGATCAATTCCGCGCGGATGTTTGTCTCGCTCAAGCAACCCGGGGAACGGGACAAACCCAACGCACCGGCCGCGCTCAGGAACGTCACCGCTGACCAAGTCAT
>Ga0335078_10009824_pt1 | contig 14159 bp, 15 predicted proteins | sample Lox_Sample_32_FD_206711 | JGI IMG/M metagenome (GOLD analysis project Ga0335078, IMG submission 206711) | Soil microbial communities from Loxahatchee National Wildlife Refuge, Florida, United States - Lox_Sample_3.2 | ecosystem: Environmental > Terrestrial > Soil > Wetlands | place: USA...
TAACGCGCCCGGGGGATGTCTTCGATGTGGCCGCGCAGGAACGGCGCGGCCCCGGGGGCATCAGAAGGGCAGGCGGCGGCGCCGAAGCAAGAACGGGTGAAGGTTCCGGGGCCGTCTGGACCCTAGTCGCGTCGGGAAGGGCCTTGATCCAGGAGGCGTACTCGGCGGCGGTGAGCCAGTCGAGCGTCCCCATCTCACTATCCATCGTTAATCGGCGATAGACGGAGCGAGGGGAAGGCTCTCGGGTGCCGCCGGGGCGCGGATCACGGCACGGTCTGCTGGCTGGTGCGCCTTCCCCCGCGGAAGCGTCAGGCCCCGGCGGGTGCCAGTTCGGCCAGAAGCTGCTGGACGCGGGTATCGATGTTGTCCCGGATGGGCCGGACCTGATCGATCGTCTTGCCGGCCGGGTCGTCAAGTTCCCAGTCGAGGTAGCGCTTACCCGGGTAGATGGGGCAGGCGTCCCCGCAGCCCATGGTGATGACCACATCGGCGGCTTGCACAGCGGCGCGGGTGAGGGGTTTGGGGAACTCGCCGGTCAGGTCCAGGCCGAGTTCGCCCATGACGGCGACGACGGCGGGGTTGATCTCGCTGGCGGGGGCGGACCCGGCTGACCGGACGCGGACGCGCCCGGCGGCGTGGCGGTCCAGCAGGGCGGCAGCCATCTGGGAGCGGCCCGCATTGTGGACGCAGACGAACAGCACCTCGGAGATCTCAGGCACAACGATGACTCCTTAGCCGGCCACGCGGGGAGCGGGCGCTCCCCGCACTGTGAGCGATCTGGACAAGGGTGAGATCCGTGAAACGGCCGGGCACGGCGTCGCGCGGGACAGCACCCTTTCTCATCCGGTCCCTGCCGGGACGGGCTGGGCGGCGAACAAGCCCGCCAGCCGCTCAAACGCGGGCGGCAGCGCCGAGTAGTAGACCCACGTGCCACGCCGCTCGGAGGCGATCAGCCCCGCCTCCCGCAGCACCTTCAAATGGTGCGAGATGGTCGGCGCGGTGACGCCGAAGGCGCCGGTCAGCTCGCAGACACAGGCCTCACCCCCGTCGTGGGAGGCGATCAGCGACAGCAGCCGCAGCCGCACCGGATCGGCCAGCGCCTTGAACACCCGCGCCAGCTCCGCCGCCTCGGGCTCGCTCACCGGCTCACGGGCCAGCGGCCGGCAGCACACCCCGTTCGCGGTCACCGGCAACAGCTTCTGTTTCGACATATCTTTAATTTGACAGATACCAAAGCAGAGTGCAAACTCGGGACGCAACTTAGACGTACATCTAACCAGGAAGCGGTCATGAACCCCGCGCCTGCGTCGGCAAACCGCCCTGCCAGGCGCCAGGCGACAGTTCGTTGATCTTTCGGCGGCTTGATCCCGTGGAGGCAAAGGAGAGCCGCCATGTCCCGTGTCTAGATCGTCCTGCGCGTCGCCGACCTGCAGGCATCCATCCGCTTCCACGCCAAACTGTTCGGCACCGCGCCAGCCAAGCTCCGCCCCGGCTACGCCAACTTCGCCATCACCGAGCCGCCGCTCAAGCTCGTCCTGCTGGAAGGCCAGGCCGGTGAGCCAACGCGGCTGGACCACCTCGGCGTCAAGGACCAAACCCAGGACCACGCCCCGGCAGCCACCACAACCACGACGGCCGAGGCAGCCACGGCGGACGCCCCGGCCGGGCCGGCCGGGAAGATCTGCAAGCGGGCCGGGTGCGGCAGGTCCGTGCCGCCGCCACCCGAGCGGGGCCGCAAACCCGACTTCTGCACAGACGAGTGCCGCGTCCGCTACCACAACGACAGGCGGCCCTCCGCCGCCGCGGCACCGCCGCCCGGCAGTCCCCTCGCCGGCCCGCGCGCCGAGCGTGCCGACGCCGACCTGGCTGCCGCCCGTCACGCCGGCGAGCAAGCCGCCGTCCAGGCACGCGAGCAGGCCAGCCGCGAGATCGCCACCCTGCAGGCCGCCTGCGGCGATCAGATCCAGGCCGCCCGGCAGCTCGCCGACGCCGCCACCGCCCGCGCCGAAGCTGCCCTCGATCGAGCGCGCCGACCGGCGCGAGCTCACCGGCAAACTCGCCGCCAGCCGAACCACCCAAACCGCCCGCGGCTGGACGGCCCCGCACAACCAGAAATGAGCAAGCCGGCCCGCACACGGCACACGCCTTCAGCTACCCCCGGTGGCTCGCCACTACCGGGCGGCCGGCACCCTCGCAACTACAGCGCACGTCCACCGCCGCCGGCATCACCGGCCCGGTGCCTGTCACCTGCGACCACCCCAGATGCCCATCCACGACTACTACCTATCCGACACAAAACCCATAACGCCCCGGCCAGAACCACCAGCCGATGCCACACTACGAACCAGACCCAAAAGGAGGTGAGCACGCGGGGACCACCCCCAGCGTCGGCCGCTGATGCGGCCTCCGACCCCCCGATCGAAAACCCCCGGAATAGGTGATCGGTTTCCCTCCGGACTGGGTGATCGGATTCGCTGGAATGCTCAGTCGAGGTCGAGTCCGCCGGTCAGATCACCGCCGCCACGTCCCGCCTGGCAGCTGCCCAGGGCCTGGACATCGCCGTCGAGGAGAACACCTCCTGCTGCTACGCCGTCCAGGACAAGGTCTGGGTCAAAGATGACAGGCGACGAGCCATGGGAGGTATACGTCGTCAAGGCCGACGCTCACACCCTCGCCAGGGGCACCGATTCGATCTGCTGCACCCCTGACGCGGCAGCCCGCGCCGAAGCCGGCGAGGCGGGCAAGACCTTGACAACAGAAGCCGACTGCTGCTGAATGGCGCACCTGCCCGGCGTGAGCCACCCGGGCACCCGGCGAAGCGCCCGCCTGCGATCTGCGGCGGCGCTTCACCCGCTGCGGGGAGCGACGGGCCGGAACCTGCGCCCGGCCGCGAGCGAACCGGCCGCGGGCGCCCGCGGCCCGTGTCAGCCGACCAGGCGGCTGCCGTGTGGGCCCTTGATTTGGTGAGCTTGCGACGGTGGCGCCGGGGGGCGATGTACACCGAGGCCGGAGCTGGCTACTACGAGCGCCGCGACGCCCGCAACCACGACCACCTAGTCCGCCACCACCAACAGGCGCTGGCCCGGCTCAGCTACCAGGTCACCCTGATCCCCGCCCGGTGAAGGCAGCCCGCCACCAGCCCAGGCTGCCTGACCGCCTCCCACCTCACCGGCGGACGAAATGGGTCGGCTGCGCCGGCGCTACCGCGCGCCCAGCCGGGACCCCCAAGTTTCGTTACAGCCGCAGGCTGCGACAAGGTATCTGCGACCCGGGCCAGGGCCCGCGGATCCGCGATGCCAGTAAAGATCTTGATGGGCCCTGCGGGCCGCCGGGGTAGGACCGGTACAGATGTGACGCGACGGTGTGCAGGGACTGGAAGAGCTGGTCGGCGATCTCGCGGTTGGTCTGGCCGCAGGCGGCGAGGTAGATGATCTGCGGCTGCTGCGGGTCAGCTCCCACGCCGCTCCCCGGCGCGCCGCCACCAGATCCGGGCACGCGTGCGGCATTGTGCCGCGATCAACGTTGATCGTCTCAAGGGCAGGTCATGGCGCGCGCATCAAGTCCGGACATCGTGATATTGGGATCTCGGCGGAAGGCGAAACTGGAGGCGGTGGTGCGCCGGGCCTCGGCGCCGCAGGCGCTGGCGCGCCGCCCCTCTCCCCCATCGGACTGACTGCTGCCGATCCATTCGCTGGAGGGAAGGTGTCAAGAGTGGCTTCGCGTGTACGTTAACCACGCGGTTTCACCTGTACTGGTTGTCCTGCGGGCACAGCCGCCCTTGACGCCGTACCGGACGGGTATCACAATCCGGCGGCAGTCTGGTGGGGACCTTTGCACCTTCTCGGTCATGTTGCCATGGCCCAGGCGGTTCTCGTTCAGCGTGTCGTGCGCAGTACCGCAGACAGGGCGTCCAGGGCGGCGGGGACGAGGGAGTAGTAGGCCCACACGCCGCGCTTGTCGCGGGTGAAGATCCCGGCGTCCACGAGAATCTTCAGATGGTGGGAGATGGTGGGCTGGGTCAGGCCGAGAGGTGCGGTGAGGTCGCAAACGCAGGCCTCGCTGCCTTCGCTGGCGGCGACCATGGAGACCAGCCGCAGACGGGTCGGGTCGGCCAGGGCCTTCAGCAGCCGGGCCATGTCACTTGCCTGGCTAGCGATGATCGGTTCGCGCAGCAGCGGCGCGCAGCACACGTCGGCCGGGTTCGGGTTGGCGGGCTGGATGTCGAGGGCCGGTGGCGTGGTCACCTGACCAGTATGCACGACGTATTGACATTTGTCTATGTCTCAGGCAGGGTAGGCATCGACATTCATCTATGCGATGAGGTGATGGGGATGAGCGAACAGACGACCGCCGAGCTGGTCGAGCAGGTCCGGTCCCGGTACGCCGAAGCCGCCCGGGCGGTGCTGAACCAGCGGGGCGAATCGGACTGCGGCTGCGGCCCGTCATGCTGCGGGGCCGCCGAGGACGCCGCGGCTGCTGCGGCTGGCACGCCGGGGCGCTGTGACACCTCCTCGTGCTGCGGCGGCCAGCACGCCACCGGGTCGGCAGCGCTGGAGACCGCGGAATGCTTCGGCGGCCCGCTGTACCGCGAGGGCGAAACCGACGGGCTGCCCGAGGAGGCAGCACTGGCCAGCCTCGGGTGCGGGAACCCGCTGGCGGTCGCGGACCTGCGCGAGGGCGAGCGGGTGCTGGACCTGGGGTCGGGCGGCGGCATCGACGTGCTGCTGTCGGCCCGGCGGGTTGGCCCGTCCGGGTTCGCCTACGGCGTGGACATGACCGATGACATGCTCGAACTGGCCCGTAAGAATGCCGTCAAGGCTGGGGCGGCCAACGTGGAGTTCCGCGAGGGCCGGATCGAGGACCTGCCGCTGCCTGACGCGTCGGTGGACGTGGTGATCTCCAACTGCGTGATCAACTTGTCGGTGGATAAGCCCGCGGTGCTGGCCGAGATGTTCCGTGTGCTGGTGCCGGGGGGGCGGATCGGGATCTCCGACCTGGTGGCCGAGGATCACCTGAGCCCGGCCGACCGGGCCGCGGCCGGGTCGTATGTCGGGTGTATCGCCGGGGCCCTGTCCCGGCGAGAGTACCTGGAGGGTCTTGCCGCGGCCGGGTTCGCCGACGCTTCTGTCACCTTCGCCGCCGAGGCGGCGCCGGGCCTGCACTCGGCGATCATCCGGGCAGTTAAGCCTGCTGCCGAATGATCGCTGCTGCCGGCGGGCAGCTACTGGCCGGGCTCACCGGCACGACGTGCCGCCAGGGGTCAGGAGATGGCCGCCAGACGCGGCGCCAACCGCCCGACACGAGCGGCTAGCTGAGCCAGCGCATCGTCGAAGCTGCCAGGGTCGCCGGTCGGCACCGGGTCCGGGATGGACCAGTGCACTGCCAGGGCCTCGCCGAGTTCCTCGTGGGCCAGGTCGCAGACCGTGATAACGAGGTCGCCGTCTTGCCGGACGTCGCTGATGTGCCGGGGCCGCAGCCGGGGGAGTGGCAGGCGGTGGCGTTGGGCGGCGGCGATGGCGCCGGGATCAATCGCCGCTGCGGGATGCGTTCCGGCCGATACCGCCGGGACGTTGCTGGCCCGGCGCCACAGCGCTGCGGCCAGGTGGGAGCGCGCGGAGTTGGCGGTGCAGACGAACAGCACCCGCAGTGCCGCGCGGGCTGTCGGGGCGGCCAGCGAGTCCAGGGCGCCGGGGATCAGCTGCAGGTAGGTGCGACGGCGGTCGCCTTCAGACCGGTGCCGGGTGATGATCCCGGCCTGTTCCAGCACATGCAGGTGGTGCGCCAGCAGGTTCGACGGCATAGCCAGCAAGGCGGCCAGCTCGGAGGGGGACGCGTCCCCGGCCAGCAGCGTGTCGGTGATCTGCAGCCGGGCAGGGTCGGCGAGCGCGGCATGCATGACAGCACGCCGCTCCAGCTCCGAGGTTCGATCAGCAGACATTGACTCAATCTTGACTGAGCTATCTTCCTCTGTCAAGATGGCGGCGTGACCAGTGCACCCGTCCTGTGGCGTCGGCTGACAGCCGAGTTCCTGGGCAGTGCCTTCCTGGCCGCGGCGGTGATCGGCTCGGGCATCGCCGCGCAGCGGCTGTCCCCGGGCCAGACTGGGCTGCAGCTCCTGGAGAACGCGGCGGCAACCGCGGCCGGTCTGTTCGCGATCATCTTGATGTTCGGCCCGGTCTCCGGCGGCCACTTCAACCCGGTGGTGTCCTTCGTGGACGCCGCCCTCGGCGGGCTGTCCTGGCGCGACGCCGCAACTTGCCTCCCGGCGCAGGTGACCGGGTGCATCGCCGGGGCGGTGGCCGCGAACCTAATGTTCGCGCTGCCCGCGGTCAGCATCTCGGACATGCACCGGGCCACGTCCGGCCACTTCCTCTCTGAGGTCATTGCCACCCTGGGGCTCCTGCTGGTGATCTTCGCGCTGGCCCGGTCCGGACGCAGCCGCTCCGCACCAGCAGCTGTCGGCGCTTATATCGGCGCGGCGTATTTCTTTACCTCCTCGACCAGCTTCGCTAATCCCGCCATCACCATCGGCCGGATGTTCTCTGACACCTTCGCCGGGATCGCCCCGTCGTCGATGCCGAGCTTCATCGCCGCGCAGGTCATCGGCGGCTTTCTCGCGGCCGGGGTGATCAAGGCGCTGTATCCCGCCATCACGGCGGCGGAGGCCGCCGACATCATCGTCCCTCATCACCGCGACGCCGGGCGGGCACCTGCGCGCGCAGCGCACGACGGCGCATTGCCGTCCGCGGACCGGCCGCCCAGCCCGGTCCAGCCCCGCTGACCAGACAGCCAGACAGGAGCCTGCCATGCACTTGGTCATGATCGGCGGCAGCGACGCCGGAATCAGCGCCGCCCTGCGGGCCCGCGAACTCGACCCGGGCGCGGACCTCACGGTGGTCGTCGCGGACGCCTACCCGAACTTCTCCATCTGCGGCATGCCCTACTACCTGTCCGGTGAGGTCACCCACTGGCGCAACCTGGCCCACCGCACCCTCGCCGACCTGGAAGCAGCCGGGATGCGGCTGCGGTTGGACACCACCGCCCGGCGCATCGACGTCCCGGGCCGCAAGCTCCTGGTCACCTCCGCTGGGGGCGGTGAGGAACTGCTCGGCTATGACAAGCTCGCCGTCGGCACCGGCGCCGTCCCGGTCCGGCCCCCGATCAGCGGCCTGGCCGGGCCCGCTGCCCTGGGCCCCGGTGACGGCCTGCACCTGCTGCATTCGATGGACGACACCTTCGCCGTCATACGGACTCTGGAGCAGGCCGCGCCCACCTCCGCGGTCATCGTCGGGGCCGGGTACATCGGCCTGGAGATGGCCGACGCCCTGACCGTCCGCGGGCTGGCGGTCACGCAGATGGAACAGCTCGGCGAGTTGCTGCCCACCGTCGACCCGGAGCTGGGTGCACTGATCCACGCGGAACTGGCCGAGCATGGCGTGGAAGTCCTGACCGGTACCACCGTCCAGGCGGTCACCCGCGCCGCACCGGGCCAGGCCGGACGACTGCACGTCCAGGCCACCGCCGCCGACGGCTCGGCCGTGACCCGCGTGGCCGACATGGTCCTGGTCGTGGTCGGGGTGCGCCCCGAGACCACCCTGGCGGCCGAAGCCGGGGCCACGCTCGGCGTCAAGGGCGCGATCGCGGTCGACAGAAGGATGCGGACCAGCCTGCCGGATGTGTTCGCCGCCGGGGACTGCGTGATCACCCATCACCGGCTGCTCGGCGAGACCTACCTGCCGCTGGGCACCACCGCGCACAAGCAGGGCCGGGTCGCGGGCGAGAACGCGCTCGGCGGGAACCGCGAGTTCGCGGGCAGCCTGGGCACCCAGGTGGTGAAGATCTTCGACCAGGCCGCCGCCCGCACTGGGCTGCGGGATCACGAAGCGGCCCCGGCCGGGTTCGCCCCGGTCAGCGTCGCGTCGGAGGCCGATGACCACAAGGCCTACTACCCCGGCAGCCACCGCATCCACATGCGGGTCACCGGCGACCGGACCACCGGGCGGCTGCTCGGCCTGCAGCTGTTCGGGCACCGGCACGCCGAGATCGCCAAGCGGATCGACATCGCCGCCACCGCGATCTTCCACACCATGACCGTCGACGCGATCAGCGACCTGGACCTGTCCTACACCCCGCCCCTGGGCAGCCCCTGGGAAGCGGTCCAGATGGGCGCCCAGGCCTGGGTCCGAGAAACCCAGCGGCGCTAACCCGCCCGAAATCTTTAGCAGAGGAACAGCTATGTCAGGGCACAACAGAGGGCCCGGCCCTCAGCCACACCAGACAGGCCACCCAGCCATCAGGGTAGCCGCCGCCGCGATCATCCTCCTCGCCCTCGCCGCATGCAGCAGCACGACTACCACGCCTGCCAGGAGCACCGCGGCCAGCGCTGGCCCCAGCGGCGGGCCGGGCACCCTCACCGGGGCGGGATCGACGTACGTCGCCCCGTTCTTCGCCCTGGCCTTCGCCCGATACCAGCAGCAGCACCCTGCGGTCACCGTGAACTATTCCCCCGTGGGCAGCAGCGCGGGCATCGCCGCGATCAGCGCCCGGCAGGTCGACTTCGGCGCCTCCGACGTGCCCATGAACGCGAGCGAGCTAGCAGCCGCCAATGGAGGCCCGGTCACCCAGGTGCCCGACGCGCTGGGCGCCGAAGGCGTGGCCTACAACCTGAACCTCCCGGCGGGCGCCCGGCTGCACCTGACCGGCCCAGTCCTCGCCCGCATCTTCCTCGGGCGGATCACTCACTGGAACGACCCGGCCATCACCGCCCTGAACCCGGGTATCACCCTCCCGGCCGCGTCGATCGCCGTCGTGCACCGCTCCGACGGCAGCGGCACCACCTACATCTTCAGCAACTACCTGGCTAGCGTCGACCCGGCCTGGGCGGCCAAGGTCGGCACCGGCAAGACGCTCAAGTGGCCGGCCGGGGAGGGGGCCGAAGGCAACGGCAGTGTGACCTCCACGGTGTTCCGCACCCCCTTCTCCATCGGATACGTCGAGCAAGCATATTCCCAGGGCCTGGTCCTGCCGTTCGCCGCCATCCGCAACCAGGCCGCAAACTACGTCCTCCCGTCCACCCAGACCATCGCCGCCGCCGCCGCCCAGAAACCCGCCATCACCCCGACCGACTTCTCCATCGTCAACCAGCCCGGCACCACCAGCTACCCGATCAGCGGATACAGCTGGGCGCTGGTCTACACCCACCAGCCCAACCAGGCCAGCGGGCAGACCCTGGTCACCATGCTCGACTGGCTCACCCATGACGGCCAGGCCTACGCCGCCCCGAACCTCTACGTCCCCCTGCCAGCCCAGGTCCAGCAACTCGCCCGCACCATGCTCCAGCAGGTCACCGGCCCCGGCGGGACACACCTCGTGAGCTGACCGCGACTCAATGAGACGGGCAGTGAGTCGGCATCGGGTCAATAGTGGGCGTAGCCAATCGCCTGCCACGGCCCGCACGGCCGCCCTTGAGGCGATGGCCGTGAGCTGGACAATCGGGGCGAGGTGGCAAGACGGCTACGCCCAGCGCCGGTCCTGCGTGGCGGATGAGCATGCTTGATCTGCGACCCTCTGTAGCTCTGGCCCGGCTTGCGCCGGGCCGGCCGCCAAGGCTGAGCCCGGCGCTGGAGCCGGGCCAGCGGCGCCGCAGGCGCCGCCTTGATCTAGTACGGCGCAATTCGGCAATGAAGGCCGCAACAGCCGCTGAGCTGGTGACGCGCTACTGGGCGCGGGCCAGGCGCTCGGCTTCGTCGAGAGCGAGCTGCCAGGGGAAAGCGTCGATGTGCTGTCCGCCGGTACCGGGGGCGTGTGGCTCGAACTCGCCCGGTCCGAGGAGGACACGCATGCCTTCGTCCCGGAGCTGGCCGACGGAGTTCCTGAAGGGGCGGCGGCTAGCGAGGTTGACGAATGGCAGGACGACAACCGGGATGGGGAGGCTGACGGCTTCGGCGAGGATGCCGAGGGCGTAGGTGTCGCTGATGCCCTGGGCGTACTTGTTGATGGTGTTGTAGGTGGCCGGGGCGACGATGACCGCGTCTGCCTTGAGTGAGCGGGGCTCGCCTGGTGAGCGGTAGGCGCTCCGAACGGGAAAACCTGTCAGCGCTTCAAGCCCGGCGACATCGAGGAAGTCCAGGGCAGCGGGCGTGGCGATGACCTGGACTGTCCAGCCGCGCTGCTGGGTGAGCTTGACGAGCTTTCCGGCCTCGGATGCCGGACCAGCGCCGCAGACGATGACCGACAGGACACGGGCGGGCTGGGTCACCGGGCAATCCCGAGCCGGTCAGCGAATTGCTCGGCGTGGCGCTGGACGCCGGGCGGTGCCGAGGTGATGATGTCGCGGACAAGCTGGTGGACGGCGGGCCGTCCGGCGATCTCCTCGGGCGCTATATCCCTGGCGGCCCGCAGCGCCAGGTAGGCGTTTTGGTGTTGGCCGTATTGCTGGAAGGCGCGGGCGGTGTCGATGAGCAGGCTCGCCTTGCGTTCGGTGACCGTGACCTGATCGAGGTTGATGCCGCGTGCGGCGTCGATGGCAGTCCCGGCGTCGCCCAGGGTGACGGCGATGTTGAGCGAACGGCAGCGCCCGCCCTGGCCCCAGTTCCGGACAGCGCCCACAGGATCGCGGCCAGTTGCGGGTATCGCAGGCTCCCCGCGCCATGGTCAACGCTTACATGATCAGCTAACTGACCAGGCACTACATGCAGTGGACATGCTCACAACTCCGGAGGCCGACCCTCTCGATGCGAACTACCGGCAGGCTGGTCGACAACGGTCGCTTGCGCACGTTGCGTGGCCTGAGCGACCGGCCCGGTATCCCGGAGCCGCGGCCGGTGCACTGGGCACGGCTGCGGCGCCAGGCGTTCGCTATCGCGCCGACCGCGGCTGTGCGCCCCGCCGCACGGCCGGGCACTTCATGAGCTCAGTGCCGCCCGCGGCGGCTTGCAGGCGGGAAAATCTGCACTCCGACAGCCCGAGGACCCATCATCAAGCCCTGGCGCGGGGGCGGCATCGCGCCGATCACGTCACCCGCAAGCCCACAAGCGTGCCGTCTACTCAGCCAGCTGTGCGGACACTGGACGGGACGGCGCCTAAATCGGAGCCAGCCATCCGCGAATCCGCCTCTCCACCCTCGCCCTGCGGAGCCGGCAACAGGCCCTCAAAGCGCCCATGGCCGACCGGGCCGCCTGTTCATCGAGCGCCGCACACACGCTCGCCCGGCATGCCATCGAAGGACCTTGCGTCCCGCCGTATGCCGCCAATCCACGCCCAGAACGGCGGTCAGATGACGGTCAAACGATCTTCACGTGGTCTGACGAGAGCGGGAACAACGCTCTGACCTAGGGATTTGCGTGGAGCTACGGGGATTCGAACCCCGGACCTCTTGCATGCCATGTTTCTTGAGCCCGTCCACCTGCGTCGCATCGGACCGGAAGCCAATAGGCCAGACGACCCGGTCCCAGCGTTCCCGTAGCGTGCTGACCTTCTTCGCCCAGGACACCGGCACCCACAACCTCGTCTACGCCAACGCCGACCTCACCAAGGCCACCCAGAACCGCGAGGTCATCGCCTTCTGCGACCACTGGAAAGCCGCCTCCGGAACCGACCCCAAGATGTTGATCATGGACCAGAAGGTCACCACCCAGAAAGTCCTCGGCGAACTCGACGAGCGCGGCGTCAAGTTCGCCACCCTGCGGATGCGCTCACCCAGCCTGGTCAAGCGCATCAACGCCCTCACCAGCAGGGACTACAAGACCGTGGCCCTGGACCGGCCCGGCCCCTACAACCGGCCCAAAGTCTGCGAGTCCGCAGCCGTGAACCTGACAAGCTACCCCGGCACCGTCCGCCAGCTGGTCGTCACCGGCCTGGGCCGCGACGCCCCCACCGTTATCATCACCAACGACACCGCCATCAAGACCAAGGCGCTCATAGAGCACTACGCCCGGCGGATGACCATCGAACAGCGCCTTGCCGAGATCATCCAGGCGTTCTGCGCCGACGCCCTGTCCAGCGCCGTCAACCTCAACGTTGACCTTGACGTCACCTTGTGTGTCCTGGCCCAGGCCCTCACCGCCGCCTTCCGGCTACGCCTGCCCGGCAACTACGCCCACGCCACCCCCGACACCCTCCAGCGTCGCTTCCTGGACACCCCCGGCGAAATCATCACCACCAGCGACAGCATCACCGTCAAGATCAACCGCCGCGCCTACTCACCCGTCCTCCGCGAGGCCAGCCTCCCCGGCGACACCCCCGTCCCCTGGTGGAACGGACGCCAGCTCCGCTTCGAGTTCGCCTGACCCAAGGGCCGAAGTACCGGTGCGGAAATCCGCGCTAACGACGCCGCAGGCTTCGCGTCATGCTACGGACCGCATCGTCGCTCCCCCTTGCAGGGCTTTTGACGCTGGGCTCCGACCCGGCCCGTTTCCCGGCCAAGCCGCCAGCCTGCTACCGGGCCTCCTGGCAGCTACCCGGACCGGACTTCTACCGGCAGGCGACGACGAGCTTACGAACAGCAAGGTCCGCTGCTACGTCACAGCGTCACCTCCCGCTCTGCCGGGCGCACGAATGATCAAGGCTAGCTCTCCCGGCGGTTCGGGTCAGCTTGCCATCGGATCTCTCGTGGCACCCGCGTCGCACAACACAGCGCGGTGGCCTAGTAAATGCTTATTTAGACCACCCATGCCTGAAGCGGTGCCACGCCTGCCTAATACGAGCCCACGCTGCTTGCCATATTCCCTGACCCCCATCAGGCGACAAGCCGCTAATCGCCCAGTCCACTACCTTGTCGCCAAGGATAATCGAGATAGCTGACCAAGCCGCGGTAAGCCCAGCCGCTGCCAGCAATGAAGCATCAAGGCCTACGACCAAACAACCACAGACGCCCTTCGGACAAGCCTGGGACCAGCCGCCTCGCAGCACGGTAGTCCTGTGTGTGGATTAGCATACCAGGCACACCGCACACCCGATCACGCAGGACCTCCAGTGCGGCGTGAAATTTATCACCGTCGAGCTCGCCCAGTCTCACGCCTTCTCGCGTATCCTCGCAATATCGGGCGATCAATTTGGTCAGCGACTCGTCTACACCTGCTCGACTCAGGAGGGATGTCTCCGCTCGCAAGAATCTCCTGAAGTGATCTTGATCACAGACGGTCCAAGCAATCGGGTTTAACGGGCGACACGGATTTAGCGTCCGAATCGGGCGTTGCCGGGGATGATCTTCCTGTAGTGAGAAGCTCTCGCGACACGCGAGACGACAGGAGAAAACGTGGCCCCGGCGCGCGAGCCGCTGACCATGGAAGACAGGGAGGACATTTCCCGCGGACTGGCGAAAGGACTGGAAAATAAAGACATAGCTACCTCGATCGGGCGGGACGAATCGGTCGTGTCCCGGGAAATCGCACGGCACGGCGGGCGCGAGGCGTATCGTGCATGGAAGGCCGACGCGGCCGCACGAGAATCGCGGAGACGCCCGAAGGAGCGTAAAATAGACAATGACGGGGAACTGCGCGAAAGGGTCACGGGCGGCCTGAAGAAAGGCTGGTCACCGGAGCAGATAGCGGGCAGGCTGTGCTTAGGGCGCAACCGGGGAGAAACGGATATGTCCGTATCACACGAGACAATCTATACCTGGATCTACGCCCAGCCGAAAGGCGAGCTGGCCCCAGACCTCCGGAAGTTTCGTGATGAGCAAGGCCACTACCTGTGGAAACGCGATCGAGGCCGCTGCGGAAGCTTGTTAAAGCTCCGAACCATCTACCAATGAGTAACATCAAGATTCTTCATCCATTGGGTGCTCCATACGAAGAATTTTCTGTCGTGCGCCATAGCGGAGAAACTTCTTCCCGGTGGAAGATCAACAACGCTGTGCAACGCCCGCCCATTTCGCAGAGGGACTTCCGGAGGTCTGGGCCCGTGCCGGGATTATCCTGCGCACCGGCCGTGAGCAGCGGAAACCCCGCGTGCGCAAGAAGAGCACGGGCGCGAAGATCGTCGGGATGCGGTCCATCGACGAGCGGCCGGCCGAGGTGGCGGGCCGCCAGGTGCCCGGCCACTGGGAAGGCGACCTGGTCATCGGCAAGGGCGGCAAATCGGCCATGGGCACCCTGGTCGAGCGGGTCAGCCGGTTCGTGTGCCCCGTCGCGCTCCCGGACGGGCACGACGCGGACTCG
>Ga0335078_10009825_pt1 | contig 14159 bp, 16 predicted proteins | sample Lox_Sample_32_FD_206711 | JGI IMG/M metagenome (GOLD analysis project Ga0335078, IMG submission 206711) | Soil microbial communities from Loxahatchee National Wildlife Refuge, Florida, United States - Lox_Sample_3.2 | ecosystem: Environmental > Terrestrial > Soil > Wetlands | place: USA...
CCAAAGACCTTATCGACTAGGCCCGTGGAACCGCCAATCATTCCCTTGAGAAGACCCAACATCAGGTATTGCCCGATCTGGGCAAAGACCGTTGAAGGCGAATGAATCCCGAAGAAATGCTTGACCGCGTTTACGATGTCAGAACCAATGGAGCTTGCCCAACTGCCTACGTCGGCTATAACAGCCTTGGCACCACCGTAAAGGCCGTTAATCAGGTCTTCGCCCGCATTCCACAAGAACCGTCCCGCGCCAGCGAACAGGTTACCGATGTCTGTCTTGAGATTACTAATGTGGGTGTAAACGTTTGAGGCACCTCGGATAACGTAACCGATCGTGTCGGACCAAATGGTATCCCAAATATGATCAACGTCATGCCAAAGGTCAGTTGTGACATCAACGATCGTGTTCTTAAAGTCTGTCCAGTGCGTAACTATGAAAGCAATAGCCAGGCCAACCGGTCCTGTAAGGATACCGACAATCAAGGGCCAATGACCCTTGATCCAGTCGAAGACTGTAGCAAAAGCGCCCCTAATATCGTTCCAAGCGTCAATCCAGAAGTCGCGGAATGCCTTGCAGTGCGTCCAGAGCAGCAGAATGGCTGTAACCAAGACCGCCAGAGCTAGGACAATTACGCCAATAGGGTTGGCGTCCATGGCCGCATTAAGAGACCACTGACCAGCCGTAGCCTCACCCTCGCCCGCAGTGTATAGACCTAGCCACGTAGCTAGTTTCATCACGGCTTGGCCAACAGTGCTAAACACATTACTGAGCTTGTTAAAACCCGAAATAGCCGCATAGACACTAAGGAAGCCCAGGGCTAGGACCATAAGTGTCTTGCCAAGCCCGGGAACCTTTACAAACCATGCAGCCAAGTCCGCAAGAGGCTTTAGGATCGAAGTCAGAACCGGCAGCAAAGCGGAGCCGAATTCAATGGCAAGGTTCTCGACAGATGTCTTGGCCACGTCTAGCTGTTGGTCAAGGTCACCTTGAATCTTTGACCACCCGTTGACGCTAATGCCCGCGTGATCGGCCGCAAACTGAATCGCCTTGGCGTTCGCAGCAAAATCCTTCATATGTGCTCCGCCAAGCAACAATGCGACCTGTAGACCCGTAGAACCCCCGGTCATGGTCTTCATGGCCGCATCGAAAGTCTGGCTCATGCCGGTAGCACTGCTAGCCGACTTAGAGAACTGCGTGATCAACGCTGCCTGTTGCGGAGACAAACCCTTTATTGCGGTAGAAAGCTGGTCAGTTGTGACCTTCCCTTGAAGGATTCCGATAGCCAGGCCCTTAACCGCTGGCGTCATCCCACGGAAAGTGTCGGCCGCGACACTGCCACCCTTGGTGTTGTCAAGAATTGCCTGCGTAAGCGTTTGAATCGTGCCCGTAAGCCCGACCTTGCCCATATCCCTAGAGAGATCGTTAGCATTAAGGCCAAGAGCCCGCATCTCGGCGGATGCCGCAGCACCCGGGGCCTGCAACGAAACGATAAGGTTCCGCAAGTTCATAGACGCGCGTCGGGCATTCATGCCCTGCATGGTCATCTCGGCCATAGCTGCACCGACTTGCGCCAGCGAGATATGAGCAGAGGCAGCAACAGGGAGTATGTTTCCTAGCGCACGGGCTAGATCATCCATATGCATCTTGCCGCTAGCGGTAGTGGCAACAAGCTCATTAGTTACAGCTACGGCAGCCGAAGCGGGCAAATGGTATGCGTTTAGAGCGGAAGTGACAGCATTAGCCACATCCGCTAGATTCGCATTGCCAACCTTTGCACCCTCAGCCGCAGCCTGCAAAACCTTAAGACCATCAGCACCGTGAAATCCGGCCGACTCGATAAGGTACATGCCCGAGACGACTTCTGTAGCAGAAGTGCCCGTGGCCGAAGAAATGTCAAGCATTCCTTGTTTGACTGCGGCCAGTCCCTTTTCCGACTGACCAGCACCCGTAACTAGCTGTTCGCTGGCAGTCTGGAAGTTGGCTGCCATTTTGACCGAGACACCCGCCGCAGCAAGTAGACCAAGGGAAACCATGCCCCACTTAGCCGAAGAGCCCTTAGCGCTGTCACTAGCCGCATCGGTCTTGGCTGCCAAACTCTCTTGGCTATCGCCCGCTACCTTTGCAGCTTCGGACGCACGCAGGTCTGCTGCCCCTAGCTGTTCCTGGGCGTCAAGGGACCTAAGCGTTGCCTCTGTAACTAGATCCTCTGCGGCTGCCTGATCTTCGGCGGTTGCGGTACTGTCGGCACGAACGGCATCTAGCTGTGCTTGCGCGTCTATAACTTCCTGTTGCGCAATACGGAAACGCTCTTCCGCTTCGGTAACAGAGTCGATACCCGCTTGCGCTTCGGCGGTATCGGCAACGATGTTGACAGTGACGCCACGCTTCTCAAGCTCATCCGCCATTGCGTTAGCTTTGTCAATGGTGGAAGTAAGATCCTTGCTGTTGCCCAGAAGACGGAGGGTTACAGTACGGCTAGGCGATGCAGCCATTTAGCTAACCTTCGTTCCGTTTCCGCACCTCTGCTATATAGCTATCAATCCACACGCAGAGACGGTAAAAATCAATAAAGCGGAGAGCGTCCACTTGAGTAGGTATGACATGGCAAAGGTGCGCGAGTTCCCCTAGGTACTTATCGCGCATCCTCACCACATCGGCAGTCAGGTAACGTTGGGTATGAACATCTATGCCTTTACGAGCTTTTATTTCCCTGATTTTGGGTCTGCATCTTCCGGATGTTCCGTAATCCATGCAGCTTCAATTGCAGCCATAAAGGGAACAATCTTGAAGTCAACGGTCTTCGGGTCCGCTTTTTCACCCGACTGGGCGAGCATTAGCCAAAACATAGCCGCAATCGCATCCGGGTTTCCTTCCGCAATCCCGTCTTGCAGTGTCTTGATAGTGAATCCGAAAGCAACCATGATGGTACGGGCCTGAGCTACGGTCATCTCGTCAAGATCAAGCTCATACTCGCGTTCGTCAAAAAGAATCTTCATTTGCCTCTTGCCTCATTATTTCCATCCGGTCATGGCTAGCCAGTCATCAATGACGTTGGCGAAAGCCTCAACTGCCGGTTCAATTGCTATGGCTTCCGCTTCTTCGAGAAACGGCTTCTTGGGTTGCGGGTACCAAGGACCCTTCGTGTAGCGGGCACTGCCCCTTGGTGCGAACAGCGGGTGACGCGCGCCAGTCTCGAAGGGATAGGCGTTAGGTGCGATCTTCCCGCCAGCACGTATAGAAACCCCGCTAGTACCGCCAATCACCCTTATTGAAGCGGGAATCCTGGTTGAAAACCCTGATGTAGACCGTGCTGCGTCGGCAACTACCTCCGCAGCTTCCTTCAAGCGCTTAGCCATAGCCTTTTTAGCTTCGGGTGACGAAGAAACGGACAGGCTACGCAGGGTGGCCGACGCAGATACGCCACCCTGCACAACCGTTGTTTTTGCCATGGTCAGACAACCGAGTCTTCCGACTGATAGACAATCTGAATCTGAGTAGTAGCTTCGTCGTCAAGACCGGTAAAGCTAACCGACTGAGTAACAACAGCCGGACCGGGAACCTTTGGCGATTCTCCGTCAAGCTTAATGTTCGGGATGATAATGTCTAGCAAGTAGTTGCTAGTTGAGACGGTAGGCCCGGTAAAGGTCAGTTGCAGTGACGTGGTTGTGTCCGCAGCAAAAGCGTTATACATAGCTTCGGATGACAGCCATTCAACCGTCATGGTGCCAGTGATCGAACGGAACCCGTTTTCAATCTGTTCTGCCTTGAAGCCACCCGCACCAAGGAAAATACGCTGGCTATCAAGCTTCACAGAATGCTTAATGTCGATATCCTTGACGTTGGTAGTCGCAGCCTCACCAGAAAGAGCAACAACGTTGCTGGTAACCGTGGGAGTACCACCCGTAAAGATCGTGGCCTCACGGAAGTGGAACACTCCGGAGCCCAGGCCCGAAGTCGGAAGCCCGAAGCTGGCCAGGCCAGGAACCGAACCGTTCAGCGGGTCAGTGTTACCGGTGCCCGCTAGTTCGTTACGCGCGTCAATATTAAGCGTAAGCTCGGCAATAGCGCCAACGGAGCACTTTAGTTCCCAGTCAGAAATCTTGCAGCCAACGTAAGTAAACGGGTCAACGTTACCACTGATATCAGGAACACCCTTCTGCAAGCTAAAAGAGTGACCAAGAAGAGAGCCAGGCCAGTTGACCGAGCGATAAATTCCAGAAGATCCAACCTGAGTAGGCGTAGTCAGCACATACGAATACGATCCGAGCATGTGCTGAATCCAGTAAGCCATTTGCCGGGTAGGAAGGTCCATAACCAGCCCGCCGGTTGCCTCATAGTTCGTCAGCACACGCCTACGGGCACGGTCATAGAGACCGCCACCGTGTAGGCCCTGGCCCTGAACCGTAGTCTTCTTCAATTCGAGGGTTTCCGACTTGATTTCATAGCTTCTCTGACCCGTGTAGGTAGGAGCTACACCATAAGTGGATTCCGCAAGCGAGGTTATCTGAGTAGCAATACCGCTACCAATGGCCACCATCGGTTAGTCACTTTCCTTGTCTTCTGCCTGTAGCTCGGCTAGTTCAGCCTCAAGCTCGGTCTCTTCTTCATGTCTGACTTCGGCAGCCTCATCCGGTGCCGGTTCCCAATACAACGGGTCATAAATCGCGCCGTCCGGAATCCAAAGAGTGTCACCCGGCTTGAAGTTGCCAAACGGAACCTTATTTCTTAGTGTCATTTCCATTCCTTATGACAGCGAGGTAACACGCTGCGAGCATCTGACTTCAAAGGTAAGCTGACCCATTGCGCTACCGTTCTGAGTGGTTGTTGGTACGTAATCCATATCTCCGCACTCGGCATACCTGACCACTTGGGTAAGCGTGGGGTTGTTCGCTACGGCAACTTCAATGGCGTTAAACACGGTCCAAGTGTCATCCATCCGGTTAAGAAAGTCCGTTGGCGTGGAACCCTCACCCGCGAAGACCGTAATCTTGCAGTGAATCGAGAAGGTCTCTTCACGCCTGTAGTTGGGTCCTAGCTCGGCCGGTTGCTGGTCACCCGTAACCCCGTTGATCTCAATTGTGGTCGGAGTTTGAAACACGCCTAGTTCGGCTCCCACCCAAACCGTGTAGTTAGGAAAGAGAGCCGTAAGCATATTGAAATACGACTGAGCAGCGAGATATTGAACGGAGGCCACAGCAAATCACCCGATGATTGGGGTTCGGCGGGAACCCTTTAGAAGCTCTAGCAAATCGGCCGGAACACCAAGGTTTATGCTCGAAACACCTTCGGCACGGGTGAAGTCCTGGTTAACTGCCTGTGCAGCGGTAGTTACTGCGTTTGCTGTCATTGCACGCATCTGAGAGTTACGCCACCAATAGGCGATAAGCTCAAGCTCGAAGAGCACAACAGAACCGGGGTAGTTATCCCTACCGGCTATGTACTGAATATGAATGTTCTTGGACCCGGGAACAAAGGGAATCATCACATTACCGGCACTACGCCTAGAGATAGCTCCAAGAATGGGGGAGTCGATCGAATAAGCGAACATCGATCCTGCCGGAACCGTGTTGACTTGCTGGTAATCCAATTCCCAGTTCCACCAACCCCAGCCTTCTTCGACATTGACAATCTCAAGCACGGGACGATGCCGAAGGTAAATGACGAAATCACCACCGCTTTGATATTCGTCATACTGCGTTGGGATGACTTCTCCGCACTCGGCTTTAACCACGTCATCAGCCGCGTTCATGTAAACCTGTAGCTCGGCATCATCGGTGGTGTCGGTAGGGGAGTAACGAAGATGCTGACGTACTTCCGTCAGCGAAACGATGTTGGTTGCCATAGATCCCTCTAGAGGTGGGGCAGGCGAATACAACTGGCCCCACGGAGAGCCACGCAAGCCCTAAAGGGCTAGATGATCAAGCTCCGTGTATAGCACTACACGGGTTGCTAGTTGATCTAGTTAGCGTGGCTCTCAGCGCTTCGTGGCGAGAGGCCAGAGTACAGCCGCTACGCCGAAATTCCTTGATAGCTGCAAGAGGTTTCGCAGCGAAGGGGTTGGGCGGGTGTCTCAGTTGAGGCGATGCTGAAACACCCGCGAAACCTCTTAGACCAAACAGGTTCGGTCAGGTCTGGTTAGTCGAGTACAGAACCGCAGCACGAAGGTCATTCGACCGCGCATCCATACGGACGTAGCCTAGGAAGCCAACTTGCAGGTAATCTGCATAACGCTCAGTCAGCCGCATAACGCCAGCCTGGTTGACTTGCCTAACCACAACAGCCGAGTTGAAGTCACCAAACAGAAGACCACCCGAAGTGCTAGCCGAAGTGGACACAGCCGAGGTGTTCTGATCAACAATCACGGGGTACCCGTAAAGGGTGTCCGGCTGCCCGGGAGCGACATTCGGAGACCACAGAGGGTGCGAGTAAGCGTCGGTAATCGTCCGGAGCATGGCCATGGTAAGGTCATTGCACACGAACACAGAACGGCCGAGCTTACGGTAGGCAGGGTCAACCGAAGCGATCATGCCTAGAATGTCGTCAAAACCAATCAGGCCATTAGCCTTCTTAGCCTGCGCGGTAGTGCCACCCTCAATGGTGTAAGCCGAACCGCCAGCGGTACCGGCCCAGTTGCCGACCGTGCCAGAGAGGTAGACACCACCCATGGCAGGCGAAGACTGGTGACCACGCGCGGCAAGAGCCGTCTCAACACCAAGGAACGCAGACGAACCAGAGCCAGAGTGAAGCTCCGCCGCAACCTTACGGCCGATAGCCTCTCCCATACGATCCGTCACAAACTGGTCAACGTCAAAAGCCGAGTCGTTGATCAACTGAATAGACGCAAGGATGACACCAGAAACGATGGTCCAAGCGTTCAGCATGCCCTGGCCAAACTGGTAATCAGTACCGCCAGAGTCACCACCAAAACCCAACTGGTTCTGCTCAGTGATATACGAACCGACGATCGCAGTCGGGTCAACGGTCGGCCACGGCATCGGCTGGCCGGAATCGGTTTGCACCATACGGCAATACGGAAGAATCCCGCCATATTCCTTAATGGCAATTTGGAGGTTCATCCAAAAGCCCTGCGGAATCAGGTAACCAGCGTCATAACCCGTACCCCCGGCAGAGATACCAGCCGAGTTAGGGGCAGTAGACAGACCATGACCGGAGTCAAGAACTGCACGCTGTTCGTCCGAGAGTCCCTTATCGCCCCTACGGAACCAAGTAGAGAAAGCCTCTTCGTAGCGCTTCTCTTCACCCTCGGGGGTTGTGGTAGCAGTCGAAGGCTCCCGAATACCGGCAATAGGCTCCGGCTCCGCCGAACGCGCGGCATAGGTACGGGCAAGCTCAAGATCCTGGTCAAGCTTCCGGAGCTTCTTGTCCCTCTTGTAAAACTCAGTGCGCTCGGAATCCGAAATCTCGATTCCGGCTTGCACCTTCTGAATAATGGGCTTCATACCCTCGAAGACCTGTGCGCGCTTCTCGCGAATAGTGCGCTCAGCCTCAGTGATTCCAGCCATGGCTGAAACTCCCTTTGTTGCTAGTTGATTCAGAGACCTAGCTCAACTTCGCGGCTACGCGCGTCGGCAATGTCGGCAAGAATGCGTAGTGTTTCGTCTTGCTTTGCTTCCGGAGTGTCGGTTGACGGCTCCGCTTCCCGCGCGGAATCGGCGGGTGCCAAACCCTGATGGGCTTGAATATGCGCGGCATGGGTGGCAGCGCTTGACACAAGTGCAATAGCTTCCTGTACGGCTTGTGGCAAACTGTCAATCCCTGCCTTATCGAATAGGGTCATAGCCTGGGCTAGCGTGGCCGCAATCTGCGGAATACGCTTCTGAGTGCCAGGCTTCATTACAGGACTCTTGTCCCGGGTTTCGTCAGGATCGGATGCCGACTTCTTATCGGCCGAACCCTTAGCGCACTTGGGGCAAGTAAGACCCGCGCCGCACTTCGAGCAAACAGGCTTAACCTTTTCGGTGAAAGCCCTACGCTCGCCAGTGATCGGGTCATAACGCTTAGCGAACGAACGCCACTCGGTAACTAGCTGAGCTTCGTTCTCTTCACTGATGGTGATACCAAACTTCTTGGCCGCAGCCTTGATTGCACCCTTGATCTTGGAAAGCTGTGCAGCGGTATATGCCGCAGCGTTCTTGGCCTTATTGATGTAAGCCCATGCAGCCTTAACGTGCTTCTTGGTGTCAACCGGGTAGCGCTTTTGCTTGTCAGACTGGTAACCAGGGTCGGCATAAGTCACGTTGCCATAAGGCTTGCTACCGTCACCCGGGGCATCTCCGCCACGGTCCTGAACGGGTGGCCTACCGCTTTCGTCAGGGTCAGGAACCGGCTTCTTATCCTTCTTGGCTGCCCGGGTCTCGATCTTGAGAGCTTCCTTAGTTCGCTTAATCATGGCCTTCTTACTCCGAATAGAACCCCAAACCTTTTCAGCGCTACGCGCGGCAATATCTGTGTCGTCATAAGCCGGGAAGGTCACTGGCGAGACTTCGTGAAGTTTCACCTCACGGATACAACGATTGGTGCCGTTGTACTTATCAGACGGCTTGCCGTCATCATCGGTCCAATCGTCCTTTACAACTTCAAATCCAAAGGACATGCCTTTAATAACCCGGGCCTTGACACAAGTCCTTAGATCCTGCCCGTAAGTGGTGTCAACAGGCTTGGCTTCAATCTCAAGGCCACGGTCAGACTCGGAAAGCGAGAGAGAACCCGCACTCTTCCGCGCCAAAGGCTTAGACGAATCGTGGTTGTAGAGCATCACCACATCTGACTCTTGTATGGTCTTGGTGAAAGCTCCCGGTGCAATTTGCTCCCTGAAACCCCAGGGCTTTTGCCCGATCATCGTAGGCTTGTTAAACGGTGCTGCAAGCCCGGTAAGTACGCCTTGTTCGTCAAGAGCAACAGCGCCAATGTCAAATGCGCGATATTCCATCATTGTGAGTTCTCACCCTGTAGTTGCTGCGTACCTGAGCCCGGCTGAATTGCGGGACCTAGAGGCACCACATTAGGATTCTGGCCTTCTGTCATCATGTTTCCGGCCTGCATGTTGAGCGGAGTAAGCGGTACATCTAGTCCGTCAATCGGCTCTAGGTCTTCCCACGCGCGAGCTTCGTTCCGAGTAAGCCAACCCCACTGCACAGCAATTGCATATGCTTGGAAACGCTCGCTAGTGCTACCGCGCATAAGTTGTGTCAGGTCGTACACGGCGTATTGCCCGCGCGTGGAAACCACTTCGCGGGTATAACGCTGTTCCATCCGGCCAGTCCAACCAGCTACGGTGTAAGCGACAAAACCTATGTTCTGTTGTTCAATCCCAGTGCCCCAAGAAGTTGACTTTGACTCATCACCAATCAAGTGAGGCGGGATTCCGTAGATACGCGCTAGCTCGCTCGCCTGCCACTCGCGAGACTCAAGGAATTGCAGCGAGTCTGGCGGGATGGTTAGAGACTGAAAATCCGTCTCAGCGTCAAGAACGGCAATTTCACCCGAGTGATTCGTACCCGCGTGGGTCATCTGCCACTTACGCTTGATCTCATCCGCTTGGGCTTGCTCGGTCAGAGGTACCTTGACCTTGAGAATTCCGCTTAGCTGAGTACCCGAGCTATAGAACTTAGCTGCCAGTTCATCGGCTGCCATCGCGGTACCGTAAGTCTGTGCGGCCACCTGTAGCGGAGAGAGCCCGCGAATACCGTCATAACCAAGACCAGGGATGTGCATAACCTCGAAGGTGGTCAGAATCTCGGTCTTCATGAACGAACCGTCCGGCTTTAGCCGACGTACCAGGAAGATTTTGTTACCCTGGTCATCTAGCTTTACGTCAACCAAGCTCGGAGTGATCGGAACAAGGTCAATGATTGTTCCGGAGGTGGGACCATCGGGGCCAGGGCCACGAATCTTGCGGACGAAAGCGTTTCCCCAGAGTGCGAGGTGAGCCACAACCAATTCGTTTAGCTCGTAAGGCGTGTAAGTCGTGGTGAAGTTGTATTTGTCTAGGCACGGCACCCGGATAGGCGTCCGGTCAGCTTCCCGGTAGACCATCAGCGGGCAGCCAGCAACCACGGTGGCCAGAAGGCCCACGCAACGCCACACGGTAGGAAGCGCTAGAGCCCGATCGGCCGTAACGGTCTTGCCCGAAGCGTTGTTCTGTCGGCTAAGTAGGCCATAAACGTTATCGAATGCCACAGACGACAGAGGTACGGCAGGGTTATCGAAGGGGTTAAAGGTCCCTCCGCCGTAAACATCACGTTGCTCGCGCTGTGGCCTAAACAAGCTCATTACTTCGACCTAACTTCGGCTGCCACTATCGCGCCTACGCCAAGAACACCTAGCGCGATAAACAACGCGAAATGTGCAATGCAAATGAAGATAAGAGCAACGCCAGCAAACTCAACCAGATTCCAGCGGTTCTCATGTAGATACTTGGCAATCGAGACGACTAGCTTGATCTCAAAATAGCCAAACTTCTCTAGGCCCTTACCACACGAAATGATGACCCTTGATAGGAACATCCGTGCCAGGGAAGCAATCCGGATCATCTTGTGTGAGCCAGAATGCAGCACGGTCAACAGCCATGACCGCAGCAACCGCCAAGTCGATCTTTCGCGGAGAGTTCCTAGCGTCTTTTTGAAGTCGTGCCCCACGCGAATCCACCTTTATCCATGCGTTACTGAGGTGCCTTGTTAGTCTTGGGTCACCATCGTTTGTCAGTTGTTGAGTGGTGACCATTTCATAGAAGCGCTGTGTAGCCGGACCCATACGAGAAAGGGTCTGCGGGAAAACCACAACCGGCAAACCTTCGTCAGTAAGGTCTTCGGCAGCATCTAGCCAGAGAAATTCGTCCCAGGCGATCTCGCGAACGTCGTAAGTGCGGCAAGCCTCGCGAATTGCGTCCTTGACCTGTGCTCTGGGCACTCGCCACTCACCTTTATCGCCTACCGGCTTTTCCCAGAGGTTAAGAACAATGATCTTGGGTTCGGTTTCGACAGTGACCGCAACTAGCGCGGTACAGTCACCATTGCGGGAGCCGTCAAAGCCGAGAACAACACCCTTCTTGGGCTGTGTAAACTTCCAATCACGCTTGCATGCACTCCAAGCACCTTCGGGAAGCCATGCTTTAGCGGCCGAAACCCACATGTTCAAGCGCTTAGTCTTGAAGTCATTAATAGTCCCCTTGGCCACAGCCGTTTTATAGGTGGCCTCGAAGTCTTCCGGGTCTAGCAAATCGTCATAGCCGGGGTTGGCAGCGCGCCATACCTTCGGGTCAGAAGGGTCACAATTGTCCGGTGCGCCCCACCACGCGAAGAAGAAAGCGTTGTCGATTTCTTCTCCGGAAATTAGCTTCTGTCCATACTGATACATCTTGTAACAGATGGAATCTCCGCCAGTCTGGTCTGTTTTGACGCCAGCGGTAGTGATTGCAACCAGCATCGGGTCTTTTCGAGCGCCAAAAGCGTTGCTCAATACGTCCCAAAGCTCTTCGGTGGGTGCTGCGTGCAATTCGTCATAGATCACGAAGGTTGGGTTAAGCCCTTCCTTGGTGAAGGCTTCTGACGACAGGGCTTTGTAAATGGAACCGGTCTCTTTGACTTCAAGCACGTCACGGTAAGGCGTGATCATCTCGCTCAGGTCTTCGTCAAGCTCCACAATCCGCTTAGCAACACCGAAAACGATCTTTGCCTGTTCCTTATCGCTGGCCGCAGAGTAAACCTCGGAGCCCTGGCCACGCATGAGCAGGGCATGAAGGCCAAAGCCAGAGCCGATAGCTGACTTACCGTTCTTGCGAGGTAGCCCGATCAAAGCCCTACGGTGCCTTAGACGACCATCGGGCCTGCGTGCATATACCGCGCTGGTTAGCGTGCTCTGCCACGGCCGGAAACGAATAAGCTCACCCGTGTTGCAGGCATAACCGTCTTTGGTAACCCGGCAGTAGCCTTCTTGGAACTTCCGGATTAGCTGACCATCGCCCCTAGCCATGTCCTCTTCTGGTACGTAGGTCATGTACCTCGGGGGACTAGCCATTGTTATTGCCTCATGAATAAGATTTCCAGTAAACAACCATCATGTGATTAGGGTCTTCGGGGTAGTCCCACGCTGGCCCTGCTAGGCTGTTTTCACCAACGGCTATAAGCTCCCTGGCTGACAGCATTTCCTTAGTGCGCCAGTCGGTATAGTCGTGGAGGTGTTCTATGTGCCCGTGATCGTGAACTTCGATACCCTGGTCTAGCATCGCTATTGCAACGTTTATCCGGTTGTCTAGGTGTTTCCAGCAACCCCGGTAATTGGGGCACTCACGACACTCGATCGGAGACCTATCGGCTCTCAGAAGCTCGCTAATGGATATCTGGCTTTGGAGGTTCACGGAAAACTTGGTGCAACCCAAGCCGGTAGAGCACTCGACAGAAAACGGCGGAGGGAAGATGGGGGATGAGAAGTTGCACCAATCCCTGTCACACTTCTCGAAGGAAGGCAACACGTCAGCCGTGATGATTTTATCGCCTTCGATTGTCACCAGGACTTCACCCGTGTCCCACCGCGCGGCCAGTTCTTCCGGGTAGCCGTAGAGTCCTTCTGTGTAAACAAACTCAGTCTCCGGGGCAAACTGGGCTATCGCTTCTGCCGTTTCATCACGCAAGCTTGAATAGAAACAACAAACCAGCACGTCAAATCGCCTCTTATTTGAGCGAACCGGGTAGCTCTTCCGCTAGGAACCGGTCACTAACCTTCCGCTCGGTTCGTCCTAGCCGATCTTCGACCACTGCCAGGCGTTCACCATGGTTCGCTAGCTTGTCATCTGTGCGCTCATTGTGGGCTCTCTGGTCTTCCCGCATGGCCGCTACCTGAGTTGCCACATCCCTGAGTGTGGTTTCAAAGTTTCCGTATCTGCGAGACAAGCCCAAAAGCTGCACTACCACCGTTATTGATGCGCCTATGAGCGCAATGAACAACGGGATGATTACGTAAATGAGCACGCTAAAGTTAGTCGCAGAGGTTACAGTCTGAGCTATGACATTCATGTTGAGCCAACAATCTTGTCAACCTGAGTGGCTATATGGGTGAGTGCTTCGTGATCAACGTCTGCCTTGGCCTCTCGCATAGCGTCGGCCCTGTTCGCTGTTCGTTGAAGACAGAACAGTCCCCAACTTTGAATCCAGCTAGAGAACACGATCACTTCGACCTTGAAGAGTATCGGGATGCCGATAGCGAGAAGCGGAATGGCCAAGGCGAGGTACATTCCGACAACTGAGCCGAGCATAAGAGCGAGGTGATTGGTGACGAAGTTGTTAAAGCGGGAGATTTTCCGCTTGGTCACTACCTCGTTTGGGTGGTGAACACTGGGATGCATTACTCTCCGCCTTTTTGAATGTACGCAGCCACAAATTCTTCTGCGTTCTCTTCAAGAATCTCGTCTATCTCGTCTAGAAGCGCATCAATCTTCTCGGTTAGCTCGCTCTCATCAATGCGAACTGGCTCAACTGGCTCTTCGGCTTCTGCCTCGCGTGCCTTGGCCTTCTGTGCGTCGGTGGTAATCATCGGGAACCCTCATCAATTAGCTTGCGCAACGCTCCCCGGGCCTTAGCTTCTGCTAGACCGAGCTTTGCCCTGTCTGTAGGCGAGAACCCGAGCACACTTAGGCACTGCCTTATGGTTTGCTCACATCTGCGAATCTCGGCAATCAACGGGTGAGCTACCGTTTGGTTCTGCGACCCTGTAACCGTCAAGCCTTCTCTAGCCACGACTTCGCGGTAAGTGTCAATATCGTCATATGCGCGGGCTATTTGCTCAATCCAGTGGTAATCCTGGTCATTCTTGAGCCAGAATCCCGCTTCCCAGGTCTTCCGCCATTCCAACCGGCCGCGTTGCCTGAGCCCGCGTGGGGCAGGTGGCCTGCGTACCGCTTGCTCTACTGGCCCCGACTCGCGAATAGCTATTTCCCTGCCACCTGGGGTACGGCCATTGCCTTTAGCCTTAGCCATCATGCGCTCAAGTGGTTCTTTTCTTCGCCCCATACCGCTATTCTCTCCACCAGAATTTTGACGAATTCCGCTGAATTTAAACGGATATTCGCAAATTCAATCGAATCCGGCCAGGAAACCAAAAATAACGTTCGATTTTGAGTCGGTGTGCGTGTGCCTAACACGCGG
>Ga0335078_10009827_pt1 | contig 14158 bp, 10 predicted proteins | sample Lox_Sample_32_FD_206711 | JGI IMG/M metagenome (GOLD analysis project Ga0335078, IMG submission 206711) | Soil microbial communities from Loxahatchee National Wildlife Refuge, Florida, United States - Lox_Sample_3.2 | ecosystem: Environmental > Terrestrial > Soil > Wetlands | place: USA...
CGAAACTCTGGTGGGAATGATCTTTCGCCAAGTCTTTACAGACGGACGTAAGCTGCCGCAAGAGACCGAACCGACCTGGCTGGGAAACTCCGTCGGGCGATGGGATGGCGATTCATTCGTCGTGGAGACCAACGGCTTGAGAGACGGTGGCTGGATTGATACCGCGAAAGCGCATCCCCACAGCGATGCGCTGCATGTGACCGAGCGGTTCCACCGCGTGGATTTCGGCCACACAGACCTAGCCATCACCATTGACGATCCGAAGGCGTACCTGAAGCCATGGACGGCCACGGTGAAGCTTCGACTGCTACCGGACACCGATCTGATCGAGTCTTTCTGCGACGATCACGAGCGCACAATGCCGCACCGTGTGGTAACGCCCGCCCCGCCCGAGCCACACAGCCCGCCTCTGGCAAAATAGCGGCGCGGGTGTTCCCTTGACCCGTATCCATGACGCGAACCGGCCGTCACGGCTGCAGACCGAGCAGCCTCGCCGGATTGACTTTGGACATCTGGTCGATTTCCGCTTCGCTGAAACCCTGGCCTTTGAGGTATTCGTACAACTGCAGTAGCCCGTCGGGGTGGAGCGGGTTTCCCACTTGCCCGAGGTCGCTCGAAAGAACGCAATGTTCCGGCCCTATCTCCCGAATTGCTTTCACGTACGCCCTCGCCGCGTCCGAGTCCGGCCGTACCCAGACGAACTCGAGGTATGCTCCTAGTTTCGCTGCCTCCTGCATTTCGGGAATGGACATTCCGACCTGCCGGCTCATCGCGTGTGTGACCATGATGTTTCGCACACCCTGGCGGCGAGCCTCTTGGATAATTAAAAGAGCTTCGGATGGCGAGGAATGGCCGGTTTCCAGTACCAGGTTGTTCTTCGCGACGATGGAAATAACCTGCAACACCTCGGGAACCAATTTGCCATTCTGCGCCACGCGAGCGAAAGGACGGTTCTGGCCGGATGCGGACACCTCGTGCTCGGAATCGAACGTGGGCATCCACACGACCTTACCGTAGCCGCCCTTCACTTTGGTCATCCATTCCACGGCGGCCGGGTTCACGCCGCCCACGGTGAGGTCGAGCGAAATGCCCCCGAACACCTCAATGCCGGGCACTTCCTTACGCACCGCGTAGGCCAGCGAAGCAGTAGGTTCGTAATGGTTTTTCAGGACGATGGCGCGCATCCCGCGGCTCTTAGCCAACCGGGCCAGATCGATGGCGTCTATCGACCGAGGCGATCCATCGGGATCAGAATGGGCGTGCATGTCAATCGCGCCAGTCAGCGTTTGGCCCCTAAGCGCCAATGCGATGAAGCTCAGTAGCCACACCCGTTGCATGCGCCGTCGGCTGCCGTTCAAGCGCCCTTTTCGGTGATGTCCTTGTCCGCTGGGATGTGGCATAGTTGATCCCCCAGTGGAAATGTATCACGGCTACGCCAAACGCCGGTTCCGCAGCTACGAAAAGGACCTGAGCGCTCTCTGCGTATCCGCGCCAACACGTCCCACTCCCGGAGTCACCGGCCACAAACGGGTGTATACTTTTGGGCGCTGGCAGGTGGGAGCGAATTCCGAGTTTCGTTGTCAAGGAGTGACCTATGGACTCAAAGAGACCGAATCGGCGGGGATTCCTGAAGGGTGGCGCGGCACTAGCGGGTCTGGCGGGAAGCGCAAAAGTCGCGAAGGGCCAGACTCAAGGGACGCCGCAAACGAAGATTGACGAACTAGTGGCCTATGGAGATCGCTCGCGGTTCGTCACCTCGATCCGAATGCCGGTGGCTGAGAGGCATTCGCCGGATGAATTCGGGCTGACATTTCACGTTTTGACCCCACTGCAAGATGAATTTGGTATCATCACGCCCTCGTCTCTGTTCTACACAGCGACACACCGCGGTTCCTATGTTCCTGACATCGACCCAAAGGAGCATCGGCTGATGATCCACGGGATGGTGGATCGGCCCCTGATTTTCACGATGGATGAGCTGAAGCGGCTGCCTTACGTATCGCGCATTCACTTTATCGAATGCTTAGGAAATCGGGCCCGGCCGACTCACAAGACCGTTCAGGAAACGCACGGATTGACCGGCTGTGCGGAATGGACCGGCGTGCCGTTGTCGCTATTACTTAAGGAAGCGGGTGTGCAAAGCGGGGCGTCGTGGATCGTCGCGGAAGGCGCTGAAGAAATAAAGGGGGCGTCGAGCATTCCGCTGGGCAAGGCGCTGGACGATTGCGTGGTGTGCTATGCGATGAATGGGGAGCCGCTTCGTCCGCAGCAAGGCTTTCCGTTGCGGCTCATGGTACCTGGATTCGAAGGCATTTATCAGATCAAGTATTTGAGGCGAATCAAGGTCGTGGACCGCTACTACATGACGTATGACGATTATGGGCACATCAATCCGGATCCCAAAGTGGCAGCGCTGACCCACGAAATTGGTCCGAAGTCGGTGATCACGTTTCCTTCCGGAGGACAGCAGCTCTCGGGTGCTGGGTTCTATGAGATCACCGGACTGGCATGGTCGGGTGCAGGCGCGATTAAGACCGTGGAGGTGTCGACGGACGGCGGCCGGAGCTGGAAGAATGCGGAGCTTCGGTCACCAGCTCTCCGGATGGCGCACACTCGATTCGGCTTGCACTGGAATTGGAACGGACAAGAGTGCACGCTCATGTCGCGATGTACGGACGAATTAGGCACGGTCCAGCCTACGCGAGCCGAGGTCGCTAAGTACTGGAAGCAGCCTCTGGACAGCAATTTCCGGGTACCGGGCGCGGACAATAGTGTTCAACCATGGAGAGTCGCGGCGGACGGGAGCGTGCACAATGGGTTGGCCTAGGATTGCTCTCGTTACAGCCCTCCTCGGGCTTTGCCAGACTTCTTGGACGCAGTCGCCCACCTACGGCGTAGGCAGGACTCCGACGCCGGAAGAAATTCGTGCTTGGGACATCACCATCAGCCCGACCGGGAAAGAACTCCCGCAAGGGCATGGGACGGCCAAGGAGGGAGCCGCGGTTTTCGCCAGCAAGGGTTGCGGCGGGTGCCACGGAGCAACGGGCTCCGGAGGCCACGCTCCGACGTTGATCCGGAATAAGCCTGGGCAACCAGTGACGGCAACGACCTGCCTCGCCCCTTGTGTCAATGACTCGAACGCCATGGCAATCCACTCCCCGTTCGCGACAACGATCTGGGATTACATCAATCGCGGCATGCCGCTTGGCGACGAAGGGTCTCTCACACCTCATGAGGTGTACGCGCTCACGGCTTACATACTGTACAAGAACGATGTCATCAAGGAAGACGAAGTGATGGACGCTCAGAGCTTGCCGAAGGTAAAGATGCCGAATCACGACGGCTTCGGGCTACCTCCGCCGTGGAAGCACGGGGAGCCGAGGCTCCAGGGTTACCCATAAGACCGTACCACTGCGTCCCGGAGACAGACAGCCTGATGCGCGCGCGGTGCGCCATCAATGTCCAGGCTGCCTCTCATAGCCGGCGGCGCTGTGCCCTTATCAGTCGAATGAAGTCGGGAAGCTCGTGAGGGGAAACCGCTCCCCATCCGGATTGTGAGCGGTCAATCGTCGAGAGTCGTCCGGGCCATTCACCTTCTGGATTGAGTTGATTCCGCCGGTCTTGGCCACGGCGATGCTCTTCGGCTGTGTCCGTTAGAAATATTTCGTTCCCGGGCTTGAGAGACGCGCCCTGCATAGCTCGGATCAGAGGCGTGGTTTTGACGCCACCCGAGTAGACGGCAGCTTACGCAGTCTTCTGGCCCGACTCAGTCGCGTGGAGGTCCTGGTGATTGACGACTGGCCCATGGCCCCACTGTCCGAGCCTGAGCGCCGCGACTTCTGGGAGATCTGTGAAAACCGCTACCAAGTGCGCTCGACCATCCCACCTCGCAGCTCCCTGTCTCGCGCTGGCACGAGCAGATCGGTGATCCAACTTTGGCCGACGGCATCCTGGACCGCCTGGTTCATAATGCCCATCGCATCGAAATGCGTGGCGATTCCATGCGCAAGAAACGTGGTGGCTCACAGGCGGCGAGCTGACGCTCGCCGGATCTTTCCTGCTCTGGGTGGGGACGGACCTGCTGTCATTCCCCGCACCCCTTCTCCGCCGTGCGCCCCTTCCTCCGCTTCGCTCCGGATTCGGATTTTCCTTGACCAAGCCGAACACTTCCTGCACAATCGACTTGCCAGCGTCGCTACTGTTCGCCTTCGGCCCGGAATGCCGTTCGCGTTTCCTGTGCCTCCGCTTCCAGCCCCTCAAGCACACGTTTAGGCTTGGTTTCGTCTCAACGCTGGTCCGGCAGGTCTTGGCGATCTGGTAGATGTCGGCACCTTCCATCAGCCGGAGGCAGGTATAGGTGTGCCTTAGGCTATACGCGGTTCGGCGGTTACCGTCCCGGTCCAGTTTCAGCCCCTCGTCATCGAGGATGCGATTGAACAACTCGCGCTGGCTCCTGGGGAATAAGCGATCGGTCGGTTGGGGATACTTCGGTTGGTCTTCTTTGTCGTCCTGCTTGGCGTTCTTGTTGCCTGATCTCGAAGGGAGCGGAGGGGCAAGCAGCCGCTCGTAGGGCCGGACAGCGCCGGGCATGCTTTTGCAATATCCGATACCCCGGCTGCCGCGCACCTCGATCTCCAGTATTTTCTCGCCGGTTCGCTTCGTCCGTCACGATCGACACGTCTCGATGCTGGAGATTGGAAGCTTCGTCGGGCCTCAGACCCATGCGATGGCATCTTCCAGTTCGACCAGTATCGTCGTCCAGCGCCCCCGATATTTCTGCATTGAATCTCCTTTTTAACTCACTTAAATGGGGTAGCGCAGTGGCAAGGTTTGTACCGTGATCCATTGCACCTCGGTGAACTCATGAACGGCATAGCGACCGCCGAAGCGCCCCGTAACCACTGGCCTTCACTCCGCCAAATGAAGGAAGCAGAGGAGGCTCGGCACAACGGTTGCGAGCAGAATCCGGCAACTGCCTCACGATGCTCCCAGCCATTGTTCACTGGCAAGCCATCGGTGATAATCACGCCGGTACGCGCCGCGGGTCAGAGAAAAAACTAGCAGCATCAGGAGAGAAGCGGCGGCAATCGTGATGGCGAGAGACGGGCCGATCATGGATTCGCTCCGGAAAACGCGGTCGTTCAGTAAGCCGGGCAACAGGGGACCCAGACTTAATCCGCCGACGTTCACAAACAGCAGGAGCAGTGCCGAAATCTGGCTCCGTAATTGGTTGGGAAAGATCAGTTGAAGGGCCGCGACTACGGGGGCCATGGGCAAGGCGAGCATAAAAAGCGCCGGCCCGATAAGCCAGAGAGTCCAGGCAGCAGTCGGGGCAAGAAGCGCGCAGGTATACAGGATCCCGGCCCCGATCGCACTGGGCAGCGCTACTCGTAAGCCGGCATCGACGTGGCCCTTGCGGAACCAGAAATCGCACAACCGGCCGCCTGCGTACATTCCGGCGCATCCGAAGGTCAGAATCAGGAAACCCAGACTCCGGCCTGCCTGACCAGGCGTCCAGTGGTGAACGCGAACGAAGAATGTCGGCATCCAGGCCAGAAAGCCGTAAGTACACATCGACTGGCAGATCATCCCCAGGCAGATGCCGGTTACAGACCTCCAGCGGTGCTGAAACTCTTGCAGGGAATCCCTTATCCCGAGCTTACTGGCAGCGCCGCCGGCGGTCCGAAGGAGATTTCGCCGCACTGGTTCTTTGATGGTGTACATCAGAAGAGCAAAAGGTATGCCGGGCAAAGCCACCACCAAGAAGGTCAACCGCCAGGGAGTCATCGTTCCCACAAGGGGCAGAGCCATTGACGACATATTCGCCACGGCGTCGATCGTCAGTCCCCCGAGCAGCAAAGCCAGGCTGGATCCGATGAAGACGCCCATGTAATAAATGCTCATGGCGACGCCAAGTTGTTCCTTCACAAAGTAATCGGCGATAATGCAATAAGCGGCGGGCGAAAGGCCGGCTTCGCCGATTCCCACGCCAATTCGCGCGACGAATAGCGACGCGAACGTTCTGGCAAAGCTGCAGGCGGCGGTAAAACAACTCCAGATCAAAATCGACAGTGCGATGAGGGTTCGTCGGCTCCAGCTATCCGCGATGCGGCCCAGCGGCAGCCCATAACCGAATAGAACAAAGCAAAGGCAAGCCCCTGAAGCAGGCCGATGCGCGTATCACTGACGCCCAGTTCCGCCTTAATGGGGCCGACCAGCAGACTGAGAATCTGGCGATCGATAAAAGACAAAGCAAAGCAAGCCATCAGTACGATGACTACGTACCAGGCATAGCGAAGGGCCGGCTTCGTGATTGGCTCTTCGCCGTTGAGGGACCGCAAATGAGTGCTCACTTCTGGCGAGTGCCGATTTACGGCTTCTCCTGTGCAGGCTTTGTGCTGATCAGGTGTTGAAGGTCTTTATTGTTTTCGTCGCAGTTGTACTCGATCAGCTCGGGCAATCCCGGATCCAGCTTCAAGGGCGTGTACACGCGCTGAAGCGTCCAGGGCTTGGAATACATGAGCGGATCATCCACCGAGTATTCGTATTCGATCGTGTCGGGGGTATGCCGGAACTTCTCAATCACATGCAATTGATCGCTATGTTGATGCCCGGACGTATCCAGCCAAGTCCACGGCGGACCCTTCAATCCCGTCGTGTCCGCCACCAACGTGTCGCCTTCCCAGTGGCCGTTGGAATCGCCCATGAAGGCCGGTTCCATGTTGGCCGGGTGCGGGCGGCCGTTCAACGGAATCGACCGGAACGTGTGCATGTACTCTATGTGGCTTGCGACAGCTTCTTCCTCACATTGCTTCTAGTAGCCGAGGCGCTTCATATTCTGGAGTTCCCGGGCAGGGTCACTTCGGCGCAGCGAGGTTCGCGGAAAAGAAAGGCAGAACCTTCTCGGCGAACCGAGCCTTGATGCGGCTGCCGTGATCGCCCTCGTAGGCCTCAAACTTGTGCGCGACGCCCAGTCGCGTGAGGGCTTGGTCGAGCTGCGTGTTGGTCGCGAGGAAAGGATCCTGGGTTCCGACGTCGAGAGCCATGGCCCGATATCTTCTGAGGTTGGGCACATATTGGTCGACCATTAATAAGGGCGAATTCGCCGCCCATTTCGCCGCGACCAGCGTCTGGACCTGACCGTCCTTGGTGGGCAGGTCGAAGAACTGCGGCGGATTGTGGGGATCCGGCGCCCACGCAGCAGCCTGCGCAGACAGCGCCTTGGCGAGCGCGCCCGCTCCTTTTGTCTGCTTGGCTTTGGCGGCGTCCTGCTTGCCGGCCGCCGGTTGTCCTTGCGCCGGCTGTCCGGGAAGCAACTGTACCGGGTCCTGCATCAGGCAGCAGGAACTCATGGCATACAGTACGGAGAAGGCCTCCGGATTCTTCATCCCGATGCGAACCGTTCCGTATCCACCCATGGAGTGCCCGGCCAGACCTCTCGCGGTGCGATCTGCGATGGTGCGGTAGTGGCCGTCGATGTAGGCGACCAGGTCCTCCGAGATGAATGCCTCCCAATCGCCGGTGGTAGGAGAATTGGAGAACATACTGCCGTCGTAAACGGTGTACGCGTCGGGGAGCACGATGATCATCTCGCGCGCCGTCCCGTTTGCGACCGTCGTATCGGCAGCGGAAATTACGGCCAGCGAGTTCCAGTAAGATTCCGCCTTCGCGGCGTAGCCATGCAGGAAGTACACGACGGGATAGCGCCGATTCGGAGTTGAGGCATAACTCGGCGGAAGGTAGACGAACACGTCGCGGTCCGGAGAATCGCCTTCCAGGTTTCCTTCAAGCGATTTGCCGTGGACTGTGATCTTCTCCCAAGTCCCGGTCTTGGAGTCCGCTGCCGCTCTTCTGGGCTCTGCTTTCCGTTTGAACCAGGCAGATCCCACGTGCAGCGAAAACGGCGGCTGCAACGACGTGCCAGGTTCACCATGTCACTTCACCTCTTCGTTTGTGCGCCGGGCTACTTCCCTACCATGTGCTGCGCGTCGCGTTCATTCTCCGTGCACCAATACTCCATGATCTCAACTCCCGGCCGCGTGCGATAGATGTAGGATGTCGTCCAGGGACGGGTGTACGCTTTCGGATCATCAATGGTCACGGTGTAGCGCATCGTGTTGCTGTTCAGCCGGCGGTAGGTTTCCGTCAAATGAAGCTGCTCGCTGTGGGGATGGCCCGCCGAATCTAGCCAGGACTGCTGATCATTGAACCCTGTCACATCGATAATTAGCGCGCCGTTTTCATAGTGACCCACTGAATCACCCATCCAGGTCCATGCGTCCTTGTTGTGCACGCGACCGTCCACGGGCACTTTGCGAAATGTGTGCAGCCCGCCTTCGTACAAGAACACGACTTCTTTTGGCAATTGAATGATCTGCATCGGATACGGAGTCCCCGCCGCGCGCGGCAGGCCGCTGGGCTTGCATTGCAGGTTTGGATCGTGGGCTTGCAGCGTCGAAGCTCGCTCCTCCCACAGCTTCCGGCCCCACTCGGTGAACGGAACCTCGACAGTTTTTTCAGCGTAGCGGCCATCGGCCATGTCCACGATCCAATTGTTGTTCCAGATGCCTTGTAAATCAGGAACACCTTCTGAAAGCCAGATGGTGGGTTCTTCCTTGATCGGCTCCTTAGCTTTGTTCTTGAAGCCTCCTTTACCAGTTCCCTGCTGAGCCGGAGCCGGCCCCGAGGCAACACAGACGATGACAAAAGTGAACGCCGCCGCAACCACAGCATGGCGGAAAAATATTTGGTTCATACTGACTAAACCTCGAAATTGGAGCAGCGGAGCTCATTTATATCAAAATGAGAACCGGGCGATCAGGGTTCCGGTGCGGCCTTGCAGAGTGGCCACCCCCGCGCCCAGCACCGAGCTTGCGGCGATAGCTGTTTTCGGCGCGTAGTAAGCGTTAATGACGCCGAAGCCGCTGGTGTATATGGTGCCGCTGCCGGCGCCCTTCACCGGCACGTTCTGCGGATTCGTGGTGGTCGGGGCCGGCATTAAGGTCCGATTGAAGATGTTGACGAACTCGGCGCGTACAAAGAAGTCGTACTTGCCCTCTTTCCCTACCCGGAAATGCCGGCCAAGGTTGGCGTTCTCAGAAGGGGTGCGTGGCGCACGGAAATCCTTGTACAGAGTCGTGGTGGACGGACACACGGCGTTGGTAGGGCAGATCTGCCAGGCGGCCGGATTCAACACCTGCGTGTAATACGGATTGTAGGTGCTCAGGTTATTGATGTTCACACCCGGCGTGTACAGAGGCTGGCCCGGAACTCGACTATCCTCGCTAGACAGTAAGTTCAGACTGGGACTGGCCGGAGGCGTCAAAAAGGCGCCGGTCTGGTAATCCGAATACCAACCGATTTGCCAGTCCCTGGCGAGCCAGTTGGCGGCCTTTGGAAGAAACTTCGCCCCAGGTACGGTGTAAATGATATTGAAGTTCAAGACCCGCGGCGGGATCTGTTGTAATGCCCACACGTTGCTGGCCGGGTTGAAGAAGTCCTGGCGCCCGGGCCGATAGAAGCCCTGGCCCCAGGTGAAAGACCCATTCGCCTGAAGACCGTGCCCAAGTCGCTTGGTCGCCTTAACCTGCAGCGAGTCGTACTTGGAATCTCCCGTCGGGGATGCGCTGATAGCGATATTGCCGAACTGCGGGTACGGATAAAGCGACTGCGTTACCGAATCCCCGGCAGGGAACCCCGAATAAGGCACGGCGAGACCGCGCTGCTTCACCGCCGTGCTGCTGAGCGCCTGCCCCAGCAACGTGTAGTCGGCATAGTTGTTATAGGTTGAGCTGGCACATACTCCGCCTCCAGAGGAGCAGGGGCCGGTTCCCGGATAAGGATACAAGCCACGGGCGGCGTAAACTTGCGGGGAGATTTGGCTCAGTTCGCCCAGAGGTCCCGACGTCCAGGCCGCGCGGTTGGCTACGTAGGAAGCTTCCAGGATGAAGCTCCGCGTAATCTCCCGCTGGAAGCCGATGCTGAATTGGTTGATCCGCGGAGGACGGTTTTCGTTCTGGTCGGGCGCGATACCGCCGGGGAGGCCTCCCACCGTACCGGCGACCGGATAGAGGTATGGGTTGGTGACCGGCCAAGTTGGCGCCACGATCGATCCCGGCGTCGAAATGTTCACGTAGGGGTTGATCCCAGCCAGAGGATAGACGCCGTTGGTGGCGAAGACGCCTCCGGCGGCATTCGCGACAAACTGGTAATTGACTCCCCACCCGCCTCGTATTACCGTTTTGCGATCCAGTTGATAGGCGACGCCCAAGCGCGGCCCGATGGCGTAGGGATAAGACGGCTTGTAGAACGAGCAGTTGCAAGTACTGGCGTATTGGATCGCCCCCGGTTCGCCGCCGGCGCTGGTATTGGGCAGCGTCGAGTTCAACTGTCCCAGGCGCCCATACTGCTCTTTCTCCGGAGTGGCATAGTCCCACCGCAGTCCATAATCCACTGTCAACTTGCGGGTCACCTTCCAGGAGTCTTGCAGGAAAAGCGCCCATTGCTGGTACCCGTTGCGCCGAAACAACTCATCCGCATTCTGCTGAGTGGAACTGTAGTCGCCTAACAGAAAACTGGCGTAGCCGAATCCCGTGCTGTACCCGTTGAAACTAACCGTCGGAGTGAAGGGCTGCGAGGTGGGGCCGTTTCCGGTTGTCAGGAGTACTCCCGGGTAGCTTCCGGCGATGAAGCCCTCGAGGATCAGTTCCGCGCCGGCCTTGAAGGTGTGATTGCCTTTGACCCATGTCGTATTCGCGTTGAAGGTAGGTTTATACTCGTAATCCTGCGATTGGATTTGACTCGCGGTTCCGATCGGCTGCATGCCGCCGTAGCCCCCTGCGCACCCCGCGACGCCGGCCGGCGTGGTGCACATCCCCGAGACATACGGAAAGTTGCGGTCAATCACAAAGCCCGAGAGTCCGAATTGGGAGGGGTTGAAATTCAGGAAGGGCGCGTGGTCGTTGAAGCTCGTAGACATATAGCCTGCGCCCAAGTGCAGCAACAACGTGGGCGTCAGCGTGCGGTCGTAGTTCAACCGTGCTGTGGTGGTAGGAATGAAGGTGCCCCGGTATCCGCCGATCTCCAGCGGTAGCCCATCGGCGTTTCCCAGGGGATACGCGATTTGCTGCTGGTTATTGTTTTGGCCCCAATAGAATGACACCTTGTCCTTAGCGCTGAGGTTCTCATCAACCTTCAACGACGGCAGAGCCGCGTAATGTCCTCCGTAGATGCTGGTGGCATAATTGCCGACAAGATTCGAGTTGTTCGGCTGAGGGAACAGCGCTGCAAACGCTAGCGAAGTCGCATTGAAGCGTGTCGCCGGAATCATATTGTTCGGAAACGGGGTGGCGTATCCCAGATTGTTGGCCGGGTTGACCGCGCGCGAGAGCGGATCATAGATCTCATTGGCGTACATCGGGTGGCCTTCCGCATCCGTATAGGAGGCGCCACCCAAAGGCCCTGTAGGAATTCCTTGAGCCGCGCATAAACTACACGTGCCGTTTGGCGAGATCGCTCCAAAGTTCCCGCTTTGATAGGCCGCCGTAGGCACCGTGTCGTTGAAAGCGTACAGGGTGCGCTCCAGGAATTCCTCATAGCTCCAGAAGAAGAAGGTCTTGTTTCTGCCGTCGTAGACTTTGGGGATGCGGATGGGGCCGCCCAAGGTGCCGCCAAAATCGTTGCGGCGGTTGACCGGACGGAACTTGCCTCCAGCGCCGTTGCTGGTGAACGGCTGGCCCGAGTTCAGGTCTTCGTTCACAAAGTAGTCAAACCCGGTGCCGTGATATTGATTGGTCCCCGATTTCATGGTCATGTTGATGACCACGCTTCCGGCCTGTCCAAACTCAGCGGCGTAGTTGCTGGTCTGGTACGCGATTTCCTGAATCGCGTCGGTGTTGGGCTGGGTCATCTGCGGATAATCGACGGTGCTCGCCAGAACGCGATTGGTCGCGTCCAGACCATCGATGCGCATCGTCTGGACGAGGCTGTTGTTGGCACTGGACAGGCCGTTGACAGTCAAACTTTCGGCGGTGACGGAATAATTCGTGACGCCCGGCAAGATCGCCAGAGAGTTGTAGGGATTCCGGTAGCCGTTAGGGCCCGAGTTGACAGCTCCGATACCCAGAATGGGAGCGTCGTCCAGTTGCTCCAGTGTGATGTTGTGAGACTGCTCGCCGGTCTCGGTCTTGAGCAACGTGGCTTCGGCCGAGACAGTCACCGCTTCGCTCGCCGCCCCTACCTGTAGTGAGACGTCTTCCTTGAGGACCTGGGTTGCCGCCAGCGCCAGTTTCGGGTGCGCGTAGGTCTTAAAGCCCATCACCTTGACGGTCAGGTTATAGATGCCGACCGGCAGATTGGAGACCGTGTAATTGCCGGCGGCAGTGGACGCCGCCGAATACACCGCTCCGGTTTCGACGTTGCTGGCTTCGACAGCCGCGCCGGCAACTACCAGTCCAGTCGGATCGGTCACAGTGCCGGTGATGCTCGCCGTGCCTCCTTGACCGAAGGCCATCGAGGCAAAAAGGCTCAAATACGCAGCGACGGACAGGGACACTACGAAGCGCACGAGTCACCCCCCCAAAAAAATCCTAATGTCTCGACATCTCGGCGAAGAATATCAAAGTTCCGGGATCGTGTCAATACCTGTCGATCGGTGCAATCCTATTGCCCATCCGGTACGGCGTTCATAACGATCGATTGGTATTATCCATCGAGGCAGGCTATTCTCTTCTGCATCAGAACTGAGCTATGCTGATTCCCATGATTGCGGCGCGGTTTCGATGTCACAGCCGGCCTGTCGTGTTTCACCTGGTATGGTTTCTTCTAGCGCCGGCGGCCTTGCTGTCCGCCGACCGGGATTTCCTGCCGTTCGAAACCGTGAAGCGATTTCTGTCCCCCGAAATGCGATTAACGGGTGCACCGGAGTGGTTGGCATGGTGCCGAGGTGAAGATAAAGCCATCCGCGCCCGCTTGGAGCAGGGCGATCTTGACTCCGTGGTGAATCTGCTCTTGTTCGGCACGTCGTTCACAAAGGAGCCTCGGATTCGGATTGACCGGATCACTGAGGCCTCCAAGGCCGGCATCCTGCGTGCCCGGGTCGACAATTTGGTAGCTGGCCTGCGGCATCCCCGTGACAATGAGCGCCTGCTGTTCGTGCAGCAGTTGCTTCAGCGGCAGGGCGTTGATCCGCAGGATCCAGCGCAGTCCGGCCTGTTTCTGCTCAACAACCTGACGCGCGTGGTCCAGGAGCGGATCAAGCTGGGTGAACTGGTCGCCGGAGCGCAGGCGTTGAGGCATGAGGACGATCCTGGCTCACTATTGGACCGAGGGTCGGTATTTCGGGACCGGGGCGTGTCACTCGACACGGCCATCCTCCCAAATTTCTTGGTCGAGCAGGCGCTACGCGACTTGAAGAAGCGCGGTTTGTTACGCGAAGGACAAGTGGCTCGCGTCGCTGTAGTGGGACCGGGACTCGATTTCATCGACAAGAACGAAAACGATGCGTATGACTATTACCCCCAGCAAAGCATTCAGCCGTTTGCCCTCTACGATTCACTCGTTCGACTGAACTTGGCGAAAGGCAACGCGGTATCCCTCTCGGTCCTGGACATCAGTTCCCGGGTGATCGAGCACATCCAGCGCTCCGTCGCGCGCGCGGCCACAAACGAAGGCTATGTGATCCAGTTGCCGCATGGCGGGGAGCGACCGTGGAATGCGGAGATGACCTCCTATTGGCAATCGCTGGGAGACCAGGTGGGAAGCGCGGCTGAGCCCGTGCGGCCGCCGGAGGCTTTTACGGCCCTAGAAACGCGAGCGGTCCGGGTCCGGCCCCAAGTAGTCCGAAACCTGAAGCCGGTGGATCTTGACATCGTACTCGAACACTTGAACTTGTCCAATCAGGAAAAGTTCGATGTCATCGTCGGCACCAATATCTTCATCTACTACGACGAATTCCATCAGCAGCTTGCTCTCGAAAATGCGGGGGCCATGCTGAAGCCCGGAGTTTTTTTGCTGACCAACGACCGGCTCCCCCAAGTCCCTGGCGGTCTCATGAGGCTGGATGGAATCACCGTTGTTCCCGATCCGGCGGGTACGAAAGGCGCTGGCCTCGCCGTGGGTTGGTACCGGAAGACCAGCTCAGAGTAACCCGGCTAGATCT
>Ga0335078_10009828_pt1 | contig 14157 bp, 12 predicted proteins | sample Lox_Sample_32_FD_206711 | JGI IMG/M metagenome (GOLD analysis project Ga0335078, IMG submission 206711) | Soil microbial communities from Loxahatchee National Wildlife Refuge, Florida, United States - Lox_Sample_3.2 | ecosystem: Environmental > Terrestrial > Soil > Wetlands | place: USA...
GAGGACGGCTAATACCCGGCCCGCTTCGGGAGCATGGGATGCTGGCGCCTATGAGCACTAACTTCACGCGTCATCAGCACCGACTGAAGCAGGTATCGTTCTACCTTCGAAAAACTTGACCAAGGCACAGAAAAATCGCCGACGAGCATCCAGCCGAAAGCGCACGAACTTGACGGTGATGACGCTAAGAGATTGAGAGCCCCTCTAAGCCACCGCAGGTCGGGTGTACCCTAGTGAGTCAAAGCGCAGATAAACCTATACGATCCTGAGCCAGACCTTTGGTCCTTGGGGCAAAGCTCACGCTTCCAGATGGATTTCCACGTGGATCATGGGATGCGGCAATAGTGAGCGGTCCACTCCCCCGGCATCATCCCAGCGTCTCAACAAGCAGGTTCCACTGGCCACAGGCCATGTAGGTTTGCCCGTCAGGTTGCGTCATGATCTTCTCAACATGCTGTGGCAGAAACGGCTTGGCGTGCTGCGGGTCATCGTTGAGCGCCGTGCGCACGTCGCGAATTCGGATTGCCGCCTTTTCCCGAAGTGCCTTCACGCGCATGCGGATGGATTCAGGCTTTGAAGACTCTATCCGATCCATGTTCGCCGAAATTTTCTGATCCCGCTCGATGACCTCTCCCATAATTGCCGGCGACAGGAGCGCGCTCGCCAGACCAGCGGTAAGACGACACAGAGGAGTCCCTCTTAAAGTTTCGCCGGGAAGCAAAAATTTGGTGCAGGATGAGAAGCGGCAACGCGAGCCGCCCTTTTGATAACTGACCGGCGGCGCCGATATGTATTGACGTAGGTTTGCCGCGGGAGGACATCTTGTCAAAGCATGGTGATTTATTCTGGGCAACTTTGGGCGAGGGTGGCCTGGTGCTGGCAATGGCCGCGATCGGCTGGGCTATAAAGCAACCCTTGATCTTTGCCAGCTTAGGCCCCACGGCTTACGAACTCGTAGAGCAATCTCGGGCCAGAAGCGCCAGGGCTTACAACATCGTCGTCGGACATTCGATCGGTCTGGCGGCCGGCTTTCTCGCCGTTTATCTTTTGAATGCTTGGATTGAGCCGAATGTAATCTCGACGGGGGTCGTTTCCACGAGACGGTTGTTTGCAGTTACCTTGGCTGCTTCGCTTACCACATTCTTAACTTTGATCCTCAGGGCGGGTCAGCCAGCTGCACTGGCCACGACCCTGCTTATTTCGTTGGGAGCGATGCAGACGCTCCGCGATGCCATTGCAATCATCGTCGGAGTGCTGATTATTACCGCGATCGGAGAACCTGTCCGCCGCTTTCGCCTTAAGTACACCGAAATTCGGCCTATCGTGGCTGGAAGCTGACGCGGCCGCAGCTATCCAGGCCTATTTGCCGCCTACTGGCGTTGCGGAGGGGCTCTTCGGCTGCGGCGGGAGAGAGGCTACGTAGGCCACGATGTCTAGAATGTCGTCTTCGCTCAATTTGCTGACTGTTTCCTTCATCATTCCGGAATAATCGGTGCGCGCGCCTTTCTGAATGTCATAAAGCTGTTGGGCCATGTAGCTCGGAGAACGGCCGGCGATCGATGGGACTCCGAACTGGACGGACCCGGCGAGTCCTTCTCCGTGGCAGTTGGCGCAACCGATGGTTTTTCCGCCGCCGGTGGTGGCGAGAATTTCTCCTCGCTTGATGCTGCCCGGCGGCACGTAGGCGATGAATCCGGATCGTGGATCGCGAAGTTCGGTGGCTTCCGCGTTTTCGGGCACTTCGACAATACGGCGGCCAATGGGTTCGGTTCCCGCCTCGGCTCCTTCCAAGGGCAGACAAAGTCCGCCGCCTCCTCCGATGAAGTGCGTCTTAGGCACCGTTTCCGTTTCGATGACCTTGATCCAGGGAGTCCATTTCATGGAGGAGAAATAGGCAGCGGCGGTCTTCATTTCCTCGGGGGTCATGCCCCTGGCGATGGCGATCATCTGATTGGTATTGCCCTTCCTCGGATCCCAACTCCTCCGATCGCCGTTACTAAAATTTTGCAACTGCGTCACGATGTAAGCGGCCGGCAAGCCCGCCAGCCCGGCATTATTCGGCCGGCCTTTCCCGTTGGGGTAATGGCAGAAACCGCAGGCGCGCACAACCGGCTTTCGGCCCTCGGCTACGATCGAAGGCATGACTGGGTGGAGATCGGGAAACCAGTCGGCAGGGCCGAAGTTATTATCGATTTGCTTGGCGGTAAACTCAGCCGTCGTGCCGGGCAAGTGCATGGCGGGCGCAGGCGCTTCCGCCGCCGCAGCTGGGGCGACCGGGGGAGACGCGGGAGCGGGGACGGGCGTCGCGAAACCATACGCCCAGGGCAGGCCGGCGTTATCGTTGCGGGGCGGCTGCTGGGCCGCCACCGCGGTGACAAAACTGAACAGCAAAACAAAAGGCGCTGCCGCCTGAAAAATTCTCACGATCGCCTCCACGATGATTCCTGCGATGATTAGGGATTGTACTTCGCCTTGTGGATCGGAATCAGGAATTTTCGATTGCATATGCAAGCATGAGCCGGGCTTGTCGTCTATTCCAAACGGCTGAAAAAATTCTGTCCGTGGCGCCAGCTATACCGCTCGGTAACCTCTTTGTCAATCGAGAAAGGATATCCCACTTTGGCGAGTGTGCCGGACCCGCACCGCTACTCGCGCACCGCCTGCCGCTCGATCGATGCGAGGCGTGCGAGCGAGGTTGCATCTCGCCGCCTGAAGCCGGAAGTCTCGTCTGCCGCGCTTTGGGCGATCGTTGCTGCTTACCCAAGCGCTGAGGTAGGTCATCATTAGAGCGCGACCCTCAAAAAATACGCGCCATCCCTTGGGTTCCGAACTGATGTATACTCCGAATATTGCTCAGGGTGAATCACGAGGGCCCGAACAAATTCACCCGCAAAGGAGCACTCATGGAATCTAAATCTTCTGGACGCAGAAAATTCCTGAAAGCAAGCGCCGCCATTGTCGGCGCAGCCGCGGCGGGAGTGCGAGCGGCAGGCGGCGGAGCCACGGCGCCTGACATGGACATTCCTGATCTCGAAGCCCTGATCGCCTACGGCCAACGCTCGCCCTTCGTGACTTCCAAGCGCATTTCGGTGATGGAGAGAATGTCGCCCGACGAATTTGGGATGACGTTTCACGTGTTGTCGCCGATTCAGGATTCGGTGGGAATCATCACGCCCTCGTCGCTTCATTATATTTCGACGCACCGCGGCTCCTATGTGCCGAACATCGATCCCAAGGAACACCGGCTGCTGATTCACGGGATGGTGGACCGGCCGCTGATTTTTACGGTGGACGACATCAAGCGTTTTCCTTTCGTAACTCGCACACATTTTCTCGAGTGCCTCGGGAATCGCGCCAAGCCCTCGCACAAAACCGTCCAAGAGACGCACGGCTTGACCAGTTGCTCGGAATGGACCGGCGTCCTTCTGTCCGTGTTGCTGAAAGAGGCCGGCGTACAGAGTGGAGCGAAATTCATCGTGGCGGAAGGAGCCGAGTCGGTAAAAGGAGCGACGAGTATTCCGATCGGGAAAGCCATGGACGATTGTTTGATTGCGTATGGCCAAAATGGCGAGGCCTTGCGGCCGCAGCAGGGCTTTCCGATCCGTCTGCTCGTGCCCGGATTTGAAGGCATGCACAACGTGAAATATTTGCGGCGGATTAAGGTGGTCGAGGAAGATTACAAGACCTACAACGATTACGGACATCTGGTGCCCGATCCACGCATCGCCGCCCTCACACGGATCATTGGTCCGAAATCGGTAATCACATTTCCTTCCGGCACGCAAAAGCTGCCGGGGCCGGGGTTCTACGAAATCACGGGACTGGCATGGTCGGGTTCGGGCGCCATTCGCGACGTGGAAATCACCACGGACGGCGGGCAGACCTGGAACCTTGCGGAGCTTCGTACTCCGGCCTACCCCATGGCTCATACACGGTTTGCTTTTCCCTGGACGTGGGACGGCAAGGAATGCGTGATCATGTCGCGATGCACGGATGAATTGGGCACCAGGCAGCCCACGCGAGCCGAGTCCGCGAAGTTTTTCAACAAGCCGGACGACAAGGATTTCCGCGTGCCCGGGGCGGACAATTCGGTGTTTCCATGGCGCATCGCCGCCGACGGGAGCGTGCAAAATGGGATGGCGTAAACTTCTGCTGCCGATCGCTGTGCTTGGCGTGGCGCAATTGGCCAGCGCCCAGTCTCCCAAGTACGGCGTGGGGCAGACGCCTACCGCGGAAGAAGTTCGCGCGTGGGACATTTCGATTGGGCCGGACGGGAAGGAGCTTCCGGCGGGTCACGGGACAGCCGCGGAGGGCGCCAAGCTTTTCCGCGAAAAGACTTGCGTGGTATGCCACGGCGGGACGGGTTCCGGCGGACCGGCTCCGACTCTGATCAAGAGCGATGGGAAGAAGAAATCGATGTATCCCTGCCTCGCGCCTTGTGTGGACGATTCCAACGTGATGTCGCTCCACGCGCAGTACGCCACAACGATGTGGGACTACATCAACCGGGCCATGCCGCTGAATAAGGAGGGGACGCTGAAGCCGGACGAAGTCTACTCTCTTGTGGCCTTTCTACTCTTCAAAAACGGCGTCATCGCGGAAGACCAAGTTATGAATCGCGAAACGTTGCCCAAGGTGAAAATGCCGAACCACGATCACGGCGCCGATGCTCCGGAGTGGAAGCACGCCGCGCCCAGGCTCGCCGGCTATCCTTGATGCCAGATAGCGGCGATTCCTAGCGGCAATCCTTGCCGGTTCTCAAGTTCCTTAAGCGCAGCTCTGTCAGATCCCGACACGGTCTGAAAAAGTTTCAGCATTCGTTCACGAGCCGTTTCAATTTTCTTTAGGGGAAAAATTGTGCTGCATCCCCTTGCAAACCCCTTACAAACCAGCGATTGACAATGGTTTCGAGCAGGCATACGATTCCCAACGGCTCTCAATTCATGCTGTGGTTCCGCGTCCCAATCAAGGATTGGTGAACGCCATGGCCTTGGCCCAGCCGCCGAAGGAGATCAGCCGCTATGAACAAGAAAAATTCAATACTCGGAATCCTGGCGATCGGGATCGCCGCCCTACTGGGAATGGCGCGCACCGGCCGCACCGCGGGAAAACCAGCCGCGGAAATTAAAATTGTCTCCGACGACATCGGCGGAGTGGTCACCAGCTCGAAGGGCCCGGAAGCGGGCGTGTGGGTGATCGCCGAAACGAAAGATCTTCCCACCGGCTATCGCAAGATCGTCGTCACCGACGATCAGGGGCGCTACGTCATTCCCGAACTGCCCAAGGCGAGCTATGAGGTGTGGGTGCGCGGCTACGGCCTGGTCGATTCTCCGAAAGTAAAGACGGCGCCGGGAAAAATGGTGAACCTGACGGCCGTGCTCGCGCCCGACAATCACGCGGCGGCGCAATATTATCCCGCTGCCTACTGGTATTCCCTGCTGCACATTCCCCCGAAGAGCGATTTCCCCGGGACCGGTGAAAAAGGAAACGGCATCTCCGCTCGCTATAAAGATCAGGGCGAATGGATTGAAACCGTAAAGACCGACGGCTGTGAATCCTGCCATCAAATCGGCGACAAGGCCACGCGCGAAATCGAGCCCTCGCTCGGCGCGTTTGACACTTCCTTCGCGGCCTGGGACCGCCGCATTCAATCGGCGCAAGTCGGCAGCATGATGAGTTCGGCCGCCACCCGCGCAGGGCGAAAGCGCTTGCTCTCGGAATATGCTGACTGGAGCGATCGCATCAAGGCCGGGGCATTGCCGCCGGCTCCCCCCCGCCCGCAAGGCATGGAACGAAACGTAGTGATCACGGAGTGGGACTGGGCCACGCCGAAAGAATATTTCCACGATGAAATTTCCGTGGATCGCAGGAACGTGAATTCCAACCCCAATGGCCTCGTCTATGGCGTGCACGAAGACGCCTCGGACTTCATGACCGTCCTCGATCCCACGAAAAACTCGTTCAAGCAAATCGCCATTCCCTATAAGCCCGGCACACCCATGGCCGAGCCGGAAGAACTGCTCGAGCCCTCGCCGTACTGGGGCAACGAGCCGGTGGCCATCTCGCACGCCACGGCGCACAGCTTGATGATGGATTCCAAGGGCCGCATCTGGACGGCATCCGCCACGCGCGGCCGCGAAAATCCGGCTTCTTGCCTGAAGGGCTCGAGCTTGGAATCCGCGATGTCCTTTCCGATTAAGGAAAGCTCGCGCCAGACGAACTTCTACGATCCCAAGACGGGCCAGTGGACGCTCGTCGACATGTGCAGCAGCTCGCAGCACTTGATGTTCGCCGAGGATGCCAACAGCACCCTCTGGTTCAGCAATCCCGGAGGAGACAACGTCGGCTGGATGAACACCAAGTTGTTCGATGAAACCCACGACTCGGATAAAGCGCAGGGCTGGACGCCGTTCATTCTGGACACCAACGGCAACGGCAAGCGCGACGAATACACCGAGCCCGGCCAGCCGTCGGATCCCACCAAGGACACGCGCATCAAGGTGGGCTTTTATGGGGTAAGCCCGAGCCCGGCCGACGGCTCGATTTGGGGCACCGTGCTGGGCTTCCCTGGCGCCATCGTTCGCTTGAATCCCGGACCTGACCCGGCGCGCACGGCGCTCGCGGAAATTTATGAAGTGCCGTGGAACAATCCCAAAGCGCCCGTGCAGGGTTTCTCTCCGCGCGGAATGGACATTACCCGTGACGGAGTCGTGTGGACCGTTCTCGCCAGCGGACACCTCGCCAGCTTCGATCGCCGCAAGTGCAAGGGCCCGCTCAACGGCCCCACCGCCACCGGTCAACACTGCCCCGAAGGCTGGACACTGTATCGCACGCCCGGCCCGAGCTTCCAGGGCGTGGAGGGATATGGCAGCGCCGACACCAACTATTACAACTGGGTAGACCAATTCGATACGTTTGGGTTAGGTAAGAATATTCCCATCGCCACCGGAAACGACAACGACGCCCTCGAAGCCCTCGATCCGCAAACCGGCAAGTGGCTTGTGATGCGCGTGCCCTATCCGATGGGCTTCTTCGCCAAGAGCCTGGACGGCCGCATCGACGATCCGAAGGCCGGCTGGAAGGGCAAGGGCCTCTGGTCCACCTACGCCACACGCACCCCGTGGCACATCGAAGGCGGCAAAGGCACCACCAGCAAAGCCGTGAAATTCCAGCTGCGGCCCGATCCACTCGCCAACTAATCAGTAAAAGCTTTTCTGCTCATGCCCGGAGGCGGCACGCCAGCCTCCGGGCATTTTTTTGCGGTGTTGCACAATTTCTTTCCGGTGGGACTCCGGAAAGATTACTCTACTTCGGGTGCCGCACCTTTTACGCCTTTTGTAAAGGGTGCGGTTTTTTTGTTCCCTCGGGATTATTCCCAGGCAAGGACAGGACCGCCCGGAATCGGTCTTCGGGTAAGTGAGGGTACGGGGTAAAAAAACCCGCACCCTTGAACCCCACAAGGGTGCGGCACCCGGCGACTTCCGGTCCTTAATTTCCTATACTTCCTTTACCTCTTCTCCACAAACAGCGCCGGATACGCTTTGCGCAGGTTTTCCACCTTGGGATAATCGTTCATGACGATGTACATGTTCTCGGGATGCAAGTCCATGTAGCCCTGGTGATAATCCTCGGCGGGATAAAATGCTTCAAGCGGAACGATTTGCGTGACGATGGGCTGGTTGAACGCCTTGGCCGAATCGATTTGCTTCACGTAGGCATCGATGATCCGCTTCTGGTCTTCCGAAGTATAAAATATCGCGGAACGATATTGCGAGCCGTGGTCGGGGCCCTGCTTGTTCAATTGCGTGGGGTCGTGGGCGACGGAAAAGAACACCTTCAGGATTTGGCCGAGGCTAATCTGCGACGGATCGAAAATGACTTCGACCGATTCCGCATGTCCCGTGCGGCCCGAGCAAACTTTTTCGTACGTCGCCGTGTTCGCCGCGCCACCTGAATAGCCGGACGTGGCGCGGAGGACGCCCTTCAGTCGCTGAAACACGCCCTGGATTCCCCAGAAGCAACCACCGGCGATCACCAGCGTTTCGCGGCCTTTTGCCGCGGCTAGAGGATTGTCCACCACGGGATCGGGTAGGGCCACCACTTCGCTGTCCGAATTGCAACTTGCTCCGCTTGGGATCATGGTCAGCAGCTCCTTGTGGAACAGGCTTTTGCCTGTGGGGATTCAATAGAAGTGAAGTGCGAAGAATGCAAGACTGACAGGCTGAAGCCTGTCCCACATTTATTCCGAAATCGAAGTTGTTCCTTTGGGCGGCGCTGCTCGCGGCGGTTTTGCGCCGGCGGCTTGCTTCACGATTTGCGCCGTGATTTTGGCGCTCACCGGGCATCCGCTATCGTTCACGCGGCACTGCGAAAGCGTCAGCTTGCAGCCGCAGGTGCAGCTTTCCGCGTTCATCCGGTGAAGAGCGGCTTTCTTCTGCTCGGCGGTCAAGCCCTTGAAACTCACGCCGGGCAATTCCGTGGCGTTGACGGCATTTTTCAGGAAGACTTGCCCGTCATCCTCAAAAGTCTCGACGCGCGCCTCGGTGGTCATTCCCAACAGGGCGCGGATTTCGAGCTCATACAGCTCGATCGGTTCCAAGCCGCTGTGCTTCTGCACCACTCGGCCCTGCGTATCGATCACGAATGAGGTGGGCAGCGCGGGGACTCCGCCGTAGGCGTCGATCAATTGCTGCGTGTACATCACGATGGGATACGTCATTCCCTGCTGCCGCGCGAATTTTAAAACGTTCGCAGGCGGGTCATCATCTTCCGATATGCCGACGATCTCCAGCCGGTCCTTGAATTCTTTCTGAAGCTGCAACAGCTCGGGAATTTCCTCGCGGCAGGGCGGACACCAAGTGGCCCAGAAATTCACCAGCACCACCTTGCCAGCCCAGTTGCCCTTGTTCACCGGCTTGCCGAGCAGATCCTTAGCCTGCAAGGGCGGCGCTGTCTCCGGATTTTTCACGAAGCGTATCACCGGCTGATTGATATCGCTGGGGCGCGCCGCGCGGGCAGCGGCGGAGGTTCGCGGCACAAGCGCGTGCGCAACGCAAAGCGCGGCGAGAACGCCGGCGGCCAGCAACGCGAGTTTTCCTAGATTTCTTCGTAGCATAGTAACGCGCTCCATTATGGCTCTATGCCGGATGCAAAACAAGTCTCGACCATACTTTGCCGCTTAACAATCGACCAGGTCCTGTAGCGCCTGCCTGTAGGCTGGCGCGCTACTGGAACCTTATCCTCCCATCGGCAAATTTGAGTTTAAGCTTTCGTTTAAGAAATGAAGTTGACAGCTACAAGCCGCGGGCTTAACTTTGGTATATACTGCTTGGCATTGGAAACGACAAGCTTCTCCGGAGGGATTGCAGTGAATATCAAGCGCTTCCTGTTTATTTTTGTGCTCGCCGTGGGCCTCCTCCCGGTGTCGCGCCCGGCATTCGCCCACCACTCGGTAGCGGAATTTGACATGGCCAACGTGTCCACGATCAAAGGCACGGTCACGCGGTATGAATGGACGAATCCCCACGCGTACATCTACCTGGAAGTAAAGGACGATAAGGGCGGCACCGAAGAATGGATGGCCGAGCTTGGCAGCCTGGGCATGCTGGCGCGGGCCAACTGGAAGAAGGACACGGTCAAGCCGGGCGATCAAATCACCGTCTACGGCAATCGCGCCAAGGACGGCAGGTTCATGATTCATATCGATCACATCGTGTTTCCGAACGGCCAGGAACTTTCCGCGCGCATCGGGTAACGATCGCCTTGGCCGGAAACGGTCCGAGACTTACGCCGGGACAATTCAATCGAGCCAGCGGTCCTGCTGCAATTCTTCAAATGCCCGCGCCACGCAGTCCGGAGCCGGGTGGAAAGCGCAAACCGGAGCAGACAAGGAGCTTTTATTGTGCGCAACCGTCTGATGAATTCTGTTCTTGCCGGCGCGGCCGCGGCCGTCCTATTGCCCGCCGTGTTCGCGCGGCCTGCGGGCCAATCCTCCGGCGCAAGCTCGGCGACACAGGATAGCGCGCGCGACCTTTCTGGTGTTTGGCTTGTGGACCACTTCCACCCCAATCTTCTTCCGTTTGTTAAGGCGCCCTTAACGCCCGACGGCGAAGCCAAATATAAAAAGGCAGACATCAATGTGAACGACCCGAATCTGGCGTGCTTGCCTCAAGGCATACCTCGGATGATGTTCGTCCCCCTGCCCATCGAGGTGTTTCAAGTTCCGGGAAAGGTGCTCATTTACGGCGAGGCCGGGAACGAATTGCGCCAAATTTACTTAGACCGGCAGCACCCCGCGGACGCCGACGAGACGTACAATGGCGACTCCATTGGGAAGTGGGACGGCAACACGCTCGTCGTGGACACCAATGGTTTTAATGACATTACTTGGATCGATCACGTTGGCCTGCCGCACAGCACGGACTTGCACGTCGTCGAGCGCATCCACCGCGTGGACCATGACACGCTCGAGGACGATTTCATGATCGAGGATCCCAAGACCTACACCAAGCCGTGGACTGCCACGCAACTCTACAAGCTGAAACCCGGCTGGGAAATTAAGGAATACGTCTGCAGCAACAACAAGTACACCTATAAGCCGGAAAAGTAGCGCAGGCACTCCTGCCTGTGCGGTTTTTGAGGCTGTCGATCCCACACGATTGCATGAGAATAAGGGAAACCACACAGGCAGGAGTGCCTGTGCTACTTGAACCCTCTCAGGAATCGAAGGAGGCTATTTTGCCGCTACGATTTCTTTCGCGTGCCCTGTGAGGCGGATGATGTGCAATCCGGTGCCCGCCCGGTCCGCGCTGTAGATGAGACCGCGATCGTCGACTTCGACGTTGTTCGTCTCAATTACTTTTTGGCAAGCAGCGTTTATTTTTGGATCTCCGACCGGATGGCTGACGCCGTCTTCCGGGCAGAAAGCCATGGTGTTCTTGTTTGGGGCGGGAATGAAGTAGGCCACTTCCTGCACGGCAAAGGGATCGCGTATATCGAAAATGCGAGTGCCCGCGTTGAACCAGGAAAAAATCGCGATCTTCCCGTAGTACGGCGGATAAAACGATTCGGCCACCGAATGCGTGCCGAAACGCCCGCCCCGGCCGCAATAATCCCCCGGAGTTTCCGGAACGCGAAACGTGGAAATCGGCCACGGCGTGGCTTCGTTGCTGATATCCACGAGGAACGCCAGGTGCGGCCCGGCGCGCTCCCCGCCGGGGCCGGGCGAGCAGTGATCGCCGCGCGCCGCTTCCGATGGGACGATCAACAGATCGCGCTTCTTGAGCCCGGTGTGTCCCTGGAATTCGGGGATCGGTTCGGCAAAAATCGGAAACGTGGTGTGCGCGCCTTGATCGGGCGACATGGTGAGAAAACCCACCTGCGGGGCGAGCATTTCTTCCGTTGTCGGCTTGGTCGGATTTTCAAAGGCGGTGAGCAGTTTTTTTCGGTCCAGAATTTGTATGACGCCGTCCGCTCCCGTCCCGTAAGCGGCGTAGACGCGGTTCTTGGCGGTCCCCGCGGAAATCATTCCATGAATGGCGATGCCTTCCATCACGCCTTCATGCGACGTCGCGCCCGGTTGCTGGCCCAGCAAACCGAAATCGCGGATATAGACGGGTTTGGCTGGATCGCTCAGATCGTAAATCTTCATGTGCTGGCCCTTCCAGCCTTCGGCCGGCGCGTTGGCAACGAGATACGCAATCCCGGTATCGCATTCCCACCAGTTTTTGTGCGTGTGATCGAGGTCACCCACGATTTGCGTGAGCCGCGTGGGATGAGCCGGATCGGTGACGTCATAAATCTCCTGCGCTTTGGATCCAAGAGGACGCAGCAAATACCATTTCCCGCGCACACCGTGCGGCAATACGCTGCCGCTGCACACGCGCACCATCTGCGAGCCGCCCGCCTCTTCGCCCTTTTCCGACGAGCCGGGGATATGGGCCAAGTACTTGGGCTTGGCGGGATCCGTTACGTCCACAATGGACGTTCCATTCGGCTCGACGACGCCCGTCAACGGATTCATGGCGCTGCCGGTATGGTGCCCGACGTAGGCGATTTCGCGCCCTCCCTCGTTGATGATGATCGGTTGGTACGCCGAGCGGCCCTGGAGGTCGTTAAAGCCCGCGAGTTCCGTGTTCCATTGCGATTGCTGATCGGGAGGATTCGGAGCGGGCTCGAGCGATGCCGGCGCCCCGGTCAAAGCCACGGTTGGGATCGCCGGCCCGTCCGGCGGATAGCTCTGCGCGTGGATGCATAGAGGCCCCGCAGCGGCCAGCAAGAGCGGCAAGAGGATGCGGAGACCCGTGCCATTGTCATTCCGTTTCACTGTTCATTCTCCCTTTTTCAATGCCGAGCGGCGGCTCGATTCGAGCTTGGCGTCGCAGAACATACGAGCTTCGTGCTGTCGCGTCAACCACAATTCCTATCGCCTCATCTGGAGGTTCCGAAGGCACGCGGCGCGAGCAAATCCAGACGACAATTTCGCAAGCTTTGAATTAATGCGTCATGTCAAAGAGAATGTAATCAATCCCGATCCGATAGGCCAGCGAGGTTTCCCGTTCCGGATAATGCGGGCTATCGGCCCATTCCCAGGCGTCGCCCACATCCGAATTGTGACAGATGGCGACCATAATTCGGCCCTGGTCGTCGCGGATTGCTCTCCATTTCGGCGTGACCATATCGGCCCTGTACGGCCAGCCTCCCCATAAAAATCTTGTGCCGTGGATTTGCACTCGGTCGTCCAAATCGTACATGACGTGAAAGATTTCGTCGCTGTTCTTCAAATCCTCAATCTGGCGTCCCGGAAAAATCATTTCCAAGCCGCGGACGAGCTCCTCCCATTCATAATCTCCATGCGTGTCATCCGAAAGCAGAAATCCGCCCCTTAGCAGGTACTCGCGGAGCCGAGCGGCCTCTTCCTGCGTAAGGGTCCAACCGTTGCCGTGTTCCATGTAAATCCACGGCCAGTTGAAAAGATCGTCGGAGTCCGCGTCCACGATCTGTTCCACTCCTCGCGCGTGCAAGCGCGTCAGCCTCTGCACGCCCATGGTGAATTGCCGGTCCGCTTTCGGATAGTCCGCCGCCCAGAGATGGAACCGCCGAAAACCGCCTTCGTCACCGTTCGATGGGAAATGGAAGCGGGCGAAGGCCCATTCGGCATTCCGATGCGCGTCGGCGGCCAGCGGCGGGACCTCTTCGTCTTCCTCGAAAACGCGACCTTGAAACGCCAGCAGCGTGGCGCTCAGACCGGACATAAGAATCGCAACCGCAAGGGAGGGCAGAATTTTCGTGGTGCGTGCCGTCTTCATTGCAAAACGCATCAGGATTCTCTATTCGGTTACCACGCGCGCTTCATACTCCCAACCCCGCGGCTCTAATTCACGGGAGGGTGGCCCTGTGGGAGTTGACCGCCTCCAGGTTCCGGGGCGCCGCCGGACCCATGGATCATGCCGGAGTGAGGATCTCCGCCAATGCCCATGGGCTGGCTGTTCAGCACGGTCCACTCATTTCCCTGGCGCTCGAGCGCATATTCGATATCCATTTTCGCGTCGCCTCCCTTGAGGCGAAATTCTACCTGCGCGCTGGCGTGATCGCCGTTGACCGAAATTTGTTTGATTTCGCGGTCCATTACGGAAAGATTCAGGTCCGCGCGGCCGTTCAAATGCTTCTCAATGCTCGCGCGAATGGCATCTTGATCGCTCGCCGTCTTACTGCACCCGCCGGCAAGGGCGCAGAACAGGGCTAAAACAGGTAACACGTGCCATCGATTCATTCGCTGGGGCTCCCTCTTCCCTTGCGCGTTATTGTCCCACGGTTTCGGGCCGCTTACCCGCCAAATCTGGTTTCACGGAGAACGTAGTCAAGGAAACGGTCTTTGGGGCCGATAAAACTTATTGGAAGTGCAATCTGATTTAATCTGACTTTAATCCTCGCGAATCAATATTGCCGTCGTTGCGGGGGTGGCCCATTCAATTTCTTGATGGAAGGCATATACGTGGAACGTCATGGTGACGCCGAACCGATTGCGCGCAGGCCATTTACACGAGAATTGTTTCCAGAGTTGTAGAATGGAGGCCCGATGAAGGCGAAACGGGCCGATGCCAGGATTGTTTCCGCCGCCGCGCTCCCGTACACTGTGCGCGGACGGATTGCCTGGCA
>Ga0335078_10009829_pt1 | contig 14157 bp, 9 predicted proteins | sample Lox_Sample_32_FD_206711 | JGI IMG/M metagenome (GOLD analysis project Ga0335078, IMG submission 206711) | Soil microbial communities from Loxahatchee National Wildlife Refuge, Florida, United States - Lox_Sample_3.2 | ecosystem: Environmental > Terrestrial > Soil > Wetlands | place: USA: Florida...
GCCATGGCAGTGTGGCAGGCGCATCGCGAAGGCCTGGAGAACTTCTCGGTGCTGGTTTCGCATGTGCTGGTTCCGCCGGCAATTCGGTTGCTGTTGCACTCGCCGTCGAATCGCGTGCAGGGGTTTATTGCGCCGGGGCATGTGTGCACCGTGATGGGCTACACCGAATACGAGGAGCTGGCGCGGGAATTTCACGTGCCCATCGTGGTCGGCGGATTCGAGCCGCTCGATCTGCTGGAAGCGATTCGCATGCTGGTAAGCCAGCTTGAGGATGGCCGCGCAGAGGTGGAGAATCAGTACGCGCGATCGGTGGCGCGTGAAGGGAACGCCGCGGCACGCGCGGTCATGGAGCGCGTGTTCGAGGTGACCGACCGCAAGTGGCGCGGCATCGGCGAGATCGTGCAGAGCGGTTACCGTCTGCGCGAGGAGTTCGCCGGGCACGACGCAGAGAAGATCTTCGGCCTGGCGACAATTGCCGCAGACGAGCCGGCCGAGTGCATCAGCGCCCTCGTCCTGCAGGGTCTGAAGAAGCCTCTGGATTGCGCGGCGTTCGGAACCCGTTGCACGCCGGACACGCCGCTGGGCGCGCCGATGGTCTCCGGTGAAGGCGCGTGCGCGGCCTATTACGCATATCGACGGCACGAGAGGGAGAGCGACCTTGTCGGCCTCCGCTGAGAACTTAGCCAATCTCACCTGCCCCGCCCCGCTGGCGACCCGCGATACGGTGCTGCTCGGCCATGGAAGCGGCGGGCGGCTGAGCGGGGAACTGGTCCGCAACGTTTTCCTGCCGGCGCTCGGCGACCCCATCCTGGGAGCGCTGGAGGACCAGGCGACCTTCGAAATCGACGGCGCGCGCCTCGCCTTCACCACGGATTCGTTCGTGGTGAAGCCGCTGTTCTTCCGGGGAGGCGACATCGGCTCGCTGGCGGTTCATGGGACCATCAACGACCTGGCCGTCGGCGGCGCGGAACCGCTGTTCCTCAGCGCAGCATTCATCCTGGAAGAAGGCCTGCCGATGGAGACGCTGCGCCGGGTGGCAAGGTCCATGGGCGAGGCCGCCGCGGCCGCGAGCGTCCGCATCGTTGCGGCGGACACGAAAGTGGTGGAGAAAGGCAGCGGCGACGGGTTGTTCATTAACACCACGGGTATCGGCCGCGTGCGCCCCGGCGTTAAGCTGTCGGCAGCGAACGCGCGCCCCGGCGACAAGGTGATCCTCAGCGGCTACATTGGCGACCACGGCATCGCCATTCTGGCCGAGCGCGAGGGCCTGCAATTTGACACGCCCATCGGCAGCGATTCTGCGCCACTGCACACGCTAACGCGCGCGATGCTGTATACGGCTGGCGCGAGTATTCGAGCAATGCGCGATCCCACGCGCGGAGGTCTCGCCAGCACGCTGAACGAAATCGCCGGTCGATCGAAAGTCACCATCGAGATTGAAGAGACCGCAATCCCGGTACGCGAGGAGGTGAAGGGCGCCTGCGAGATGCTCGGCCTCGATCCGCTGCATGTGGCCAATGAGGGGAAACTGGTGGCCATCGTGGCGGCGGAAGCCGCCGAGGCGATCATCGAGGCCATGCGCCGTAACCCGCTCGGCGTGGACGCCCGCGTCGTTGGCACCGTCACCGGCACCGGCCGCGAGATGGTGCTGATGCGCACCGCGTTCGGCACCACGCGTATTGTGGACATGCTGGCCGGCGAGCAGTTGCCCCGGATCTGCTGAGATGCACGAGCTCGGCATCGCCAACTCGGTCCTCGAAGCGGTACAAAAGGAGATGACGCGCCGTCCGCGCGCGCGTCTGAAGAAAATCGGCCTGCGCATTGGGGAATTCTCCGGCGTCGAGGAGTCCTCGTTGCGCTTCTGTCTGGAAGTGCTGGTGCGCGACACCGAAATGCGGGACGCCGTGCTGGACATCGAGCGCGGTCCGCGCGATGAGCTGGACCTGAGCTACCTTGAGGTGGAAGAGGATGAGTCAGATTCCCATTGAACGCAAGGTGCTGAACGCGAATGACGCGATCGCCGCCACCCTGCGCGAGCGGTTTCTCGAACACGGCATCCTGTGCCTGAACCTCATCAGCTCTCCGGGCTCGGGCAAGACCCTGCTGCTGGAGCGAACGCTGGAACGGCTGGCGCCGGACACGCGCGTGGCCGTGCTGACCGGCGACATTCAAACCGATAATGACGCGCGCCGACTGGCCCGCGCGGGTTTCCCGGTGAAGCAGATCACCACGGCGGGGGCCTGCCATCTGGACGCGCGCATGGTGGAGACCGCGCTGGCCGATTGGAAGCTGGCTGATTTCGAGCTGCTGCTGATTGAAAACGTCGGCAATCTGGTGTGCCCCACCAGCTACGATCTGGGCGAAAACAGCAAAGTGGTGCTGATGAGCGTCACCGAAGGCGAGGACAAGCCGCTGAAATATCCGGGCATCTTCTACAAAGCCGACGTGATGCTGCTGACCAAGATCGACCTGCTTCCCCACCTCGAATTCGACGACGCGTTGGCCTGCGAGAACGCGCGGCAGATCCACCCCGGGCTGGAGATCATCCGCACCTCCGCCCGCACCGGCGCAGGCCTCGACCGCTGGGTGGCGTGGATCGAGACGCGATTACACCGGCCGGCAGCGGCGTAGGAGCCTCTCAGCCCGGCTCGGATCTGTGTGGCTTATGAGCGGCAGACTTCCTCACATGCCTAGATTAGCCCGTCCCCTTTCGGCACTGGCCCGCTAATTGCTTGAAACAAGGTGCTGTGTCGGTGTTTCGGGCTTTTCTGGTCCGAGTTTCCGCCGAAAGGAGGCAAACGGGGTGGCGAAGCGTCGTGGATTTGCCTGTCGATGTCATTTTCCCGACGCCGGGTGCCGGTTGACCCGCTCCGCTGAACCATGATCTCAGCGCTTATCTTCAGCAACAACACGTCCCTCTCGAACTATGTGCGGGGCGTGTGTGCCGCTTCGGACGAGATTTCCATTCCGGGATCGCTCGAAGACGTGCGCACCGGGTACGCGGTCGCTCGCCAGCTTTCCGCCTACGCCCCCGAGCTGGTGCTGCTCGATGTTGGAGAGGAAGACATTCCGCACCTGACCGGCGCCGTTGTGATGCAGATCCAGACCGACGCGCCGTCCACCGCGATCGTGCCCATCTGTTCGCGGAAGACGCCCGCGGTGAAACAACTCGTGGAGACGCTGGGGCTCATGGCGCCGCTGTCTCCCCCGTTCTCAGCCGCCGATCTGGAAGCGGCAGCCATCGAAGCCATAGGCTCGACCGTGGATTCGCGCCGCGGATTCCTCGCCATATTCGCACCCTCTCGACCGGGCGCCGGCGCAACCACCATTGCTCTGAATGCCGCCTGGCAACTGGCGCGGAATCGCAACTTCAAAACCCTGTTCATTGAAATGGACGATGAGATGGGCGCCGCCTCCATTCTGCTGGATAATGGCGAGACCCAGATCACCCCCAGCGAAGATCCGCAGTTCCTGACCGAGGCAGGCTTCCAGCAGCACATCCGTCATCTCGGGCCGCTGCACGTTCTCACCGGCGTCCGGCTGCGCGCGCTCACCGGGATGAAGCGCTGGTCGGTGCTCCGTCTGGTGACCTGCGGCAGGTCGTATTACGATTTTGTATTCGTCCGCGTGCCTTCGGTCACCCATGACAGCGTAAAGCCGCTGCTGAGCGTCGCGCGCAGAATCTGCATCGCCGCCACCCCCGATCTGCCCGCGCTCTCGATGGCCCGCCGCCGATGCGCCGAGTTGCGCGAAACTGCCGGGGCCTCGCGCATCGTGCTCGTGGTTAATCGGTGCAATGGGGATTTGTCGGAGCGAAACTTCCGTCACCTGCTCGACCATGAGAACGTTGCGCTGGTACCCGATGCGCCCCGCCAGGTACAGCAGTCCTGGGTTGAATCCGGCGTCGTCCAGAGCGGCGGTGCGTTCGCACGGGCCATCCATTCGGTGGCCGCGGCAGTGTTGGGCGGCGGCGACGCCTGTCCACCTCCGCCGCCCCGCGTCAGCCTGGCGGCTCTTTCGCGATTATTTGCACACGAGGGGACCTGATCGTCCATCGGACCGCGTCCTCCTCGCGAGTTTCATCCTTAACTACCCTGATTTGCGGCCGCGCTCATTACTGAGCCGATCAGCGAAAAAATCGTGCTGATGCTGGCGGCAACATTGGGCATGATGGCGCCCGCGGCAACCGCGACGAAGCCGGCCATGAGCGCGTATTCGATGAGGTCCTGGCCGCGAGTATCTTTCCAGGTCCGGAACAAGGGCAGGAGGCTGGTCAAGTGCTTCATGCCCCCTTTATCGGCGTTATCCGAGGCGTGATTCCAGGGCAGATACCGTATAAAAAAGTGGGCATTAGAGCTGACATTGCAGTACGCAGGATTTCTGTAAGCCAGCGAACCTGCCGTTGTAACTGTCGGTTGCCCGCCGCGATACCATGGCATCCGGAGTATCCCGCATGCTCACCGAAAAACAAACGGAGCGGGGCCACCGCGCCCTCGGCCGCTTCACCATCGAACTGCCGTCATGGGGGTTCGCGAACACCGGTACCCGGTTCGGAAAATTCATTCAGCCCGCGGCGGCCACCACCACCGAGGAAAAGCTCGCCGACGCCGGCGTGGTCCACCGCTTCACCGGCTGCTGCCCGAGCGTGGCCGTTCATGTCCTGTGGGATTTCCCCAACGGCCTCGCGGACGTGCCCGGCGTCGTGAAAGCAGCCGAGAATCATGGCGTGCGCATCGGCGCGATCAATCCGAATGTCTTTCAGGACCAGTGCTACAAGCTGGGTTCGTTCGGCAATCCCGACCCGAATATCCGGCACCGGGCGCTCTCGCACATCCTCGATTCCATTACTATCCAGCGCGCCACCGGCTCGCGCGATCTCTCGCTTTGGTTCGCCGACGGACTGAGTTACCCCGGCACCGGCTCGATTCGCGCACGCAAGACCTGGTTCGCCGAAGGACTGAGGACAATCCACGATGCGCTCACCGGCAACCAGCGCATGCTCGTGGAATATAAGCCGTTCGAGCCTGCTTTCTATGCCACCGACATCGCCGACTGGGGGATGGCCTTTATTCACGCCAAACAGGCGGGGCCGCGAGCCAGGGTACTGGTGGACACCGGCCATCATTATCAGGCCCAGAACATCGAGCAGATCGTCGCGTGGCTGCTCGCGGAAGACATGCTTGGCGGCTTCCATTTCAACGACCGCCGTTACGCCGACGACGACCTCACGCTCGGCTGCATCGACCCGTATCAGGTTTTCCGCATTTTTCATGAAATCTGTTTCTTCGCGTGGGAAACAGGAACGCAACCCGACATTCCCTTCATGGTGGATCAGAGTCATAATCTGAAGAACAAGATCGAGGAGACCCTGCAAACCGCCGCCACCGCCCAGGAGATGTTCGTCAAGGCGGCGCTGGTGAATCACGAGACGCTCGCTGTGCATCAGACCCGCGGCGATTTGGTCGACGCGGAAGAGTGCCTGCGCACGGCGTTTTTCACCGACGTGCGTCCACTGCTGCGGGAGTGGCGGCGCGAACGCGGACTCGCCGAAGACCCCATCGCGGCGTTCCGCGAGAGCGGCTACCAGCAGGCGGCGGAGAAAGAACGAGCGGAAAAGAATCGAGGAGCGGCGTCCAGTTATGCATAAGACATTTGCGTTGTCGCTGTTACTGGGCGGGATGTTGCTCGCCGGCCCGGTCCACCTGCGCTGCGAATACCTCGAGAATCCCCTGGGAATTGACGCGCCGGCGCCCGGGCTCTCCTGGCAGAGCGATAACAAGGAGCGCAACTGGGTGCAGAGCGCTTACCAGATTCGCGTCGCCACGAGCGCGGACCGGCTGGACACGCCCGATATCTGGGACAGCGGCAAACAGGTCTCCGCCGAATCGGTCGGCATCGTTTACGGCGGTCCGAAACTGCAGTCGCGCGAGCGTTATTACTGGACCGTCCGCGTCTGGGATGCACAGGATCATCCATCGGCGTGGGCGTCCCCGGCGTGGTGGGAAACGGGCCTGCTCGACAAGCCAGACTGGAACGCCCAATGGATTTTTTGGCGGAATCCCGAGGACGAGGAGGACCGCGCGGGCATCCGCTGGATCTGGCATCCCACTCAGGACTCGATGGGCGTGCCACCCAACACCGTCTGCGTATTTCGGACAAACGTGACGCTCTCCGATGTCCCGCGCGAGGCGGCGTTGTTCGTCGAGGCCAGGGGCGATTTCCACGTCACCATAAACGGGCGCGACGCGGGCGGAAAGACTCGAAACTGGCAGACATTCGACCGGCGGGAGATTCGCGACCTGCTGGTCACGGGCAGCAACACGGCAGAGATAGCGGTGACAGCGAAGGCGGGACCTGCGGCGCTCGCCGCTTTGCTGAAGATTGTCCATGCCGACGGGAGCATCGAGCGCGTTCCCACGGGCAGCCGCTGGGAGGCTCAGCTCCCCAACGAGGCGGCCCCGCAAACGGCTCGCGAGATTGGGGACTCCGGCGATATGGGTCCTCTGCGGCAGCCCGCCGCTCTCCTTCGCCACGAATTCTCCGTCGAGCATGAGGTTCGCCGCGCGCGTATCTACGCCACCGCGCTGGGAAGCTATCGGCTCTTCCTCAACGGGCAGCGTGTCAGTCAGGACGACCTCACCCCCGATTTCACCGACTATCGCAAGCGCGTGTTGTATCAGACCTACGACGTCACTTCCCTGCTGGCGCGGGGCGCGAATGCCCTCGGGGCTATCCTCGGCGATGGCTGGTATGCCAGCCCGCTGACCTGGACCGGACGGCGGTTCTTTCCGCCCAGCCGCGGGCTGCGCGTGCAGCTTGAAATCGAGTACACCGACGGGAGTCGCCAGACGCTGGTCACCGACCCGACATGGAGAACGGCTCCGTCGGCCATTATCGATTCGTCGATTTACGGCGGCGAAGTCTACGATGCCCGACTTGAACAGATGGGATGGGACAAATCGGGCTTCGACGATTCCGGATGGGCTCCCGCCGCCATCATCGCTCCGCCAGCCATTCAGGTAACCAGCCAGATGTCGGCGCCCGTTCACGTGAACCAGACGCTGGCCCCGAAATCCATCACGAGGGACCCGCACGGCGCCTGGATCTATGACATGGGCCAGAACATGGTCGGCTGGGCCTCCCTCAAATTGAGCGGCACTGCCGGGACCATGGTCCGTCTGCGCTTCGCGGAGATTCTCAATCCCGATGGCAGCATCTACCGTGACAACCTGCGCAATGCCGATGCTACCGATATCTACACGCTGCGCGGCGGCGGCGAAGAGACGTTCGAGCCGCATTTCACCTTTCACGGCTTTCGCTATGTGGAGGTCACCGGCTATCCTGGAACCCCCACGTTGTCCGACCTGACCGGCGAAGTCGCCAACAGCCTGATCGGCGAGCCAACGGGGCGCATCGAGACCTCCAGCGATCTGGTCAATCGCATGTGGCGGATCGGAACGTGGGGCCAGCGCGGCAATTTCCTGAGTGTCCCCACCGATTGCCCGCAGCGCGACGAGCGCCTCGGCTGGATGGGAGACGCTGGCGTCTTCTGGCGAACCGGAACTTACAATTTCGACGTCGCGGCGTTCACGCGCAAGTGGATGCGCGACGTCTCCGATGCGCAGACGCCCGCTGGCGCCTTCACCAACGTCTCTCCCAACGTGTTGCCCGAGTCGCCGGAAGGCGCGCCCGGATGGGGCGACGCGGGGATCATCGTGCCGTGGACGGCGTGGCTGCAGTATGACGACAAGGGCATTGTCGAAGAGAACTGGGACGCGATGCAGCGCTGGATGAAGTACATCCAGGATGGCAATCCGAACTTCCTGCGACGGAGACGCCTCGGACCCAATTTTGCCGACTGGCTCGCGCCCGACACCCACAGCCGCAGCGATCTGATCGCCACCGCCTACTGGGCCATGTTGGCGCGCATGATGTCCCAGATGGCGCATGCGCTCGGCAAGGGAGACGATGCGAGCCGTTACGCCGGCCTGTACGACCATATCCGCGCGGCATTTCAGAAAGAGTGGATCAAAGACGATGGCACGGTGGGCACGGGTACGCAAACGTCCTATGTTCTGGCTCTGCAGATGAAGCTGGTGCCGGAGTCGCTTGTGCCGGCGGTTGCTGACAAACTTGTTCGCGACATCGAAGCGCACCAGTGGCACCTGACGACGGGCTTTCTCGGAACTCCGCACCTTCTGTTCGCACTCGCCGACAACGGTCACGCCGATGTCGCGTATCGCCTGCTGCTGAACGAGACCTATCCGTCGTGGGGCTACATGCTTGCGAAGGGAGCGACCACCTGGTGGGAGCGATGGAACGGCGACACCGGCGATCCGGCCATGAACTCGTTCAACCACTACGCATTCGGTTCCGTGATGGCGTGGGTGTACCGCTATGTCGCCGGTATCGACACCAAGCCCGCGACGCCCGGCTTCCACGAAATCCTGATTGAGCCGCGCCCCGACGCTCGCATGGAGCATGCACGCGCCGAATATGACTCGGTGTACGGCCGAATTGTCTCCGACTGGACCGGCAAGCCTGGGGGGACGTTCCGGCTGCGGATGGAGATTCCGGCTAATACCACGGCGCGTGTGGTACTGCCCAATGTCCCCGGTGCCCGCGTGACTGAGGGGGGTAAGCCGCTGCAGGTAAGCCACGAACCTGAAGGAAACGTGGCCCGAATTGGCTCCGGGAGCTGGCTGATCTCTGTCGTTCCGGCCAGGAATCGCCGATAAGTAAGTGGATGCCCAGCTTTGGCAATAGCCGAAGGAGCGCGCGCCGGACAATTGTGTCCATTTTGCTGGCGACCCTCGCGACGGGCCCGCTTGCGGCGCAAAGGCAGTCTTTCCGGCGCTATGGCCAGGAGGTGGGGCTCAGCAATCTTGCCATCAACTGTCTCGGGCAGGACCGGGACGGATTCCTGTGGGTGGGAACCGAAGACGGACTCTTTCGCGACGAAGGGGGCTGGTTCCGGAGGTACGGCACCGAACAAGGGCTTCCCGACAACTACATCGACGCAATCCAGGTAACTCGCGACGGCACCCTCTGGGTGGGCGGGTTTACCGGGTTGTCTACCCTGGAGAATGGCCATTTTGAGCTGGTTCCGGGCATTCCGCAGGTGCGCATCCCCCGCAACGGGCAGATAGCCGCCGATGCGCAGAGCGTGGTCTATGCGGGCACCGAGCAGGGGCTGCTGAGTGTCCGCCGCCTCGGGCTTCGCCGCTTTTCGTATCAATGGCTCACCCACGCGCCCGCAGCAGGCGCAGCCGTGGACTCCCACGACGTCCTGTGGTTCGGCTGCGAGGACGATCTTTGCCGCGTCGCCCCCGGCGGCCGAATCGCGCGCGTCGGCAGGGAGTGGGGACTCCCCCCGCTGGTCTGGGAAAGCATGGCCAGCGATCGGGACGGAAATCTGTGGGTTCGCAATCTTCATGCTCTCTACGTGAAGCGAAAAGAACAGCAGAAGTTCGTCCGCGTGGACGTGCCCAACTCCGCCGAACCCGCCGGGGCTATTTCCGCCGATCCACGCGGCGGCGTTCTCGTTCCCACCAATGCGGGGCTGGCTTTCGCGACTCCGGAACGGGTGCGGGTGGTGGGAGGAGACGCGAATTTCGAGGACGACGCCATCAGCTTCGCCTTGCGCGACCGCTCAGGCCTGTTGTGGATCGCTCAGGAAGGCTCGGGCGTTTCTCTATGGGTCGGCGAGGGCTCCTGGGAAAACTGGACCCGCGCGGAAGGGCTGGACAACGACGAAATCTGGGGGATCGCGCGCGACGCCGATGGAAATCTGTGGGCGGGCACGAATCACGGCGTCTGCATTTTGCGCCCCGGCGCGTCCGTTTGGCAACGCCTGCCCGCCGCCGGCGACGAGCAGATCCGCGTGGTGCTCGCGGGACAGAATCGGCATGTATTCGTCGGAGGGCGGCCCGGAGGACTGACACTGTTCAACGGGTCCCGGAAACTGAAGCATTACGGTCCCGCCGACGGTTTGGACATCGACCGCATCGACGGGATCTTCCGTGAGGCCGACGGTACTTTGTGGATCGCCGGGACCGGAGGCCTTTTCCGGAGTGCCATGGTCGAGGATCCGCGGAGGCGGAAGTTCGAGCGCATGACACCGCCCGGAACCGATGCTTCCGAGAGGTTCTATCAACCGGTTCAGGACAAGGCCGGCCGGGTGTGGATTCCAGGTCTGCGCGGCCTGGTGCGCTATGACCACGGCTTGTGGCGGCGATTTCTGCGGCGAGACGGCCTGCTGAGCGACGCCGTTTACGCCGTGGCGCTGAGACCGGACAACACCGCATGCGTTGCCTACCAGGACGTCGAGGGGCTCACGTGCATTCGGCCGGAGGGGAGCGTTCGGCACTACCGTGGCCGTCAGGAATTGATCTCCGGACGGGTGTACATGCTGGGCGCCGCGCCGAACGGCGCGCTGTGGGTGGGAACCGATTCGGGCCTGGACGTTCTCGAAGGCGATCGCTGGCGCTCGTTCACTCGCTCGGACGGTCTGGTGGCCAACGACACGGACATGAACGGCTTCTTCGTGGATGGCGATGGCAGCATCTGGATCGGTACCAGCCGGGGACTCTCGCACTACCATCCGCACCGGGAGGCGGAAGCGCCGCCGCTGCCGCCGTCGATTCTGCCGGTCTATGCGGGAAGTGTGCAGCCGGCGGAGCAGCCGGAGCTGCCCTGGTCCGACCGTTCCATCGCCTTCGATCTGGCCAACGTTAACTACGCTTATGAAGATGGCGTGACCTGGCGATACCGGATGCACAACCCGGATGATTCCGGATCCGGCTTGAAGTGGGCCGATACGACGCAGCACTCGATTCACTTCAGTTTGCTGCCGCCGGGTTATTACACTTTTGAAGTCTCGCTGGTGACGCGCGACCGCGGCGAGTCTGCTCCCGCCCGCTTCAGCTTCACCGTCGCCGCGCCCTGGTGGCAACACCCGCTGCTGCGCCTGCTCGGAGCCGCTATCGGATTGCTGGCGTTACGGCTTCTGTGGAAGTGGCGAATGAGACGGGTGTTGCAGCAACGGCGCGAACTGGAGGCCGCGGTGGAGGCGCGGACAAGCGAACTGGCGCTGGAAAAGGAACGCGCTGAAGCCGAAAGAAACCGCGCCGAAGAAGCCAGCCGTCTGAAGACCGAGTTCCTCGCCAACATGAGTCACGAGATCCGAACGCCCATGAACGCCGTGATCGGCATGACCGGGCTTCTGCTTGCCACTCCGCTTGACTCGGAACAGCGCGAGTACGCCCAGACTGTCCGCACCTCCGGTCATCATCTGCTGTCGGTTATTAACGACATTCTGGATTTTTCCAAGATCGAGGAAGGCCGAATCGAAATCGAGGCAGCCCAATTCAACCTTCCGGAGGCGCTCAGAGCGGTGATGGATCTGCTCAGTCCGCAGGCGCAAAGCAAGGGGCTGGATCTGACGCTGGCGCATGACACGGCCATCCCGGAGATCCTGATCGGCGACGCCGGGCGCATCCGCCAGATTGTCACGAACTTCGTCGCCAATGCCGTCAAATTCACCGACAAGGGCTTCGTGCGCGTCTCGAGCACGATGGCCAGCCAGCAGGGCGAGGCAGTCACGGTTCGGATTGAGGTGGAAGACAGCGGACCGGGCATCCCTGAAAACAAAATTCCCGTCCTGTTCACCAAGTTCACGCAGGCAGATTCATCCACCACCCGGCGCTTCGGCGGCACCGGGCTGGGGCTGGCCATTTCCCGGAAGCTCGCCGAAATGATGGGCGGCAGCGTCGGCGTGCGTACCGCTCTGGGACAAGGTTCCGTGTTCTGGATGGAACTGCCGCTGCGCGAGGCAGACGCTCAGGAGGCGGAGGAGCCGCGTGCCGAGCTGATTCCCAGCCGTCTCTCTGAACCGTGCCGCGTGCTGGTTGCGGAAGACAATCCGGTCAACCAGCGGCTCGCCATTCGTATGCTCGAGAAGTTCGGATGCCAGGTGGAAACGGCCGGCGATGGCAACGAAGCACTGGATATGTTTTCGCGGCTGCCGTTCGATCTGGTCTTCATGGACTGCCAGATGCCGATAATGGACGGCTATGATGCCGCGGCCGCCATTCGCCGCATCGAGCGAGAGCGCGGCTGGTTGCGTCATCCCATCATCGCGCTCACCGCCCACGCCGCCGCCTCCGACCGCGAACGCTGTTTCAGCGCCGGCATGGACGATTATCTGAGCAAGCCGGTGCCGCCGGAGCGCCTGCGTGCTGTCGTCTTCAAGTGGATCAACCGGACAAAGGGAGACAACGAGCCCACGCTGACGGAATCGCCGGCGTGATCGGCATGGCGGAATCCGGCAGCAGCAGAATTTGCCGACCTGCTGCCGGACCGCTGCTACCAGGAGATCAGGAATGTGCAGGAATCGCCATTCTTCGCGCGGCACGGCTTCGACGGGTCGTGCGTGACCGCAGGGGCCGAGCCTTTCGGCGCAAAGAGTTTGGCCATCGCTTCCACAATTCCTCGGTCGAAATCGCAGGGATAGGGATTGCGGCATTCCATGACGCCGTTTCGCTCGCCTGTTTTCCGGAATGTGTAGTGACCGATCTCGCCACCCCGGTGATTCATGTGATAGGCCGCGTCAATCGATCCGAGGGCCTTATCGATGGTGTCGATTCCCGGAGGGAACTTCGCAGTGTTGGGGATGCTGACTCCGATCCGGTTCAGCGTGCGCGGCCCGATGGATTGTGCAATCTCTTTGAACGCATCCAGCCACGCCTGTTGTGAATACCATCCCTGTGGCTGGGGCGATTTGATGCCGTGCCGCTCCAGAATCTGCTCGGCGGTCGGTCCGAATGCGCCCATGCCCTTCATGACGGAAAGTACCGTCTGACCATTGACCTGAACGGCGGGTGAGTATGCCTGAAATTGTGCCATATACCGCCGTATCGGCCAGGCCGCCATTACTCTTAGGGGAATCCTCGACCGCAGCGGCCCTACGATCCGATGTGCAGCGTGCCCGCGAGAGTGAGGTCAGAGATGCGCGAAGAACTGCCCACCCATACGGGGTAATCACCTGCCGCAACCTGCCAGCGATTCGAGCTGGTATCCCAGTACGACAGGGGATGGGATGAGTCGTTCTCGTTTACCTGAATCGAGACGGTCTGCTTCTCCCCGGGCTGCAGCAGCGTCTTCTGCCATCCCACCAGGCGCTTTGGAGGCTCGTTTGTGCTGGCCGGGAGACCTACGTAAACCTGCGCCACTTCCGCGCCCGCCACGTTGCCGGTATTGGTGACATCCACATTCACCTGAAAAACGCCCGCCGAAGCGAGGTCGTCCACCACATTGGCGTTCGCAAAAGAAAACGTCGTGTATGAAAGACCGAAGCCGAACGGAAACAGCGGGGTGAGATTGTTGGCGTCGTACCACTTGTAACCAACGTTGAAGCCTTCCACGTTGTAGTTCACCGGGAACGGCGAGCTCGCATTCGCACCGGGGATCACCGGCCGCGGCAGGTCGTTCACGCTCGCCGGAAAGGTGATGGGCAGCTTGCCCGACGGATTGACTGCGCCAAACAGAATGTTGGCGATCGCCGTTGCGCCCATCTGACCGGGAAACCAGGCTTCCAGCACCGCGTTGACGTTTCCGAGCCACGGCATGGCCTGCGCGCTCGCGTTCTCCATCACCACGATGGTGTGGGGATTCGCCGCAGCCACCGCGGCCACCAGCGCGTCCTGATCCATGGGGCTATTGGTGTGGATCACGTCCGTGAAGTTCAGGCTGGGCATGTCCATGCCCTCGCTGGTCCACTGCTCGACGAACACGATGGCCACGTCCGAGGAGCCGGCCAGAGTCGCAGCGGCGCTCGCGTTTGTGCCGTCGGCGAAGTTTACCGTTGCGTTCGGCGCTATGGCCTGGATCGCATTCAGCGGGGGATCGGGATCCCAGATCACCGGCGCCCACCCAGGCACCGACGGATAGCCTTCCATGGTCCACGATCCGGTGGGATACACCTGTGCGGAGCCTCCCCCGGAAAGGGTACCCGTGGCCGCGTTCCATCCGATCACGGCGATGGAAGTGAGCGCCGCGGCGTTCAGCGGGAGCTGATTATTGGCATTCTTCAGCAGCACCGCGCCCTGCTCTTCCACCTCCTGCGCGATGGCCTGATCGGCAGTCGAATCGATTGGT
>Ga0335078_10009830_pt1 | contig 14156 bp, 7 predicted proteins | sample Lox_Sample_32_FD_206711 | JGI IMG/M metagenome (GOLD analysis project Ga0335078, IMG submission 206711) | Soil microbial communities from Loxahatchee National Wildlife Refuge, Florida, United States - Lox_Sample_3.2 | ecosystem: Environmental > Terrestrial > Soil > Wetlands | place: USA: Florida...
AGGGAGCGTGAACGTGGAACCGCGGCATGGCCCACCGGGATGACCCGTGGCCCCGCTTGGCGGAGAGGCGGGGCCCCGGACGGGGCCCCGCCTGCGCAAGACAAGACGGAGATGGCGGAAAAAAGAGACGGGCGGCGGCGCCAGGGCGCCTTCCCCTGCCCATCGCGCCGTCACTGCGCGTCCGGGCGCGCCCGGACGCGTTCACGCAATTCGCTGATGGAGAGAGGACTAGCTGCGCCCGTCAGCGCAGCACGGCCTCGATCGGATCGCCCCGATATTGGACGCGACGGCCCGCCCCCGGTGCCGGCGGGAAGCCGACGGGCGCGGTCGGCGTCACCAGGACGGCGTCGAAGGTGCGGCGCGCCAGCATTCCGGGGAAGGAGCCGGCGCGCGCCCCGATCGACAGCGTGCCGGTTGCGTCGTTCCAGCGGATGGGGATGCAGGCGAAGGCCCCGCGCTCGTAGCCGTACGTCAGGCCGTCGTCCTCGTAGAGCGTGAAGGCCCCGTCGACGCCTCCGTACACGTACAGGGTGATCGGGTCGGCGGGTTTCTCGCCCGCGTACTGAAGCTCCGGCCCGGCCGGGACGATCGATCCCGCCCGGGCGAAGACAGGAATCGAGTCCAAGGGCGCGGCCGCCTCGACGGCCTGGCCTCCCTTGAGCGCCCGGCCGCTCCCGAACTCGTACCAGTCGCCGCCGCCGGGCAGGTACACGCTCCGGCTGCGCGCCTGGTAGGCCGTGACGGGACAGACGAGCAGCGCCGGGCCGAACATGTACTCGTCGCGGACGTCGCGGGCCCTGGGATCGCCGGTGAAATCCATCACCAGGGCGCGCATGATGGTGGCGTCCTCCCGGGTCACGGCGCCGGCCAGCGAGTAGACGTAGGGCAGCAGGCGGTAGCGCATCCGGTCGGACGCGAGCTGCGCGTGGTAGGCGGGGCTCGTCTCGCCGCCGAACTCCCACATCTCGCGGTAGGGGCTCTGCCCGTGGACCCTGAGGATCGGCGCGAACGCCGCGAACTCGAACCAGCGCGCGTTCAGCTCACGCCACTCCTCGACGTCGGCGGGCGAGCCGTGGCCGGGCGTGAAGCGCTCCGGCACGGAGAAGCCGCCGGCGTCCATGGTCCAGTACGGCAGCCCGGAGAGGCAGAAGCTGAGCCCCGCGGTGATCTGCTTCTCCATGGCGGTCCACGTGCTCGAGGAGTCGCCCGACCAGACGGCCGCCCCGTAGCGCTGCTGCCCCGCGAAGCCGGAGCGGGTGAGGATGAAGACGCGCTGGCCGGGTGCGGCGGCCCGCTGGCCCTCGTACACCGCCGCGCTGTTCAGGAGCGGGTAGGCGTTGAGGACGCGGGAGCCGGGGCCGAGCGCGGTCGGGTTCATGTAGTCGCGCTGGCCGTCGAGCGTCGGCGTGGGCCTGAGGTCGGGCTCGGTGGCGTCCATCCACCAGGCGTCGATGCCGCGCCGGAAGAGCCCGCGGTCCATCTGTTCCCACAGGAGCTTCCGGGCGCCGGGGTTGAAGGCGTCGTAGAACGTGTAGGGAGCCCCGAGCCAGTCGCGCGTGTCCTCGCGCAGGTTGCGCTCGTAGAGGAACCCGCCGTCGCGCATCGCCGCGAAGTTGCGGGTGCCGGGGGTGAACTTGCCCCAGACGGAGATCATCACGTGCGCGTGCAGCCCGTGGATGGCCCGGATCCACCCGTCGGGGTCGGGGAAGCGCGCGCGGTCGAAGTCGTGCGAGCCCCAGGTGCCCTCCGGCCAGTAGCGCCAGTCCTGCACGATGACGTCGAACGGAATGGAGCGCCGGCGGAACCCGCGCACCACGGCCAGGCTGTCGTCGGCGGTCACGTAGCGCTCGCGCGACTGCCAAAGGCCGAAGGCCCACGCGGGCATCATCGGGGCCGCCCCGGTCAGACGGCGGTAGCCGCCGATCACGGCGTCCAGCCGCGGGCCGTAGACAAAGTAATAGTCCGTGCCGCCGCCCACCTCCGACCACAGCGCGGTGGCCGCCTGCGCGGAGGGCGTCTTCCAGCGCAGGCGCACGGTGGGCATCCGCCCGTCCTGGGTCCACTCGAGCTTCAGCGCGTGGCGGTGGCCCGCCTGCAGGGGCACCTGCGCGACGTCGAGCCAGGGCAGCCAGTCCTGGCGCCAGTGGTTCACGACCAGCCGGCCGTCCACCCAGAGCCTGATCCCCCCGTTGGAGAAGCACTCGAAGGCGTGGGTGCCGTCGGCCTCGGGCTCGATGAAGCCCTCCCAGCGCACGCTGCTGCCCCCCTCGGCCGGCAGGGCGGGGTTGACGTCGCGGTTGGGCAGCTCGACGGCGTTGGGCACGGCGATGTCGATGCGGGGCTCCATGGCCTGCGCCACGAGGCGGCCGAAGCCGGTGCCGGCGAAGTAGGACGCCGTGAGCCCGCCCGCGTGGCCCCCGGCGTCGAACAGCCGCGCCGCCGGCATGGGCTCGAAGGCGCGCCGGTCGCCGAAGCGGGTGTAGGAGGCGTTGTCCCAGAGCAGGCCGTACCCGCCGCTCGAGACGAGGAACGGCACCGCGACCGTGCCGTTGTGCTGCCAGAGGTCGAGGTCGTGGCCCCTGATGTCGAGCAGGCCGAGCTGGTTCTCGCCGAGGCCGTACAGGGACTCTCCGGGATTGGGCGCCCAGGCCTGGCCGACGTGGAAGGTGCGCGCTTCCTGGACCTCGGCGGGCTCGAGCAGCCGCGATCCCGGCAGCTCGGCGAGAATCGGGCGGCCCTCCCGGTCGAGGAAGGACACCGCCCCCGAGCGGAGGTCGACGCGCACCTGGAGCCTCGCCGTGCGCACGGTGGCGCAGGACGCCTCGGTCGCCAGGTCCCAGGGGGCCGGCGCCGCGCGCCGCCTATCCACCACCAGGCTGGCGCGGTCGAAGAACGCCCTGTCCCTCGCGCTCGCGACCCGGATCGTGTCGTCGGCGCAGACCTCGACCTTGAGGAACGCGTCGCCCAGGGCGAGGACGACGCCGTCCGCCTGCCTCTCCAGGGCGGCGTCCGCGGCGCGCGGCGGCGGGGATCCGGCGCAGGGGATCAGCAGGAGGGGCAGGGCGAAGGCGGCGAGGCGTTGCATAGGGGAGGGGCTCCGCGGGCGGGCCCGGCCGGCGGGGCGCCGGGTTCGCCCGCGGCGGACATCGTCAGGCCGTGAGCGCATGGGTGCCCGCCGGGTGCTCCGTCGCGCCGTCGCCTCAGGGCGCCGCTTGGTCGGCCAGCTTCCTGCGCAGGCCCTCGATGACGAGGTGCGCCGCGGAGGCGGCCGAGATCCGCCCCGTGTTGATCACCAGGTCGTAGGTATGGGGATCCTCGATGTCCTTGTTGAAATGGGACTGCAGGTGGCGCCGGCGGGCCAGGGCCGTCTTGTGGATGAGCGCCTCGGCGGTGGAGGCGTCGCAGCCCTGCTGGCTCATCATGCGCTGGATGCGGATCTCGAGCGGGGCGACGAGGCGCACGTGGAAGCCGCCGGGCAGGGACTGCGTGATGATGTGCGCCCCGCGCCCGACGAAGAGCACCCGGCCGACATGGGCCATCTGCAGGATCACCTCGGCCACCTGGTGCTCGAGCTGCCAGAGCGAGGGGTGCAGGCCCATCAGCTCGCCGATCATGCCGCGGATCTCGGAGATCCTGTCCTCGGGCAGGTATTCGGCCAGCCGCTCCTCGAGGTTCTGCCGGGTGAGCGCGTGCGCGAGGAGGTTCCTGTCCAGGAGGACCCAGCCCTGGCCGTCCTCGCCAAACGCGCGGTTGAGCATCGGCATCAGCAGCTGGCCGACCGTGGTGGCGCCGGCGCACACCTCGCGCGAGAGGGTGACGAACGGCTGCGTGCCGACCGCGGGGGCGATCCGGATCTCGGCCGAGGGGGTCATCAGCCGAGCCTGCAGGACCGCCAGGCTGTGTTCGAGGTAGGGATGATGCGTTTGCATGGAATGAATCCCTCCGCAAGTCCTGACGGGCCCGATGTTGCCCGTTTTCCGGTCGGAGTCAAAATCAGCTTTCACATTTCGCACCCCAGGCTGCCGGCCAACTGACCTCCCTGGGGCTCCGGCCGCGGGGGGAGGGGCGGCCGCGCCCGATCGTCACCTTCCGCCGGCGGTCAATGGTTGATCCCGGGGTCCCACGGCCCTAGACTCCGCCGATCATCCTCCCGTGTCCGCAAAGCAGATCAAGCGCATCGGCATTCTAACAGCCGGGGGCGACAGCCCGGGGCTCAACGCCGCCATCCGCGCCGTCGGCAAGGCGGCGATAGGCGAGCGCGGCTGGGAGATCATCGGGTTCCGCGACGGCTACCTCGGCCTGGCACAGGACAGCTTCATCGCCCTCGGCAAGGAGCACCTGAGCGGCATCCTGACGGTCGGCGGCACGGTCCTGGGCACCAGCCGGGACAAGGTCCACCGGATGATGATCGACGGCGTGGAGCGGGACATGACCAAGGCGATCGTGCGCAACTACCGGAGGCACCGGCTGGACGCGCTCGTCTGCATCGGGGGCGGCGGCACGCAGAAGAACGCGATGCGGCTGGCGGAGCTTGGGGTCCGGATCGTGACGTTGCCGAAGACGATCGACAACGACGTGCCCCTCACGGACGCGACGATCGGCTTCGACACGGCCCTCGGCATCGCCACCGAGGCGGTCGACCGCCTGCACAGCACGGCGCACAGCCACCACCGCATCATCATCGCCGAGATCATGGGCCACAAGGCCGGCTGGCTGACCCTCGGCGCGGGGATCTCGGGGGGCGCCGACGTGATCCTGATCCCGGAGATACCCTACGACATCGAGAAGATCGCGGCGGCGATACGCCGGAGGTCCAAGCTCGACACCAAGTTCAGCATCGTGGCGGTCGCGGAGGGCGCCAAGTCGCAGGAGGACGCCGCCGCGTTCGAGGCCGCCGAGCGGCGCCGGGCGAAGGCGCGGACGGTGGAGGACAAGGGCTTCGCGAGGCTGAGGCTCTCGGAGCTCGAGACGGAGCACGCGGGCAACACGCTGCGCGTCGCCAAGCAGCTGGAGGGGCTCACGGGCCTCGAGGCCCGCGTGACCATCCTCGGCTACGTGCAGCGCGGCGGAACGCCGTCGTTCGGCGACCGCCTGCTCGCCACGAGGCTCGGCACCGCGTGCGTCGACCTGCTCGCCAAGGGCGCGGAGAGCATCATGGTGGCCGCGCGCGGCCACGGCGTGCAGCCCGTCCCCATCGAGTCCGTGGCGGGAAGGCTGAAGCTCGTCCCCATGGACCACCCCTGGATCGCCTCGGCCCGCTCGGTGGGCACGTGCATGGGCGACTGAGGGCGCCGGCCAAACGCACCCCGATCGCCCGGGCCGCCCCGCGCCATGACCCACCCCGTCGACCAATTCACGGCTTGGCTCGACGAGGCCACGAAGGAAGGGGAGCCCGAGCCGACGGCGATGGCGCTCGCGACGACCGAGCCCGGGGGCGCCCCCGCGGTGCGGATGGTGCTGCTCAAGCACGTCGACGCGCGCGGCTTCGTCTTCTACACGAACCTCGGCAGCCCCAAGGCCGCCGACCTCGCGGCCAACCCGAGGGCGGCGCTCTGCTTCTACTGGAACCGGATCGGCCGCCAGGTGCGCGTGAGCGGCGCGACCGAGCCCGTGTCAGACGCCGAGGCCGACGCCTACTTCGCGACCCGGCCGCGCCTGAGCCAGCTCGGCGCCTGGGCCTCGAAGCAGTCCCGGCCGATGCAGGGCTACTACGACCTGGAGCAGGCCTGCGCGGCGTACGCGCTGCGCTACCCGATCGGCGCGGTGCCCCGGCCGCCATTCTGGTCCGGCTACCGCGTCGTGCCGGACCGCATCGAGTTCTGGAAGCAGAAGCCGTTCCGCCGCCACGAGCGCGTCATCCACGTCCTGGAGGGCGGCGCGTGGCGCGAGCAGTGGCTGTATCCCTGAGGGGCGCCGGGCGCGCGCGCCTACTGGCCCGGGGCGGGCCGCCGCATGGAGGCGTCGTCGAGCACGAGGACCCAGTCGCCCGGGGCCGGGGGGGTGAACGGGCGCGTCCCCTCCGTGGCGAACGTCCCGGCCGCCGTGGCCGCGCCCGTGCGCGGGTCGAACCACCAGGCGTTGGCCCGGCCCCTCGCCAGCTTCGAAAGGTCCACGGTGACGGTGCGCGCGTCGGGCATGTAGGCGATGACCGTGGTGCCGTCGGCCGTGGCCGCCGCGGCCAGGTAGTCGAGCCCCCAGTATTCCCCGACGCCCCCGGTGACCACCCTGTGGGCCGAGTCGGGCACCAGGTCGCTCCAGGGTCGCGAGCGGAACAGCCGGCCCCAGTGCATGAGCGCCGCCGACCCGGGCGAGTCCAGGGCGGCCTGCCACCCGGGGTTGAAGGACCAGATGGGATAGTTGCCCATCACATGGCCGAACTCGCCGCACAGGACCGACCAGTACGCCTGGCGGCGGACCTGCACCTGCGAGGCGTTGTGCTCGCCCTCGTAGACCGACTCGATGAGGAAGAGCGGCATCGCCGGCTTGCGCTCGTAGTCCCAGGTGAGCCGCAGGTGGACGATCTCATAGGCGTAGGAGGTGGCGACCTGGAGCCACGAGCCGGGGTACTGCTCCGCGACGGCGGAGTCCGAGTGGCAGTGGGCGGTCATCAGGTGGCGCCGGTCGGACTCACGTATGCCGTACGCGACCATGTCGACATCCTCCCGGGCGGCCCCGGGGTCGCGGTCGCCTCCCATCACCCAGAGGATGTTGTCGAAGCCCCTGTAGCGCTCCCCGAGGTAGCGGCCATAGGCCAGGCACTTCTCGGGCCCGGCCGCGATGACCTCGTCGTAGAAGCCCTCGTCCAGGCCGGGGTAGCCGAGGTACACCGGCGCGAGGAGCACCACGAGGCCGTTCTCGGCCGCCTTGCGGACGACCCAGTCGGCGTGGTCGAAGTACTTCCCGTTCGGCCGGGAGAAGTCGACCGGGTCGGCGAACGGGGCCTCGCCGTCGAGGTTGCGCGGGGCGTTCTTGGCGAACTTGTGCTCGATCAGGTTCACGAGGACCGCGTTGAAGCCCTTGGCGTGGCGGTCCCGCAGGTAGGCCGCGGCCTCGGCCTCCGTCGTGTTCGCGATCAGGGACCACGCGGCGTCGCCCTGGAGGAGGAACGGGGAGCCGTGGCGGTCGACGAGGAAGCGGTGGTTCTCGCTGACGCGCAGCGGCGAATCGGTGTCGGCGGGCTGCGCGAGGAGGCCGCCCCCCAGGGCGGCCGCGCAGGCGACGAGGCGCCGGGCGAGGGCGCAGGCGCGGGAAGGGCGAGGGGCCCGTTTCTCAGTGTGGCGCGGGAAGTTCATCGGGGGGAGTTCGCTCGCTGGGGGGGGAGGGGCGTCCGGCGGTCTTGCCATTAGCGCACTCACTACGAATCCGTATCGCCGGCGAGGCAAGGGCAACGGCGCGCCGCGCCGAGCCCGTGCGAAACGCATGCAGCCCCCCTAATGACATGCGCCGCAGGGGACTTTCCCTTGCGTGTCGATTAGAGTGCAATAACGTGGATTTCTAGGCCCGATTACCTTTTGTTCTGCACGCTCCGCACCAACCCGCCCGCCCACGACACCCTTCCCGACCGGATCCGACGCCGCCCATGAGCCTCAAAGCCGCCGCCCCGAAGAAGCCCTCGAGCGCAGCGCCCGCCCGTGCCCGGCAGAAGCCGAAGTACCCCGGCATCCGCGTCACCTGCAACGGCAACCAGCTGGTCACCCAGCACGTGGAGGCCCGCATCACGGAGGGGGGCGTGTTCTACCCGATCACGCCGTCGACCGAGGGGGGCGAGATCTACCAGCAGTCCTACGCCCAGGGTGAGCTCAATGTCTGGGGCCAGCAGAAGGTCGCGGTCGAGGCGGAGGGCGAGCACGCCGCCCAGGGGGGCGCCACGTCCTATTCCGTCCAGGGGCGGCGCACCGTCAACTTCACCTCCGGCCAGGGCATCGTCTACGCGATGGAGCAGTACTACCATGCGCCGGGCAAGCTCTCGACCATGGTGCTCGAGGTCGGCGCCCGGGCGCTGACCAAGCACGCGCTCAACGTGCACTGCGGCCACGACGACTTCTACGCCGCGCTCGACACGGGATGGACGATGATGGTCGCCAAGGACGCCCAGCAGGCGGCCGACCAGGCGATCATCATGCGCCGGGTGAACGAGCTCTCGCTCAACCCGGGCATGAACATCCAGGACGGCATGCTCACGACCCATTCCGAGCGCGGCTACCTCGCCCCCGAGGCGGAGCTGCTCCGGGAGTACCTGGGGTCCGCGGACGACCAGATCGAGTGCCCGACCCAGGCCCAGCGCGAGCTCTTCGGCCCTCGCCGCCGCCGGGTCCCGCAGATGATGGACCTGAGGAACCCGGTCCTGCTCGGGCCCGTGCAGAACCAGGAGCACCACATGAACGGCGTCGTGGCGCGCCGCAACAACTTCAACGAGCCCATCCTGCCGATGCTCGTGGAGGCCTACGCGGAGTTCGGCAGGCTGACGGGCCGCGAGTACGGCCTGCTGCACGAGTACAAGACGGCCGACGCCGACACGGTGTTCGTGTCCCTGGGATGCGCCGCCGACAACATCGAGGCGGCGTGCGACTACCTGCGCGAGCAGCGCAACGCCAGGGTTGGCTCGATCCATGTCAACGTCATCCGGCCGTTCCCGGAGGCCGCGGTCGTCAACGCCCTCCGGGGCAAGAAGCGCGTCATCATCCTCGAGCGCACCGACGAGGGGATGGCCGGCGACAACCCGCTGGCCCGCGACATCCGGGTGGCGCTGGGCAAGGCCAACGAGGCGGCGAATTTCGGCGGGGAGCTGCCCGGGCTGACGCCCGCGGAGACGCCGCGGCTCTTCCGCGGCGCCTACGGCATCGGGTCGCGCGACTTCCGGCCGGAGCACACGCTCGGCGCCTACGAGTTCGCCATCGGCCAGGGCCGGCGCCGGGACGGGCGCGGCGCCGACGACGGCGAGACCTACTTCGTCCTGGGCGTCGACCATCCCTACGCCGTCATCAGCAAGGACACGCCCTCGCTCCTGCCCGAGGGAGCGATCGCCGTGCGCTTCCACTCCATAGGCGGCTGGGGCATGATCACCACGGGCAAGAATCTGGGCGAGCTCGTCGGCGAGTTCGGCCGGTATGTCTCCGAGCGCGACCCCGCGTACGACGCCGACGGGTTCCTGGTCGAGCGGCTGCACGTGATGGCGAACCCCAAGTACGGCTCCGAGAAGAAGGGCGCCCCGACGAACTACTACCTTACGGTCGCGCCGACGCCGATCAAGGTGAACTGCGAGCTGAACCACGTCGACGTCGTCCTGTGCTGCGACCCGAAGGCGTTCACGCACACCAACCCGCTGGAGGGCCTGAAGAAGGGCGGATGCCTGGTCTGGGAGTCGAGCGAGACGCCGGAGGCCGCCTGGGAGCGTATCCCCGCCCGCCACCGGCAGTTCGTCCAGGAGAACAACATCCGCATCTTCATCCTGCCGGGATTCGACATCGCGCGCAAGGCGACCAGCCAGCCCGAGCTCCAGCTGCGCATGCAGGGCAACTCCTTCCTGGGGGCGTTCTTCAGGGTCAGCCCCTTCCTTCAGACCTACTCGATCTCCGAGGAGAAGTTCCAGGAGAGCGTGCTCAAGCAGTACCAGAAGAAGTTCGGCCGCCTGGGCGACGCCGTCGTCGCCTCGAACATGACCGTCATGACCGAGGGCTTCGGCAGGGTCACGGAGATCCGGTACGGCCGGACCGGCGACGCCGACCGCTCGTCCATGCGCGACCCGCTGCTCGCCCCGCAGGGCGCGCACGAGGTCGTCCCCACGGCCGGGTGCGGCGCGGCCGGCTGCGGCAGCATCCCGATGCCCGCCCAGCAGGGCGGCCGCGCCCCGTTCCAGACCCTGGGCAAGTTTGATTCCGAATTCCGCTCCGGCCTCGGCTACCACCAGCCGTCGGGCGCCCTGGCCTCCGTCGGCGTGATGGGGGCCGGAACGGGCGCGACCCAGTCCAAGTATGTCGCCCGCCGGGAGACGCCGGTCTTCATCGCCGAGAACTGCACGCAGTGCATGGAGTGCATCACGGCATGCCCCGACACGGCGCTCCCCAACACGGCCCAGGACGTCAGCACGGTGCTCAAGACGGCGGTCAACAACTACGTCACCGACGTGGCGGACCGCCGGGCGTTCGGGGCCGAGCTGCCCGGCCTCGAGGCCCGCGTCCGGGCGAGGATGAACGAGTCGGTCAAGGCGAAGTCCAAGGTGCCCTTCGAGGACATCATCCGCGACGAGGTGGCCGCGCTGTCGGCCGTCTCGGAGCGGGGCCGGTCCCAGCTGACCGAGATCATCGCCAAGCTGCCGATGGCCTACGCGAACGTGCCGGCCATCTTCCGGTCGCTCGAGGCGAAGGCGCCCGGCAGCGGCGGGCTCTTCTCGATCTTCGTCTCGGACCTTTGCAAGGGATGCGGGGAGTGCGTCCAGGTCTGCGGCGACCACGACGCGCTGCGCATGACCCGCGAGACGGAGGAGCTCAACGCCGAGCTCACGACGGCGCAGGTCTTCTCCCGGCTGCTGCCGGACACGCCGCAGCGCTTCCTCGGGCTGTACACCGACGCCGAGGCGGCGGGCTCCCGGGAGGCCGCCCTGCGCAACCACCTGATGGTCCGCCGCAACTACGAGGCCCTCGTGTCGGGCGACGGGGCGTGCGCCGGCTGCGGCGAGAAGAGCGTCCTGCGCTCGCTGGCGAGCGTGACCGAGGCGTACATGCGCCCGATCTACCACCGCAAGGCCGACCGCCTCCGCGCGAAGGCCGACCGCCTTGACAGGGACGGGGCGGGCAGGCTGGCCGCGCTCAAGGCGCGCAGCCCGGAGGAGTACCAGCTGTTCCGCAGGACGTTCGCGCATCTCGTCGCCGACCTCGGCGGCGAGAATGACGCCGACTCCGCGGCGAGGCTGGCGGACTACGAGGCCAAGCACGGCCCGATCACGGACGAGCAGATCGTGGGCGGGCTGGCGGCGGTCCTGCGCCAGGACGCGTTCAACCACAAGGACCTCCAGGCGGTCGACGGCCGCCGCGCGAACGGCATGTCCGTCATGATGATGGGCGCGAGCACGGGCTGCAACACGGTCTACGGCTCGACGCCGCCTTCGAACCCCCACCCGTACCCCTGGATGAACTCGCTGTTCCAGGACGGCGCGACGATCTCGTGGCTCATGGCCGAGTCGGTGATCATGAGCCACGCCCGCCGCTCGGTCGCCCCGGAGCGCCTGACGGACGCGCTGCTCGACCGGGAGACCGGCGTCGCCACCGAGGCGGAGCGTTTCACGCTGACCCACCTCGACGACGCGCTCATGACGGACCAGGAGATCCGCGAGCTGCCCAAGATCTGGGTCGTCGGGGGCGACGGCGCGCTCGGCGACATCGGCTTCCAGAACGTGTCCAAGGTCGTCCTGCAGAACCGGCCGAACGTGAAGATCCTGATGCTCGACACCCAGGTGTACTCGAACACGGGCGGCCAGAACTCCGACTCGTCCACGATGCTCGGCGGCTATGACATGAACCAGTTCGGGGTGGCCTCGCAGGGCAAGCTGATCGAGAAGAAGAACGTGGCGGAGGCGTTCACGAGCGGCCACGGCTCGCCGTTTGTCGCCCAGGTGTCGATGGCCAACGCCGCCAAGCTGTACAAGGCGATGCTCGACGGCCTCGAGTACCGCGGGACCGCCTTCTTCCAGGCCTACACGACCTGCCAGCCGGAGCACGGCGTCGGCGACAACATGAGCGCCGACCAGGCGAAGCTGGTGCGCGACGCGCGCGGCATGCCTGAGTTCGTCTTCAACCCGCGGCGCGGCGAGACCTCCCAGGAGGCGTTCGACCTCAAGGGCAACCCGAGCGCCGACCGCGACTGGTGGCGCACGAAATACGCGACCGACGGCGCCGAGTACAACTTCACCGTGGCGCACTGGGCTGTCTCCGAGAACCGCTTCCGCAAGCACGTCAAGGCGATCAAGGAGGAGGATGCCGGCCGGCTGACGCCGCTCGACGACCAGCTGCTCCTCATCACGCAGGACGACGTCATTCAGCGGCGCGTGTTCGACCCGGCCCACCGCAGCTTCGTCACCAACTTCGGCTGCTTCATCAAGGCCGAGGAGCACGGCAAGGTGCGCTTCTACGCCGTGTCGCGCCAGATGGTCCTCTTCGCCGTCGAGCGGCGCAAGGCCTGGCGGATGCTCCAGAGCAAGGCGGGCGTCGCCAACAAGGACTACGCCGCGCAGAGGGCGCTGCTGGCGAAGATCGACAGGGGCGAGGTCGCGCTGGCGGACGCCCGAGCGCGGATCCGCGAGCTGGTCGCGGCCGAGCTGGCGGCGGTGAAGTGACCCGGCGCGGATCCCGGGAGGCCGCGTGCGCTCAGGGGGCCGCCGCGCTCCGCTCCATCATCTGGCGGAACAGGTCGCAGAACGGGCCGCGCTCGTCGCGGCCCTCGGCCACGGCCGGGAAGGGTCCGGCCGGGGGCGTGAAGACGATGTACCGGCGCCCGACGGGGTCGTAGCGCGGCCAGGGGGGAAGGCCTGGCCCGTTCGGGTCGCCCGAGCGGGCGAAATTGGTCCAGTAGCCCTGGATGATCGCCGAGAGGGCCCTGTCCTCGTCGGTGAACGCCCCGCCCTGGCTGCCGGTGGCGTAGAGATTGCCGAAGACGTACGGCAGGTCGCTGGAGTGGCCCACCCGCGGACGCGGCGGAATGGCCCGGTTGAACTCGAACTCCCAGACGGGGTTGCCGGCGCGGCTGTGCCATTGGCCGTCGACGACGACGGGGCAGCGGAACTGGTCGCTCCCCCACTGGTCCGCCAGACTGCCGTAGACGGGGTCGACGAACACCGGCCGGTCGCCGCCCGCCAGGCCGTACAGGGCCAGCGCCCTCGGCGCGAGATCGCCGAAGGCGGCGCGGATGTCGCGCCTGATGTCGTCGGGCGTGCCCGAGGAGGGGAATTCGACGGTGTTGCTCCCGATGATGAGGGGCACCGGGTGCTCCCGGCCCGAGGCCCATGTGCGGAGGGGCGACTCGGGGAAGACCCAGCCGTCCGCGCAGAACGAGACGACGCTCTCGCCGGCCTTGAGCACCTCCGCGGTGGGCAGCGACCGCAGGAAGCGCAGCGCGTCCCGGTCCGGGGCGCCCATCCTGGCGGCGGCCCGGATCCCGGCTCTCTCCGCCGCGTCGCGCGTCTCGACATGGGGCGGGTCCATCGCGCCGCTCTCGCCGATGGCGCGCTGGAACAGACCCTTCGCGAGCGGCGAGGCCATGAGGGCCGTGACGTCGAAGGATCCCGCCGACTGGCCGAAAATCGTGACGTTGCTGGGATCGCCGCCGAACGCCGCGATGTTGGCGCGGACCCACTGCAGGGCGGCGATCTGGTCCTGGATCGCGAAGTTGCCCGAGGTGTGGTGCGGCGACTCGCGCGCCAGCTCCGGATGGGCGAGGAACCCGAAGATGCCGAGGCGGTACTCGATGACGACCAGGACGACGCCGTGGCTGACCAGGGCCCCGCCGTCGTAGAGGGGGTCGAAGCCGCCCGCCCCGGCGACGTTCGCCCCGCCGTGGATCCAGACCATCACGGGGTTGCGGGCCCCGGGCGCGCTGGCCGGCGTCCAGACGTCGAGGTAGAGGCAGTCCTCGCGGCTCGCGGCCGCGGACCGGTCGTTCCATCCCAGCGGCGGCTGCGCCGCCGGGGGGCCCGACTCCGCGGCCTCGCGGATCCCCGTCCATGCGGCGACCGGCATGGGCTCGCGCCAGCGCAGGTCGCCGACGGGGGGACGGGCGAAGGGAATTCCCCGGAATACGGCGCCGCGGCTGTCCGGCAGGAGGCGGCCCCGGATGGCCCCGCCGGTCACCAGGACCACGGGACCGGGCGCCGCCGGCGCGGCGACGAGCGGCGCGGCGGCCGCGCCGAGCAGGACGCCGGCCAGCGCAAGAGGCCCGGCCCTGGATCGCGAGGGGGCCCGCGGTGGGGTGAAACGGAGTCGCGGCATGGGGCGCGGAAGAGACCAGATCAAGATCGGCGCGAGGTCACCCCCAAAAAAACCATTGGCCGCGCTCCCGTTCGCCTGGGGCCTTCTCCGGCCCCCCGGTCAAGCAGAGGCCGAGGTACCAGACCGCATGGCGCTCCCCGGCTACCGATCGCCCGAGGGAGAAGAGCAGGTTGAAGGTGT
>Ga0335078_10009831_pt1 | contig 14156 bp, 12 predicted proteins | sample Lox_Sample_32_FD_206711 | JGI IMG/M metagenome (GOLD analysis project Ga0335078, IMG submission 206711) | Soil microbial communities from Loxahatchee National Wildlife Refuge, Florida, United States - Lox_Sample_3.2 | ecosystem: Environmental > Terrestrial > Soil > Wetlands | place: USA...
TCCCCGTTGCATCTTATCACGATTGATGTAACTCGTGGGCTCTCGACGGAGACTGAACAAGAGCGCCTCGAGCTCGCGCCCGCCTAAGCCGGGATCACATCGAAGGCGATGCTGATGCGCTCGCGCGCGGATTCGAACGGGATCGTGCGGTGCCATACATACGACGGGAACGTGATCAGCATCCCCTCGACCGGCTGGATGAGCCGCGTGTCGGGCTCGCGGGCGTGCAGGTCGTCCGGCCCGCGGCCGAATTCGATCCAGGCCTCGTGGCCGTCCGGCTTCGTGCGCACCACCTCGGGCAGCTGCACGTAGTAGACGCCGCTGAGCCAGGCCTTGTGGTGGATATGAGTCACCTGGTGGCCCTGGCGCCACATCTTCACGCCCCATGACTTCGTCATCCACCGGCGCGGCGCCGTGCGCGCGAACGGGTGCGAGGGCTCGGGCAGGTTGGCCAGGCGCGCCTCGATCTCGCCGGTGATGAAGCGCTTGAGGGCCGCCATCGGCGGGTCGGCCAGGTCGAGGATCTCCTCGGTGTCCATGCCGTTCACGGTCGTGTGGTGGTGGTGCAGGGTCGGACTGTTGGCCACGATCCGCGCCAGGCCTTCGCTGAACGCCGCGAGCGAGGCAGCGCCGTGCGCCTCGCCGATATGGCGGCGGACCACCAGCCGCTCGAAGTCGACCAGCGCCTGCGCGCGCGCCGTCTCGCCAAGCTCGTTGAGCGCCACCGCCTTGTAGGCGGAGATCGTCGTGTTCATCCGCCCGAGCGCCTCGCAGATCTCGAGATGCTCCAGCGCCTCGCGCGCCGCACCCAGCTTCAACAGCTCGGAGCCCAGCTGCTGGTGCGCGTCGACATTGCGCGGATTGAGCGCCGCGGCGCGCCGGAACGCTTCGACCGCCTCGCGCGTGCGCCCCATCTCGGTCAGGAGCTCGCCGAGATTGGACCACAGCGCATCGCTGCGCGGCACGAGCTCGACCGCGCGCTGCAGGAGCAACAGCGCCTCGTCGTCCCGCTTTTCTTTGTGCAGGATGAGCGCCAGGTTGTGGTGGGCGCCGGGATCGTTGGGGGCCGCAGCCAGGCTCTGGCGCAGCAGGGTCTCGGCCGCCGGAGCATCGCCGCGCTGGAACGTGAGCACCCCCAGATGGCGCAGCACGTCGGGATCGCCCGGCCGGGCGGCGAGCAGGCGGAGGTAGACCGCCTCCGCCTCGGCGTAGCGGCCGGCCATCTGGTGCTGGATGCCCGCGGCAAACTCCTGTGCGAACGGGGAATCGGGTCCGGTCATGGGGGCGCATCTTAGTCCGTCCCACTGTTGGGCCCAACGTCGTCCTTCGTGACGGCCTCGCGACGATCGGGCTAGACTGGACGGCAACAGATGAGGGAACGCGCCGTGCCGACGAAACTGTTGCCGACCACCGTGGTGGGGAGCTACCCGCAGCCCGATTGGCTGATCGACCGCGAGAAGCTCAAGGCCCTGGTGCCGCCGCGTGCCCGGGCCAGGGAGCTGTGGCGCATCCCGCCGCCGCTGCTCGATGGCGCCCAGGACGACGCGACGTTGCTGGCGATCCGCGAGCAGGAGCGCGCCGGCATCGACGTCATCACCGACGGCGAGATGAGGCGCGAGAGCTACTCCAACCGCTTCGCCTGCGCGCTCGACGGCGTGGACGCCGACAACCCGGCGCAGATCCCGGCGCGCACGCCCGGCCGCTTCCAGATCGTGCCGCGCGTGGTGGGGCCGATCCGGCGCAAGGCGGCGGTCGAGCGGCGCGACGTCGAGTTCCTGCGCGCCAACACCGACCGGCAGATCCGCATCACCCTGCCCGGTCCGTTCACGCTCACCCAGCAGGTGGCGGACGAGTACTACAAGGACGAGGCGGCGCTCGCCATGGACTACGCGGCGGCGGTGAACGAGGAGATCAAGGAGCTGTTCGCGGCCGGCGCCGACGTCGTGCAGCTCGACGAGCCGTTCCTCGAGGCGCGGCCGGACAAGGCGCGCGCCTTTGCGGTCCAGGCGATCAACCGCGCCGTCGCCGGCCTGTCCGGCGCCACCGCCCTGCATCTCTGCTTCGGCTACGGCTCGATGATCAAGACGAAGAAGTCGGCCTATTCCTTCCTCGAGGAGCTGGCATCCGCGAACGTCCAGCAGATCTCGGTCGAGACCGCGCAGCCGAACCTCGACTGTACGGCACTCGGCAAGCTCGACGGCAAGACGATCATCCTCGGCGTGCTCGACCTCTCGACCGAGACGGTCGAGACGCCGGCGACCGTGGCGGCGCGCATCCGCCGCGCCCTGCCCTTCGTGCCCGCCGAGCGGCTGACGGTGGCCCCGGATTGCGGCCTCAAATACCTGTCGCGCGCGGCGGCCTTCGGCAAGCTCAAAGCCCTCGTCGCCGGAGCAGCCCTGGTGCGCAAGGAGCTGACCGGACGGATATAAGTTTCTAAACCGTCATCGCCGGGCTTGTCCCGGCGATCCACGTCGTCCCGCAAACAGGGACACAACGAGGGCTGGGGAGGAGACGATGCGGAAGTTTTTCAGCGCGGCACTTGTTGCTGCCTTGCTCGCGATCGGACCGCAGGCCGCGGCCGCGCCCTTCCCGCCCGGCCCCGTCCACATCGTCGTCCCCTACGCGCCCGGCGGGCCGGTCGACATCATCGCGAGGCTGATCGGCCAGAAGCTCAACGAGGCGTGGCACCAGCCCGTGGTGATCGACAACAAGCCGGGTGCCGGCGGCAATCTCGGCAGCGAGCTCGTGGCCAGGGCGAAGCCGGACGGCACGACGCTCCTGATCAACACGCCGGCACTCATCATCGCGCCCAGCGTCTACAAACAGCTCGCCTACGATCCGATCAAGGATTTTGCACCCGTGATCAACATCGGACGGGCGCCGGCGCTTCTGGTGATCAACCCCAAGCTGCCGTTCGACAGCGTCGGCGGCTTGATCGCCTACGCCAAGGCGCATCCGGGCGAGCTCAATTTCGGCTCGCCCGGCACCGGCGGCTCGCTGCATCTCGCGGGCGAGCTGTTCGCGAGCCAGGCCGGCATCAAGATGGTCCACGTGCCGTACAAAGGCGTGCAGCCGGCGCTGGTCGACGTCATGGGCGGCAACATCCAGATGATGTTCGACGCGGTCGTCGACGTGATGCCGCTCGTCAAGGACGGCCGGCTCAAGGCGCTGGCGATCTCGACCGCCTCGCGCTCGCCGCTGGCGCCCGATCTGCCGACCGTGGCCGAGAGCGGCCTGCCGGGCTTCGACTTCTCGCTGTGGTACGGGCTGTTCGCGCCCGCGGCCACGCCGCAGGCGATCGTCCGGCAGATCAACCACGACACGGCACGGATACTCGCGCAGCCGGCGATGAAGAGCGAGATGCAGGCGCACGGCCTCGACCTCATCGCGAATTCGCCCGATGAGTTCCGCACGGCGATGACCGCCGAGGAGAAGACCTGGGCCGGTCTCGTGCACAAGATCGGCCTCACGCCGAACTGAGGGCCGCCGGAAGGGCCCGTCGGGGCGCAGCGAATGGCGGACGCCGGCGCGCGCGGGCTACACGCGCTCGGCGTTCCACTCCTCCTGCCACTCGACATAGACCATGGCGAGCGGCTGGGGGCCGGCGAATTTGGGCGCCGGCACGGCGATCGGCAGGTGCTTGAGGCGCACCACCCGCAAGGTCTCGAGGTCACCGTCGTCGTTGCCGAGCACGATCCGATCGCCCGGTCGCGGCAGGTCCACGAACTGGTGATCGCCGCGCCGATGGTAGGTCCCGTCCATCTTGAGTTCCATCACCCGACCGCTGATCATCGCACATCTCCCTCCTCGATCCCTGGTTCTAGCCTGCAAAAAACCGCTCGAGCTCGGCGGCGGTGTCCTCCGGCGCCTCCTCGGCCAGATAGTGGCCGCACGCAAGGCTGCGGCCGCGTACGTCCTCGGCCCACTCGCGCCACACCGCGAGCACGTCGTACCACCGGTCGAGCTTGCCCTTCTGTCCCCACAGGGCCAGGACCGGGCAGGCGATCTTGCGCCGTCCGAAATCGGCCCGGTCGTGCTCGCGGTCGATCGTGGCCGCGGCGCGATAGTCCTCGCAGATGCCGTGGATGGTCGCCGGATCGCGGAAGCAGCGCAGATAGTCCTCGAGCGCTTCGGGCGCGAACATGTCCGTGCGGCCGCGCGTGGTGTGCCGGCGCCAGAAATAGTCCGGATCGGAGCCGATCAGCCGCTCCGGCAGATCGAACGGTTGGGCGAGAAAGAACCAATGGTAATAGCCGAGCGCGAAATCCGCATCGGCGCGGTTGAAGGCGGCGAGCGTCGGCACGATGTCGAGCACGGCCAGCTTCTTCACCTGGGCCGGGTGGTCGAGCGCCATGCGATAGGCCACGCGCCCGCCGCGGTCGTGGCCCGCGACGAAGAACTCCGCAAAGCCGAGCCGGCGCATGACCGCGACCTGGTCCGCGGCCATCGCGCGCTTCGAATACGGCGCGTGATCGGGTGCGGTCGGCGGCTTGCCGCTGTCGCCATAGCCCCGCAAATCTGCGGCCACCACCGTGAACCGGGCGGCGAGCCGCTCGGCCACGCGGTGCCACATGAACAAGGTCTGCGGATTGCCGTGCAGCAGCAGGACCGGCGGGCCCGAACCGCCGTGCCGGATACGGATATTAATACCGTCGATGTCGAGACTCTGTTGTCGAAAATACTTAAACATTGAGCGAGTTCCGTTGTTAAGACCAACCAGAGCTTGAAAAACTTTATAGGCCGTTTACGCTTTTAAAGGATTGTTGAGCCATGATGCGCGCCGGGTGGGGAATAGCGTACCCCGAGGTTCGTGAGTGAGCGACATTTCGTCTACGATCACCGATGATGCGTTGCGTCGACTGTATCAGTACTGGCACGAGAAGCGCGGCAACCGCCGGTTCCCGGCACGGCGCGATATCGATCCGCTCGACTTCGCCTATATCCTCGGCTGGGTGACGCTCGTCGACGTCACTTACAATCCCACCCGCTTCCGCTTCCGCCTCTACGGCAGCGAGCTCGCACACCGCATCGGCGTCGACCTGACCGGCACCTACGCGGATCAGCACCCGAACCGCGAGTTCGGCGCCATGCTGCAGCGCTCCTGGCAGGAGGTCGTGGACCGTGGCGAGCCCATCTGCGCGCATTACGAGCGCGAGCTCGACAACCGCAGGCGCAAATGGGAGGTGCTGCGCATGCCGATGTCCTCGGATGGGACGACCATCGACATGCTGCTCGCCGCCACCCGGCCCATCGATTAACGAATTGCCCGCGCAAACATGCGGGAGAGATCGGCGGTGCAACTTGTCGGCGGCTCGGTTAGTGTGTCCGCCCGCAGTAATTGACCAGACGTTCACCCGAGACGTTCATGCGCGACTTCCAGGCCCCCGGCCGGTCCACGGTCCATGCCTTCAACGGCATGGCCGCCACCTCGCACCCGCTGGCCACGCTCGCGGCCATCGACCGGCTGCGCGCCGGCGGCACCGCGGCGGATGCGGCGGTCGCGGCCACCGCGATCCTCGCCGTGATCGAGCCGCAATCGACCGGCATCGGCGGCGACTGCTTTGTCCTGTATGCGCCGCGCGGCGGCGACCAGATCATCGCCTATAACGGCTCGGGCCGGGCGCCTGCCGCGGCGACCGCGGCGTGGTATCTCGAGCGCGGGATGCGCGCGATCCCGCTCACCGGTCCGCATTCCGTGACGGTGCCCGGCGCGGTCGATGCCTGGGCGCGGCTGGTCGCCGATCACGGGCGCTGCGGTCTCGAGGAGCTGCTGCAGCCGGCCATCGCCTGCGCCGACGGCGGCTACATCGTCGCCCCGCGCATCGCGCGCGACTGGGCAAAGAATCTCGAAAAGCTGCAAAAGGGGACCAACGCGCCCCGGTATCTTCTTCCGAACGGCGCAGCCCCCCGGACCGGCGACGTGATCCGCCAGCCGGAGCTGGCCGAGACGCTGCGCACGATCGCTCGCCGCGGCCGCGACGGCTTCTACACGGGCCCCGTCGCCGAGGACATCGTCGCGACATTGCGCGCCGCGGGTGGCCTGCACACGGTCGAGGATTTCGCAGCCCAGGAGACCGAGGCTACGACGCCGATCAAGACCACCTATCGCGGCCACGAGATCTGGCAGTGCCCGCCCAACGGCCCGGGGGTCACCATGCTCCTGATGCTGAACATCCTCGGCGGCTTCGAGCTGGCGAAACACGCGCCTCTGAGCATCGAGCGCCTGCATCTCGAAGCCGAGGCGGCGCGCTTTGCCTACCAGGCGCGCGAAGCCAATCTCGGCGATCCGCGGTTCGTGCGCGTGGACGTGGGCGAGATGCTGTCGCCGGCGTTCGCGGCCGACATCCGCGGCAAGATCCGGCTCGACCGCATGGCCGACCTGCCCGTGGTGCGGCCGCCTGCGCATCCGTCGACCGCCTACACCGTCGTCGTCGACCGCGACCGCAATGTCTGCTCGTTCATCAACTCGGTCGCCTATGCCTTCGGCTCGGCGGTCGTCTCCGAGAAGACCGGCGTTCTGCTGCAGAACCGGGGTGCCGGCTTCCGCGTCGAGCCGGGCCATCCGAACTGCATCGCCCCCGGCAAGCGGCCGCTGCACACGATCATCCCGAGCATGATGACCAAGGACCACCGCGTGGCCATGGGGTTCGGCGTGATGGGCGGCCAATATCAGCCGGTCGGCCAGGTGCACGTGGCCACGAACATCCTCGACTATCGCATGGACGTGCAGGAGGCGATCGACCTTCCGCGCGCCCTCCACTACGAGGGCGTGTTCCAGCTCGAAAGCGGAATCCCGGAAGACACAGCCCGCGGCCTCGCAGCCCTCGGCCACAAGGTGGTGCGCCATCCCGACCCGCATGGCGGCGGCCAGGCGATCTGGATCGACTGGGACAAGGGCACCCTGACCGGCGGGTCGGACCCGCGCAAGGACGGCTGTGCTTTGGGATATTGACCGCCGGGGGCTGCCCCCGGGCTATTGATCAAGAGATCAGGCCGGCGGCTTTCGCCCCGATTTTCATCAGCGTTAATAAGACATTAACAAGATTTTGCGCACTCTATTATCCGGGCCGGATAAAGTGTCCGGGGGCATAGGGATGTCGTCAGATCATCTACCGCTGACGGAAGTCGCCGCGGCGCGGCTGCGCTTCGTCGGGCTGAAGAATCCGCTCAGCCGTCTGGTCATCGCGGTCAGCGCCGTGCTGATCGCGCTCGGCGCCATCCTGCATGCGGTCAATCTCACGCTTTTGCACGACGACGCGATCGCGTCCGCCCAGACCGAGACGCGCAACCTCGCGCACGTCCTCTCCGAGCATACGGCACGCGTCTTCGAGAGCGCCGACCGGGCGCTGCTCTCGGCCGTGAACCTGCACGACCAGATCCTGCGCGGCGAGCCCATGGACGCAGCGCACCTGCACGACGTCCTGAAGGGAATTCAGAACCAGTCCGACGTGCTGCGGCGGATCAGCTGGACCGACAGGACCGGGCTCCGCATCGCCAGTTCTGCCGAGGGCGAGAAGATGCGGGCCGACTTCTCGGTCTGGCCGTCTTTTACCGTGCACGAGCACTCCGACACGGTCGGGCTCTATTTCAGTCATCCGTTCCGGCCCGCGACAGGCGACCGTCCATGGCTCCTCGGCGTGTCGCGGCGGCTGAGCCGCCTCGACGGCACCTTCGACGGCATCGCCGTGGGGCTGATCGACCCGTACTATTTCGCGAGCCTCTACCGCTCGATCGATGTCGGACGGACGCGTTCGGCGAGCCTGGTCCTGAGCGACGGGACGATCCTGGCGCGCGCCGACAACGGCGCGTCGATCGGCCGGTCGATCGCCCACGGCGAGCTGTTCACCCACCAGCTGGCGAAAGGGGAGAACGGCACGTTTTTCGGCCATAGCCCGATCGATCAGGTCACCCGCATCATCAGCTACGCAACGGTCAAAGGTTATCCGCTGATCGTCACGGTCGGGGTCGCGGAGAGCGAGGCCCTCGCCGGCTGGTGGCGGCAGCTCATCTTCACGTCGGCGGGGTTCCTCGCCTTCCTCGCCCTGTTCCTGGCCGTCGCCTATCTCCTGATCCGGCAGCTCGAGCACGATGAGCAGCGCCGGCAGGTGCTGAACGCGGCGCGGCGCGACGCGGTGGCCGCCAGTCGGGCCAAATCGGCATTCCTGTCGCATATGAACCACGAGCTGCGCACCCCGCTCAACGCGATCCTGGGATTCGCCGAGCTGATCCGCGACCGCTTCGATCCCAAGCATCCCGAGTCCATCCAGAGCTACGCGAAGGAGATCCACGCCGCCGGGTCTCACCTGCTCGACCTGATCAACGACATGCTCGACCTGGCGAAGATCGAGGCGCAGCGTCGCAACGTCGACGAAACAGTGGTCGATCTGCGGTTCGTCACCGAGCGCGTGCTGCGCCTGCACAAGCCGGCCGCGGACAAGGCCGGCGTGGCGCTGAACCTGGCGCTGCCGGGGCATATGCCGCGCCTCATGGCCGACGAGCGCGCGGTCGTCCAGATGCTCAACAACCTGGTGTCGAATGCCATCAAGTTCACGCCCGCCGGCGGCCGCATCGAGATCCGCGGCAGCGTCACGTCGACCGACGTGATTCTCACGGTATCTGACACCGGCATCGGCATCGCCCCCGAGGACCAGATGCGCGTGTTCGAGCGCTTCGGCCGCTCGACCGACGCGCTGGTCAGCACGCCCCAGGGCGGCACCGGCCTGGGGCTCGCCATCGTGAAAGGGCTGATCGAGCTGCACGGCGGCCATGTCTATCTCAGCAGCGCCCGCGGCCAGGGCACCGACGTGACGCTGCGCTTCCCGGCCAGCCGCATCGCCGCGGGCCGCGCCGCGGCGTGACAATGGGTCTCCTGCCCCCTATCTAGAGCGGCAGGCAGGCACGCATGATCCGGATCGCACGCGACATCTTCATCGACGAACGGGACATCGAGGAGCGCTTCGTGCGCGCCTCCGGCCCCGGCGGCCAGAACGTCAACAAGGTTTCGACCGCGGTCGAGCTCCGATTCAACGCCGAGCGCGCCGGCCTCGACCCGGCGACACGGCATCGGCTCGCGGTGCTCGCCGGCACGCGCATGGCCGCCGACGGGACCTTGATCATCCAGGCGCAGCGCTTCCGCAGCCAGGCGCAGAACCGCAGCGATGCGCTGGCGCGGCTGATCGCCCTGTTGCGCACCGCCGCGGAGCGGCCGCGGCCGCGGCACAAGACCCGGCCCCCGAAAGCGTCGCGCGCCGAGCGCCTGCAGACCAAGCGGCGGCGAAGCGTCACCAAGCGCACCCGCACTCGCGTGCGCGGCGAGGACTGAGAGTCCCTCCGGCTAGCGCAGCCCGTAGACGCGCTCCAGGATCGTCAGCACCTTTGCCTCGACCTGCGCCTTCTTGACCGGCTTGACCAGATAGCCGTCGATCCCGAGCTTGATCGCCCACTGGACGATGGGCGTCTCGTTGCGCGCCGTGAGCATCAGGACGGGAACGCGCGGCTGGCCCGCCGGGGTCTGCTGACGCAGCTTTTCGACGAAATCGAGCCCGTCCATCGGTTCCATGTCGACATCGCAGACGATGAGGTGCGGCTCGATCGCCTGGGTCTGGATGAGCGCCTGCTCGCCGTCGGCCGCATGATGAATCGATCGAAAGCCGATCTGGTGCAGCATGCTGGCGACCAGGTCGCGCATGAAGCCGTTGTCGTCGACCACGAGCACGCGCAGCTTGTCGAGATCCAGCGCCACTGCTCCTCCCTCGCCCGTCACTCGTTCCTGGTCCCGCGGGTTCCCCCGTCAGCCCGCAAGTCGCGCCACCGCCTCTTTGACCCGGCCGAAGGCCAAGCCCAGCTGCGATTGTATCGCGGCGGCCTGCTCCCACGAACCCGCCGCCGCCGCGGATTCGAGAGCTGCGCACAGGGCCGCCATCTCATCCGCCCCGGCCGAGCGCGAGGCACCCTTTGCCGAATGCATCGCTTTGCGGACTTCGGCGGCGGCGCGGGCGGGCACGGCCTGGCCGAGGGCCGCGAGCAGCTTTTCGGTCGTATCGAGATAGCGCTGGAGCAGCATCACGGCCTCGCCGTCGATGTCGCCGAAAATCTCGCGCATCCGCCCTATGTCGAGAACCTGGGGTTCTTCTGCCTCGCCGGCGGCGGGCTCCGCGACGGACGGAGGCTGCGCGGCAGGCTCCGCGCTGCGGTCCAGCCAGCGCGCGATGGCGGCGTGCAGCTGGCCGAGCGAGGTCGGCTTGCCGAGGTGATCGTCCATCCCGGCGGCAAAGCAGCGCTCGGCCTCTTCGCTCAGCACGTTGGCGGTGAGTGCGATGATCGGTATGCGCGGCCGGCTCTCGGTCCGCTCGAGGTTGCGAATGGCGACGGTGAGCTCCACTCCGTCCATCTCCGGCATGTGCATGTCGGTGATGACCAGGCCGTAGCGCGTGGTCCGGAGACGGTCGAAAGCCGCGCGGCCGTCCTCCACCAGGTCCGCCGCGTAGCCGAGGCGCGCCAGCTGACGCGCCACGACCATCTGGTTCGTCGGATTGTCCTCCGCCACGAGGATGAGACGCCCCTCGGCCAGCGCCGCGGCACGGTCGGTCGAGGCCGGGGCGAGCAGGCCCGCGTGACTGGCCGTGGGCGCGTCGCTGTCCGGCGTGCGCCCGCAGGCGCGCGCCACGGCGGGCAGCAGCATGGAGCGCCGGATGGGCTTGGTCAGATAGGCCGCGAAGCCGGCCTCCAGCGCCCGGCCGCGCTGTCCGGCATCGTCGTGGGCGGTGAGCAGCAGGCAGGGCCGCGCGTGCAAGCCGGCCTCCGCATCGAGGGCCGCGCGGAAGGCGAAGCCGTCCATGCCCGGCAGCTTGAGATCCACCAGGACGGCGTCGACAGGCAGGCTCGCCGCGGCGTAGCGGCGAAGGAGCACCAGGCCCGCCTCGGCGGTCTCGACCGCCTCCACCTGCACGCCCTTCATGGCGAGATAGGACCGGAGCACGTCGCGGACCGTGGGATCGTCTTCGATCACGAGCACGCAGAGCCCATCGAGCTCCGGCTCCGCGGCCTCCTCGACCGTGCAGGCGCCGACGGAGATCGTGAACGAGAAGGTCGAGCCGGCCGCGGGCGCGCTCTCCACCGCGATCGTCCCGCCCATGCGTTCGACGAGCCCGCGGGTGATCGAAAGACCGAGCCCGGTGCCGCCAAAGCGCCGCGTGGTCGAGCCGTCCGCCTGCACGAAAGGCTGAAACAGGCGCGCCTGCGCCTCGGCCGAGAGGCCGATGCCGGTGTCGCGCACGTCGACGCGCAGCATCATGCCGCCCGCAATCGCGGAGTCGACGGAGACGCGCACCACGATCTCGCCGCGCTCGGTGAACTTGATCGCGTTGCCGATGAGATTGAGCAGGATCTGGCGCAGCCGCACCGGATCGCTCTCGACGGCCGGCGGGACCGAGGCGTCGATGAACGTCACCAGCGACAGCTGCTTTTGTTGGGCGGCCGGGGCCAGGATCTCGGCGACGCTTTCGACCAGCGCCAGCGGGGACATGGGAATCCGCTCGATCTGCAGCTTGCCGGCCTCGATCTTCGAGAAGTCCAGGATGTCGTCGATGACCCGCAGCAGCGAGGACGCCGATTCGCGGATGATGTCCGTGAGCTCGCGCTGTTCGGAATCCAGCGAGGTCTGCTGCAGGAGCTCCAGCATGCCGAGCACGCCGTTCATCGGCGTGCGGATCTCGTGGCTCATCGTGGCGAGGAAGGTCGACTTCGCGTGCGTCGCGGCCTCGGCTTTGTCCTTCGCCACGCGCAGCTCCTCGGCGGCGCGCCGGCGCTCGGTGATGTCTTCGACCGTGCCCTCGTAGTATTGCAGCCGGCCTTCCTCATCGCGCACGGCGCGGGCGTTCTCGGAGATCCAGATCAACGTCCCGTCGCGGCGCCGGACCTGCGCCTCGAAGTCCCGCACCACGTCGTTCTGCGCCAGCTCGGCCACGAAATCGGCGCGGCGGCGCGGATCGACATACAACATGCCTTGGATGTCGGTCATGCCCGCGATCAGCTCGTCGGGCGTCTCGTAGCCGTAGATACGCGCGAGCGCGGGGTTGGTGCGCAGGTAGCGGCCGTCCGGGCTGGTCTGGAAAATGCCCTCGATGGCGTTCTCGAAGATCGCGCGGTAGCGGCGCTCGGCGCGCCGGAGCTTCTGCTCGAGCTGTTTGCTGCGCTCGATCACCGTGAGAGCGGTGAGGACGGCCTCCTCGCCGCGATAGTTCATGCGCGTCGAGGAGATCAGCGCCCAGAAGAGAGTGCCGTCCTTGCGGCGCAGGCGCGCCTCGAAGTCCGACACCGAGCCGTCGCGGCCCAGGCGATCGAGCAGCTGTTGCCGCGCCTCCGGCTCGGCGAAGCGGTCGCGCACGTCGGTGCCCGGCATCTCCTCGGCGGCGAAGCCGTAGAGATCGAGGCCGGGCTGATTGACGTAGAGCACGCGGTTGGTGACGGCCGACGTGATCGTCATCGGGATCGGGATGGCCTCGACGATCTCGCGCCGCGTCTCGTCGCGCCGCGCGCGCGTCTCGCGTTGGGCGGCATCCTCCGTGGTGCCAGCCGGCGACTCATCACTGCCCAGACCAGACCACAAGCGTCCCATGTTCCCCCGCGGCAGGAACGCCCAAGGCTAGCAAGGCGCGTGCCCGCGGGAAAAGGAAGATCGGCCGCCGGTCTGCCCAAAAACTCGTCAGTCGCGCACGCGCCACTGCACGCCGATCGGGCAGCGTCACTCCGGCGGGACAGGTCGCGGCCGGCCGTCGGGGCCGACCGCGACATAGGTGAACACGCCTTCGGTCACCTTGACCTGCGCTCCGCCATGGCTCGGCCGCCGCCATGCCTGGACGCAGATCGTCATCGAGGTGCGGCCCACCTTCGTGACCGCGGTGTAGCAGCTGACTTCGTCGCCGACATGGACCGGCTTGTGGAAGGTCATGCCTTCGATCGCGACCGTGACGACGCGGCCGCGCGCCCGGTGGTGGGCGGTCGTGCCGGCCGCGAGATCCATCTGCGACAGCAGCCAGCCGCCGAAGATGTCGCCCGCGGGATTGGTGTCGGCGGGCATGGCGATCGCCCGCAGCGCCGGCTCGCCGACCGGACGGCCAGGATCATCGGTCATGCTAACTCCTTCAAACTGCGCCCAAATGCACTATATCTTGTGGGTCGGCGGCGACTCCAATACCTTTGCGCCGCATCCTCCTTAACGATTCGCCTCCAGCTGCACGTCTTCTTCTATGGCCGACCTGTTCAGCGCCGCGCGCAAAGACCAAAGCTACACCGCCAAGGACATCGAAGTCCTCGAAGGCCTCGAGCCCGTCCGCCGCCGCCCCGGCATGTATATCGGCGGCACCGACGAGCGGGCGCTGCACCATCTCGTGGCCGAGGCCCTCGACAACGCGATGGACGAGGCGGTCGAGGGCCACGCCGACTGGATCGAGGTGAGCCTCGAGGCCGACGGCCACTGCACGGTGCGCGACAACGGCCGCGGCATCCCCGTCGACCCGCATCCCAAGTTCAAGAAGAAGTCGGCGCTCGAAGTGATCATGACCACGCTGCATTCGGGCGGCAAATTCGACAGCAAGGTCTACGCGACCTCGGGCGGACTGCACGGCGTCGGCATCTCGGTCGTGAATGCGCTCTCGGACGATTTCCACGTCGAGGTGGCGCGCGACAAGAAGCTGTGGACGCAGAGCTACAGCCGCGGCAAGCCCAAAGGCCCGCTGAAATCGGCCGGCGCGGTGAGCAACCGCCGCGGCACGGTGGTGCGCTTCCATCCCGACCCGGAGATCTTCGGCAAGGCGCTGCACTTCCGGCCCGCGACCGTCTACCGCATGGTGCGCGCCAAGGCGTTCCTGTTCAAAGGCGTGGAGATCCGCTGGTCGTGCGACAAGAAGCTGCTGAAGGCCGGCGACGACACGCCGGCCGAAGCGAAGCTGCACTTCGAGGCGGGCCTCAAGGACGCGCTGGCCGAGATCATCGGCAAGCGCCCGACCTGGACGCCGCTTCCGTTCACCGGTGAGGGCAACCTGCCGGACAAGGCCGGGCGGCTCGAATGGGCGGTCGCCTGGCCGGGCGACGACGAGGGCGAGACGCATTCCTACGTGAACACGGTGCCGACCCCGCAAGGCGGCAGCCACGAGCTC
>Ga0335078_10009833_pt1 | contig 14155 bp, 7 predicted proteins | sample Lox_Sample_32_FD_206711 | JGI IMG/M metagenome (GOLD analysis project Ga0335078, IMG submission 206711) | Soil microbial communities from Loxahatchee National Wildlife Refuge, Florida, United States - Lox_Sample_3.2 | ecosystem: Environmental > Terrestrial > Soil > Wetlands | place: USA: Florida...
CGACAGGCGGAAAATCACTCCGCCCTGCTCCGGCCTCGTCAAACTGACGTTGATCTTGCTGAAGGTCCAGCGCTTGCCATTGCGCTGGTCGTCGACAATCAGGTTGCCGTTCTTGAGGCCGAGCTCGCGCAGATCGTGGCCGTCGAGCCCGGTTGCGCCCAGACCGTCGATCCACGCAAGAACGCCGGCGATATCCTGCGCGCCGGCGCGCACCGGTCCCGGCGGCGTCGCACCGGGCGGCGCGACGGGTAGTTTGGTCGTAGCGGTGGCGATCGGCCGCTTGTTGGCGCCGGCGAACACCGTGACCCCGCCGTCGGCCTCGATGCGCACCGACATTTCGGCGCCGACCAGATTGAGGCTTTCCGCTCGGACATTGCCGGTCAATAGCCCGACGCCGGAAAGTCCGACTTCGGCTTTCGGCGCCAACGCCACCACGGTGCCGTCGGAGTCACGCACGATGATGTCGCGCAGCCGCAGCGACGTGCGCCCGTTTTCGTCGCGCTCAATCTGCGTGCCGCCGACCGAAACGGTTTGCTTGCCGCCGAAATTCTTTTCGATCGCCGCTTTCAGCCACGGCGTCGCCACGTCGAGCTCGATCGGCCCGCTGTTGAGACGCCACCACAAGCCGGCGACGCCGACACCGATTACGACGACGCCAGCCGCCGCGCTCCATAGGACGCGCCGTACCCAAGGCGTCCGCAGCACCTTGCCCACGCCGCGGCGCAGCGCGGTCCAGCGCCGGCGGATGGAACGCGAGGCTGCGTGACGCACCGCATGACGGGGATGGCGATGCGGCCGATGACCGGCACCCGCGGCACGGTGGGCTGAACGCCTATGATCGTCGTCGTTCGGTGTCATGCGCTACCGGGCGCCCCTCGTCCGGCGCAGGACGCGACTATTGCTGTCGTCCAGCCATACGTCCAGCGCGGCGCTTCGTCCGCAGAACCGCTTGCGCCCCTGCGACGCAACTGGCATTTCCACCTTTGACCGTTGGAAAACGACGAAAGGAAGGCACATGGGACGCGATCTTGCCGCGGGATCGAAGGCGCCGGCCTTCCGCTTGCAGCGCGACGGCGGATCGACGGTGTCGCTGGCGGATTTCAAGGGCCGCAACCTCGTCCTCTATTTCTATCCCAAGGCCGACACCCCGGGCTGCACCAAGGAAGCCATCGCGTTCTCGGGCCTGCGCGCCGCCTTCGCCAAAGCCGGCACCGAGATTCTCGGCGTCTCCGCCGATCCGGTTCAGGCGCAGGACAAATTCAAGTCCAAGCACAAGCTCAAAATCGCGCTCGCCTCCGACGAGGCCAAGGCGATGCTGGAAGCTTATGGAGCTTGGGGCGAGAAATCGATGTACGGGCGCAAATTCATGGGCATCATCCGCAAGACTTTCCTGATCGACGGCAACGGCCGCATCGCCCGCATCTGGCCGAACGTGCGCGTGCCGGGGCACGCCGACGAGGTGCTGGAAGCCGCAAAAGGTCTGTGAATTGGAGCTATGCGCCCGCGGCGGCGGCCGAAGGCGCAAATTTCCGCTTTTTTAACCATAAACGACTCATATCGGCGGGCTGGTCCGCCGGCTCCGCAGGCGGGCGAACCGGCGCGGAGCGTCGATGTCGCACTCGTCCCAAGCGTATCATCCGGGTTACCATCACCCCGGCCGCCACCCCCAATCGGCCGCCGCCGTGTCCCGCCACCTGCATCGCGCCCATGGCGACTACACGCTGGTGCACGGCGGACGCCAGGTCCGCATCGGGCCGGTCGCATTCTGGATCGTCGTCGGCACGCTCGTGATCATGGCGATCTGGTCGATCGCCACCGGCAGCTATTTCGCCTTCCACGAGGACGTGCTCACCCGCCTGATCGGCCGGCAGGCCGAGATGCAGTTCGCCTATGAAGACCGCATCGCCGAATTGCGCGCGCAGGTCGACCGCATCACCAGCCGGCAATTGCTCGACCAGGAACAGTTCGAGCAGAAGCTGAACACATTGTTGCGCCGGCAGGCGACCTTGGAGCAGCACACCAACGCGCTCGCCAGCGATCTCGGCATCACCGGCTCGATCCGCCCCTCACGCAATGCCCTGCCGCCGGAGACGCCCGAACGTCCGGTGAAAGCCTCGCCGATCAACGACACGGTGATCTTCACCGCCCCGCCCGACCGCGAGGCGCGGCTGCAATCGCGCGAACTGCCGGCGAGCCTGACGCGCGTCGCCAGCCGCAGCGGCGGCAGCGGCCTCGACGGCATCCTCGGACGCGTGTCCGGCGCCCTCGACCGGGTCGAGCGCCGGCAGACTGCCGTGCTCACCGACATGGAAGAACACATGGATTCCAAGGCGCGCCGCATGCGCAGCGCGCTGGGCGATCTCGGCGTCAATCCGCTCAAGGCGCCGGCCGGCGTCGGCGGGCCGTTCGTGCCATTGAAGCCGCCGCGCACGGGCGCCAGTGCCTTCGACCGCCAGCTCTACCGCATCAACGTGGCGCGCGCGGAGATCAATCAATATAGCCACACGTTGATCTCGGTTCCGGTGCGCAAGCCGGTCGCCGGCGAGGTCGACATGAGTTCGCCGTTCGGCATGCGGCTCGACCCGTTCCTCGGCCGCCCCGCCATCCACACCGGCATCGATCTGCGCGGCGAGATCGGCGAGCCGGTGCACGCCACCGCCGCCGGCCGCGTGAGCATCGCCGGCCGCGAAGGCGGCTACGGCAACATGGTGGAGATCGACCACGGCAACGGGCTCGCCACGCGCTACGGTCATTTGTCGAAGATCCTGGTGAAGGTCGGACAAACGGTGCGCATCGGCGACACCGTCGGCCTGATCGGCTCGACCGGGCGCTCGACCGGCCCGCATTTGCATTACGAGACGCGCATCAACGGCGAAGCGGTCGATCCGCAGAAGTTCCTGCGCGCGGGCGTGCGGCTCGGCAGCGGCGTGCTGGGCAATGCGATCTAGATTGATTCGTCATTGCGAGCGAAGCGAAGCAATCCAGTTCACTGACGCGAATTCTGGATTGCTTCGTCGCCCCTTCGGGCCTCCTCGCAATGACCAGTTTCAGAAACGGCCTTAGCCGCGCTACTCTACGTCCTCGACTTCCGCCGGCCCGCCGCCGAAGGCTTTCTGCGCCAGCGCCGCCTGCATGAATTCGTCGAGATCGCCGTCGAGCACGCCGCCGGTGTCGGAGGTGGACACGCCGGTGCGCAGGTCCTTGACCATCTGATAGGGCTGCAACACGTAGGAGCGGATCTGGTGGCCCCAGCCGATGTCGGTCTTGGCCGCCTGGTCGGCCTCGGCCTTGGCCTCGCGCTTCTTCATCTCCACTTCGAACAGCTTGGCGCGCAGCATGTCCCAGGCCATGGCGCGGTTGCGGTGCTGCGAGCGGTCCTGCTGGCACTTCACCACGATGTTGGTCGGGATATGCGTCAGCCGCACCGCCGATTCCGTCTTGTTGACGTGCTGGCCGCCGGCGCCGCCCGAGCGCATCACGTCGGTGCGCACGTCGTTCTCGTTGATCTCGATCTTGATGCGGTCGTCGATCACCGGAAAGACGCCGACGCTGGCGAACGAGGTGTGCCGGCGCGCATTGGCGTCGAACGGCGAGATGCGCACCAGGCGATGCACGCCGTTCTCGCTCTTGAGCCAGCCGTAGGCGTTGAGGCCCTTGATCATGACGGTCGCCGACTTGATGCCGGCGCCATCGCCTTCGCTCTCTTCGAGCCACTCGACCTTGTAGCCGTGCGCCTCGGCCCAGCGCACATACATGCGCATCAGCATGCTGGCCCAATCCTGGCTCTCGGTGCCGCCGGCGCCGGCGTGCACTTCAAGATAGCAGTCGTTGGCGTCGGCCTCGCCGGAGAGCAGCGCCTCAAGCTCGCGCCGCGCCACTTCGGCCTTCAGGCGCTTGAGCGCGGCCTCCGCCTCGCCGACCGTCTTGTCGTCTTTCTCGCTTTCGCCGAGCTCGATCAGCGTGAGCTGGTCGTCGAGCTCCTGCTCCATGCGGCCGAGCGCGGCGAGCCGGTCGTCGAGCGCGTCGCGCTCGCGCATCACGCGCTGGCCGCGCGCCGGATCGCTCCAGAGACCGGGGTCCTCGGCTTCTTTGTTCAGCTCGGCGAGGCGGCGCGTCGCGGTATCGACGTCAAAGATGCCTCCTCAGCAGCTTGAGCGACTGCTTGATCTCTTCGACGAGGCTCTGGGTTTCCGCGCGCATGATTGGGGCAACCGGACAAAGTTACGATTCGAGTGGGGATTTAACGTCGCAAGCGCTCCGGCGCAACTCTCGACGCCGGCCGCGAAGGCTCAATACAACCCGCCCGTGCCCGAGCGCACGGCCCGGCCGGCGTCGGGCGGCGGGCCGTTGCCGAAGAAGCGGGTGTCGCCACCATTGCCGTAACCGACCACAGAATAATTGTCCGGCGGCGCGGTGCCCGGCTTGAAGGCCTCCAGGATCACTTTCTGACTGTCCGGCCCGGCGCGCTGGCCGGTCTTGAGATCGACGCGGATCAGCTTGATGCCGGGCGGCACGCGGAACGGCACCGCCGGCTTGTCGGCCAGCGCGACTTTCATGAAATCCTTCACGATCGGCGCCGAAAGGTGGCCGCCGGTCGCGCCGCGCGCCAGATGGCGCGGCTTGTCGTAACCCATGTAGACGCCGACCACGATGTCGGGCGTAAAGCCGATGAACCAGGCGTCCTTTTCGTCATTGGTGGTGCCGGTCTTGCCGGCGACCGGCTTGCCCACTTCCTTCTGGAAGCCGGCGCCTGCCGCCGTGCCGCGCAACACCACACCTTCCATCATCGAGGTGATCTGGTAGGCGGTCATCGGGTCGAGTATTTGCTCGCGCCGGTCGATCAACGAGGGCTCCGGCTGGTCCTGCCACTTCTTGGCGTCGCAGCCGATGCATTCGCGCTCGTCGTGGCGATAGACGGTGTGGCCGTAGCGGTCCTGGATGCGGTCGATCAGCGTCGGCTTCACACGGCGGCCGCCATTGTCGATCATGGCGTAAGCGGTGGTCATCCGCAGCAACGTCGTCTCGCCGGCGCCGAGGGCGAACGACAGATAGGGCGGCAGATTGTCGTAGATGCCGAACCGCTTGGCGTATTCGGCGATCAGCGGCATGCCGATATCCTGCGCCAGGCGCACCGTCATCACGTTACGCGAGTGCTCGATGCCGAAGCGCAGCGTCGACGGCCCATAGAAGTCGTTCTCGTAGTTCTCCGGCTTCCACACGCCGAGGCCGGGTCCCTGATCGATCTCGATCGGCGCGTCGAGCACCAGCGAGGACGGCGTGTAACCGTTGTCGAGCGCGGCGGCGTAGACGATCGGCTTGAACGAGGAGCCCGGCTGGCGCAGCGCCTGCGTCGCGCGGTTGAACTGGCTCTGGTCGTAGGAGAAGCCGCCGACCATGGCGAGCACGCGCCCGGTCCACGGATCCTCGACCACTATGGCGCCGGAAACTTCCGGAATTTGATGCAGACGGAATTGGCCTTCGGCCTTCGCCGGCTCGACATAGACCACGTCGCCGGGATTGAGCACCTGGTTCACCTTGTTCACCGGCTTGCCGCCGGTGCGCGCCCATTTCACGCCGTCGAGCGGGACGATGCCGACGTCGCGCGCCTTGCTGATAGCACCGCTCGGGTCACGCCCCGGCTGCAGGCCGATGCGCGCCGATTGGTCGCTGGTTTCCAGCACCACGGCGAGCCGCCACGGCGTCACGTCGGCGAGCGCCTTGACGTCGGCAAGCTTGACGCCCCAGTCGCCGGAAATGTCGATCTTGCTGACCGGGCCGCGCCAGCCTTGCGCCTCGTCGAAACGCACCAAGCCCTCGGTCAACACCTTGCGCGCCAGCACCTGATATTTGGTGTCGAGCGTGGTGCGCACCGACAGGCCGCCCTCATAGAGCTTCTTCTCGCCGTAGCGCTCGAACAGTTCGCGCCGCACCTCCTCGGTGAAATACTCCGCGGCGAAGGTGCGCGCCGCGGTCGGTTTCTGCGTCACGCCGAGCGGCGTTTTCTTGGCGGCTTCGGCCTGCGCCACGGTGATGAAGCCGTCCTGCGCCATCTGGTCGATCACCCAATTGCGCCGCTCAAGCGCGCGTTCGCGCGCACGGAACGGGTGGTAATTGTTCGGCGCCTTCGGCAGCGCGGCCAGATAGGCGGCTTCCTGCACGGTGAGTTCGTTGACGCCCTTGTCGAAATAGGTGAGCGAGGCGGAGGCGATGCCGTAGGCGCCGAGACCGAGGTAGATTTCGTTCAGGTAAAGCTCGAGGATCTTGTCCTTCGAATAAGTGCGTTCGATCTTCAGCGCCAGCAGCGCCTCCTTGATCTTGCGCGAGAACGACACCTCGTTCGACAGCAGGAAGTTCTTGGCGACTTGTTGGGTGATGGTCGAGGCGCCCTGCGGGTGACGGCCGGAGCCGAAGTTCTGCACATAGTTCACCGCGGCGCGGGCGATGCCGATGAAATCGAGCCCGCCATGCTCGTAGAAGTTCTTATCCTCGGCGGCGAGGAAGGCGTTGATCACCAGTTTCGGCACCCCCTGGATCGGGATGTAGAGACGCCGCTCGCGCGCATATTCGGCGACCAGCGAGCCGTCGGCCGCTTGTACGCGCGTCATTACCGGCGGCTCGTAGTCCTGCAGTTGCGAATAGTCCGGCAGATCCTTCGAATAGTGCCAGAGCAGGCCGGCGACCCCGGCGACGCCCACCACGAACAGGATGGTGCCGGCCGCAAACAGGAAGCCGAAAAAGCGGAGAATGACCTTCATAAACGAACCGTCCCGCCTGGCATCCGGCGACTGTCCCTGGCGCCTTGGGCCGGCAACGCAACCGGCAAAACCGATAGGATTGTCATGGGCCTGCCACCGCCGCCGGGCGCTGCGGCCAAGGCTCCGGCGCAGCCTTTTGGTGGCGCGGTTTTATGTTGAAACTGAGGCCGGGCAACCATGTCAATTGGCCCCTGCCCCGGCGAGCCGCGGCGCAAAAAACGCGTCCACGGCGTGCACCACCGAATCCGCCGTGCGCGCGCGCCAGTCGGAAGACATCAAATGCACCAGGTCATCCTTGGTCGACATATAACCGAGCTCGACCAGCACCGACGGCACGTCGGGCGCCTTGAGCACGATGAAGCCCGCCGATTTCAACGGATGCATGTGCAGCCGCGTCGAGGTCTTGAACTCGCCCACCAGATCGCGGGCAAATTGCAGCGAGAACGCCTTGGTCTCGCGCTGGGCCAGATCGATCAGGATATTGGCGACGTCATTGGGTTCGGAGGTCAGATCGACGCCGGCGATCACGTCGGACTTGTTTTCGGTTTCGGCAAGCCGGGCCGCTTCGGCGTCGGAGGCGCGCGCCGACAAGGTATAGACGGAAGCGCCCTCCGCCTGCCCTTCGCTGCGCGGAATCGAGTCGGCATGGATCGAGATGAACAATGACGCCTTGCGCGCGCGCGCAAACTGTACCCGCTCGGTGAGCGGGATGAAGGTGTCGTCGCTGCGCGTCATCGCCACGCGGTATTTGCCGGTCTTCAACAGCTTGTCGCGCAGCATCAGGCCGAAGGCGAGCACGACGTCCTTCTCGTCCTGCCCGTTGCCCGACTTGGTGCCCGAGTCGATGCCGCCATGGCCGGGGTCGACGACGATCAGCGGCCGCGGGTCGCCCGCGGCCTCCGGCGACACGCTGAACGCGGTCTTGCTGCTTGTGCGCGGGGTGCGATCCTGCATGGCGATGTTGCGCAGGAAGCTGTCGCGGTCGGTCGGCGACAGATCGATCACCAGCCGCGCCGGCTGGTCGCCGACGGCGGCGAGCGTGAAGGCCTTGTCGACCCGCACCGGGCCTTTGGTGTCGAGCACGATGCGCGAACCGCCCTGCATGATCAGGCCGTAGCGGAACGCCTTGACCAGGCCGCGGCCCTGCTCGCCGGCCTGCGCCGACAGCTTGAAAGTCACCTGCGGCAGATCGATCACCACGCGATAAGGATCGGCGAGCATGAAGGTCGCCACGTCGATCTTTTGCGTGAGATCGACGACAAAGCGCGTCTGCTTGGCGTCGCCGCCAAGCCGTACCTCGGTGGCAACGGGGAACATGGCCGATTCTGCGACCGGCGCGAGCTTGTGCGCCGTCACGCTCGGCTCGGCCGCTACAGCGGCCGAAACGGACAACAGGCTCACGCCGAAAACCAATGCGAATGCGCGGACCGTCACGATTCCGGACCCTTTCCGCCCCGTAATACTCCATTAAGCGGTGGTTCGGTTAACGGAAGTTGAGCGTTACGCCGATTCGGGCGGCAGGTGTTGCCCACAGGCCGCGTCTATGGCCAACGGCAAAAAGCGGCGGCCGCAGCGATTTTTTCCGGCTTTCGCGCGCGGAACCCAGAACCGGTTAGTGACGGCGCACGACCGTTAAGCAGCCAACCGTCGTACCTCGCGGGATACCGGCAACACCGTCCGCCTGGATTCGCCGGCTGCTGGTCTCGATCTCTGCAGCTGAGAAAAGATCGGCCGCGCCGGAGACGTTCACGAGCGCCTCGCGCAGCCGTTTCGGCGTGGCCACCTCGATCTGCCGCCCGTCGCCCCTTGTGGCCCCGTCCGCCGCGACATCGAACGAGACGAATAATTTGCCGCCCGGCCGCAGCAGCCGCAGCGCTTCCTTGATGGCAAACTCTTTATACGGCGCTTCGCCGATGACGGAGGTCGAAATCACCATGTCATAGCCGGCGTCGTGTGCGGGCACGTTGAAATGCGAGCCATACCGCACCTGCAAGCCGTGCTTCGATGCCCAGCGCCGGAAGCGCCATTCCGCATCGGGATCGCGGCCGTAATCCGACAGCCGGTCGTGATCGAACAGCTCGACCTCGTGGCCCTTGCTTGCGAGATAGGGCGCGAGCGCGCCGCGCCCGCCGCCAAGGTCGGCGATCCGCAGACGGCGCCCGAGCTCGACCGCCATAGCGTCGACCGCGTCCAGCGCCTGCAGGTATTCCCACTGCTTCGACGCCAACAGGTACACGCCGATCGCCGTGTTCCTGGCGTGTTGGGTGATCGGGACCGCCGGCAGTTCGGCCATCGCGAAGAGGCCGGTCAGCTCATCGGGCCGTTGCGCTACGGCTTCGGACGCGTAGATCGCTTTTGTCTCCAATTCGAAGCCGGGCGCGGTCAGCGCGCGAAGAAATTTGACCGCCGCGTCGCGCACGCGCTCCGGCGTAATCGACAGCATGCACTGCGGCCGCTCGAAGCCGCGCGGACACAGGCTGAGCCAGTCCTTGGTCGACCACCAGCAATTCCTGCAGCCCTCGGCCACGAGGTCGACGTTGTTGTCGAGCCCGAAAAAGCTCTCGCTGGTCGGCCCGAACAGAACGATCGAGCGGGTATGCAGCGCGTTGGCCATCCGCACCAGACCGGATTCTCCGTCGACATGCAGCAGCGAGTTCTTGAGGAGCCACGCCACGTCGTCGAGCGTCGTCTTGTTGACGAGATCGATATCGACACCCGCAATGGGGCGGCTGTTTTTCGCGCCGATCTGAACGATCACGACGTCGGTCTCCCGCTTCATCAATTCGACGAAGCGGCGCCAATGCTCGATCGGCCAGCATTTGGTGACCGTTTCGTGGATCGGCGTGTTGCTCTGATCGAAGCCGTCATGCACCGTGATGTAGCGCCGGCCGTAGAGGCCGTGGCGTTTCAACACGTCGTAGCGGCCGATATCCGCGCAAAAATACGGAAGACTTTTGCGGCCGACGTCGAGACCGCTGAAGTAACCGATCACCTCCGGCAGGTTCATCTTGTCGAAATGCACGTCGCGCGACAGCACGCCGTCGAGCAGAGGATGGTGGTCGAAAATATGTTTGTTCGGCTCGAAGCGCTGGTCAGTGACGCGGATGAGATCGAGCAAATCGGGCGCGCAATCGAAGACGCGCTGATATTTGACGACCTCGTATTTGACGATGTAGCGGCTGTGGATGATGAGATCGTAATTCTGACGCAGCACGGGCAGGTACTGCACGCTCAGCACCGTGCGCACGAAATGCGTCTGCGCAAAGATGAATTTGGCCTCGCCGACCTTTTTCGGATGCGTGTAGAAATCGATCTGCACCGGGCCGTAGCGGCGGCAGAATTCCTGAATGAGCATCGTGTGGCTGAGGAAGTCGCCGAGCGAGCCGGTGCCGTGCACCGCGACCCTCAGGACTGGGCCGCCCTCTGGCTCGCGGTGGCGAATTTTGAAAACCTGGCCGATCGCCTTCTGCGCGGCCCACTGCCACACGATGCCGAGAAACGCGATCTTCCGGTGCCAGGGCTGGCCGAAAAAATTCCTTTCAAATTGTAGTGCCACGCGCCCAAGGAAGGACGACGGGCCGTGGGTCGTGATCAGTTCGGTGAGACTATGAAGCTGAATCGCATCAACTTCACGGCGCGCGTCATCGTCAACCACTGCCATACGCGAAACAGCCCTCGAAACCTAAAGCAGAAGCACGAAAAACCGCCCCCCCGCACCCCTTTATTGCACGCTTGGCCGGGCCGTTCCAGAATGCCGGACGCGAAGGATTAAGGCGGCGGAGCGCGGCTGCGATTTGCCCGACCTTGCCTGCCGTATTTTTCGTGCAAGCCTTCCGCGGTTAACGCTGCGCTGGCGGTTCTTTACCCGATCATCATGCCGCCCTGCGCCGACCCGGCGGCCGACCCTGGCTTGCCATTGGCGGATTCCAGCCGTATGTAGGGGCTGCTGACGGTTAAAGTTCCGGTTGTGCCGCGTTCGGGCCCCCGGCCCGCCAGTCCAGGATCGCCCCCTCGAGGAAGTCGGGCGGACGGACGGCGAAGCGAGCCGAAACCCTTGTGAAGGACAGCCGGATCGGCGTTCTGGCCCCTTGGCCCTTTCGCATTCCGACCGTGAGCGACGAGAAACCTCGGCGGCGCGCAGGCGCTGCCGCAGCGCTACGGGTCGCACGTTTCATGCTGCCACTGTCGCAGCAAAAGCAATTCGAGGTCCCCCGCTTTCGCGATGCAATCGTGACTGCGCGGCTTGCTATGGACCCCGCACTTGCGCGGACTAACGCGCCCCTTTCCTTCCACATCCAATTGGCCGACCGCCCCATGCGCCATCTTGCGCCATCGACAGCGCGCGAGACCACGGGCCGCTCCGCCGCAGTGAGATTATCCAATGGCCGACAAAATGCTCATCGACGCAACCCATCCCGAGGAGACCCGAGTCGTGGTGCTCCGCGGCAATCGCGTCGAGGAATTCGACTTCGAGTCCGCTAACCGCAAGCAGCTTCGCGGCAACATCTATCTCGCCAAGGTCACGCGCGTCGAACCGTCGCTGCAGGCGGCCTTCGTCGATTACGGCGGCAACCGCCACGGCTTCCTGGCGTTCTCGGAAATCCATCCCGACTACTATCAGATCCCGGTCGCCGACCGGCAGGCTTTGCTCGCCCAGGAAGAGCGCGACCAGCGCGCCGCCGAGGCCGACGACGATCGCCGCGCCGGCCGGCGCGGCGGGCGCGGACGTCACCGTGGCGCCGAGCGCTCGCGCGCGCGCGACGTCATACAGAGCGAGCCGCTTCCCGGCGAGGAGCAGCCGCACGTGGGGGCGTCGCCGGCCGAAGCGGCTCTGGGCGGCCTCCCGCCTGAGCAGCCGATCGAGACCGAGACGCCAACGTCGGCGCCGGCTCCGGTCGAACGCGAAGCGCAAGCAGAGGCTCAAGACGAAGCGCGCGAAGCGTACGAAAGTCCGATGGGCGATATCGAGACCGATATCGCGCCGCCGCCCGCTGAGACAGCCTCCGCCGAACCGGCGCCCGATCAGGCGCCGCTGCCCGAGGGCGGCGAGGATCACGCCGAGACCGGCAACCATCTGGGCGTCGCCGACGAGGCCGCGACCGAGCTCGCGCCGGCCGGCGCCGAAGCCTCTCCTGCGGGCGAGCCTGCCGCCGAGAACGGCAATGGCGACGATCACCACGAGGACGAATCGGTGGAATCGGTCGGCGGCGCCGACGCCATGGAGGAAGTGCAGGAGCGCCTGCCCCGCTTCCGCCGCCAGTACAAGATCCAAGAGGTGATCAAGCGCCGCCAGGTCATGCTGGTGCAGGTCGTCAAGGAAGAGCGCGGCACCAAGGGCGCGGCGCTCACCACCTATCTCTCGCTCGCCGGCCGCTATTCGGTGCTGATGCCGAACACCGCTCGCGGCGGCGGTATCTCGCGCAAGATCACCTCGGGCGAGGACCGCAGCCGGCTCAAGGAAATCGCCCAGGAGCTGGAAGTGCCGCAGGGCATGGGCGTGATCCTGCGCACGGCCGGCGCAAGCCGCACCAAAGCGGAAGTCAAACGCGATTTCGAGTACCTGCTGCGCCTATGGGAGACGGTGCGCGACCTCACGCTGAAATCGGTGGCGCCGAAGCTCGTCTACGAGGAAGGCTCGCTTACCAAGCGCTCGATCCGCGATCTCTACACGAAGGACATCGACGAGATCATCGTCTCCGGCGAGGAAGGCTACAAGGAAGCGCGCGATTTCATGCGCATGCTGATGCCGAGCCACGTCAAGAACGTGAAGCTCTACAAGGACAATCAGCCGCTGTTCACGCGCTACGGCATCGAAAGCCAGCTCGACGCCATGTTCTCGCCGACGGTACAGCTGCGCTCCGGCGGCTATATCGTCATCAATCAGGCGGAGGCGCTGGTCGCCATCGACGTCAATTCCGGCCGCGCCACGCGCGAGCATCATATCGAGGACACCGCGCTCAAGACCAATGGCGAGGCGGCCGAGGAAATCGCCCGCCAGCTTCGGTTGCGCGATCTCGCCGGCCTCATCGTCATCGATTTCATCGACATGGACGAAAGCCGCAACAACCGCACCGTCGAGCGGCGGCTGAAAGAGGCGCTCAAGCACGACCGCGCCCGCATCCAGGTCGGCCGCATCTCGCATTTCGGCCTCCTGGAAATGTCGCGCCAGCGCATCCGCACCTCGGTTTTGGAATCGTCGACGGAGAAATGCCCGGTGTGCGGCGGCTCCGGCCATGTGCGTTCGGTCTCTTCGGTGTCGCTGCAGTTGCTGCGCGCGATCGAAGAGACGCTGATCAAGGGCGCGACGCACAATCTCATCGTGCGTACGCGGCCCGAGGTCGCGCTCTACGTGCTCAACCACAAGCGCGCGCATCTGCGCGATCTGGAGGAGCGCTTCCGCATCACCATCACGATTTCCGCCGATGCGACGGTCACTGCGCAGGTGCCCTACGCCGTCGATCGCGGCGAGCAGGTGCACACGGCGGAGGCCGCCAAGGCCTTGGCGGCGGCCGCGCAGCCGCCGCTCACCTCGATGATCGAGACCGAGGAAGAGCCGTTCGAGGCCGAAGCGGAAGCCGGATTGGAAGCCGAAGGCGAGACGCCGGAGGCCGAAGAAGAAGCGCCGGAGCTCATGCAAGGCGAACCGGCTGGAGAAGCGCCGCACGGCGAGCCGCGCGACGGCGGACGCCGGCGGCGGCGCGGTCGCGGGCGGGGCCGCGGACGCGGCGAGCCGCGCGAAGGCGCGCCGCAGTTCGTCCACGAGACCATGCCGGAACATGCCATCGCCCATGAGGATCACGACGGCGGCTCGCCCGAGGAGATCGGCATCGGCGAGCACCCGCCGGAGCTAGGCGGCGCGCCCGGCGGCGAAGGCGGCGAACAACGCCGGCGACGCCGGCGCGGCCGTCGCGGCGGCCGCCGCAACCGGCAGGGCCGCACCGGCGAGGCGCCGTTCCAAGGCAACGGCGGCGGCTACGAACCGGAATTGCATGCCGGTACGGATTTCCCGCCGGTGAGCGACGAAGATGCCTCCGCCATCGCCCCGCCTTTCCATGAAGGCCGCGGCGCTGCGACGCCACCGCCAGAGCCGGCCGCCGCACCGCCGGCCCCGCCCGAACCCATGCCCGCCGCGCCGCAGGCCGCGGCGCCGGCCGAGCCTGAGCCGCCGCGCCGGCGCTCCACCATCCGCGAGCCGGCGCCGATCGGCATCGCCGGGTCCGCACCGCCACCTGCCGCACCGCCCGTGCCGCCGCCGACGCCGGTGGTCTCCTCGACGGCGAGCGAGGAGCCGAGCCAGCCCAAGCGCGGCTGGTGGGCGAAGCGGCTCTTGGGCGACAAATAGCCGAGCGCCGATGAGATCCGCCTGGGTCGAACGCAACGCAAAGATGGCGGTCGACCGT
>Ga0335078_10009834_pt1 | contig 14155 bp, 5 predicted proteins | sample Lox_Sample_32_FD_206711 | JGI IMG/M metagenome (GOLD analysis project Ga0335078, IMG submission 206711) | Soil microbial communities from Loxahatchee National Wildlife Refuge, Florida, United States - Lox_Sample_3.2 | ecosystem: Environmental > Terrestrial > Soil > Wetlands | place: USA: Florida...
GTTCCGTGGGACGACGCCACGCGCGCGCGCGTGCTCGCGTCGATGAAAGGCGTCTACGATTTGTTCCTCACGCGCGTCGCGGAGGGTCGCAAGTCCACCGTCGACCAGATCGCACAGTCCGCGGAGGGGCGGATTTTCAGCGGGACCGAAGGGAAGAAGCGCGGGCTCGTCGACACGATCGGCGGGCTCGGCGCGGCGATCTCACGCGCGAAAGAGCTCGCGGGTCTTCCCCCGGACGCGCTCGTGCACGTATTTCCCACCGCGCCGAAGCTCGCGGACGTGCTCTACGGACAAGGCATCGACAGCGAATCGCCGCCGCTCGATCCGTCGAAGCTCGCCGCGAAACCCGCGGGCGTCGCGCTCGCGGAGAAGTACGCGCCTGAAGCGTTGACGTTCGCGGAGAGCCTCGCGCCGCTCGCGACGAAGGAGCACCACGCGTGCGCGCTGCCCTTCGCGTTGTTCGTGAGGTAAACGGCGACAAGCTTCGGTATCGTGGGTGCGATGCCGACGACAGGTGACGGGAACGTTCACACGCGCGTGACGCTGCCGCCGCCCGAGTGGGCGCCCGCGCCGGTCGCGCCGGAGAGCCCGCCTTCGATCGTCGAGCCGATCGCGCGTCGCGAAGGGCGCAAGGCGGAGGAGGCTTCGCTGCGCGCGGCGCTCGACGCGGCGCGCGCGAGCGGCGACGAAGGCGGCGCGCGCAAGGCGGCGATCGATCTCGCGCGTCACCTCGCTGCGCGCGAACGCGATCTCGACGAGGCCGTCGATCTCGGGCTCGCCGCGCTCGATCGCGCCGACGACGTCGAGCTGCGCAAGGAAGTCGCGTCGTGGTTCGAGATGCTCGGCGAGCCCGGCACGGCGGCGATGGTGTTGCGCAAGACGAACGAGACCGGCGCGGCGGCCGCCGCAACGATGGTGCGCGTGGGGACGCTCCTCGCGCGCGCGGGCGACGGGAAAGGTGCGAGCGCCGCGCTCGAGGACGCGTCGAAGCTCGATCCCGACGACGCGACGGCGCTCGAGCTCCGTGGGGCGATCTCGGCGTGGGCGCCCGAAGCGATCGATGCGCACGAGGCTGCGCGCGCCTTCGCGGAGGCCGCGGAGCGACGCAAGGCGCAAGGATCGCTCAACGCCGAGCTCGAGGACGCTCTCCGCGCGTTCGAAATCGACGCGTCGAGCGACGAAGCGTCGCGCGCGCTCGAGACTGCGCTCCGCGATCGCGGCAGAGCGGGACCTGCCGATCAAGCCGCGCGCGCGCACGCGCTCGCGCAGCACGACCCGCGCGCGTCGCTCGTGCGTTTGATCCACGAGCGTCTCGGAGCGGCGTCGTACGTCGAAGCGCTCGGGTGCGCGCTCGACGCGGGCCTCGATCGCGTGCTCGTCGGCGAGGATGCGGCGACGTTCGACGGGATCTTGATGCGGCTCGGGTTGCTCGAGGCGCTCGCGGCACGTCTCGAGATGCGCGTCGAGGCGCCCGACGACGGCGTCCGAGACGCGACGAAGCGCGCTCTCCGCGAGCAGCTGGCGCGTCTCTTCGCGGGCCCGCTCGGCAGCGCGCTCCGCGCAGCGCAACAGCACGTGCGGATGGTCGCCGAAGATCCTTCGCGCGAAGAGTCGCTCCTCGCGTTGCGCGAGCTCGCCGAGTCCTCCGATCGCGCGCCGCTCGTCGAAGCGCTCGTGAGAGGAACTGCCGCGCGCCACGGAGACGCGGAGGCGCGCGCGCACTGCGCGCGCGCGCTCGCGATCTTCGCGGAGGAGACGCTGCGCGCTCCCGCGCTCGCGCAGTGGGCGTACGAGCAGCTCCGCGATTTGGCGGCGCGCGACGAGCGCGCGAGGGAGCTCCTCGCGGGCATCGGTGACGTCGACGCGGCGGTGCGCAGGCTCGCGCCACTGACGAGCGACGACGAAACGAAGCAATGGCGCGGTGCGCTCGCCGCGGCGCTCTCACGCGAAACGCACAACTTCGGTCTCGGTCGGTGGTTGCTTCGGCAGGATTTGGTGCCGCCGGACGAAGTGGAGGCGCGGGCGGAGCTCGCGACGGCCGCGCGGCTCCGCGGGGATTTCGCCGAGGCGTGTGTCGTCGTCGCGCCGCTCGCAGAGCGGCGCGCGGGCGAAACGAACGACGGGAGTGGGGCGCGCGCGGCGAGCCTCGTGTGGATCAACGCTGCGGTCGCGGGCGACGTGCGATTGCGCGCGATGGCGATGGAGGCGCTCGCGTCGTTCAGCGCACCCGCGGTGCGCGCGGTGCTCCTCGCGTGCGCGTCCGACGCGCTGCTCAAAGAAGACCCGCGGGGCGCGCGCCGCCTCGCGGAGGCGGCGTGCGCGGCGGACGGCGCGTCTTCGCGCGCGCTCGTCGCGCTCGCGAACGCGTCGATCGGTGATCACGATCGCGCCGCGGCGTCCACCATCGAGCGCGCCGCGACGGCGGTCTTCGCGACCGGCGCGCACTGCGAGGCGATCGCCGAAGCGCTCTCCGCGCTCGGCGAGCGCGATTATGCGGTCGCGTGGACGCAGCGTCTCGTGGCGCTGCGTCCTGGGGACATGTCCGTGATCGAGCGGCTCGTGAAGCGCATCGTCGAGCTCGGCGATCCGGCGCGCTTGATGGACGCCGTGTTGTGGCTGCTTCCGCAGCCACTGCCGGCGTCCGCGCTCGCCGTGCTCGTCGCGCGCGCGCTCGACGCGCTCGCGACGCTGGACGCGTCGCGTGCGGCGCCCGCCGCGCGCCGCGCGCTCGACGCGCTCGGTCCGCGCCACGACGAGCTCACCGCGGCCATCGGGCGCGCCGCGGAGCGCGCCGGCGACGGCGCGCTCGCGCGCGCGCTCCTCACGCGCCGCGCGGCGACGTTCGCCGCGCCGCAAGAGCGCGTGATGATTTTGCTCGAGCTCGCGAATCAGTCGGTGCAATCCGACCCGGACGTCGCGCTGCGCGCGCTCGCGCAAGCAGTCACCGCGGGCGCGGACCCGGCGCGCGTCGCGTCGGCGGCCGAAGCGGCGCAGGGCGCGACCTCCGCGGACGCGGAGCTGTGGCGCGCACAAATTCGCGCGACGGCGCTCGAGGTGGAGATGGCGTCGCCGATGTCGCGACGAACGGGCGCGCGCTCGCTCCGCCGCGCGCACGACGCGACCGCCGAGAGCGTGGCGCGCGCGCTGCGCACGCTCGGCGCGATGCAGTGGGACATGGCGGGCGACACGCGCCGCGCGATCGAGACCTGGCTCCGCGCCGCGCGCATCGCGCCGAGCGGAGGGTACGCTGCGCTCGGCGTCGATCTCGCGCGGTTCGCAGGTGCGCAACCCGCGCTCGAGCGTCTGCAGAGTCTCGTCGCGGGCGAGAAGGATCCGATGCGCTCGGGATCGATCGCGGCGGAGGCGGCGCGCGCCGCGCTCGCGATGGGCGCGCCGGTGCGCGCGCTCGAGCTCGCGGAGGTCGCGCTCGCGAAGAATCCGCTCACGGCCGACGCGATCGAGATCGCGGAGCGTGGCGCGGTCGCCGCGGGGCGCGTGCGTGATCTGTCGCGCGTGTACGACGCGCTCGGGGCGCGCGCGCGCGGGCGCTTCGGACGGCGCGCCGCGCACTACCGCGGCGCGCGCTTCTTCGACCAACGCGGCGAGCAGGATCTCGCGCTCAAGCACGCCGCGCTCGCGTTCGCCGCCGTCCCCTCCGAGGGCGGCACGTTCTTCCAACTCGCGCGCATCGCGGAGCGTACCGGCGACGCGAGCTACGCGGTGCGCACGATCGAGGACGTCGCGGACGCGTCGCCGCGCGCGAACGTGCGGGCGGGTTGGCTCCTGCGCGCCGCGCAGGTCGCAGGGACCACCGACGAAGGCGCGCGCATGCGCGTCGACGTGCTCTTGAAGGCAGCATTCCTTCAACCGATGCCGAGCACGCTCGCGCTCCTCGGCGACGCGGCGCGCGATCTCCTCTCGCGCTTGCCGGAAGAGCGCCCAGTGTTGCAAGTTCGCTTCTCGAAGGCGCGCGCGGCGCTCGCGAAAAAGCTCGAAGGTCCCGACGGCGCGCGTGTCGCGCTCGCGTTCACCACGCTCGCGCTCGAGCTCTTCGACGACGTCGACGACGCGCTCGCGTCGTTCGCGCGCGCGCTCGACTCCGACGCCGATCTCGAAGAGTACGTCTTGCTCCTGCCGCACGCGGACGTGCTCGCGCGCGGGAAGGACGCGCTCGCGATCGTCGCGAAGGGCGTCGCGCTCGTCGACAAACCGTTCAGCAACGTCGGCGTGCCCGCGCTTCGATTCTTGGGAGCGCTCGCGGACGCGGCGGGCGACGTGGAGTCGGCGGGACGACTTCGGATGGCCGCGGCCGAGCGCGAGAGCGACGACGACGAGCTCGTGCGACTCGCGGATCTCGCGTCGCCGAGCGTGACGGGACCTGCGCGCGAACGCTTCGAGAAGAAGGTGAGCGCGCAGCGTCGCATCGCAGCGCACGCTGCGTTCGCGGAGTCGGAGCGGCTCGCGGGTCGGTTCGAGAACGCGATCGCCGCGCTCGAACGCGTCGCCGCGCTGGGTCCTCCCGAGTCGCGCGCGGAAGTCGACGCGCAGATTCGTTCGATCTTCGAGCTCGCGGGCCGCGCCGAGGAGCTCGAGCGTCGCGCGCTCTCCATCGCGGAGGACGAGCAGAACGCGGTCGACGCGCGCGTCGACGCGTGGCTCGAGCTCGCGAATTTGCGCGAGCGTCGCGGTGACGTGCAAGCCGCGGCAGAGTCGCTTCGCATCGCGGCGGCGCTCGATCCGTCGCCGCTCGAGCGCTGGAGTCAGCTCGAACGCGTCGCCGCGCTCGCGGGAAATTTCTCCGTGCGCGCGCACGCGCTCAACGAAATCGAGAAGCGCGTCTCGCCCGACGCGAAGCCCGCCGTGCTCCGGCGCCTCGCGCACGCGTACGAAGACGCCGACGATCTCGACGCGGTCGAAGCGACGTGGCACCGCGTGCTCGCGATTCGTCCCGACGACGAAGAAGCGGACTTTGCGATCGAGGAGCTCCTCGCGCGGCGAAACGATCACCGACGGCTCGCCGACCACCTCGAGAAGCGCGCCGAGCGGCTGTCGCAGTTTCCCGATCGACGCGAGATGCTGCGCGTGGTTCGACTTCGACGCGCCGCGATTTTGGAGCAACGACTCGGTCTGCTCCAGCAAGCGTGCGAAGAGCTCGAGCGCGTCGTATCGGAGTGGCCGAACAACGAGAGCGCGCTGCGGTACCTCGGCGATTTGCTCGAGCGGCAAGGAGAGATGGCGCGCGCCGTGGTCGTGTATCGACACCTCGCGACGCTCGCGACGGACGAGAGCTCGCGCGCCGAGCTCCTCGTGCGCGCGGCGACCGCGGCGCGTCGCGCGGGCGACAAGGCGCGCGCGGAAGAAATCGCGCGCGCGGTGATCGCGCGCAGCGCGCATCACGCGCCCGCGCTCGTGCTCCTCGGCGAGATCGCGCGCGAGAAGGACGACTTCAAGACGCTCGCGCAGACGCTCGTCGCGCTCGCGGCGTCGTCGACGGAGAGCGCGGAGCAGCGGAGCGATTGGCTCATCGAAGCGGCGCAGGCATCGGCGCGCGCGGGCGACGCGGAGTCCGCGCTCGATCACGCGCAAAAGGCCGCGACGCTCGCGCCCCATCGCGGCGCGGCGCAGCTCTTCGCGCGCGGCCTCGAGTACCGCCTGCGCCGCGCGGGCACGCCCGATCAAGCGCGCGAGACGCTCGCCGCGCTGGACCTCGTCACCGAAGCACTCGGTGCCGACGACGACGCGCTCGCGATTTTTCTCCGCGCTGAAGCGCTCGACGTCGCGCAAGGCGGAGACGCGGGTCTGCGTTTCGTCGAGCGGTGCGTCGAAGACAAGCGCCCCGGCGCATCGCACGCGCTCGTGCACGTCGCGCTCGCCGAGCGACTCGGTGAGCAGTGGAAGTTCGCGGAGGCGCTCCCTCATTGGAAAGAGGCGCTGAGCGGGAACATGCTCGGGCTTCGCTCGACGACGAACGTCGCGATGGCGGCCGCCGAGGCCGCGGTGCGCGCCGAGCGCGCCGACGAAGCGGTCGCGATTTTGGAGCGAGCCGCGAGCGATCCTGCGTCGCGTGAAGAGGCTCTGAAGAAGCTCGCGCACGTCGCGGTATCGGCGGGGGATCTGCCGCGCGCACGAAAGGCGCTCGAGGATTTGCTCGCGCACGATCCGAGCGATCGCGCGCCGCTGCTCGCGTCGCTCGGTCGGATCGTGTTCGCGCAAGGCGGCGAAGCGGAGCGCGCGGCGGAGATTTTCCGCGAGGCGATCGCCGCCGCGCCCGAGGACACGATGCTCCACGCGCAGCTCGAAGCCGAGCTCGGCGCGCTCGCGATGCGCGGCGACGAGCCGCTGACGAAGGAACCCTCCGAACCGAAGATGGTGCTCGATCAGCCGACGACGCTCGGTCAGCTCGCGAGCTCGATCGCGGAGGCGCCGCCGGGCCCCGAGCGCACGCGCACGCGGGCGCACCTCGCGCGCGCGCACCTCGCGAAGGGCGACGTCGCGCTCGGCGAGTCGCTCTTGCTCGAGTGCCTCGCGGAGGGTGACGTGGAAGCCGGAGAGCAGCTCGCGCAGCTTCTCGAGCGCGACGCTTCGCGCACGTCGGACTTGCTCCGCGTGCGGCGGCTCCAAGTCGATCACGCGCCGGGCGACGTGCGGTTGCTGCGCGGACTTCGCAACGCGGCGCTCCAAGATCGGAACAACGAACAAGCGCTCGCGATCGATCACGTGCTTCGCGCGTTCGACGCGGGAGCCGGTCCGCTTCCGCCGCCGCCGCTCTCCGCGCAGGTCGAGCACCCCGGCATGTTGCAGCTCCTCGCGCGTCCGGCGTTCGACACGATCGGCGAGGCGCTCGCTCTCGTTTGGGACGGCGCGTCCGCGGTGCTCGCGCGCGATCCCGCGAGCTACGCGCTGACGGGCGTCGAGCGCGTCACGCCCGGTCCGCAGACGCCGCTCGCGCGACTCTACGAGCTCGCGTCGCGGCTGTTCGGGACGCCGAACGTGCCGCTGTACGCGCGCCGCCGCACGATGAACTCGAACCCGCCGAGCCGCGAGATGAACCCGCTCGCGACGACGCCAGCGCTCGCCGGCGGCGTCGCGCTCTTGCCGCAGCTCTCGGCGATGATCCTCGGCGACGTGCGCGAGGACTCTCCCGCCTTGCGCTACGCGCTCGGACAAGCGTTCGCCGCGACGCTCCCGCAGACGGCGCTGCTCGTCGGTCTGCCCGAGCCCGAGGCGCAGGTTCTTTGGAACGCGATGCTCGCCGCGTTCGGTCCGCCCGAGTTCGGAAAGCTCGGCGATCCCGCCGCGACGCGCCTCGTGCAGACGTTTTGGAACACGATCCCGCCGCGCTCGCAACGTCGTTTGCAAGAGCTCCTCGCGAAGGCGCCGACGGATTTCAGCGGCGCGTTCGAGCGCGCGCGGCAGAGCGGTCGTCGCATCGCGCTCTTCTTGTGCGGCGACATCGCGTACGTGCTGCGCGTCGTGGCGACCGAGCTCGACCTCCCGCAAGCGCTCTTGTCGGTCGATCATTTTCACGAGCTCGTCGACGCGTCGCCCATCATCGCGGATCTCGTTCGCCTCGCGGTGAGCGCCGAGTACGCCGACGGACGCTTCCGCGCGATGGCGGAGGGCGGCCCGCGTGGCACACTGTCGAGCGGGCGGTTCAAGATTCTATGAAGCGCGCGCGTCTTGCTCTCTTCGTCGTCGCGTCGGTCGCGTCCGCCGTCGGCGTCGCGTGCGTCCTCGCGGATCCTCCGCCCATCGCGTCGACTCCGCCCGCCACGCAACCGTTCATCTTGACGGACGCGGTGTCGCCGCCCGAAGGTCAAAAAATCGTCGCGCCGCCGTCGGACGTGCCGCTCGTGTTTTCGGTGCCGGTCGTCGTCGACGTGGATTCGCCGATCGAGTATCGCGTGTTCCTCGATCTCGATCCGACGTCCACGTCGCAACCGACGAAGCTCATCGACGTGAGCGTGACGGACGGCGGCGTCGTCGGCCTCACGCCGGACGCCGACTCCGAGGCGACGCGCGTCCTGAGCTTTCAGTTCACGTCGTCGTCGCCGATCGATTTCAGCACATGCCACAGGTTCACGTTCATCGTCGCTGCGTCGTTCATCGACGGTGAGCCGTCGCGCCCTGCGCCGCCGGGCGGCGATCAGATCACGTGGTACTACGAGCCGATCGAGAACTGCGCGTACTACGACGCGGGGCCTCCAACGTACGTCGAGGCTGGCTCGGACGGAGCGGACGAGTGACGCGCGTCCGCGTCGCGATGCTCGCGGCGATCGGGCTCGCGCTCGCGTGCGGCGTGATCGCGATGCCGGTTGTGCCGCTCGCGCCGACGAACACGTGCGGAACGGACGAGGACTGCGCGAGCGCGTTTCCCGATTCGGGCGCGTCGGCCGCGTGCACGGGAAGCGCGTGCGTGAACACCGCGAGCGCGTTTCGACCGATCCTCGTGGTCGACGTTCCGACGACCGCGCCGAACGGCGGCGGCGTCACCTTCGCGCTCCCGGACAATTACATCCTCGAGCTCCCGCCGGCGCCGCCCGGTTGCGCGAACATTCCCGCGAGCGCGACGTGCTTCTTCTTGCCGCCGATCGCGTCGGTGCAGAGCGGCGTTCTCCAAGTGGGTCAGTCGCTCGGACGCGCGCTCTGGCCGCCGGGCGGGCTCCGCCCGAACATGACCGATCAGGATCCGACGACGCTCCCGACGCGCGCCGTCTTTCACCCGATGTGGATCGATCCCGTGTCGGGCAATCCGATGCTCGCGACCTTGCTCGGACTGCCGCTGCCGGATCTCATCGCGTCGCAGACCACGAGCTCCGGCATCGGCGGGTTGTTGCTCGCTCCGACGAACGGCACGTCGCAGGTGCCCGGGTTCGTGTTCTCGGCGAACCTCCCGCAACCGCTCGCTCCGACGGACCCATCGATCTTCTACGCGCTCGACATCACGCCGAGCGCGCCGTACGACGTGTTCCCGCCGCTCGTTCGACCGATCTTTCCGCGCGAGGAAGTCGACGGTGGGCCGCCCGATCCGATGTTCACGAACGGGCTCCAAGTGAGCCCACCGAGCGCGACGCTGACGCCGCTCACGCTCAACATCTCCGCGAGCATCCCCGTGTTCGACACCATCAACACGACGACGCCCGTCTACCAGCACACGCTCGAAATCGACGAAGCGGCGGGCGCGGTGAGCCTCCAAGGGTGGAACGCGTATTTCGTCGACGTGAACGGTCGGCGCGTGTCGGGGCTTCTCACGCTCGGTCCGGGGCCGACGCGCTCGGTGATCGCGTTCGAGGCCTACGACATGATCGCGGCGGTGCAAACGCAGACGCTCGTCATCGCGCCGCCTCCGACGCTCGACATGCCGAGCCTGCAGGTCCCCGGCAACGCGCTCGCCGGCGCGCACACGTACGAGCCGCTGCCTGCGCCGCCGAACGTCTCGGGCGCCGTGCAGCGCAGCGATCAGCTCGGCGTGCAGGTGAGCGCGCACGTGACGTTCTTCGCGAATGGTCTCAGCTCCGACGCGACGCTCGTTCACGCGGACAGCTCGCTCGCGCCCGAGCTCGACTATCAGAAAATCGTCGCGACCGACGCGAGCGGGAATTATGCGACGACACTTCCGCCGGGCTCGCTGCGCGCGTACGTCGTGCCCGACGATCCGACGCTCGCCATCACGCTCAACGACTTCGTGCTCGCGCCGTCGCCCGCGACGCAAACCGGCAAGACGCTCCTCGCGAACCCGCGCACGCACGTGAAAGGGCGCGTCGTGCTCGCGAACGGAACGCCGGTCTACGCAGCGAACGTCGTCATCTCGCCGTCCGCGGATCTTCCGCTCACTCCGAGCGGCGACGATCCGCTGCTGCACCCGCGCGAGACGCAGGGCACGACCGACGTGAACGGGATGTTCGACGTGCCGAGCGACCCCGGACAAGTCGACATTTCGATTCGTCCGCAAGACGGCACGCAGTTTCCGTGGGTCGTGCTCACGAGTCGCACGGTTTCGCCGAGCGTGAACGCGACGGACGGCGGCGCGGGCGCGGGCGCGCTGACGCTCGCCACGATCACGATTCCGCTCCCGACGACGTTTCCGCCGCAGCAAGTCGGCGTGCTCACCGACGCGCTCGGCAACCCGCTCGCGAACACGATGATCCGCGCGTACGCATTTCCCCCCGCGGCGCTCGCGCCCGACGGCGGCACGGTGCAATCGCGCGGCGCGCGCTTGCTCGGCGCGACGACCAGCGACGAGAGCGGCAACTTCCAACTCTTCCTCGCACCGCCCGACCCGGAATAGCGTATCGTCGCGAGATGGAAATGGAGGAGCGCATCAACTTGCTTGCGCGCGTGGCGCGATCGCCGGGTGTGGCGAAGAACGCCAACACGGGTTCGACGTCGATTTTGACGCTCGCGGCGGCGTCTTACGGCGCGAAGGTGAACGACGAGTCGACCGTGCCGACCGGATTCGATCCGAATGCTGCGCGGCTCTTCGAAGCCATCGTCGAAGGCGCGTACCTCGTCGCGTCCGCGGACGGCGTGATCGACGAGAGCGAGCGCGCGACGTTCGAGAAGGTCGTCGCGGCGGCGTCCGGCGGCATCGTCACCGAGGAACAAGTGAACGCGCTCGTCGGCGATCTCGCCGACGAGCTCGCGGAAGACGGGCTCGACGCGCGGCTTCGCGCGGTGGCCGAGCGCGCGCCGAAGCGTCCGCAAGGCGAAGAGGTCTTGCGCATCGCTGCGCTCCTCGCGCAAGCGAACAACGACGTGAGCGACGTGGAGCGCGAAGTGCTCGCAAAGCTCGCCGCCGCGTGCAGCTTGACGCAGACCGACGTGGACGTCGCGCTCGACGACGTGAAGAAGGCGCTCACCGCGGCGTGACGCGGCTCGCGGCGCGTTCAATCCGCTTGAAGCGTGCCGCCCATCATCGCGATTGCGTCGCGGAAGAGCTGCGCTTCGTGATCGTGTCCCCGCGCGCGGGCTTCGCGCTCGAGGCGCGCGAGCACCTCGATCTGTTTCGGCGCGAGCATCGCACGGCGCTCGGGTGACGCGTCCTCGTAGCGCGCGGCGAGCAGCGCGAGGACTTCGTGGCTGCGTCCGAGCCGCGTGAGGAGCATGGCGAGCTCGTCGACGACGCGATCGTCGGTGGGCGCGGCGCGGTAGCGACGAAGGAGATCGTCGGCGCGCGCTTCGTCGTCGTCCTCGCTCGGCGCGACCGCGACGGGCGGCGGTGGCGCGCTCGGAACATTTCCGAGCGCGCGCGCCGCGGCGCGGTACGCGTCGAGCACGGCGGTGTCGCGCGGAAAGAGACGCACCGCCACCGCGAGGTGCGCTTGCGCGGCGACGAGATCGGCGCGCGCCTTCTGTTCGAACGCGGCGGCTTCGAGGAGCATCGCGCGCGCGTCATCGGTGGCCGTCGCGATGTCGCGCATTTGCGCGTACGCGAGGGACGCGCCGGGTTTGTCGCCGAGCGCGGCGCGCCAGCGCCCTTCGAGCCCGCGCGCGACGACTGCTTCGCGCTCCGCGTTTCCGATCGACGAGACGCGCGCGATCGCAGCCGGACGATCGCCGAGGTGATCCGCGAGAGCGCGCGCGAGCGCGAGCGCGTGCGGCGCGATGCGCGCGGAGGGGAGGCGCGCGCGCTCCGCTTGTTGAAGCGCGCGCGACAAGAGCGCGACGCCGCGCGCGACCTTGCCTTGCGCGATCATCGCGCCGCCGAGCCCGGCGAGCGCCTCCGGATCGTCCGGCATGAAGCGGAGCGCGCGCTCGAAGAGGGCGCGCGCTTCGGCGGCGTGACCCGCGGTCGTCCACAGCGTGGCCGCGCGTCGCCACGCGGCGTGCTTCGCGCTCGCGCCGCGCGACATCGCCTCGATCTCTTCGACGTCCGCCAGCGCGTCGCGCGCGCGACCGAGCGCGAGGCGCGCCGCCGCGCGCGACCAGTGCAAACGCGCGGACGTCGGCGCGCGCGCGATCGCGCGATCGAGCCACGCGAGACCTTCGAACGCGTTCGGCGCGACGGACGCGCCGCGCTCGAGCGCGAGCGCGGCGAGCGCGGGCGCGACCTCTTCGTCCGCTGCGCGGAGCAGCGCCGCCGCCGCGCCCGTCGCGTCGCGCGCTTCGAGCGCGAGCTCTCCCACGAGCGCCGCGGAGAACGCCGCGTCGCTCGCGTCGGACAAAATCGCGCGCGCGGCCTCCGCGCGTCCCGACACCACGCGATCGAGATCCGCGATTCGCCGACACACTTCGGGATGCCGTGGCGCGCGCTCGAGACAGTACAAATCCAGCGCGCGCGCGCGATCGAGATCTCCCGCGACACGCGCGTCGTCCGCGTCGCGAAGGAGCGACGCAGCTTCGCGCGCGCGAACGGCTTCTTCGGTGGCCTCGGCGGCGACGCCCCGCGATGCGTGCAATATCCACGCATCCGCGGCGCATGTGATCGCAGAAAAGCGCACGCTGTGGCAGTCGGGCGCGCGCGCGCCCGCTTCGGGGAGCACGACGCGCGTCACGCGCGCGAGCGCGTCTTCGATCACGAATCGCACGCCTTCGCGTCGCGCGCTGCGACCGAGCGCGCCGTCGATCGCCTGCGCGGCGAGCGCGACGGCCGGCGCGTGCAGCCCGATCCCGCGCGCGCCGAACACGACGAGACGAAGCTCGTCCTCGAACGAATCGATCGCGATCTCGAACGCGAGCGACCGCCCCGCGTCGTCGTCCGTGACGCACGCGGTCGCGCCCCACGGGCGCACGGCGATCCACACGCTCGGGGAGCGCTCGCCGAGAAGCCCGCGGAGCTTCGGCGCCGCGTCGCGCGCGAGCGCGTCCGCCGTGAGCTCGAGCGTGATCCGCTCGAGCACGCCGCGCCGATGTCGAAACCGCTGCACGCCTCCCGAAACGTCCACGGGAAATCGCACCGCGGGCAGCGTGAGCGCGAGCTCGGTGACCGAGACGCATCCGATCTTCGCGGGTGCGCCGAGCTCGATGCCGAGGCCGTCGCGTCCGATCGCGAGACGCAGCTCCACCTCTGCGCGCGCGGCGCGCGGCGTGCGCTCTTTCGGCGCGGGGCGCGCGACCGAACGCTTCCGCAATTTCGGAGGCGATGGAACAGGCGGCGGCGCACGCGACGGCACGCGCCGATCGTACCTTGCGCGCCGAATCGACGCGAACTTCTGCCGATCGCGCGCGGCTGTCCTATAACCGTCGCGTGCCGCGCGTTCGTGACGTCTTCGGTCGGGGCTCGCCGCTCGAACGGATCCTTCCGGGGTGGCAGCTCCGCGAAGGACAGCTCGCCATGGCCGAGGCGGTCGAGGACGCGCTCGCGCGCGAACGCCCGCTGCTCGTCGAAGCGGGCACCGGCACCGGCAAGACGCTCGCGTACCTCGTGCCCGCGATTTTGAGCGGACGAAAGGTCGTCGTCTCGACCGCGACGCGCGCGCTTCAGGAGCAAATTTATTTCAAAGACCTTCCCATCGTCGCCGAGGTGCTCGCGCAATACGACGTGCGCTTCAGCGCGGCGCTGATGAAGGGCCTCTCGAACTACGCGTGCAAACGGCGATTGAACGAAGCGCTCGCGTCGGGCGACGCGCTCATCCCGTTTCGTCTTCGCGCGTGGGCCGGCGAGAGCGAAGCGGGCGATCGCGCCGAGCTCGCGGACATGAGCGAAGACGATCCCGCGTGGGCGCAGGTCCAATCGTCCACCGAGACGCGAGTGGGTGCAGACTGCAAGTATTTCGAGGAGTGCTTCGTCACGCGAATGAAGCGCGACGCGGAGGCGGCGGACGTCGTCGTGGTGAACCACCATTTGTTCTGCGCGGACCTCGTGCTTCGCGCGAACCAGCGCGAGCGCGCGAGCGCGATCCCCGCGTACGACGCGGTGATCTTCGACGAAGCGCACCAACTCGAGGACGTCGCGACGACGTTCTTCGGCGCGACGCTATCGATGCCGCGCGTCGATGCGCTCGCGCGCGACGCGCGGCGCGCGCTCGGATTCGCCGAAGCGTTCATGTCGCGTCCGCTGCCCGATCAGCTCGTCGAGGCGGCGCAGAATTTCTTCGCGGAGCTCGCGCGTCCTCCTCCGAGGCGCGACGATTCTCCGCCGAGCTCGCGCTTCATGTCGGGCGCGCGGCGCGCGATCGCGCCCGGCGAGTGGTCCGGCGAGCTCGAGCGCGCGCGG
>Ga0335078_10009835_pt1 | contig 14155 bp, 7 predicted proteins | sample Lox_Sample_32_FD_206711 | JGI IMG/M metagenome (GOLD analysis project Ga0335078, IMG submission 206711) | Soil microbial communities from Loxahatchee National Wildlife Refuge, Florida, United States - Lox_Sample_3.2 | ecosystem: Environmental > Terrestrial > Soil > Wetlands | place: USA: Florida...
CAATCACAACTACAACATGCCGGGGATTGCGACTGCCTCGAACCCCGTCAACGGGCAGAGCGTCACCACCACCGCAAACCTGCTGCTCCGCACCCCGTACTGGGGCTATCAGACCACCGGCCTCCAAGGCACTGCCTACGACCTGGCCGAGACTTACAACAGCCTTCAAGTAACTCTCCGCAAACAGTTCTCGCACGGGTTCCTGATGCAGGCGGCTTACACATGGAGTAAGTCATTAACTAACTCCTTCACCAACACCGCTAACAGCAATAGCCCCTTGGACATCTGGCAGCAGTACGGCCCGTCGAACTTCAACCGGCCGCAACGCCTGGTCATCAACTACGGTTACGATCTGCCATTCGGGATGCACAACGGCCTCCTCGGGAAGGTTGCGGGCGGCTGGAATCTCTCCGGCGTGACCACGGTTCAATCCGGCGTGCCGCTCACTCTCATCGATACCCGCGGTGGCACGGCCTTCGGTTACAGCGCCACCACCACCCAGGGCGGCTACAGCCGGGCGCAACTTTGCCCGGGCTTCACTTACGGCCAGGTTGCGAGTTCCGGCAGCATCGAACAACGCTTGACCGGATACTTCAACGATGCTGCGTTCTGCGCGCCTCCCGCCATCAATCCCGACGGCACGCCAACTACCCTTGCCGCGTGCCCGACCTGCGCCACCCTATTCGGCAATTCCGGCGTCGGTATCCTCTCCGGCCCCGGCCAGTTCAATTTCGACTTCACCGTTATGAAGAACACCCCGATCACGGAAAAGAAAAACATTCAATTCCGAGCCGAGTTCTTCAACCTGTTCAATCACGCGCAGTTCAGTAACCCGAACGGGTTTCCGGCCAATTTGATCAACGTGCTGAGTGCGAACGAGCAGATCACCAGCACCAGCGTCAACCCGCGCGTCATCCAGCTCGCTCTGAAATTCCAGTTTTAAGTTGTAACGGGGGCGCTTTCCTCTCCCGAGGGGGCGCCCCCGTTTCCTTATTTCCCGCCCGTTAATTCCCGCAGCACTTCTTCCAGCCGTGTATCGAGGGCGCCCTTGAATCCTGCGAGCTTGGCGAACACTTCTTCCGCCGCCATCGGAAATCCCTTCGGCACTCCCGCCGCCTCGAACGTGTCCGCAATCTCTTTCATCTCCCCCACGAAACGCCAGGCCTTCGGCGCCGCCTGCCGGACCGAGGCCGCGGCCCGCGCTGCGTTCGGACCCGAACGCGTCCATTGCCGTTCCAGCGCCGCCCGCACCCCCAGCGACTCCGCCGCGCTCATCACCGCCGCCAGCAGCGCCGACGTCCCTTTGCTCTGCGCCGCAAAGCACATCTTCAGCGCCGAAGCCTGCCCAATCTGGTCGCCGAGGACTTCGACCTCCAACGGTCCGCCCGCAAATAGCGGAAGCGCGCGATCCGCATGCTCTCCGGAAACGTAAAGCCACGTCTCGCCGCGCCTCTGCGTTGGCATTCCGATGATGCATCCGTCCACAAACGTGGCTCCGCCTTCGCTCAGCACCCGCCCGATCCGCTGCGCCCGTTCCGGCGAAATTGCGTTGGCGTCCAGGTAAAGCCCGCCAAACCCGCACTCGGCCACTGCCCGCGCCGTTTCTTCGGCGAACTCCGGGGGACACACGCTCACCATCACCGCGCATGTTTCGCACAGCCGCGCCACCGACCCGGCGTCCCTCAACCCGGCCGATTCCGCCCGCCCGCGCGTCTCCGCGCTCCGCCCTTCCGAAACCCAATACACCTCGTGACCGCTGTTGCGCACCGTCGCCGCCGCCACCGCGCCCATCTGCCCCGGATGTACAATTCCCACCTTGCCTTGCGCCACCGAGCCACCCTCCCTCTTCGATATAATCGCCTACCGAGGACGAGAAAATGAAACTCGCGGTCCGATCGCGCCTCCTGCGCTTATCTTTTGCCCTGCTTTCCCTCGCCGGCTCTCTCGTGGCAGCCAGGCTCGATCCCAACAATCCCACCGGCACCTCCGGCCTCGTGCTCATCGATAAGCTGGGCCACTTCGTCCGCTTCTTCGATCCCGCCACGTTCAAGGAAATCTCCAGCGTCGAAGTCGGCGTCACGCCGCACGATCTCGCCATCTCCCCCGATCACAAAACCGTCTACACCCCGGTGTACGGCGACGGCGTCTACGGCCGCAATCCGCATCCGGCTCATACCATCGCCATCATCGATCTTCCCTCCCGCACCGTCACCGGCATGATCGATGTCTCGCCCTACCAGGCCCCGCACGGCATCCAGATCGATTCCGCCGGTACCTTGTATGTCACCTGCGACCTCAGCCGGAAGCTCCTGGTCATCGATCCCAACAAGCGGGCCATCGAGGCGGCCATCGACACCGAAGGAACCGGCCACTGGGTGGCCGTCCTGCCCGACGCCAGCAAGGCCTACATCACCAACAAGACCGACCGCCTGTTCGTCAGCGTGATCGATCTCAAAGCCCGGAAAATCGTCGCCCGCGTGCCTGCGCCCAACGGTACCGAGGGCATCGTCGCCTCCCCTGACGGCAAGCGCGTCCTGGTCGCCGATCACACCGAGCCCGTTATCCTTGTCATTGACGCAACCACTGACACCGTGGTCGATAAGATCACCATGAAAGACAATACCCGGGGTATGTATAAAGTGCGTTACACGCCCGACGGCGCCAAAGTCCTGGCCATGAATTCTTCCGAAGGCCTGATCAACATCTTCAGCGCCTCCAATCTCCACGGAGATCAGCAGGTGTTGAAAGTCGGCAAGGCCCCCATGGGGTTCGCCTTCTCGCCCGACAACCGCACCGCTCTCATCGCCAACCACGGCGACGGCACAATTTCCGTGATCGATCTGCAAAAATCGCGCGTCGTTTCCAGTTTCGTCGGCGGCACCGGCGTCGAAACGCTCGCTTATTATTAATTGCGCCGCCTATCCTGGCTTGGCGTTCGCCCTCGGAACGCTATTTAGCGGCCGCCGCCGCATACCACATTCCGCGCTCCTGTAACGTCTTTTTCCACGCCACATACTAACGTTTTGCAGCTTGAGCCACCTATTGGCAATTCTCGCGCAAGAAGTTATGCTTGAGACTTATGATTCGGCCCAGGAGAAGGGATCGCTCGTGCTAAGACGCGTCCCGCCGATGGTTCACAGCGCGGTGGCGGTCGTGCTCGCGGCGCTGCTCGCATTGCCTCCAATGGCGGCCGCTCAAACGCCAAACACTCCCAGCCAGGCCGCGCCTCAGCCGCCCAATCTGGCTCCACTGCCGGTTCGGTCTCTGGCCGTCTACGTACTCGAAGGCCAGGACGCGGTTCACGATATCCGCGACCTCGTGGCAGCCATGGTGCTCGTGGAAGTGCGCGATGAAAATGGATTGCCCTTGCAATCCGCCGACGTGACTTTCACCTTACCCCCGACCGGTCCGGGTGGCTTTTTTGCGAACCGGCAACTCAGTTACACCACCAAGACCAACTTCCAGGGCCAGGCTGTCGCCAATTACCTTCCCAACATGCAAACCGGGCGATTCAACGTCAGGGTCACGGCGACTATCGGCAATCGCACCGGTCAAGCCGTCATCCGCCAGTCTAACGCCCGCCGGTCCGGTGTTGCCGAACCCAAGCACGGCATCCTTAAGTTTGCTTGGTGGAAAGTGGCGGTGCTGGCAGGTGCAGGAGCCGGTATCGGGATTCTGGTCGCCAGGCGCGGCGGCTCCGGATCATCCGTCACCCTCATTCCGGGAAGCCCTACTTTTGGAGCTCCATAACATACAATGACTTTCTCGCAGCGTTCGCATCGCGCGATTTGTCACTTAGCTGGGTTCTGGTGGGCCGCTGCGCTCACCTTCGTCACGGTGCCGGCTTCCGCCCAGACCTTTCCGTTCTTCATGCAGGTGCAGCAAGGATCCTCCACAACCAATATCACTAACCAGGGCACCATCGTACTGTCTGCCCCGGGCGTTCTTCAGACCGCCACCGCCACGCTCACGTTGAGCAATCAGAGCACCGCCGCGGTCACAATCTCCAATGGGCCGATCCTGACCCAATCCGGACATGATTTCACCGCCACCTCCAATCCGGCCATACCGGTCACGCTGAACCCCGGCGACTCCGTTGCCGTCACGCTGCAATTTACCGCAAGCGTCTCCAACTCCGAATCCGCTCTGCTCACCTTCGGCTATAGCCAGGGCAGTTTGTCCGGCACTGTCCAGTTGACTCTGGCGGGCGCGCCCGCTGCCTTCACCGTCAGTTATACGCTGCCGCCCAATCAGAACACCGTGCCTCTCTCCGCCGGCGGAACCGTCCAGTTTCCGGCGACTCAGATCAATAACAGCATCACCGCTACGATCACAATCACCAACACCGGCTTGGTCGCCGGAACCGTGACGGCCGTCTCGATCCCTGCCGGCGGGCCATTTCAAATCGTCGGCCTCGGTCTGCTGCCGGCAACCATCAACCCTGGAGTCAGCCTCCCCTTCGGCGTGAAGTATTCGCCAACCCAGGTCGCCACCGATACCAGCACCCTCACCATCAACATCGGGGGCACCGTCACCAGCTACACGTTGTCCGGTTCCGGAATCAATTCTTCCTACTCGTATACTGCGACCGCTGCCACCGGCGGCCCCAACCCCATCACGCCCAATTCAACCGTGTCGTTCCCGGATACGGCCTTGGGTAACACTGCCAGCTTCTTTATCCAGGTCCGCAATGTGGGTAGCGCCACCGGCGTCATCAATGCCATCAACGCGACGGGAGCCTTCTCCATCACCGACGGTCCCACCGTCTTCCCCGTCACCATGAACCCGAATGACCAGCTCACCTTCACTCTCACGTTTGCGCCCGTTCAACCCGGCCAGGTCAAAGGCAAATTGACCGTCGGAAATGATGTGTTCGACCTCGCGGGTAACGGCCTCGGCCCGAAATTGACCTTCTCCTACGGGCCCACCAATTTGAGCATTCTGACCGGCGGCAGTGTCATCTTCAGCCCGACGCAAGTCGGCCAGACCTCGCAGGTGTCCTTCACCATCACCAACGCCGGAACCAGCATCGCCAACATCACCAGCATCGCGGTCGAGGACACCAAGGGCATCTTCACCGTGACGAATTTGCCCGCCGGTGCCGTGAGCCTGAATCCAAACGGTACGCTTACGTTTCAACTTACCTTCGCGCCCGCCCTCACAGGCTTTTCAGGCACCGTTTTGCACGTCGATACGCAGTTGTTCAACTTGTCCGGCGACGGCACCCCGCCTCCCGCCCTGCCGCCGTTTCAATTTACCGGCGCCAGCGGAAGCGTGCCTCCACTCCAGCAACCGTCCATCGGCCTCACCCTGTCCTCGGCCTACTCGCTTCCTTTGACCGGAACCCTCACCATCTCGGTGAATTCCGCGGCCCTCACGGCTGATCCCACCATCCAGTTTGCCACCGGTGCAACCACCATCGCCTTCACCATCCCCGCCAATACCACCCAGGCTGTTTTTCCGACCAGCGGCAACCAGATCGGTCTGCAAGTCGGAACCACCGTCGCCACCATTACCGTTACCCCGACCTTCGCCACCGTATCGGGCCTGAACCTGACGCCTCCTTCTGCTCCGGTCCTCACCCTGACCGTCACTCCGGCTGTTCCGAAACTGCTCACCATTCAAATCACCAACGTGACCCAAGGCGCCTTCGCCGTGAGTGTCACCGGCCTGAGCACTACCCACGATCTGAGCACCCTGACGTATCAATTCACGCCGGCCGGCGGAGGAAAACCCGTCTCTTATCCGATTGACGTTGCCAGCGCCTCCGGTCTCTGGTTCGCCAGCGCCGCCTCGCATGCGTTTGGAGGCCAGTTTTCGGTCAGTGTTCCGTTCGCGCTTCCCAACCCCAGTACGACCGCCTTGGCCACTTCCGGTATCAGCTCCGTCTCCGTCACCGCCAACAACGCGCAAGGCGCCTCGAGCCCCGTCAGCCTCACTTTGCAGTAGCGTTTGACACCTTCCCGCAACTCCTTATATAATTCACCCCACTGGAGCTAAAGGGAGTCGATCTTGTAACGGGGGCGTTTCGCCGATCCTGGTTCCAGAGAATTCGCCTTGGGGGAGGTTTCACCGTGAAAACTCGCAGCATCAGAACACTATTCCTGTTCCTTCTCAGCGCCACGTTGGCAATCAGCGTCTTTGGCCAGGTCCAGTTATCGGGCGTTTCGGGGACCGTTCTGGATTCGACCGGCGCCGCCATTCCGGACGCCAGCGTCAAAATCACCAACACCGATACCGGGCTCGTCCGCAATGTCGTCTCCGACGCCGACGGCAACTACGTCGTGCCCGATCTTCCGGTCGGACCCTATCGCTTGGATGTGACCAAGGAGGGTTTTGCCGGCTTCGTGCAGACCGGAATCGTCTTGCAGGTCGCCACCAAGCCGGTCATCATCGCCACTCTCAAAATCGGCAACGTCAATGAGCAGGTGCAGGTCGAAGCCAACGCCACGCTCGTCGAATCCCAATCCACCAGCGTCGGCACCGTCATGGAGAATGCGCGCATTCTCGAGCTGCCGCTCAACGGCCGCGTGGCCACTGACCTCATCCAGTACACGCCCGGCGTCATTGTCCAGGGCACCGCCGGCAACGGCGGCTACCCCGGTACGTTTCAATATGTGATCGCCGGCGGCCAGGCGTTCGGCGTGGCCTTCTATCTCGATGGCAGCGTGTACAACAACCCCTGGGATCTGGCGAACATGCCCATGCCCTTCCCCGATGCTCTCCAGGAGTTCAAGGTCGAGACCAGCACCATGACGGCCTCCAACGGCATTCACGCCGGCGGCACCGTGACGGGCCTGACCAAGTCGGGAACCAACGGCTTTCACGGCGACGCCTTCGAATTCCTCCGCAATGGCGATATGAACGCCCGCAACTTCTTCTCTCCCAAGCGCGACACCCTCAAGCGCAACCAGTTCGGCGGCACCATCGGCGGCCCCATCAAGAAGGACAAGCTGTTCTTCTTCTTCGGCTACCAGGACACCATCACCCGTCAGGATCCCGTCGGGAACAGCGCCGCCACCTTCGTTCCGACCGCTGCCATGCTGCAGGGTGACTGGAGCGCCTGCCCGCAGGACCTCACCAGTCTTCCCGGCAACGTCAAGAGCCTGTTCACTAACAATACGATCAGCCCCACGCTCTATGATCCGGCTGCCTTGAAGCTGGCCGCGCTGCTGCCGCAAACCTCGGCCCCTTGCGGCAACACCAGTTTCGGACTCCTGACCCAGATCAATGAAGGGCAGTACATTGGCCGCTTCGACTACCAGGCGAGTTCGAAAAACAGTTTCTTTGGGCGTTACTTCCAGATTCACTACTTCCGCCCGCCGTCTTACAACTTCACGCCGGACAATATTCTGACCACCGCGCAAGGCGCGCTCGACGATACGGACCGCACCTGGGCGTTCGGCGACACCTACCTCGTCACCTCCACGCTGGTGAACCAGTTCAGCGCCACCGTAGACCGGCTCGGCGTTCACCGCTACTCCGATAATTACGTTTCCGCCTGCGACCTGGGCGCGGCGTTGGTCTATTGCGGCTACGTTCCGCACCAGAGCGGTTTCACCGTGACGGGCGCGTTTTCGGTTGGCCCCGGCACCGGCGGCCAGGCCGTAGCCCACACCACGCCGATGCAGATCAATGACGACCTGAAGTGGGTCAAGGGTAACCACCAGATCAACTTCGGCGGTGGCGGCGAAGTCTCCAAGATGCTCTTCGACGGCAACGTCTACGCGCAAACCAACTGGACCTTCCCCAATCTGCCGCAATTTCTGCTCGGCCAGTTCAGTACCAACTCGCTCTCTCAGCCCAACACGCTCGATCTGCAAAAGTGGTTCGTGAACACATATATCCAGGACACCTGGAAGGCCACCCCGCACTTCACGATCAACGTCGGGCTGCGTTGGGAACCGTTCCTGGCGCCCTCCGAACTCCGCGGCTACATCTACAACTTCAGCCAGGCGAACATGATCAACAACGTGAAGACCAGTCAATATGTGAATGCGCCTCCCGGTCTCACGTTCCCGGGCGACCCCGGATTCAACGGCAAGAAAGGCATGAACAACCAGTGGGACACCTTCGCGCCGCGCGCCGCCATAGCCTGGGATCCCAAAGGCGACAACAAAACCGTGGTCCGCGCCTCCTTCGGCATCGCGTATGACTTTGTCGCCGGTGAAATGCTGGTCAACTCGGCCGATGCTCCGCCCTTCGGCGGCACGTCCATCTGGGCGGGACAATTCAGCAATCCCTACGCCACCAACGTCGGTGGAAACGTCTTCCCCTATGCCATCAACAAAAACGCGCCGTTCGTCACATCCGGGACCTATATCTATCCCAACGACAGTTTGAAGGCCACGGCCGTCAACCAGTGGAACCTCATGGTCCAGCACCAGTTCGGCAATGACTGGGTGGCCTCCGCGACCTACATTGGCAGCGAGTTCTCGCATCTGTGGGACTCCTACCAGGAGAATCCGGCCGTCTTCATCGCCGGCAACTGCACGGCCGGCCAGTATGGGCTCACGGCCGCCGGCCCGTGCTCTCCGGCCGGTGATGCCAACGCGGGCGCACGCCGCTTGTTCACCATCAACGGTTACCCCGGCGCCAACCTGTACGGCTATGTCGAACGGCTGGATTCCGGCGGCACCGGCAGCTACAACGGCCTGCAGTTGGCGGTCACCAAACACTTCAGCAAAGGCCTCGTGATGCAGACCAACTACACCTGGTCCCACTGCATCAGCGATCTGTCCATCGGCGACAGCACCGGCAACGCCGGCGCAGGCCTGGCCATTCCCGGCAACCGCCGCTACGATCGCAGCAATTGCCAGTCGAATGAAATCGGCGGTACCTTCTCCTCCGACCGCCGCCACATCTTCAACACGACCTGGGTCTATCAAGTGCCGCAGTTCTCCGGCAAATTGATGAGGATGTTCGCGTCCAATTGGAAATTCGCCGAGATCTTCCGCGCCACGTCAGCCTACTGGGTAACGCCCTTCCTGTCGAGCGACGTTTCCCTGACCATGGATTCCGCCGCCAATCAACGGCCGGTTCAAGTCTCGTCAAGCCCCCTGGTGTCCAATCCCGGGTCGGCCTGTGCCAACGTCGCTCCCTGCGTGAGCTGGATCAATCCAGCCGCGTTCACCTCGCCTGCTTTGGGTACGTTCAGCCCCCTGGGCCGCAACACCATTCCCGGCCCCCGGTTCTGGCAGTTCGATACCGCGCTGTCCCGGGAATTCAATACCGGTGAGAAGGGAAGGTTTGAAGTTCGTGGGGAAGCCTTCAACCTGACCAACAGCATGCGGCCGGGAATCGCGCCGCCCAGCTTGGCGGCCGGCGCTTCGGGCCTCGGCCTGACGTACGGCTCGCCGACCTTCGGAACCATCACGAGCGCACTCGATCCGCGCATCGTGCAATTGGCCATGAAGTTCACGTTCTAAATGATCGGAGCCCGGGATACAGCGGCCGAAACTGCCAGCCTGGTCGCTGCCCGGCTCGACCGTCTTCCGCTTTCACGCACCGTCTGGCGTTTGATCTTTCTGATCTCGCTCGGCGGTGCGTTTGAGTTTTACGACCTCTTTCTGAGCCCGTATGTCGCCCCCGGCCTCGTCGCGAGCGGCATTTTCGTCAACACCACGCCAGCCTGTTCGCCATCAATGGCGTCGGCTTCTTCGTGTTCTCCGCGTTCGCCGGCATGTTTGTCGGCTGCATGGCGTTCGGTTCGATTGCCGACCGCTTCGGACGCCGCGCCATCTTCATCTCTGCCCTGCTCTGGTATTCCGCCTGCACTGCCATCATGGCGTTTCAAAACACGCCGGCGGGCGTCGACTTGTGGCGTTTCATCGCCAGCATCGGGGTCGGTCTCGAACAAGTCACCATCGACACCTTCCTGCCGGAGATCGTCCCGCCCAAACAACGCGGCAAGGCCTTTGCGTTTTGCCAGGTGGTGCAGTTCGCGGTGGTTCCGGTTGTGGCGCTGCTCGGATGGCTGCTGGTGCCGCGGCATCTGCTCGGCCTCGACGGCTGGCGCTGCGTGACGCTCATCGGTTCGGTCGGCGCGCTGGCTTCCTGGTGGCTGCGCCGCGGTCTTCCGGAAAGTCCCCGCTGGCTCGCGTTGCACGGCCGCGCTGCCGAAGCCGAGCAGGTGATGTCGGAACTCGAAACCCGCATTGCCCGCGAGACCGGCGCCGCTTTGCCCGCCCCGGGACGGCCAGTCACCACCCGCCCCGGCAAGAGCCGGTTCGTTGAAATTTTTCAGCCGCCCATCCGCAAACGCACCATCACGATGTCCGTGTTCAACCTGATGCAGACCATCGGCTTCTACGGCTTCGGCGCCTGGGTGCCGACGCTGCTGATCTCCAAAGGCATCCACATCACCACCAGCCTCGAGTACGCGTTCATCATCGCGATCGCCAATCCCGTAGGGCCGCTCGTGGGAATGCTGGCCGCCGACCGCTTCGAGCGCAAATGGCAGCTCGCGGCCTCCGGCATCTGCATCGGCACATTCATGTTCCTGTTCTCGAACGAAGCCAACGCCGCGCTGATCATTGCCTTCGGCGTGCTGGTGACGCTTTCGAACAACTGGATGTCGTTCGCGTTGCACAATTACCAGGGCGAGCTGTTTCCCACCCGCGTCCGCGGCCGCGCGGTCGGGTTTGTCTACGGCTGGAGCCGCGCCAGCGCCGCCTTCGCCGGCCTGCTCATCGGATTCTTTCTGAAACAGGGCGGCACCGTCGGCGTGGCGCTCTTCATCGGCGCCGCCATGCTGATCATGACCGTGACGATCGCCGCCTTCGGCCCGCCGACGCGCCACCGCGGCCTCGAAGAAATCTCACACTAATCTTGTAGGGCAGGCTTCAGCCTGCGCGCCGGTTTCAACCGGCGCTGCTGTTGGCAATCGTTCCGTTCACTCCTGCCGCAATGCGCGCAGCGGATCGATTTCGGTGGCTTTGCGCGCGGGCAGATAGCAGGCCAGCATCGCGAGCGCGGCCAGCAGCAGCGGCGCGCCCACCAAAAGGAGCGGGTCGCCGATGCTGGCCCCAAAAGCGTCAGCCAGTTGAGTGGTCAACGAGCTAAGCGCCCGCGCGATCAGAATCGATCCGGCAAACCCGATTACGCTGCCTGCCGCCACCAGGGCCGCTCCTTCCTGCAGAACCAGCCGCAGCACCTGGCCGGGGCTGGCGCCGAGCGCCATCCGGATGCCGATCTCTTTGCTCCGCCGCGCCACCGCATAGGCCGTGACCCCGGCCAGTCCAATCGAAGCCAGGATCAGGCCGAAGACCCCAATGCCTCCGTAAAACGTCGAGCTCAATTGAATCAGCGAGTTCATCTCGCCGATTTGCTCCGACATCGTCCGCGTATGGAAGACGGTCAGGTGCGGATCGATCGCGGCCAGCTCCGCGCGCACCGCGCCAATCGCATCCGCGCCCGACCCGCGGATCACGATGGTCGCTCCCGGGGCTGCGGATCGGGCTCCCGTGTTCATTGCCGCGAAAACGTCGCTTGCCGCGCTGGCCTGCGCGTCCACTACCATCGGCACGAACACCGTGGCCACCGGTTTTGAAGCGAAGAATCCCGCCTTGAGGTCGCCGGTGATTCCGATGACGGTGTAGCTCTTCTCCGTTTTGATGTCGCGGATCCGGCGGCCGATCGCTTCTTCGTTTCCGAACAATTCCTGCGCGCCGGTTTGATTGACGAGCGCCGGTTCGGCGAAATCGGGCGTGGGCGCCCGGCGGAGATCTTGTTGCGTAAACTCGCGTCCGCGCGCCAGCCGGATGCCGAGCGTCGCGAAGTAGCCGGCTCCGATTCGCTGGCTCACCACGCTCCGCTGCACATCGCCTCCCGGCCGCGGGACCGAAAAACGCGCATTCGGAACAGAGACGAAATCCGCAAATGGGGCGGCCTCCGCAAGCGTCATGGCGCGCACCGCGCTCAGCCGTGCCAGCCGGTCCGGCAGCATGTCCAGCAGTTTGGCCGATTGGCCGGCGGTATAGCCGTCATGCGCCGGATCGAGTTCCAGCAGATACAACCCCGCTGTCTCGAAGCCCGGATCGACATGCGCGGTCCGCCGGTAGCCGAGCACCAGGTAGCCGACAATCAACAGCAGCATCAGCGAACTGGCTACTTGATACGCGACCAGAAGATTGCGGATTCCGAGCCGGCGATAGCCGCGCAATCGGGAGAGGCCGCCTTGTTTCAAGGCCGGCGTGACATCGGCGCGGGTGGTCGCCAACGCCGGCGCCAGACCGAATGCGATGCCCACCACCACCGAAAGCCCCAGCGTCACCAGAAACACGCTCAGATCCGGCCGCACATTGAATTCGAGTTCGACCGGGATCGGCAGCTTCATGGTCGAGATCAAATTCGTCAGCCAATACGTAAACACCAGGCTGCCGAGGCCTCCGGCGAGCGCGAGCAGAACGCTTTCGGTGAGCAGTTGCCGCACCAGCCGGAACCGGTTCGCCCCCACCGCGATGCGGATCGCAATCTCTTTCCGCCGCTGCCCATCGCGCGCCAGCAGAAGATTCGCCAGGTTCGTGCATGCCAGCGAGAGGATCAGCCCCATCAGAATCGCCAGAAACGTATAGGTCATCGATTTCTGTGCGGCCGGCATCGGCATCATCCCGCCGGCCGAAAGAAGGCGAACCTGGCGGCTTTTGCGCTCGTTCTCGGGAATCGCGTTTTCGTCGTCCAGATGGCGCCGTACCGCGTCCAGCGCTGCTTCCGAGGCGGCCGGCGTCACTCCCGCCGCCAGCCGCTGCACCACGCGGAACAACGCCAGATCGCGGCGGTGGAGAGCCCCGCCGTTCAATTCCGGCGCCACCGCGGCGCCCGATTCGACCGGAATGAACACGTCCGCGGGCGCCATCGGAAAGACGCCCAGAAAGTCCTTCGGAGCGACGCCGATTACCGTGACATCCTTCCCGTTCAGCCGGAGAGTCTTGCCCACGATTTGCGGATCGCCATTCAGGCGCCCGCGCCACAACCGGTCGCTGATGACGGCTACTGGCGCAGTTCCCTCTTTCTCCGTCTCCGCTCGAAAAAAGCGCCCGCGCGCCGGTTCCACACCCACCGTCGTGAAATATTCCGGCGACACCAGGTGACCGAAGACGCGGGCCGTCTTGGTTCCGGCCGACACGTCGAGCGCCAGGCTAAATGGGACGGGTCCGATAAAAGCCGCGGTCGAAACCGCCACGCTCCGTTGTTCGCGATACCGCTCGAAGTAAGGATACGAAGAGAGCGTCTCCAGCGCCACCAGCGCTTCCGGATTTCGCGCGGCGGGAAGCGGCCGTAAGACCATCGAGTTGATCTCACTGTAAAAGACGCTGCAGACGCCGATCCCCAGCGTGAGCGAAACCACGCCAACCGCCGTGAATCCGGGCGCGCTCGCGAGCATCCGCACGGCATAGACCACGTCCCGCCACAAGTCGAAAAAATATCGCGTCATGAACCAGGCCTTAGAACTTATTATCAACAATTGGCAGCGAAACGAACTTCACACGGAAATCGCGCGTGCCTTGTTGATGCTGTAATTGATCAGACCGCGAAGAGCCGCGCGCGTGCCGGCATCGGGCGTGGAGGCGAGGCGCGCCATCTGATCGAAACAGGCATCCAGGCGGATCTGGAGGTGGACAATATCGGGGTGGGGCTCCAGTTCCCGCGCGCCGCGCAGTTCGGCGCGGAGCTCCTGGATGGCACGCCGGATCCGCGGCGCGTTCTCCGCTGTGAGCGCCACGGTTTCGCCATCGATTTCGATGCCTTCCGGCGTGACCGCCGGCGCGAGCAAACGGTAGGTTTCGGCGGAAACCGCGGCGATGCCGGCAAGCTGGAAGTAGGCTTCGCCGAATTCGTCCAGCCGGTCAATCAGCCGGTCGGCTTGCGGACGGCTGATTCCCGCGTGTTGCGTGCAGAACTCTTCCCAGGTGAGGCCGAGCGATTCGTACTAACGGTTCTCCTTAATCTGTTTGAGTCGCTGCGCCCCCGCCGCCGAACAGGATCGCGCCACGAATCCGAAGGCTTGCGCCTGGCCGATTCGAGTGCCCAGTTCCAGCGTGGAAATGGGACCGGGTTGGTCAGATTGCTCTTCTATTGTGTCCGTAAACTCAACACTGCTCCGATCCGAGCAGTCCTCCGAAAAATCCGTCTGAAAACAAAAGGCTTCCGGACC